>Ga0180085_1000683_pt1 | contig 11750 bp, 10 predicted proteins | sample EasRiv730_16_10D_FD_123013 | JGI IMG/M metagenome (GOLD analysis project Ga0180085, IMG submission 123013) | Soil microbial communities from meander-bound floodplain in the East River, Colorado, USA - East River metaG ERMLT730_16_10D | ecosystem: Environmental > Terrestrial > Soil > Floodplain ... | reverse complement strand
TGTACGGTTCGGAGGGAGGGGGAGCAGTACGCTCTCCCTACCCCTATCAGACTGCTTTGGCGGGAAGACCGGTTCTTGCCCCCAAAGCGGACTGGATTCCGGCTCATGCTGCGCTTGGCCGGAATGACGACGGTAGGTGTCTTCACAGCCCGAGCCCCCGCGCCTTTGGCGCCCCCTTTTCTAAGCGGGAATTTTCAGCCTTCAATCTCGAGGATCTTCAGCGTATCGCGGTAGAACATCTTCTCCATGGCCTCCATGTTCAGGCGGGGAAGAGCGGTGCCGGCCAGCATGTCATTTAACTTGCGCATTCCGTCCAGGCTTGCATCCACGGTGGTGAAAGGGTAGTCCGTCCCAAACAGCACCTTGTCCCAAACGCCATACTCTTGAACCAGCATCAGCGAGTGGTAAAGCTGAAAGGGCCGATAGTGCAATGCCGAGCAGTCGGTGTAGACGTTCGGGTGCTTGCGAATGGTGACGACACACTCGCCTTCATACGGATGCGACAAGTGCGCCATGATGATCTTGACGTTGGGGTGGCGAATCGCCACGTCGTCCAACAGTCGGGGCAAGGTGCATTCCAATGGAGCTTTGTCGACGAAGGTGGTTCCGGTGTGAAGCAGTACTGGTAGGTGGTGCTTGGCTGCGTACTCCCAGAGATCGTCCAGGTCGGGCTGGTTGGGTTTAAACCCGGCATACATCGAAAGCAGCTTGATGCCTTTCATCTTCAAGTCTTGATGACCCTGGATCAGTTCGTCCTGCCAGCCGCGTTGCGTCGGATCCACCGACAGGAATGGAATCAGTTTGTCTGGATGCTGGCGCGCGTAGGCGGCCACATCCGCGTCGGGCACCCAAAGGCCAGACAATTTGGCCTTTCCGCCAAATACGATGGTCTTGTCACATTGTTTGCCCGTAGCCTGATACTCCTCCCAACGTACTGTAAGGTCTATCTCCACGCCAGTTCTGGCCCGACGTGCCTGGTTGCGAAAATCGTCAGTGAAATGTTCTGGATACTTGAAGAAATGTGTATGGACGTCTACCAACATAAAGGATGCCTCCTTCCCCCGACTGAATCGATCAACCCGTGACACTGAACTGCTGAACCAATCCGTCCAGAAAGCTGGACAAAGCGGCAGCAACGCTAACAGAATCAACTTGACACTTCAACTGGACAATATAGACTTCCGTCCCTCCAAATGGCCGGTTTGTCCAGTATTCTGGACGCTCTTTGAGGGCTCTATAACTGCATAACCGGAGTAATGAAATGACTCAAATTGTCTACAACCCTTTGGACATCGATTTCGCGAAGCCAGGAAAGCATCACTATCAAATCGCTTTTCAGATGGACGGGAACTGGGGATCTTTGCTGATTCCGCTCACCGTGATCAATGGGCTGAACGGGCCCGTGGAGAAAAACGTAGTGGCGTTTGGCGGCACCCACGGCAACGAATATGAGGGCCAGGTTTCCGTCAAGCGGCTGTGCCACGACCTTGATCCTGCGACGATGCGCGGCCGGGTGATTCTGATTCCGCAGTTGAGTCAAAGCGCTTGCGTGGCCAACCGCCGCGAGTCGCCGCTCGACAGCGTGAATATGAATCGGGCATTTCCGGGAAACCCGCGCGGAACGATTTCCTATCGAATTTCGAGTTTCGTGAAGACGCACATCTTCCCGCAGGTCCATGCGGTGATCGATATCCATTCAGGCGGAAACGAAGCCATCTATCCGCTCTGTTCTTCGTTTCATCCGATTCCAGATCCGCAACAGAGCGCGGAGATCGCCCAGGTTGCCCGGCTGTTCGATACGCCGTTCATCATGCTCTATTCGAGCCAACTCCACTCCGGCCTGTTGACAGACGAGGCGGAGGCTATGGGCAAGATCACGATTGGCGGCGAGTTTGGATACGCCGAGTCGACGAACCGCAAAGGCACGTTGCATGCGTATGAAGGCATCAAGAACGTGCTGCGACGCTATGGACTCTTGCCGGGAGACATTGTGAAGATCGATCCAGCGCGGCCCTCGCCGCCCCGCTTTGTGCAGGCTGTGAATCTGGCAGACTACATTCCTTGTCCAAGGGATGGCGTCTGGGAACCTCTGGTCGATCTGGGAGTCGACGTCCACGAGGGTGAGTTGTTGGGGCGTTTACACGATTTCTCCGATCATTCGTCCGATGCGCTGGAAATCCGAGCCCACCGCTCCGGTGTTGTCTCCATGCTTCACTTCGCAGCGCAAATTAAGAAAGGATTCACGCTCTACGTGGTGTCGGAGGAAGTTCAACTGTGACAGGGCCTCAAATGGTAGGGACGTGCTGCTGCGCGTCCGCAACGGGAACTCCAAGCCGGACGCGGGGCACCGCGTTCCTACCGGCTCGGATTCATCCGCCAAACGGATTCTTTTACAACCCCCCATTCGAGGGAACCTGACACTTCCCTCACAGCTCCTTCAAAGCTCTCGAAATTCTCGCAGACCCTTCTTTCACCGTGGCCCCTAGTTTGTCGAAGCTGTCTGATGAAATCTGGGCCGTGGTTCCGGTAACACTCAACGCCGTCACCAGGTCACCGAGCGGATTGAACACAGGCGCCGCCACGCAGCGCACGCCCGCTTCTTCTTCCTCGTCATCAATCGAGTATCCCTTCTGCTTCACTCGAATCAGCTCTTTCCGAAAGTTTGCCGGGGAGGTGATGGTTGCTTCGGTGTACTTCGCAAAAGATCCCATCGACAGGCAGTCGCGAATGATCTGCTCGTTGCTGAAGGCCAGAAGCACTTTGCCCAAGCCTGTGCAGTGGACTTCGGCGCGCTTACCGACATAGGTGTCGAACTTCACCATGCCTGGCCCATCAATCTTTTGGATGAAGACGATGTGTCCCTTTTCCAGGACGCCCAAATGAGACGTTAATCGAGTCTGTTCCACCAGCCAGCGCATATGGGGCAGGGCAATCTCCGGAAGGGCCAGATCGTTCATCAACCCGCGGCCGAGGCTGCAGATTTTGAGCCCCAACTTGTAGCGGCGCGTCCCGTTTTCCCGCTTCAGATAGCCCATGCGTTCCAGCGCCAGCACAATGACGTGGGCGCTGCTCTTGGGGATTTTTTGTTTCCGGCTGATTTCCGAGATGTTCCAACCCCTTCGCGTTCCGTCCAGCATTTCCAGAATGGAAAAGGCTCTTTCAATTGAAGAGGCGTGCTGCTTTAAGGCAACCGGCATAGCAAATCTCCGATGGAGCGTTTTGCCCTCTGGCTTGAGCCTCACCCGTCATTCCGGCGCAAGGTCGTCACCCCGGCAGATCGTAAGCCGGGGCCGGAATCCAGACTGGACCCCAGCTTCCGCCGGGGTGACGATGCTTATGTCAGGAGCATTCAGTCGTGTTTCGTCTCTCACCCTTATCTGATGATCAATGTGCATGAATTGTCCAAGATTGTGGACGAACGCCTGAAGAAATGTCAATCAGGTTAGTGTCACAGTGAAGTCACGGCATTCCAGAGGTTCAGTGATTCCAGTTTTGGGAGACCAAACTTATTGATTTTGAAGGAGCCAAGGCAGAGCCTGGGGTCAGCCTTCATTGCCTAATGGCCGAAGGATTAACAGAGATTTCGAGTTTTACCGCCTCAAAGTTGTTTCCACTATTCTGGACGAAGCTGAATCAGCGCTTGACTGAGATCGAGGTAGGACTTACAAATGGCACCATTAAACAGACTCCATGTCAGAGATCTGGTTAGCCCAATCAGACATTGGACCCAACAGACCCAGTGGTTCGATTCTCGGAATGGAAATCACAAAGACAGCAAGGAGGAGCGCAATAGCGCCGTGACGCAAGCCCACCCCCCAGAACCGGTTCGGGCGGTCCACAGATTCACTCGATGCGATTGAACCTATTCGAAAGTACACAGCGCGAGGAGGATTGCCCGTTGTTCGTATCGGATTGGCAAAGTAATGGGGATCGTCGATCTGCTCCATTTCCATTCGCGGGTAAGCGCTGGGGACATGTCCCAGCGCTTCTGATGGCTGTATCAAGTGACGGGCAATTGAGTGATCACTCCATTGGGGTGATGCCGGAGATAGGAACGTGCGTGGTTGCCTGATCCGACCACATACGTGACTTCTTCTTCGTGAACATCCAGTCCATGGTGGCCCACTATGAAGCGCACTGCCGACGCCCTCAGCCACCACAAAGGTGACGGAACCTTCACTACACGACGGAATCTTCCGGGTAAAGATCTGGGCTGATGAAAATACTGTTACCCCCCATGACTGATGCCCGGCTCGAACAACTTCACCAAAGTGCACCAAACGACCAGTTCATCGTTGCCCGCAGTGAAACGGAAGCTTTGGCAATGATGGCTGAAGTCGATGCGACCTACGGCTATTGCAGTTCGGACCTTCTAAAGGCTGCCCCTCGCCTCCGCTGGGTACAAGTGGCCAGCGCTGGAGTCGAGCGTTATCCCCTCCTAGAAATGCGTGCCCGAGGCATCACCTTCACTAACGCCAAGGGAATCTACGGCACTCCGCTTGCCGACCATACCCTGGCGCTCATCCTTGCTTTCAGTCGTCAACTCCCATTCTTGTATCGGGCACAGCAAAAGCAGGTCTGGGAGAATCGGCAGAACTTCCCCTCAGGGGAACTGGCAGGGCAGACGCTGTTGATCGTCGGATTGGGCGGCACAGGATTAGAAACAGCCCGTCGTGCCAAAGGTTTTGGCTTGCGAATCTTGGCCACGCGCCACCACGCGTCTCTTGCTAAGGCTGACTTCGTCGATGAGGTTCATTCGCCCGAACGTCTCCATTACCTGCTGGCCGAGGCCGATTGGGTTGCCGTCTGTGTGCCGCTGGTTCCGGCAACGCGGGATCTGTTCCATGATGACGAGTTCGCCCTCATGAAGCGAACAGCCTACATAGTCTGCGTGACCCGGGGCAAAATCATCAATACTGACGCTCTGCTGAGGGCATTGAAAGCCCGCAAAATTGCGGGGGCCGGGCTGGACGTGACCGACCCCGAGCCTTTGCCGCCCAGCCATCCGCTGTGGACGATGGACAATGTCATCATCACGCCGCATGCTTCCGGACACTCACCCCATGCCGACTCGCGTATGTTTAACCTGCTCTGCGAAAACGTCCGAAGGTTCGCAGACGGGCGATCGTTACTCAACGTAGTAGACTTGGAACTTCAATATTGAAATAGGCAGAGGGAAGTAGAGTCAACTCTCTACGCAACAAGTTCTTACAGCAGGGGGCAACTGGCTTAGGTAGAGGATTCCGAAGTGTTCACTCAGAATGAGACGGAATCTGCGGGATCCTTGTGTTTCCCCCCACTTTGCTCAGCGACTCTCTTGTACTTACGACTTCTAGAGGACATTACCTCTCAAGGACGCTCATGAAAGATAAAGGAGTTCCACTATCCGCGTGGCTACTCCTCGCCGTTTCCTGGCTGACGTTCCTTCTGGCCTACACGGGGCGCCAAGCCATCTATTCGATATTCCCAATCCTGAAGAGTGATCTTGGTTTCTCAAACTCGCAACTTGGTCTCACTGGATCCATATTCCTCTGGGTGTACTCGTTTGGTTCACCTCTAGGAGGAATGGTTGGGGATCGGTTCCCCTTCGCGTCAGTGGCGCAGTGGAGCGTCATCATCTGGAGTTTGACATCCGTTGCCACCGGATTTGCGACAACACCGGAAATGGTGCTGTCGCTGCGGGCGCTGTTAGGCATCACTCAGTGTGTGTTTGTGCCTGCTGCCTTGGCTGCGATTGCGTCGGTCCATTCTGAGACGACGCGTTCCAAGGCGTTTGCGATCTGGGGCACGGCGCAGCTGGGCGGAGTTGTGATGGGCGGCTGGTATGGTGGCTTCGTTGCCGAGCGGTTGGACTGGCGCTGGGTCTTCTGGTTGGTGGGCGCATTTGGAGTCGGTTACGGCTTCATTCTCGGTCCCGTCATTCGCCGGTTGTTGCCGTCAGAGAAGAAAGAGTCTTCTCAGAATCCAAAGCGGTCTGGATCCGCCAATCCACTCAATCTCTTTCGAACGCCCACATTCTGCTTGTTTGCGGTTGCGTTCTTCATTTTCTGCGCCATGTTGTGGGTGATATATGCCTGGCTGCCGACGTTCTTCGTGGAGAAGTTTGCGTTTTCGCTGACTTCAGCGGGTCTTACCGCGACATTGTCCGTTCAAGTCACCACGGCGATGGGCCTGCTTGCAGGGGGCTTTGCTGCTGACAAGCTCATCGGGCGATTCAAAGAAGCGCGGGTCTGGATCCTCATCCTCGGAATACTGGGAACGGCGCCATGCTTGTATTTGCTGGCAAACGCAGTCACGCCGGGTGCGACTCAGGTTGCGGCTGCGGCCTTTGGTTTGTTCAGTGGCTTTTATGTATCGAACGCAATGGCCTCCGCATTGGATGTGGTGCATCGAACTCGACACGCGACGGCCGTCGGAGTGATGAACATGGTCGGAGGCCTTTCGGGAGGCTTGTCTGCATACATGATCGGGCGGCTAAAGAACGATTATGGAATGGAACTGATGATGTCCTGGGTCGGTGCGACCGGTGTCGTGGCACTGATCGTTTTATTGGCAGCGGTGTTCAGCTCCTTTCGTGCAGATTATCGCCGGACGCAGGACGCCTGTGGTTAGGGTTGGTAGGTGTCGTTACCGTAAAAGGAGATTCGATAGTTTTGTTCCCCTCCTCGTTTGAGGAGGGGAGTTTGCAGTCCACAGCGAAAGAATGCTGAATCTTCCCGCTTTCGCGGGAATGACAAACTCAGTTGGACATCGGATGTCCAGGCTGAGTATCAGAGTGAAAGACCTTCACCCAACGAGTTCAAACACCACCATGCCGAGAATTGAATCCATCCTGACCGAGCGTGTTTTGGTTCCACTGCGTCCCGAGTGGACCATTAAGGGAGGACGGGGGACCCATGACCGCTCTCCGTTTCTGCTGATCCGAGTGAGAGCCGATGGGATTGAAGGACTCGGGGAGGTCAGTGGCACTTACTTGTGGAGTGGTGAGGGTTTCGAAACCGCCGAGGCTGCGGTGAACGCGGTTCTCAGGCCGTCGCTTGTGGGTAAAGAGCTCGCGCCCAGGGTCGTGCGACGCGAGATGGACAGGGTGCTGGCGGCTTTTCCGTTTACCAAGGCGGGCATAGAAATGGCCTGCTGGGATGCGCTCGGCAAGATCTGTGGCGTTTCCATAGCAGCTCTGTTGGGTGGCCCGATTCGTACTTCGGTCGTTTCGAAATTCTCAATTTCAGGCGTTGCGCCGTTGGAAGCGGCTACGATTGCGCGTCAGGCGTGGGAGGCAGGATTTCGCAAGTTTAAAGTCAAAGTGGGAACGGGGCTTTGCCAGGACCTGGAGCGCGTGGCGGCGGTGAGAAAAGAGCTGGGCGAGAAGACTTCCCTCGGTGTCGACGCAAACGGAGGATGGAGTCTCGGTGAGGCACGCCGAGCACTGCCGGCTTTGGAGGAAATGGGGATCGGCGCGATTGAGCAGCCGATGAAGGAACGGGACCTGCACGAGATTGCTCAACTGCGATCTCATTCGCGGATTCCGATTCTGTTGGATGAGAGTGTCTGGTCCGCCGCCGATGTAGCGACAGCTGCCCGCCTCGGAGCAGCCGACGCGGTTAACCTTTATGTAGGCAAAGCGGGAGGCATCGGTCCAGCGCTTGAGGCGGTGGAGGTGGCCAGAGCCGTGGGAATTGGCGCCACGCTGGGGTCCAATGGGGAGCTTGGCATTGGCCACGCGGCAATCATGCAGGTGGCAAGCATCGGCGAGGGGTTTGATTTTGAAGTCTACGCTCCCGATGTCGCTGCTCCCGCTTACTACGTCGAGGATATTGTCGAGCCGAAGTTTCGCATTCAGAACGGCGAGGTTGCTGTCCCGACCGGACCCGGGCTCGGTGTTCAACTCAACGAAGAGGTTTTTAGGAAGTACAAGGTATAGGTCGTCGCATTCGGAAGAAAACGATCGTGGAGCCTTCAGGGGGTTGTCGTGAATGGGGGTTTGTGAAAGCCGACCAGCAACCCCCTGGCGCTTCGCGACCACCGTCGCTCCGCGCTGCCCGTGAAGCTGTGAAAAAATTCAATGGTAGGGACGCGCTGCTGCGCGTCCGCGACGGTAAATCCAACACGGACGCGGAGCACCGCGTCCCTACCGGATCATGTTCATACGACGGCCGAATAGTTTCAGAGCTTCCCTTTGTTAGAGGGGAAGACTCTCAAGTTGGATTCCACAGGAACATCGGAAAGGAAGAAGGGATGACCGCAATTCGCAACAGCCTTTTGGTTTTTGTCGTTATCCTGTTGTCGCGAGTGCCACTGTACCCCGCCGGCAAGCCTGGACAATGGACGCGATCATGGCATTGAAGACGATTTCCGAACCGCAGATCAGCCCTGACGGCTCCAAGGGGCCTACGTCGTTCGCAGCGCCAATTTCCAATGCAGGAGCCCTGAGTGTTCCGGTGGAGTTTGTCACCTTTCCGCGATAAGGCCACGGCATCGCGGAACCCACGCACCAACGCGACCTGATGCGCCGCTATCTGCAGTGGTTCAAGCACTGGGTGTTAAAGAAATGAGCCGCAGGTGCAATTCCTTGTTCCAGTAAGAAACCGATGAAGCGCGGGCTTCCTCGTGGTGAGACTGTGATCGCAAGGAAATTCGTTTGACAGGGAGCAGAGAGTGAGCAGAATGAGCAAACCGTAGAGGACAAAACCGTGTTTGGTTCCGACACCGAAATCTTCGATTTTGTAAAAGCCAAGCTGTATGTCGCCGCTGTATGCGACATCCTGGATGAACTGGGACTTCGCCAGCAGGCCATGCATCACCGGCTGCGCCCGCTGTTGCCCGATCCGAAGAGTTGCGGCTTCGTGGGCCGGGCGCGTACCGCACGTTGGATGGAGACCGACTACGTAGTAGACGGCGATCCGTATGGCTTGGAAATCGAGCTGATGGACTCCCTGAAGCCGGGCGACGTGGTGGTTCATTCCACCGATCACGGAGCCACCAATGCACCCTGGGGCGAACTCATGTCCACGGTAGCCAAAAAAAACGGAGCGGTGGGCTGTGTCTGCGACAGCCAGATCCGGGATTGCCTGAAAATCATGGAACTCGGATTTCCGGTCTACTATGCCGGCATTCGTCCACTCGATTCCAAGGGACGAGGATTCATGGTGGCCTGCGACGTGCCGATTCGCTGCGGAGAAGTCCTGGTGAAGCCGGGGGAACTGGTGTTTGCTGACTTCGACGGAATCGTCGTTGTTCCCCGCGATGTTGAGGAAACGGTCCTTCGCCGGGCCCAAGAGAAAGTCAACCGGGAGAATCTATCGCGTAAGGAGCTGACGAACGGCAAGACTCTGCGCGAGGTCTACAACAAGTATGGCGTGCTGTAGGAGGCGTTGGAGTGAGTGGTTGAAAATTTGAAGGGTGCGCTCGGCTGATGGAAGTGGAGGGAGAAGCCGAGTTTCGAGGGTAGCGGGTCCGGCTGGAGCAAGGCCGGGGTCTCGCGGAGTTTCTGCTGCGAAAGGGCTTTCAGTCGAGGTTTCCTTAATACCTCAACTACTATCGAACCGCCAAGACGCGAAGGACGCGAAGATGCAAGTCCTGCAGGAGCTACTTGTCACTGAGTCTTAGGGACACGAAGATGAATGGGGGGAGCGTCCTTCAGGAAGCTAAATAGGTTTCGGTTTCCTCGCCCCAGCGCGCGAGAGGGGTCAGGGGTCAGGGGGGAATCCAATAGTTGAGTGAATCAGCTCACTCGCGACTCTTGGTCCTTGGTTATTCTACGAAATGCTCCAACCACCGTCCTGAAACCTCAGATCAGAATCTCTTCGATCGGCTTCCCGAAGTCGATTTCAAGACGCTTCTGGCCGGGCACTTCAAGTTTGCGGGGATCGAGTCCAAGTTGATGTAAGACAGTTGCGTGAATGTCCGTAACGTAATGTCGATTCTCCACAGCATGGAATCCTAATTCGTCGGTAGCGCCGTGAGCAACACCACGTTTGATGCCGCCGCCAGCCAAAAATGTGGAGAATCCATAGGGATGATGGTCCCGCCCACCGTTTTCTCCTTCGACTCCCGGAGTACGGCCAAACTCCGTCGCCCAGACCACAATCGTCTCGTCCAGCAGCCCGCGATGTTTCAAGTCCTTGATCAAACCGGCGATAGGCTTGTCCACCTTTGCGCAGAGCTCGGTGTGATTCTTTCGAAGCTCTGAGTGTGCGTCCCAGGCGTTTTTTCCGCCTCCGTGGAAAATTTGGACGAAGCGTACGCCGCGCTCCACCAGCCGTCTTGCCGCCAGACACTGCTGGCCGAATTCTTCCGTCTCTTTCGAGTCGAGACCGTACAACTTCTGGGTTTCTGCACTTTCGTCAGAGAACTTCAACAACTCTGGCACAGCGGTCTGCATTCGGAACGCCAGCTCGTAGGATTTGATGCGTGCCTGCATGGCCGGATCGTCTGGATACTGAACGCTGGCCAGTTTGTTGAGGCGCTCCAGGAACTGAAATTCCCGGACCTGCTGTTCCGGTGCGATTTCGGATCCAGGCTTTGCATAGGGCAAGGGATTTTGCGGATCGACCTCAAGCTTAACCCCACTGTGTTCCGGACCTAGATAGTTCCCACTGACAGTGGCGTTCCCCCCGCAACAAGGACTTGGCATTTCACCGAGGACGACAAACTGGGGCAGATTCTCATTCAGACTTCCCAGTCCATAGTGAACCCATGAGCCGATGGAAGGAAAAAATCCTTGAAAGACATGCCGGCCAGTGTGGAACTGCAGCTGCGCAGCATGGTCATTGTCTGTGGTCCAGGTCGAACGGACGATGGCCAGGTCGTCGACGCAATCACCCACATTGGGGAACCAGTCACTAACCTCGATGCCACTTTGACCGCGCTTCCGGTAGCCGACTTGCATTGGATAGATCTTCAACTTGACCTGGTGCTGGCCCGCGACGAACTCCACCACGTTCTTTTTGGTATACGGCGAATCAAGAACGCTCCTATGCGGTGTCTCATCGATCGACTTTCCTGCATACTTGTTCAGGATTGGCTTAGGGTCAAACGACTCCACGTGGCTGACGCCACCCAGCATGAACAGCCAAATGACACTTTTTGCTTTGGGCGCAAAATGGGGTTTTCCGTCGGGTGGCAGCCAAGCTGCATGGGCATCTGCCTTCAGAATCCCATCGCGCTGCAACATCGAACCCAGGACTAGCCCGGTGAATCCCATGCCACAGTCAGCCAGAAAGACACGGCGATTCACGCGGCCGCACCAACTGGTTTGGGGAGTGAGTAGCCTTCCTTCGCTCATAAGAACTCCTTGGAGGATCATTGAGGAGCGGGAACCCCTGAAGCCCCCCTTGTTTAGGGCCCGATGTTCTCAGGTCACCCTTTGGATAAGGGGGACGCCGCGCCTTTTGCAGCAGGAGGTTTTCCTAGCGTATCGTCACAAAATCATTATGATTAAACAATACATGAACCAAGTTTTCTCGAGCTCGCAAGCCCGAGTCCGGCGCTTTTGCAGCTGCTGGATCTGCCTTCTCTGGTGCCTCTGTCTTTGCAGCTCGAAATTGGTTCACCTCTTGCCGCAGGAAGCCTTGGCTCTCCGCCAATTCTTTTTCAGTTGGCGAGCGTCCAAGTGTGTACTCGAAAGCGGCGCGAATGAATTCTGTATTGTCTAGCAAACCCTTCGACCCTGCTGAGATCTTTTTAGCCACCAAGCGGGCTTGGCTGCGGCTCAGACCGCTGTTCGCCAACGCCAAGGCCTGCTGCGGAAC
>Ga0180085_1000682_pt1 | contig 11753 bp, 6 predicted proteins | sample EasRiv730_16_10D_FD_123013 | JGI IMG/M metagenome (GOLD analysis project Ga0180085, IMG submission 123013) | Soil microbial communities from meander-bound floodplain in the East River, Colorado, USA - East River metaG ERMLT730_16_10D | ecosystem: Environmental > Terrestrial > Soil > Floodplain ... | reverse complement strand
TGTGGGAGACAACCGGTAACTGATGGTTGCTGCCACATATCCACGCTGGGCCAGCTTGATGCATAAGGGCAGATAGCTGTCTCGGCTTCCCCTCCGAAATCCACCGCCATGAATGCAAACAACCGCCGGATAGGGACCTCCTGGACCTTTGGGCCGAACAATGTCCATCTTCAAGCTCTCGGACTTCGCCCCGCCCGGCGCATACTCGATGCCAGGTTCCCAGGTGACAGTGTCGGGGATCGAGGGCTTGTTGGGCTGCTGTGCAAGAAGGATTCCCGACCAGCAAGCCAACACCAGGAACAAACGGCCGAGTTGCATCATGAGCGTTCTTCCTTTCAGATGGCGGGGGAAGGCAGGGATGCCAAGCCTGCCATCAAACTAGGATGGAACCAGCATTGAGGTTGTCTTAAAGATCGCCCTTCTTCATTTGCTCGACCGCATAGTTAGCCGCGCGAGCAGTGAAGGCCATATAAGTGATCGAAGGGTTCTGGCAACCGGAGGAAACCATGAACGATCCGTCGGTAACAAACAGATTCTTGATGTCGTGGGTCTGATTCCATTTGTTCAAGACCGAAGTCTTGGGATCGTTGCCCATGCGTGCCGTGCCCATTTCGTGGATGCCTTTTCCCGGCGGTGCGGGTTTCGTTTCACCAAAGGTTCGGACATCCTTGCAGCCCGAAGCTTCAAGCATCTCGGCAGCCACGTCTCTGATCTCGTCATACATGGTCTGGTCGTTCTCATACCAGTCGGCGGTGATGTGCATTGCCGGAATGCCCCACTTATCGGTCAAGTTCTTGTTGATTTCCACTTTGTTGCGTTTGTCAGGCAGGCATTCGCCAAAGCCAGAAAGCGACATAGACCATCCTCCGGGTTCTTTCATCGCTTCTTTCAGACTGGCACCGAACCCAGCCGGCAACGAGCTCCCCAGGCTGGGCAGTTGGAACCCACCCAGATAGCCCGCGCGGTGGCTGCCGCCTTGGAAGCCATAGCCCCGCAGGTACTTTGAGTCTTTGCCTTTCAAGTTCTGGAAGCGCGGAATGTAGATGCCGTTGGGGCGACGGCCCAAGTCTGGATACTCTTCGAGTCCTGGATACTCACCCGAGGCACCTGAACCGTAGAGGTGATCCATCAAGTAGTGTCCCAGCACGCCGCTTGAGTTGGCCAACCCGTTTGCGTAACGCGGATTCGCTGAGTTCAACAGGATTCGTGTGGATTCCAGCGTTGAGGCACAAAGGAAAACTATCTTCCCTTTCAATTCTAGTTCCTGCTTGCTGACGCCATCCACAACATACGCACCTGTGACGCGGTTGCTGTCTTTGTCATAAATCAGACCCCGCACGACGCTATGCGGCCGCAGTGTGAGCCGACCCGTGGCTTGGGCGGCAGGCAGCGTCGAATTCAGCGTGCTGAAGTAAGACCGCGTGATACATCCCTGTTCGCAAGGTCCGCAGTAGTGACAGGCGGCCCGCCCCTTGTGGTCCTCCGTCAAAATGGCGGTTCGTCCAATGGTGACCACACGCTGGCCGCGCCATTTTTCTCCGATCTTTTGACGCATGATTCGCTCGCCGCAGCTCATGGCCATCGGCTTCAGGAACTTGCCATCCGGCAGTTGCGGCAAACCCTCTTTCATTCCGCTAATGCCGACGAAGGTCTCCACATAGTCATACCAGGGCTCGATGTCCTTGTAGGTGACGGGCCAGGGAATCGCAATGCCATCTTTCTCATTGGCAAGAAAATCCAGGTCGCTCCAGCGATACACCTGACGGCCCCACATGATCGAACGACCACCGACGTGGCGTCCGCGGAGAAACAGATAAGGTTTGTCGGCCGGCGTGGTGTACGGGTTTTCCTTGTCGTTTACAAACATGTGATGGTTGTACTCCCGACAGGCGTAGCACTGACGCTGGATCGGATAGTTTTCCTCCATGAACTTCACATCGGTCAGTCCCCGATACTTTACGTCGTAGGGCATCTTGTGCTCGGAATAGTCCTTGTTCGGATCAATGTTTTTCCCAGCCTCCAAGAGTAAAACGTCCAAACCCTTTTCGGTTAGCTCTTTGGCTGCCCAGCCGCCAGTAATCCCGGAACCGATAACGATTGCGTCATACGTTTTTGTAGCCATGTTCCTCCTAACTTCAATCGACAAACGAACCGCGAAGGGCGTTAATACGATTCCGTGGCAACCCGGGTGTTGTGAACGAGGCGCTTTCGAGGGGGTCTTTCATGGCGCGCTGCGGCGCCACCTTCGACGAAAATTCCCCCTTCGCAAAAGGGGGCGCCGTTCGCGACAGCAGTCGCGGAGCGGCAGGGGGTTGTCCGGTCGGCCTTCGGAAACCTTCACGACAACCCCCTGAAGGCTTCGCCTTCTCTCCCCCTTTGGTAAGGGGGATTTTCAGAGTGTTGGATTGATCCCAGACCTTCTTCTGCAGTTTCTTCTTGGCGACCTTCGCGCCTTGGCGGTGATGGTGGTTAAGGTTCTGTTTAACCCAAGTGTTCCGGATGCGTGCATCCCTTGTATTCAACCCATCCTTCAAACTTCAGTTCCTCTTCGATACCCACTTTCGAGGTGTAGTAGCCAAACACGGTCAGACCCTTCATGAGTTTGAAGAAGTTTTGTCCGCTGGTTGTTTCAGTGGAATTGGGCACGCTGAGCCGGGTCAATAACTCGGTTTGTTGTTGGGGTGTTGCTTTGACAAAAAGTGTCTGAAAAAGCTGCTGGCTCCTCATGTCGATCCATTGCAGTCCTTCCAAAAATTCCTGCCGTTTGGACGCATTCACCGAACTCAAAAAAATGTCGATAAACTCATTGACCCTGGCCGCCTTCGCGCCGGGCGTCGCAGTTTGAGGAATGATGAGCTCGCTGAGCAGGATGACAGTCTGGTTTTGATGAGGATTGAACACCTTCAGTGCAGTCGGGCCCGCCGCTGGCTTTGCCGGTACGTGCTCATGGATAGACTTGCCTTGGGCAAAGACCGCTTCGGCGGAAAGCCCGGCCAGCGCTGGTACTGAAGACGCAGCACCGAGTACCAGAGACATATTCCTTAGTGCCTGGCGGCGGTTCATGGTTTCTGCAGCAGGTTGATCTGCCATAAGACAAACCTCCGATGATGTTGCGTTACCCAGTCTGTCAGCGAGCCAATGGAGATTGGTGCACGCAGGATTGACAGAGACTCAGGCAGGTCAGAAGCAAAACTTGGCGCCGAATGGGAGTTGTGGGGGAAGATCAGGCATTCGGGATTTGTTCTCGATTCGTAAGAAGAGTAGCAGATGTATAACGAATTACAAAAAACTTTTGGTTGCGGGCCAAGGGCTCGGAACAGGGATTTAGCCATCGAGACTTCGTTTCTAGCCACAACCGGCTCCGGCCGCCGCCGGTTCCGGCGGTTGACAAGAAACGGAGTCCTACGGGATACTCCGAATCTGATGATGAGGATGTGCCTTTCTAGCTTACCGCTCCACCTCACCCACCTTCAGCAGTCGCAGTTTCTGCGTTGGTTCCGTTGCTGGGTTCTCTTATTGGCCGGACTGGGTTCAACCTACGGCTTGGCCGTCGGTCGGGCTAAAGCACCTCAAGACCAAACTCCTGCAAAAGCCGAGGAAAAGGTCGAGAGCGGCCAGACTCCAGCTGCTTCCACCGCCGCCCCTGACGACACAAGTGGCGTTCAAAAGGAACTGGAGAAAGCGTTAGCGGAATTCCGAGTGCAGGCTGAACGGGTTACTTCGTCTTCAGTTGGCACAGGCAATGGCAATGGTTCCCGTCCTAAGACAAGGGACTACCGTGGCAATCTGTACGAGTACCTCCGCAATGATGCATTGGACGCACTCCCCCACCAGGTGCGGCAAGCCAACGGTTTGAAGTCGGTGCTGCGGCGCAACCAGTTTGGGTTCAATCTTACCGGTCCAGTTCGCATCCCGTGGCTCTACAACAATCGGGACAATACCTTTTTCTCAGCAACGTATGAGGGAACCCGGGAGAAAATTGCGCGCCCCTACCTGGCAAACATACCCACCGCGCAGCAACGGACTGGTGACTTCTCCGATTTGGTAGATAATGCTGGAGAGCCCATCGTCATTTACGATCCTCTTACCACGCGGCCCAATCCGGCGTTCAATCCGGCCCAACCGGTGTCCACTTCGAACCTTCAGTACCTTCGCGACGCTTTCCCTGGGAATCGAATCCCACTGGCTCGCATGGATCCAGTATCCGTGAACGTGATTGGTTACTACCCAAATCCGAACACCAATGTGGGGCCGTTTCTTCGGAATAATTTCTTTGTTAACGCGGCGGAAACCAACACTCCCAACGGAAGCGTCTGGAAACTGGATCACAATTTCGGCTCGCGGCACAAGCTCACTCTTAATGGTCGCTTTTCGAGCGGGTTGGACGGGGCGGCGCCAGTTTTTGAGAATGCTGCCAATCCGGGTTCACCCCGGCGGCGAGTGCGTTCACGCAGCGGCAGCTTCAGCGAGACCTTTAACATTTCGCCGACGCTGGTCAATCAATTTAGCCTCTCGGCAAGCTACAGCGCACTCGCCGCGGATGCGTCGGGTGCTGACTCCAGCGCCGATTATGCCCGTGACTTGGGTCTGAGTGGTCTCCAACCGGGTGCGTTTCCGCGCTTCGAGCTCGTACAGTATGTGGACATCGGCAGTCAGCCGGGCTCGCTGGTTCAGTACCAGGTCGCCAGCTATGCAATTTCTGACGGCCTAAGTGTCCGTTTCCGCAAGAACAACGTGAAGTTGAATTTCTATACTAGTCGGGGGCAAGTGAACAGCTTCCGCCCGCGCAATCCGTCCGGGAGGTTTACTTTCAACGGTAAGCTGACTAGTTTGCCCGGAATCAACAACACCGGGGATCCGTTTGCACAATTCCTTCTTGGACTCTCAAATCGTGCAGAGCAGTCCATCGTCGTTCATCCATCTTATTTCCGCTCCGAACAGTATCAGCTGACGGCCAGCGACGAGTATCAGATGACGCCGAATTTCAATGCAACCATCAGTCTCGGATTGCAAATCGATACACCCAGGCGGGACAAGTACGACCGACAGTCGTCGTTGGACCTCGGTTTGATCAACCCCGCCAACAATCGGCCAGGCGCACTGGTATTCGCGGGACGGGACGGGCGCCCTCGGACTTTTTCGCCCACGCAAGCGAACTGGGAACCTTCAATCGGCTGGGCATGGAATCCCTGGGGAAGCCGCCGCACCGTCATTCGTGGCGGATTCTCGTTGTCTTACTCCACCTTTCCGCTGTACTCGACAGAATTCGGCACGCTCGGCTTCAACGCATCCCCGCTGCTGGTATCTGAAAACGATCAGTTGGTCCCTGTGGTGGCCTTGCGCAACGGATTTCCGTCGAGCTTCGTACCCCCACCCGACCTCCGCCCAACGGCCGCGAATGACCTAAGAGCGGAATACTTCGAGCCCGAGGGGATATTGCCCTACGACCAGAATTGGCGTCTGGAGATTGAGAGAGATTTGCCGGCGGATTTCGTTCTGCGATTTTCCTATTTGGGTGAGAGGGGAGTTCATCAGTACACCGGCGAAGGTGTCGATCTGAACCCGCTGGATCCATCCGCACTTGCTTTTCGCGACCAGCTGAACGATCTGGCCTTCAATCAATCGCTCCGTCCCTATCCCCAGTTTCGCTCGATCACGCCGGGATATGGCTATCCGATCGGATCCAATTCACTGCACCGGGGCCAGCTGCGCCTTGAGAAGAAGTTTTCCTACGGATTGAATTTTACCGGTTCCTATTTCTTCTCCAAGTTGATTGACGATGTGCTTGGTGGATACAATCCGCAGAATAACCTCGACCTGAAGTCCGAGAAATCCATTTCACCCAATGATGTGACTCACCAGTTTTCGCTTAATTATCTTTACGAGTTACCCTTTGGAGAAGGTCGCGCTTTCTTGAACCAGAGCAACTGGTTGGAGCGCGTGATTGGGGGCTGGAGCCTGAGTGGTGTCAGCAGCCTGCGGACCGGTACCCCGGTTATGCTGCGAGCCCTGTTCAACAACACGGGCGGCTTCACGCAGGATTTGCGAGTGAACCTTTTGCCTGGTGTCAACCCTCATGTCGAGAACCCAACAGCTTCGCAATGGTTCAATGCCGCCGCGTTCGTCCAACCCCTCGATTTTTCGCTGGGTGACGGGCCACGCACCCATCCCAGCCTGCGCAATCCGGGTTTCCAGAACTTCGACATGTCTTTGACCAAACGGGTGCCGGTAACGGATCAGTGGACGCTGGAACTAATTATGGAAGCCTTCAATGCCCTCAACTATGGCAATCTCAATCTCCCGGATCGGATGATTGGTTCTCTGGCCGACCCGAATCTTAACGCTGGAAGGATTGTAGGAACGACTGGTGGCCGTGTGGTGCAGTTGGGGTTGCGGCTTAGTTTCTGACACGGCCGCAGCGAACCTCAGAACAGACAGCCAAAAATGTAGCCGGCGAAGAAACGATCAGTGGTGAGCGAGAACGCATTCGAGCGGCCGCCACTTTCAAGCTTCCTTTCCCGTTCAACAAGCAAACACCCTGAACCAATTGAAACCCAATTTCCAGACTGTGCTTGTGCGCCTGGGTATAGCAGAGCATCCACCACGGTTGCCGTCCTGCTGTTTGGCGGTGAGGTGCGAAGATCGCCGTGAAACCGAGCGAGAGCTGCTGGCGATCTCGACACCCTGCTGGAGGATTTTCAGCATCGCTTTGGTGTGGGCCATTCTGATCCTCACCGTTCCCGAGTCGGCCCTTGGCGGCAAAATCAAGCCGGCGAAGCCCAAGACGGTGCAGTTCAAGTTGCCGATTTGGGTCGGCGGGCCAAGCGAGGGAGCCGAAGGAAGTCTGTCAGCCGCGGACCTGAAAGTCACAGTCGGCAAGTCGCCGGTCGCGGTCTCAGCTTTGAAGGGGCCCGAGAGCCCGGCACTGTTGTTTGTGGCCTTCGACACCGTCGGCGATATCGCGAACATCAACGAAGCACGCAACACCGTCGTTGAAGAAGTCAACGCGCTAAGCTCTCAGTTTTGGGCTGGCTTGATCTCCGCCCAAGAGCAGATGCAGGTATTACAGGAACCGACAGCCGACAGGTCTCTTTTGCAGCAGAAGATTGAAGAGCTAACGCAGATAGGCAAAGCGGGACTCCTCGAATCCATCCAGCCGATTGCGGATCTTGCAACGAGTGTGCTTCTCAACAGCGAAGTGCGGGTGGCCGTCATCCTGATTACCGACAGTGACATCGGCAACTATCGAGCCGATTATCTAAACCCGCCCGTCAATGCCAGTGACAGCCGCGACTTGAGTCGTCGCTTTGCAGGCCGGGCTCTCCAGGAGAAGATTTCGCGCATGGCCGGCTTGATGGCCCATACCCAAGTTCCAGTGTTTATCGTCCACATCGACCCGGGACTCGATCCGCTGAACAGGTCTTATCACAACGGCCTGAAGCAGCTCGCTGAAGGCACGGGAGGGCAGTGCCTCCTGTCGAAGACCTCTGGCGACATTCCGCTGAACATTCATGAAGCTTTTCAGTGGGCCAAGACCTTTTATCTTGCCGAGTTCAGCGTGGAGAGCGCGAAGACCGGATACCTGCGCATTCAGACTGCACCCTTGGTCGCTGCGGCGGGAAATGCTCTGGTGCCCCGTTTGATTCACCCTGTTAGACTCTTCATACCGTAGCGACGGGACACAATTTCCTTGGAGGCTTTATCCATTCTGGGTTTTGGCTTAGACTCTCCTTGAACGTCATCTGATGCGGTGAGTGATAATGAACTGGTTACACGGAATCCGGCAACTGCGGATAGATTTCTTGGGACAGTACTGTGATGGAATTAAGATTCTTCGAAAGACTCGGCTCCCCTCGCCCCGACCCCTCTCCCGCGTTGGGGCGAGGGGAGCTGAAATCCCGTTCCTTTCGCAGCTTCAGAGTAAATGCTCGCGAAATACCCGGCTAGCTCTTGCATGCTACTTTTCGTTTCTGTTTGCCGGCCCGATTGCCCCAACTCTTCAGGCTGCCGAGGAAAAGCTGCCACCCCCTGCCAAGTCGAAGATCGATTTTGTTCGCGATATCGAACCCATCCTGCACACAAAGTGCTACGAGTGTCACGGGTCAGGAATGCAGATGAATGGCCTTCGATTCGACCAGAAGGAAGCGGCCTTGAAGGGCGGGTATTCCGGTCCCGCCGTCGTTGTCGGCAATGGTACCAAGAGTCCCCTGATACTGCGTGTGGCCAGCGCCAAGGATGGCTTCAAGATGCCTCCGGCGGGACCGGCGTTAACTACGCGAGAGATCGGAGTGTTGCGTGCTTGGATCGACCAGGGTGCGGCGTGGCCTGATGTTCCCGCGGCTCCGGCCGGGCAGAAGCTGTCGCAGGCTGAAAGGCGCTCCCATTGGTCGTTCCAGCCAATCCAACGGCCTGGAGAGCCTGCTGTGCGCCAGCGCTCCTGGGGCTGTAACCCGATTGACAGCTTTGTGCTGGCTAGGCTGGAGTCGGAAGGCATTGCGCCCTCGCTTGAGGCCGACAAGGCCACGCTGCTGAGAAGACTTAGTCTGGATCTCACAGGACTGCCTCCGACACCGCGCGACGTTGCCGCCTTCCTGATGGACAACGGCCCGGACGCCTACGAGCGCCAAGTGGACCGCCTGTTAGCTTCGCCGCACTATGGCGAAAAGTGGGCGAGACAATGGCTGGACCTTGCGCGCTACGCGGACAGCGACGGCTATGAGAAGGATCTGCCTCGCCGCTATGCCTGGCGTTGGCGTCAATGGGTGATTGAAGCACTGAACGCCGACATGCCGTTTGACGAGTTTACGCTCGAACAAGTGGCGGGAGACTTGCTAGCCGGAGCGACAGTCGACCAAAAGACAGCTACCGGGTTTCATCGCAATGGGTTGAAGAACAGGGAAGCCGGTGTGAAGCGCGAGGAGGCACGTTTCGAAGAACTGGTTGACCGGACGAGTACCCTGGGAACTACTTGGCTGGGATTGACCGTCGGCTGCGCTCAGTGTCATGACCACAAGTTCGATCCCATCAGTCAGAAGGATTTTTACCAGCTGATGGCTTTTTTTAACAACACTGAAGATACGGTAGTCGATGCGCCTCTGCCCGGTGAACTTGGTCCGGCCTTACAGTCCCAGCCTGGCTTTTACGCTAAAAGGAATGAGCTGTTGAAGAAGTATCGCGTGCCCGAGCTACAGCCGGAATGGGAGGCGCGCATGCGACAAGCCATGGATGTTCCCGGAAAGAATTTGGACTGGGATTTTCAAGTGACCGCGATACGAGCCATGCTGGATAGCGCCGAGAAATTGCTCCGCAAGGAGGAGAAACTCCGCACACAACGGGAGCACGATCAGGTTGTCAATTACTTCGTTCGGAACCCCGGTCCAGAGATCGCCAAAGACAAAGACACTGCGGAGAGATTCAAGGAACTCGTCAAGCAACTGCAGGAACTGGACAAGTCATTTCCGTCCGTGAGCCAGTCTTACGTGCTCATGGAGAGTCCCCAACCAGTGAAGACCTATGTCGCGGTGCGCGGCGATTATCGGCGACCGGGTGTTGAGGTGCCCGCAGCCGCTCCCCAATTCCTGCCGCCATTGCCCGAAAATCCCAAGCCCAGCCGCCTGCGGTTGGCCGAATGGCTGGTGAGCCGCCAGAATCCGCTGACAGCCCGCGTCGCGGTAAACCGGATGTGGCAGGAGTTTTTCGGCCGTGGGTTGGTCCGTACTTCAGAGGACTTCGGCACACAGGGCGAAAAGCCGACGCATCCAGCCTTGCTCGATTGGCTCGCAACCGAGTTCATGGAACGCGGGTGGCGCGTGAAGCGGATGCACAAACTCATCGTGATGTCGGCAGCCTACCGTCAATCGTCCGGCGCGCGGCCCGACCTGAAGGAGCGAGATCCGGGCAACACGCTGCTGGCTCGGCAGAATCGCCTGCGGCTAAGTGCCGAACTGGTGCGCGATGCCGCCTTGCAGGCCAGCGGGTTGCTCTATCCGGCCATCGGTGGAGAAAGCATCCGCCCACCGCAACCGGAAAGCGTTTCAAAGCTGACGTATGGAACCTCGAAGTGGGAGGAGAATCAGGGTCGCGAGCGGTATCGGCGCGGACTGTACATCCACTTTCAACGGACTTCGCCCTACCCGCAGATGATTAACTTCGACGCTCCCGATGCCAATGTTTCCGCCGCGCAGCGCCGCCGCTCGAACACCCCATTGCAGGCATTGAATCTGTTGAACGATCCGGTGTTCTTCGAAGCAGCTCAAACTCTGGCTGTGCGCGTTCTCCAGGAGTCTGCACCCGGTTGGAATGAGCGTCTGGACACCGCTTTTCAGCTTTGTCTGAGCCGCAAGCCAAGCCGCTCGGAAAGAGACCGGCTTGCGAGCTACTACGACGAGCAAAAGAAATTGAATGAGAAAGACGCCGAATCACTGAAGCAGCTGGCGCTCAATCCTCTGCCGGGCATCGAACCTGCGGACATTGCGGCGTGGACCGGCCTGAGCCGTGTGCTGATGAACCTGGATGAGTTCATCACTAGAGAGTGAAACAGTACTGAGTGCTGAGTACTGAGTGATGAGTGATGAGTGATGAGTGACGTTTCTCCCCCCTTGCGAAGCCCATAAGGGGGAGATGAAGAGGGGGTTGGCCCAGAATTCCTGGATTCCGGCTTTCGCCGGAATGACGACCATGCGACAAAGGTCTCATCGAATAGAATCCAGCAACCTACAACCTGTAACCTGTAACCTAAACCAATGAACTGGCAACAATTCAAATTGATTCAAACGCGCCGCGATTTCTTTCGCAATTGCGCCGCAGGTGTCGGCATGGCTGCGCTCGGTGATCTTCTCACAGCCGATGGACTGACCGCAGCGAGCAGCGTGCCTCTGGTGAGTCCGTTGGCGCCGCGGATGCCGCATTTTGCGCCGAAGGCCAAGCACGTCATTTTCATGTTCATGGAGGGCGGTCCTAGCCAGTACGAACTGTTCGACCCCAAACCGACCCTCGAGAAGTACCACGGTTCAGCGCTTCCGCCCTCGTTGACGAAGGACCTGAATCTTGCCTTCATCAAGCCCACTGCTGCGATTATGGCAAGCAAGTTCAAGTTTCAGCGCTATGGCCAGAGCGGCACGGAGCTGTCTGAGCTGCTGCCCCATCTGGGCTCCTGTGCCGACGACCTTTGCCTGGTGCGCTCCATGCACACCGACGCGTTCAATCATCATCCCGGGCAACTTCAACTGTTCACCGGGACTACCCAGTTCGGCCGGCCAACAATGGGAGCATGGACCGTCTATGGGCTTGGCAGTGAGTCGCAGAATCTGCCGGGATTTGTGGTATTGACTTCCGGAGTCGGTACCAGTGGCGGCGCAAGTAACTTCTCCAGCGGTTTCCTCCCGTCCCACTATCAGGGAACAGTTTTTCGCAACAGCGGAGATCCGATTCTTTATCTTTCCAATCCGAAGGGAATTGGCCGTGAGTCGCAAAAGGTGGCACTGGATGCGATTCGTGACCTAAACGAGGAGCACTTTGCAGGTACCGGCGATCTCGAGATTGCCTCGCGCATTTCTTCCTATGAGCTTGCTTTCCGTATGCAAGCCGATGGGCCGGACCTGCTCAGTTTCAAAGACGAACCGCAAAGCATTCTGGAAATGTACGGTGTCAACAGTGACGAAGAGGACTTGAAACAGTACGCCACCAACTGCCTCCTCGCCCGCCGAATGATTGAGCGTGGTGTCCGTTTCATCCTGATGATGGACGCGAGTTGG
>Ga0180085_1000681_pt1 | contig 11757 bp, 8 predicted proteins | sample EasRiv730_16_10D_FD_123013 | JGI IMG/M metagenome (GOLD analysis project Ga0180085, IMG submission 123013) | Soil microbial communities from meander-bound floodplain in the East River, Colorado, USA - East River metaG ERMLT730_16_10D | ecosystem: Environmental > Terrestrial > Soil > Floodplain ... | reverse complement strand
TCCCACTTCACAATCTTCAAGTCCAGAACACAGATTGCATAGAAGACTGGCACCAGCAGCAGTGTTACAAACGTCGCAGCAGTGAGACCGCCGATTTGTGCATAACACAGCGGCTCCCAAAGAGGTCCGCCGTGGGCAGCCAGCGGAAAGAGTGCGATCACCGTAGCACCGACAGTGATCATCACAGGTCTCAACCGCATGATGCCGGCGTCAAGCACGGCCTGCTCGAAAGGTTCCCCTTCAGCGTGCTTTTCCTCGATGAAATCGAAGAGCACGATGATATGGCTCACGATGACTCCCACCAAACTGACCACTCCCAGGAAACCCATGAAGCCAAACGGTGACCCCATCACCCACAGACCGAAGAGTGCCCCGACCGCGCCAAAGGGCACGGCTGCGAAAACGATGAATGGCTTGATCGCATTTTTGAACTGGAAGGTGAGAGCCATGAAGATCGAAGCCACCGAAATCACCAATACGACCACAAGATCCCCAAAGCTATCCTTCTGCTTCTCTTCTTCACCTGCAATTTCAAACTTGTAGCCCGGCGGCAACGAGGCTGCTACGGCCTCCAGCTTTGGGCGAGCCAGAGCCATGACCTCTGAGGCGAGAACCCCTTCTCGCGGCGCTGCAGAGATCGTGATCGTGCGGAACTGGTTGCGCCGAGTGATGACCTCGCTCCTGAAACTATAGTCCAGGCGCGAGATCTGACGGAGAGGCACGCCTTGCTTGCCAGTTGAAGGATAGACATAGAGACTGTTCACATCGTCCAGTCGGGCACGCTGGTTCAAGCGAAGCCGGGCCATTACGGGAATCTGTTTGTCGCCTTCCCGGAGTGTCGTCACGGCCTCGCCATTGACTCCACGCGCTGAAGCTTCAGCCACGTCTCGGTTAGTGATGCCGGCCAGGTTAGCTCGGTCGGGATCGATGGCGAGCTCGACATTGAACCGATCCTCACCCCAGCTGTCGCGGACGCGCGCGGCTTGAGGTATGCGCTTGAAAATCTCCTTGATGCTTGCCGCGATGTTCTGCAAAGTGGCCATGTCCTCTCCCATGACCCTAACGGCGATTGGCAACCCCACCGCGTCGCCGGTTTCCAGCTGGCGCACATCAATGCGCGCTCCTGCAACCTCGCGGGAAACACGCTCTTGGATCACTGGCAAGATGTGGTGGGTATCGTGTTTGTCCTTGAAGAGCAAAACGATTTGGGCATAGTTTGGATGCTGAGGCTCAGGCGATAGTGAGTACCAAAAGCGAGGCGCGCCGCCTCCCACGAAACTAGTTAACGATTCAAGCGGGCGCTTCTCCGTGACCGCAACTTCTTGAGCGATGCGTTCCACATGAGTCACTGCCTCCTTGGTCAGCCCGAGGGGTGCATCTTCGGGCAAGAAAATATTGACGAAGGCCAACTGAGAAAGGTCCTTCGGGAAAAACTGTTGCTTGAGAGCTTTGCCGATGGTTCCTCCTACTGCGAGAATGAGGGTCGCGGCTGCCATGACCCACCAGCGATGTTGGATGGCCCACTTGCCTAGCTTGTAATAGCGAGCGGCAAATCCACGCTTACGGCGCTCTTCAATGCTGGGTTCGGGCCGACCACGAAGGAGGTAGTAACCAAGCAGCGGAATAAAGGTCATCGACACCACCCGTGACGCCACTAGGGAACACGTCATCACAACCGGAAGCGAATACAGGAATTGGCCGGTCGTTCCAGGCAGCAAAAGAAACGGTAGATAGGCGACGATGTTGGTGATCGTAGCGTAGACGATCGCGGTGGCCAGTTTAGTGGGCCCAAACCAGGCGGCAAGGCCCCGCGGTTGACCGGCAGCCAGTTCGCGTTTTATGGCGTCGCCGGCGACAACGGGATCGTCGACCAGGAGACCCAGGGCAATAATCAGGCTGGCGATGGAAACTTGTTGGAGATCGATTCCCAACAGAGAGGTCATTCCAAACGTCATCAGGAGTGTGAGAGGAATTGACAGCGCCATCAGTAGCGCCGAGCGCCACTCCCAGAATCCAATAAGGGACACGAGCACCACGAGCGCGACGGCCTCATACAGACTCATCATGAACAGCTCGACGTTCTCTTCCACCTGCTTGGGCTGATCGCTGGTCCGGGCAATCACCAGATCTTTGGGCAAGCGGCTCTGAAGATCCTCCAGAGTTCCGTCTACGGCTGCGGCGAATTGGTTCACTTGCTGTCCTGTACCCATCTGCACTGCCAAAGTGATAGCGCGGGTTCTTTGCCAATTGCCCTGGGTATCCTGCCAGTTGTAGAAATTCAAGAATCTGGCGGGGCTTTCGTAGTCGCGGACCGTATCGGCCACATCGCGCAAATACAGCGGCGTTCCGTAGGCTGTCTTGCCAATGGTGACGCCTCCAATTTCCTCCTCCGTCCGGAACTCGCCTGAAGGGTTGATAAACAGGCGCTTGCTTCCAGCGTCCAGTTCCCCGCCGGCGACCGTGAGGTTGCGCTCACGGAACAAGTTAGCGAGGCCTTGGCGCTTCAGGCCATAGCTGGCCAAGCGCTCTTGCGAATAAATCAAATAGATCCGCTCCGGCAAAATGCCTGAGCGGCTCACTTTGGCAACCAGGGGAGCGTCTTCTCCTTTGCGAGCTGTCGCGAGCAACGCCTTCTCCATGGTGTCGGTGAAATCATCGAGCTCACGATAGCTGTATTTGTCGCCGGCGACTGTGGCCAAGGCTTTCTATGTCTCGGAGGGATCGCGTACGATGAAGGGCGCCCACAAGTCCGGATGCACTTGCGATTGGGGGTAGTTGTCAGACAGGAACTGACCCATTACATGAAAAATCTGCTGATCGGATAGCTTCGTCCTGCTATCGATGCCAATGAAGCCAGTCCCCTCGAACAGGCGAAGGTCGCTTGCTGCCTCTCGCGAACGCAGAAACTCCATGAGATCCTGGCCTGCAAGCCGGATCAGCCGTCGGTCCGTCTTCGGTGAGAAGCAGAAGACGACAGAAGCACGAGACGGGTTGCTCCCCTCCTTGGCCAAGGAGGGGCTGGCAGCAGCCAGCGGCTGTTGCCGGGGTGGTTCGAAGTCGTAGCGGGCTTGGGAATGGCCGCGTCGAAGCTCCTTTCCAACCACCCCCGCCGAGTCCGGAGGCCTCGGCATCCCCTCCTCAACAGAGGAGGGGAGCTCAGTGCCTGCAGCCCCAGTTGCACGAGCTTCTTCGATTGCTTTGCGGATGTCCTGCGCACGGAGGGCGACCTCCGCTGGGTCGGCCTTCGGGCTGGCGACAGTGAGCATCAACGTGGCGGTGTCGCCAAAATCACGAATATAGTCGACCGGGCCTGCGCCGTCAGGTAGGTCATCGATGGCAGCCAGGCGGCCACCGATGTCGTCGAGCACTTGACCGGTCTGCTTCAAGTTGCCAGCCAGTTGAAAAGTAATTGTCGAGACGTTGCCGCGCGAGGTCGAATCAATGCTGGCAACGTTCGAGTTGGAGGCAATGGTCTTCTCGACCGTTCGCGTCACAAGTTCTTCCACCTTCTCCGCGCTGGCGCCAGGCCAACGCGTGACAACCATCGCTTGCTTGACTGGAACGTCTGGGTCTTTCCGCTGCGGCATATGGGTGAAGCCGTAGATGCCCCAGATCAGCGTTCCGATCAGCAACACCCAGGAGATCTGTGGATTCTCGATACAAAACCGCGAAGTGTTTCTGATTTCAGCAGGATTCTGGTTGTGTGAGTGCGAACTGCTCATGGGATCACCTCCACGGTCTCTCCGTCGGCCACTAGCGTGGCGCCGGTACGTATCACTTTGTCTCCTGGATTGAGGCCGCTGGTCACGGCCATCAGGTCTCCGTAGGTCGGGCCAAGCACGATACTGCGAGTGCGGGCCATCTTGCCGTCGACGACCATGGCGGCGAAACCCGAACCACCTTTGGCATCTCGAATCACCGAGCTCAAGGGAATGACTGGAACTTCGGGCGCTGGAGCAGCTTGGCCCAGCGAAAGAGAAGCGATCATTCCTGGCCGCAGCGCCCTGTCCTTGTTGGACAGAGTGACTTCTGTTTGAAACAACCGGGTTTCACTGTCAGATACTGCAGCAATCGCCGTGACGTTACCGGTGAAGGTTCGACCCGGATGGGCTTCTACCGAAATCCCAACGCTGGTTCCTGTCTTGAGCTGAACGGCTACGCTGTCAGGGATGCCGAAGGTTGCTTTCACCCAACTGACGTCAGCCAGTGTATAGGCTGAGGTTCCTGGCGCGACCAGCATGCCGAGTTCAACGTTCCTCTGGACAACAGCCGCACCAAAGGGAGCTACCAACGCTGTATCTCGCAGCGATAGGTTTGCTCCCGCCATGGTCGCATCGGCTGCGCGGATTTGCGCCGTAGACGCCTCCAGCTGGGAACGCGCGGCTCTGACTTGAGCATCAGTCGAATCAAACTGTGCCTTGGCTGCGTCAAAGTCAGGGCGCGTCATGCTCTGGCTCTCAAAGAGGATCTTGGCCCGACTGAAATCAGCTTGAGCCTTGATCTGGCCAGCCTGAGCTTGGGAGAGTTGCGCTTGGGCAGCTTGCTGATTCTGGCGTGCCGCTTCGGCCTGTGCCTGTGCCTGCCGGAATTGGTGACCGTAGTCTTCCTGCCGCAATCGCGCCAGGACTGTTCCCTGGGCAATGATGTCACCGGGTTCCAAGGAGCGGCTTTGCCCACTGACCTTCACCTGGTGGAGATACTGGACGAAACCGCTGCCACGGAAGGCCAGAGTGACCTGGCGTCCAGGAGCAATAGAAGCTGAGTAACGTTCGCCTTCCTTCGGTTGGTACAGCTTTACCGCGGCCACCCGCACTGGTGTGACCGTCTGTTTCATCTCGTGGGCTTGATACGAGCAGCCCACGAGGGGTCCTGCGAGTAGAAGCATCATTGCAAGTCGTTTCATTGTTCCTCTCCTATTGCCTTCTCAAAATCAGCTTTAGCGGTCCAGAACCCTGCTAGCGCATCGCGATACTGGTGATTGGCCTGAGCCAAGTCCGACTCGGTTTGCAACACGTCGTTGAACAGAGCCGCTCTTTCGGTGTAGCGATTGGATACGACACGGAGTTTCTCTCGCTCAGTCTCCTGACTTAGCCGGCTAACCTGAAGGGCGACGCGCGTCTCCTCCAGCTTGCGAAATCGCGCGTTCACTTCTGCCAGCACCTGTGTTTCCGTCTCTTCGATATTGTTGGCCGCCTGCTGTTCGACTTTGCGCTTGGTGGCCAGCTCGCGCTTCTTGCGGCCCCAGTCGAAGGGCTCCCAGCTCATATACAGTCCTGCAGCCGAGATGTTCTTCGGAAGGGGATCAAGGCTGAACGGTGACATGTAACGGTACGACAGACTGATGTCGGGAATGAACTCCGCCTTCTTGCTGCGCCTATCCAACTCAGCCTGCTTTCGTTTCAGTATTGCTTGCCTCAGTTCTGGCCGCTGCTCTCGAGCGCGGGCCTGGGCTGCGGTCAAGTCGATATCGAAAGTTGTCAGCTCCGGCATCGGGCTCACCAGGAAGTCGGTATCGATGGGCTGTCCCAGCAGCTGGTTGAGGCGCTCCTTCTCGGAGCGGACAGTGTTGCGTAGTTTCAGGGCGTCGTATTCTGCTTTCGCCAACCGTGCTTTTACCTCCATTCCTTGTGACTTCAGGGCCACCTGCTGCAGGACATAGTCTCCCGTCACTCGATCCAGTTCGTGATACAGCTTGATGGATTGTTCCAGCGCGTCCAGAGAGCTCTGCGTTTGCAGTACGGCAAAATACGCTGTCTTGACATCACTGGCCACCGACTGACGCCGGGCGCGCAGATCCTCGCCTGCTAACTCGGAGTTGATCTTGGCTGATTTGACATTCAGATTGATTCGAAACAACTGAGTGAGCGGCTGATCCGCGCTGATGACACTAAACATGTTGAACTTCCGAGGCGTGGTGACCTTCACGTCGCTCGACGGATTCGGCTCGCCAGTGGGGAAGGTTCCAAAATCCCCCTTCTTGAACGTAAAGTCGACCTTGCTCAGCAACATTGAACCAAACACCGTGGCGTCGAACTTCGGCAGGCGCCGCGTCCGAGCGATGGCCAGGGTGTCTTCCTGCTTCGAGACTTCCAGGTCCGCGTTCTTAATCGATCGATTGTTCTCCAGCGCTAGGGCTACGGCCTGCTCCAGCGTCAAGACTGGGGTCGCGCTGAGTGGGTTCTCGGTTGCCCATCCGAAACCAGGGACCAGCAACATCACAATTACCAACCAATACTTACTCACTGGCTTTCCTCCTGAAGTAACTTGTTTCATAAGGCCTCTTGTTGCTTGAAGAGATTGAGTCGGGACGAGCAACCGGCTCAGGCAGCCTTCGCGAAAGTCTGTCTTGAGCTCAGGTCTGCCGTCTCTACGACAAATTCTCTCTGCTGATAGCGAACCAGAGTGCAATGATCCATGTGCACCAGGATCTCGACTTCGATTCCAAAATAGGTCGCTCTCTCAGTTCCGTACGTTCCGTTCATGTTCCACCTCCGGAGGCGTCATCTAGGTCTAGAGAAAACCTTCTGTCTTTTCCTGCTTGCTTAATATTGAAGTTGCTTTTTTGTCCTCGGTATCTGATGCGCAATTTTGAAGCGGGACCTATCATCACTTCTGAAAGTCGTCGCTCGGCTTGCCCGAAAAATGGAATTGCCAGCAATTGCCGATTAACGTACGGTCTGGCAATCCCGTATCTAAATCCTGTATCAGCAGAGACATCCAGGGCGGCCTTGAACTCAAAAGCTGCCTCGATACTCAGCGCAAATGTGTTCCATCAAGTTGACTCAGGCTAGGCGAGAAGGTCGCGAATCACCTGTGGGTGGTCTGAATTGCTTCGATAATGGCCCGCGTCAACAATCCGCTGGCAAGCAGCTCAGTACCTTGAAGGTGCATTTCGGTCAGCAGGGCCTTTCCGTGCGAATCGATTTGGGTGACGCCCGCTAGGTCGACGACGGGGCGACGTTCTCGGACGGTTTCCTTTGTCTTCCAGCACTTTCGAAGTTCTCCCACCCATGGCCCCACCAACTTCCCTTCAAGTACAAAACGAGTTGCCGAAGCTTCCTGAAGAGCCGTAATTCGGAGCATGATTTCACCTCCAGTCTGGCCCTACTCGGTGCTTACGACTGACGCTGCTGCGGCAATGCCAATTTGAAAACTGGGATCGCCTGCTCCGTTTTCAACCTTCGTAGCCCAGGCATGGATAGGCTGATTTGACCTGAGCCTGAAGAGACCATTCCGTCCTGTCGCTTCGTGTCGGGAGTTCAGCAGCACCCTGATCACGCTATTCAGCTGAGTCATGCCATTCGCTGGAACGGTCAGGCGAGTGGTGCCAAGCCGGATACCCGAATCATCGAAGAAGGCAATCGTGACGTCAGCAGGCGCTTCTCCAAGGTTGTTAACGCCGAGGTTGGTTCGGAATGTCCCAACGTCTCCGGAGTCGCCGGTATCCGTGACGTCGGTAATGAATCCCTCCGTCCAGGCGCCCGCCGCATTGACCGCAGGGAAGAACCCCCCTGGTCCTTGGACATTGAGTACGTCGGAGACGGCACTGAGAAGTCTATGGTTGGTGGATTCCACAATGATTGGACCATAGCTCCCAGGGTGTACAGGAACACCCATGTCGCCCAGAATGTCGGTACTTCGAAACCGCCCGCCCACTGGAATGGTTGTGCTGATGGGCGTGCCAAGCAGAGTCCCGTCGCTGCGTCGAGCGGTAATGGTCACGTCGTTGGGTTGGTTGTCGAGATTGATGACCGCCAAGAGAGAGGTAAACGTTGAGGTTCGTGAAGACGAGGGGATCAACATCTTCGTTCCTGCGTCCTGACGAACCGCTTGAGCATGGCCAAGCGACGCGCACAAAAGCAACACCATGGCAACCAGAATTCCGGACGCAGCGCGCGGTCGCATTTCTTCTCTTGGGTGGTGAAGCTGGGTTCTCTCTGGGGTAAGGCAAATCGTGTCTTTCATTTTTCGACCTCCTCTAGGTCTGCGAACCGCGGACCATCGGACGGCATCCAGCGGTACTCAATGTTGATTGAAAGTGCTTCAATGCTTGCAGGCTGAAGCGAATCAGGCAGCTCGCGCGTGTCGAATCAAGACTGCCTATCAAGTCACTGCGAACGCCGAGGAGAAGGCAACAGCGGTGCCAAGTCCGGAGGCTCGGGCAGGGAGGTCTAAGTCACTGAAATTAAGGAGGGGATGCTGGGCCGGTCGAACCCTAAGAGAGATTTATCTCGAACCGCTGCCGCCATTTGGGCAAACCCGGTTTGGCATGCCCAAATGTGGGCAGAGGGAAGTGACTTATGGTGGGATCTAACGCTGTCGGGAAATACCCAGCTTCCGCATTCGAGCTTGCAGGGTGGTTCGTTTCATTCCCAGGCGGGCAGCCGCGCCCGTAGGACCGCTGACGATCCAGCGGGTTTCTTGCAGTACGTGGAGAATGTGGTCCCGCTCGACGGCCTCCAGACGGTCGCCTTCGGTTCCTGTGTCGAACGCCCGGTCGCTATCGCTCTCGGGGGCGTTACGCGCCGTGCTGTCGAGAGGCTTCGAGGGGCTGAAGTTGGCGACTACTCCTGGCTTCATTTCAGTAAGAGGAATTTGAAGTGCCAGGCCCTGAGAGAGGATTACCGCACGCTCGACAAGGTTTTCAAGCTCGCGCACGTTACCAGGCCAGGAGTAACGAAGGAGAGCCGCGCTGGCATCAGCCGGAATCGTTTCGATTTGCTTTCGCATGCGGCGGGCGAACTTCTGGGCGAAGAAGCGCACCAGCAACGGGATGTCTTCAGGGCGCTCGCGCAAGGGTGGGATTGTGATGGGGAACACGTTGAGGCGATAGTAGAGGTCGCTCCGAAACTGCCTGTCGGCAACCATGCCTTCCAGGGCGCAGTTGGTGGCAGCGACCAGGCGGACGTCCACACGCTGAGTTCGCGGGCTGCCCAGGCGTTCGAACTCCTGCTCCTGAAGCACGCGCAGCAGCTTGGGCTGGAGTTCCAGCGGAATGTCGCCCACTTCGTCGAGGAAGAGTGTTCCGCGATGAGCCAGTTCGAAACGGCCGATGCGCTGCGCGATCGCACCAGTGAACGCTCCTCTCTCGTGGCCGAACAGCTCGCTCTCCAGCAGCCCGGTGGGAATAGCCGCGCAATTGATCTTCACCAGCGTGCGCTCGCGTCGACCGCTCAGATTGTGGATGGCCCGGGCAATCAGCTCCTTGCCGGTTCCTGTTTCTCCGCGAATCAATACGGTGGAATCGGTGGCAGCGACCGTTTTCACCTGATCTAACACGCGCCGCAGTGCAGCGCTGCCGCCGATAACCTCCTCAAAATTGTGGTCGGTTTGGATTTCTTCTTCAAGGTACAGCTTTTCTTCAGCCAGCTTGTTCTTCAGGGCCTCCAGCTCACGCATTGCCAAGGCGTTGGCCACTGCAATGGCAACCTGGCTGCCGATTTGAGTGAGCAGCTCAGCATCCTCCGGAGAGAAGGCGGCCTCCCGGAAGCTGGCTACATCCATCGTCCCGAGAGCTTGGCCATGAGAGATGAGTGGCACGCAAACCCCTGAACGAATGCCTTGGGCTGCCACATGTCTCATAATCTCGGCGGGAAACTCGTTAAGATCTAAACGCTGAACCGTGACCGTCTGACGGGAAACGAAGGCCAGCCCGGAAGGTGTTCCCTCAACTGGGAAAACGCTTCCTGGCCCGATTAGATTCTGGTTCTTGGCGAAATCCAGGGCATGGATTCGAAACTGGCGGCTGCTGGCTTCATAAAGCGCCAGACCGGCGAAGTCGTGGGCTACCACATTGCGGAGGCAGGCTGAAATGGCTTTGAGCAGCTCGTCCAGATCGAGATGAGAAGCTACCGCATTGTTCACTTTGAGCAGAAGCTGCAACCGGTCGCGCTCCCGCATCATCTGCTGCTCGGCCGTGCGAGCGCTATCAAAATTCAGCGCATTCTCCACCGCAATCGCGACTTGCATCCCGATTTGGTTGAGCAAGTTTGCATCGTCCGCAGTGAAGGCAGCTTCTTGCAAACTGATGACACTCAAGGTACCCAGCGCCCGCCCGTGCGAGATGAGAGGAACGGTGCAGCCGGATTTGAGGCCTTCCGCCTCGCCCTGCTTCATGATCTCCGCAGGAAACTGAGTGAGGTTGAGATTTCTCAAAAGAACGGTCTGCCGGGATGTTAGAGCCAGGCCTTCCGGGGTTCCTTCCAGAGGAATTGGAACACCCTCGACGAAACCTTGATTGCGAGGAAAGTCCACTGCATGCAGACGCAACTGGTGATGGTTGGAATCATACAGGGCAAGCCCTGTGACATCATGCGGGATCACTCGCCGCAAGCAGGCCGAAATGGCCTTCAGGAGTTCCTGAAGGCTGAGGTGTGAGACGATCGCATTGTTGATTTCGAGCAAGAGTCGTGAGCAATCTCGCTCGCGAACCTGTCGTTGATCAAGTGGCGATCCGCTTTGCCGGGGATCCGGGTGGGCCACAGCGAAAGTCACCTCTCCAACTCAAGAATGGATCTTTCTCGTCAGATTTTATCTCAGTTGAACTGTTGGAAAATAGCCAGTTTTCATGCAGGTGTTCTGGGCAAGGGTTCCGATCTCTTGCGAGAGCATCAGGCCTCACCTTCTCTTTGGCGTCACAGTCGTTAGAATCGGCTCCCCTCGCCCCAACGTGGGAGAGGGGCTGAGGGTGAGAGGGATACCTCTGTGATGAATCACTTCCCGTAACCCAGCTCCGGAGGAGTGTTTCGGAGCATTCGCGAAGCATCCAGCGGCTTGCTCGCCCCCTAAGGCCTGCATGGTCCCTTTGGTGCACGAGCAAAGAAAAGTCCTATGTCGTCCGGTAACGACGGTAAGCTTCGTTGAACGATCGACGAGTCCCTTTACAAAGTCACGCGGATGGTTTCCTTCCGCTGAATCGAGCTCTCGATGGCTGTCTCCCGATCTTTGAAATGGTGAAGTACTTGCCATGCTTGCCAAAGGTGCCGTCGCTCGTGCGTCAACGCAAAGTCAAAGGAGAAACCCAGGGGATACCAGATCCAAGAGACGAAAGGAGACTGAACCCGAGCTCGGCCGGCATCGAGACCGACACTGAGCCCGATGCGTCGCGTGAGTTCCCGGTGCATGGCCAGGAAGTAACGGATCGCATCTTCGATGGACCGGCGCGCATACGGCATCAGCGACCGCGTGGTTTTGGTCTTGATCCTATAGGGAGGCTCAACGGTCTTAAGGACGAAGCGGTACCAGCAGCCGTAAGGGAACGGTGCGTTACCATAAAGCCTCCGTGTAGCCGCCTCCTTTAGAGCCAGGTCCCACTTCGGCAAAAAGGCGTGACCCGTAAGCACCATATGTTCAATACAGTGGGCGACTGACCAGCCTCCGGCAGGTGTCGGTGCGTTAAATTGATCTTCCGTCAATCCTGCGGCCAGCCTGCGGAGGTCCTGCTCGATCGCCACCGCGGCAACCAAGGAGTCTGACGGTCTAAATGCATTCGGTTGATGAACCATGATGTTTTTCGCCTCACTTGTTGAGGCGCAGGAATCTCATCGGAGCTATCAGAGGCGCAACAAGTTTTTGGACAAATTGGCGTCTGAACAGCCTGATTTCGGTCACCGCGGATTGGAGACAATGGTAGGGGTAACGCCGTAGGAGGTGTGAAAAAATTAAGTTTGTGGGGATCTTCGATTTTTCCCATCCCGTTTCTAGAGAAGGATGGGATGAAGTGTCTGCTTGGGCATGGCCATAACGAGGCTTCAGACT
>Ga0180085_1000680_pt1 | contig 11757 bp, 13 predicted proteins | sample EasRiv730_16_10D_FD_123013 | JGI IMG/M metagenome (GOLD analysis project Ga0180085, IMG submission 123013) | Soil microbial communities from meander-bound floodplain in the East River, Colorado, USA - East River metaG ERMLT730_16_10D | ecosystem: Environmental > Terrestrial > Soil > Floodplain ... | reverse complement strand
TCCTTATTGACAAGCTGGCTGAAAGTCTCCAGCGCTTTCTGCGCCACAGATTGTATCTCCTTCATAGGCAGCTTAGTCTCCTGTGCGCTTGCAAGTGGGGCCATCACTAGCAATACAATAAATAAACATCTGAATATTCTCATCTTAATTTCCTCCCTTATATGTTACGTTGTAGTAGTCATTCCAATGACTATGGTCCGTTGGGTCGGCGTTATAGAAGTTATAAGTGATTATGCGCTCATCACCGACGCATGGAGCCCATGGATCGAGGATCGTTACATAATTTGTGTTGGCCAGTGTCAGATAGCCTTTTGCGACCATCATGTGACCTCCGCCACCCAACCAACCCCATGAAAAGGCGAATGGCTTTTTCTTGCAGGAGGGTTCGTTAGATAGTTGTTCCCGTAACTGGTCCCATGAAAGCGGAGCACCCGAAGTCGTATCGAACGTGAAGCCGTATTTACCAAACTCTGGCCAGCCGCCGCACGCGCAGTTGATGCAGTTGCCTACGGCATCATATTGAGGAGCCTCCGTTGGTGACGGGCACAGATCGATGTTGCAGCAATCTTTGCGACCGAAACGGTTATTGGCCTGCGTACACTGAGACACACTATGTCCAAGATAATCCATGACCATCTGCCCGCTTGCTGCCCAGCACCAATTAGCGGTTTCCTGGGGATGTTGCGCTACTGGTAAAGAACCGATAAGTGCTGGTTTACAGCAACCGGTAATGATAGGACCTGCGATTAAAATAAGAAAAGTAAATTTGCAAAAATCTTTCATCGTCACTACCTCCTTTTTTACGGTTGAAAGCGACTTTGATGTTCCGAGTGCACTTCGGCCTTGGCATTCGTGCCGCAGGTCACCTCCCTTCAAGCCGCCGCAAAAAAATAATGATGGTTAACGCATCTCCGCCGGAAGCGCCCGATGACGCGTTGTCGCTTCGCCCTTCCGGTTTCTTTCAGACGAAGGTTATCTGCAAGTGTGGTTTGTGTTCGATCGTCCTCCTGACGAATGGGAGGGAAAGGAGTTTCCAGAGTAAAGCGCGAGAGTCGAGCCGAAGGACCGGAACGGCCCTTGACCCAATCGGTATGTACAAATCCCTCTTCAACGCCAACCTCTCACGACGGTCAAACAGTCGGGTTAGCTGTTGACGCGACCCCCCTCAGAAGGAGACACGAAATGTGGGATTCATGAAATCGAGGATCATCAATTCGGAAAAGCCTGTCAAGCACATTTATTAAAATAAAAAATACCGTTATAAACATACGCAACAGTACAAAACATATGCATTATTATAATCGTATTGGCTACTGGTTATGTGCCGATCGATGTTTGTTCACTTACCAAGAGGGTAAGGGGAAAAATGTGATCCCTGTAGGTATTCACCCGTAGAAAGCCGAATCATCCACTGGATATTGTAAACCTGTCGTGGGTTGCGCCGATTTCTCATCTCTTCCCGCATCAAATTCAACACCACCCGCTCCAGGCCGCTCACTTACTGCAAGGGGAATCCCGCGTCAACACCATTCAAGAAGGATCCCCTTTCCACCCCTAAGTAAAACAGTTGTTTGCGCGGGGTTCACCGGCTATACCACTGCAGTGCTCACAAGTAAAGATTACAATTCATCAAGTGAATTGTCGGGTAACTTTTGGGGTTTAACTTGTGAAGAGGGTGGCTTTGATCCAAAATTGGTCAAAAAAGACAATGGTGGTCGGAATAACAACGTGGTGGAAATGCATCCTTACGGTGTACCGGTTGCAGATACACCTGACGAGGATCTACCACCGCCTTGTTTTTGAAAGGAGATATGGGAAAGATGAACTTGAAGCCTTCACACAAATGTTTCCTTCAAGTTTACGACAACCAGATGCGCGAATTGGACGATGCCGATCCTGTAACGGTGATCGGAGGAGGATCAATCGTAATCCACAAGTAGCGTCTCAGAAACTGGATACCTCAAGAGACGGCGGGGTTTGAAGATTCGCTCTCCCGAGAATCAGAGTAATGTGGCCTGATCTTAATTGGCTTCTGCATCAGTGCGAGTGGCTCATTTGTGCCCATTTTCCTGAGAAGCCTAAGTACATTTTCCTATATTTGCCAAATGTGTAATTTTGGCATGGTCGTAACAATTGAATAACCAAAATAATTCTAGCCTGATATGCAGTTCGTGCGGCTTGAGGGGGTGGTGGGGAAACCCGTGGGGTTCGAGTCCCCCCTTCGGGACTTGGCAATTGGATGCGGAAATATCACCGAACCCTCCTCCCGATACACTAACGTGCAATCATGCATTTATAATGCATGATTGCACAACAATGTCAAACCCTTTGCGACCCCATACGACGCGGAAGCAGATCTCGAGTGGGGGGCACGGACTTGATTTCGAAGGCAACGCCATCTTGCAAACTGGAAACGTAATTTCCGGAAGGAGACTCATAAGGGAAACGATCACTCCATCTTTTTTGACCGGGAAAATCGGCTCAACCGGTGGTTAATCCTGACCAGGTAGAACATCTCAGGGTTGAATGAGGGCCCCTCCATTCCACCATCTCCCGTGGTCCGGATGGAAGGAATCCCGCAAAGCTTCCAGATAGTCCATGTACCCGGAGAGACCGCCGACATCCTCCGGCGGGCAGGACCTCTCCCCCTCCAGGCACACGGCGCCCGTCACCTCCGAGCCGATCACGATTCGCTGAAGACAAGGTCATGCTCACAACTGTCCCCGAAGTCGTACTCGTACCCGAACACATCCCATCCATTGCGGAGAAATTCGCGCAGGCGCCTGCCCCGTTCGTTTCGCATCTCCGTGGGGTAGTCGGGATCGGGAATCCCGTACTCCTTCTCTCCGAACCGGAAGAGGTGGAGATGACAGTTTTCCCACCCCATGACCTCCTGGATCACTCGATGGAGGCCAGGGAGGGTGATCGCGCCGGGGACCAGGAAGCGTCGCCAGATCGGCGGTGAAATATCCCTCAAGGCGATCCGGAACTGGAATCCGGCCGGCGAAAACTCATTTGCAGATTTACGCAATCTTTACCTGAAGGCGCTTCCCCAACGCCGCGGCCACTTTCTCAAGGGTCGACAGCTTGATGTCCTCTGCGTGGTTCTCGATCCGGGAGATTGCCGTTTTCTTGGTCTTCAGTCGGTTCGCCAGCTCTTCTTGGCTGAGGCCCGCCGCCTCGCGCACCTTCCGAAGCGTCGCGCCGATCTTGAACTGCGCATATCCCTCGTCGAACCCTTCGGCAAACTCCCGGTCACGCCTCTTCCGCTCGACAACGTATTTCTTCAGATCACTCATGGCGCTTGTGCCTCCTCAGATAATCCCTCTTGCAGGTTTCCGCCCTCTCGATCTCCTTCGCAGGCGTCTTCTGGGTCTTCTTCATGAACCCATTCGTGAGCACCAGCACCGATCCGCCGGCATGAAAGCAGAGGATCCGGTAATCGTTGGAACCGAACTGCACCCTGCATTCCCAGATATCATCGGAACCAACCAGCTTCTTGAGATAGGTCGTGGGCAGGTGTCCATCTCTTCCGCCAGCATTAATACCCACAATATCTTCTGGGCAACCTTCCCAGGGAGCGAATCCAGGAAATCCTTACCCGGAGTTTTTCCGTCCTCGGCCTGATAGAATCGGACAATCTTGCCCATGTGGGAAGGTTAACCTGCACGTTAACCGAAGTCAATACCCGCCGGAAAATATTGAGCCGATTACGGATTCCACGGAAGAATTACGGCAGACATAAAAAAGGGCTACGGTTTTAGGCCGTAACCCCTTGATTTTTATGGTAGCGGGGCCAGGATTTGAACCTGGGACCTTCGGGTTATGAGGGTGATTCTCTCACTTACTAATCTTTCCCGATATCTCCCCTAACACCGCTCTACAACACAGCAAACACGCCATTTAACGGGTATTGACTTCCCGATCCTTACCGCGTATTCTGGCTCCCTAATGTGGGGAATAGTGTGGGGAACGAAAACCCTCGCCTTTCGTTGGGTGGAAAATTATTTTTCAATATCGAAGGGAGCAGAATAATGACAAAGAAAAAGAAGCGGTCTGCAAAGGATACCCCCAATAATGGCGCTGGCGTACGCTCTTCCATGAGTAAACCATGCACCGCTTGTCCTATATGTGCCAACGCCCGACGCCCCACCAGAAAGGGGAAGGCAAAATGATGGGGGACACAACGCTCCCCACAAGGTCCCCACAAGGAGGCCGAAAATGCCGACGATGAAGCGGATCAAGGCGAAGGGGTACAAGGGCGTCTATTACATTCTCGGGACCTCCCCAGCGACAGGGAAGCAAGAACGGATTTACTACATCCGGTATCGGGATCCGTCGGGGAAACTCATCGAAGAAAAAGCCGGACGCGCAACCGTGAAAAGAACCGACGCGAAACAGGGGGGCGAAATGACCGCCTTGGAAGCGTCGAAAATCCGCGCCGACAGGATGCGGGGACGCGAACTCCCGAACAGGGACAGGCGTGAAGCGGAGGGAGCGGCGAAGGCGGCCGATGAGGAACGTTGGACCTTCAACCGGCTATGGAAGGAATACAAGGCCGCACGGCCGGGCATGAAAAGAAGCGCAACCGATGAATCTAATTTCATGAACTACCTTTCCATTCCTTTCGGCAACAAGGAACCACGTGAGGTAGCACCACTTGACGTTGACCGGCTCCGGTTGTCCCTCTCGAAGAATAAAATGCCCGGTACGGTGAAGAACGTCCTCGAACTTCTCCGGCGGCTCTCAAACTTCTCCGCAAACAAGCAACTATGCGCTCCCCTCCCCTTCCGCGTATCAATGCCGAGGGTGAACAACCTAAAAACGGAGGACTTGAACGCGGAACAGATGGCCCGGCTCCTGGCCGTCCTACGCGGCGAACGCCTGGACGATGATCCGCCCGATGCGGATACCACAGTTGATCCTGATGCGCGGGACGTTGTTTATTTAGCGCTCTATACCGGGATGCGGCGAGGGGAAATCTTCCGGTTGAAGTGGGATGATATTGATTCCCGGCGTGGCTTCATTACCCTAAAGGAAACGAAAGGCGGGACGGATACGACCATTCCACTTTCCGAAGCAGCCCGGGAAGTTATCGAAGGCCGCATCCGGACAGATAGCCCGTACATCTTCCCGGGACGATACGGCGGGGAGCGAACAGACATAAAGAAGGCACTCCAAAAAATCCGGATACGAGCGATACTCCCCCAGGGATTCCGTCCCCTTCATGGCTTGCGTCACGTTTACGCTTCGCACCTTGCATCCTCCGGCGAAGTTGACCTGTACACCCTGCAACGGCTCTTGACGCATAAAAGCCCGATGATGACGCAAAGATATGCCCACTTGACGGACGCGGTGTTGAAACGCGGAGCAAACGTCATGTCACGAATCGTTCAGGAAGCGGAGGGTAAAAAGGTGGCGGGGAAGAAGCATTGAAGATCCTGGCCCATCCCACGATGTTCTGCCGTAGGAGAGAGAGGGGGGGGACGGCCCCCGGCCAAACTTGATCGAGATAATATAAGACCCCTTTCGAGGTCGGCGCAGGATTTCGAGAATTGGATACCCTCTCCTTCCTATCCCCAACAGAATTCTGATCTGATGACTTCCTGGGCGGGGGCGATAGAGCCGCTATTCAGAAAGCTGATCGAGGACGTCGGTCGCCATACCATACATTTTATAGTCCAAAAAAATACTGGCAATTTTTTCTTTTGGCAAAGAATACTTAACACTCAACGATATTATAGTGCTCTTATAATCATCATTTGTTTTCATTACAACGTTATCTCTAATAGATTTCCGCAAACCACGGAGATAGCTATGTTCATTTTTATATTCATGTATTAATGTTTCTACCACTTTCTCATCAACACTATATTTTACAGAAAGTAAAGCTACCATTTCTTTATCCACTCGTGCATACCTTCTAGTTATTAAGTTATCATTTGATTTCTTTTTTGCGGTTTCCGGTTTATCGCCACAGCCGATAATTACGACGGTAGTTAATATGCATATCGCAATAATTTCGGCTGTTTTCATTTTCATATCTTCTCCTCGGGCAGAGTGCAAAATAAGGGATTAACCTTGCCCTCGTTTCCTTCCCCAACCGAAGGTCGCAATAGCCGCAAATCGAATTGAAGCGTAGCACCCCAAGAACAAATTGTCACCGATAGCCTGTAGACCGATAATCAGCACATCCGCAAGATTCCGTCATGCGGCAAAGGAAAGTATGCGATCGTGATCCTATCCTGATGGCCTTTGGGCTTTCCATTCAGAATCGGCGGCGGGAGATCGGGATATCTCAGGAGGAAGCGGCGGCGAGGGCCGGGATCCACCGGACTTACTTTGCGGATGTGGAAAGAGGGTCGAGGAACGTTGGTTTTAAGAATGTGGTCGCTATCGCAAGGGGACTGGACGTAACACCGTCGGATCTTTTGAAGAAGATTCGTTAAGAGGTCCCTTTTCTTTCATACAGTTGAGCCGTCAGCTTCAGCCGGTGGTTAGGTGTCTGGCAATTTATCAATAATATTCATAACATTATTGATCACCGATTTATCCATATTTATAAACCATACACCAGCATTAGTGGCCGCCATTTTTGTGCGTTTAGGATCTTTTGAAAGTTCTGAAAAATATTTGTTCACACCAATTTTAAATGCCTTGATGAGTTCGTCCAAATGGATAACAATGTCGCTTCTCCCAATGGTTTGGGTTATTATCTGAAGATCAGCCACACTTGCTTTTCCCCAAGCATAAATAACCTGCCGAGCCTTACCGGTTCGCGAATAGTCGGATGCTGATGTGAATGTATGGACAACCCCACAGCGAGCCCCGTAAAGATCTTTCGGCGAGCAACCCAAATATTTTTCGGAAAGAAGATAATCATTGGTCCATCGCTGAAAGGCCGATGCTGTACCTTCAATCTTGCTTCTTTCCAGCGATGCAACAATATCAATGCCGCAATATATAAGGGTTAAACAAGGCAATATTTGCTTCCGATCACGACAATCTTCGATTGCGGAAATTAACGTTTTAATATTATTCCGTAGAACGTCTAACATCTTTCTCCTTTTTGATTATGACAGTACACCTACGCTCAGGCTGAGCTGCGGGGCTTCATGGTCTCCCGCACGGCAGCCGTCAGCTCCAGCCTGTTGTTATGCGGCGCTGCTTGAACGTGCATTAAATGGTTTTAGAAAGAACGAATCGTTAATTTTGTCATATTCAATATTTACATCGTCACACATGGATTTAAATAGACGAACCAAAGCATCTTCCGCAGGCTGGCGGTTTACTATTTTGTCATGAAATTCAGACAAATCATCCATTATTATTTTAGACTTATTGAACACAATGAATATTTCATTTAATGCTCTTGTGAACTCATCCCCCTTTAGGTCAAATCTATTGCTAACAAATTTCTTTAGTGTGTCTATTTTACCCCGGTATTTTTCGTGCCTCTTATAGTAAATTGTTGAAATTATTACACCCAAGATGCCAGATAAAGTTGATGCGATGATTGTTATAGCAATATCTCTCTCTGTCATATCGGTTCCTTTCAATTATTATTTATTGTCCACATAACGTGTATTAAACCGCTTGGCGGTCAGCCTAACACCCACCTTCATAGGGGGGATCACCTTTCACGCCGCCCAATCCGCGCAGATCAGCTCCGCTTGCTCCAAGACCGTGAGCGTATCGCCATCGGCGACATGAACGACGATGCCTTCGAGGGTGCGTGTTTCTGCGAACGATGGAATGGAGCGAAAAATGAGTGCCGAGAACGCGATGAGCAGGAAGGTCGCTGAACGACCACAATGATTCATCCAGGCGTCCCTTTAATTTCCATAGACATTTGAAAGAACGATTACTGTATTTACTATACTTTCCCGTGCTTCAAATTCAGTCGTAGCGTTCTTGTGTACGGCTTGATTCCCTTTTTTCCGGATATTTTGCGCAAGAGAAACAACATTTTTTTCAAGTAACCCCATTTTCCCCGCTGTGTTTATAAGATTTTCTAAATAACTTTTCCCCCCATAATCTTTTTTAATAGGACTAATGCGCTTCTCGTTAAACTTTTCTTCAATACTAAATTCTATAACTGAACGAGAAAGAATAGCTACTGCATCATACAGCCCGTATATGAAGCAATTGGTGGCCTGTCTAAAATAACTAGATACTTTTCTGCTTGGCATCATTGCCAATTCTAATGTCTTTAATTGCTTTGCCCTTTTGACATAACTTCGCACATTTTTCAAAGCCAATTCAGTAAAATATTCGTCATATAGATAATCGGAAATATCCTCCCTCTCAATGTAGTTATCTATTTCCTCGATAGAACCTATTATTGGAGACATCTTCGATTTTATGGACTTATCAACTAATATTTTAATAAATGCTCGTCCCTCGAGATATTCTCGATGTTCTTCGGGCCTAATTTCATCCGGATCTGGTAACATTTCTTTTAGAAAATCTGCATCGAAAGGCAATGATATTTGATCCAACCATTCCAAGAACTTTGATATCTCTGCCGAAAGAGTCATTTTCTCACTTTTTAATTTAATTTTGTGCTTATAAACCGTGACAATTGCCTATAATAAATGGATAAATTCATCTACTATATCGCCAATTCTTCTGGACTTTCTTGTTTTAATACTTCCCAAAGAGTAAACGAATCGATTTCTGTATCTATTAAAAATTTAAGCCATTTATTTATAAATATCCTAAATTCATCAGTCGTAACTCTAATAAATTTTGTTCCAATAGCAATATTGTTTTTCTTTTTCCAAGAAACAAAAAATATATATTTAATTGGATCTTCAAATGTATATATATTGCTATGCGCAAGAGCGTTTCTAATTATAAAAAAAATGTTTGCTACTTTGTGGTTTGGGGACATTTCTGTTAATTGGTTATCTCCAATATAATTTGGATCGAATATCATTTCGGCCGAATCACCATACATCCAATATTTCAAATCCAATGGCCATAATAAAGATTTATTTATATTTGTATCAAGCAACTTTTTCAAATTGTCTGCATGTTTTTTGAATATTATTGGATCTTTCGATGGATGAATAGGATCAAGAACATTCGTTGGCCTTAATCTTTCAAATGGTATTAAAATAGATGCAGATGCCACCATCAACATAAATGTAACTTCTTTTTTCAATATTAAAGCGGTTGGATGCAATTCCTCATATAATTCCTTGCAACGCATTGGAAAATCCTTAATATAATTTTCGTATTGCGACATATCAATCCTCCAAGCTTAGAATCATCCTCAATGGCAACCTGAACTCACCCGCTATTCCTTTCAAGGGAATCGTGATAATCCAAAGTTCGTCTGGCGCTCAATGATATGGCAAGCCGTCAGCTTCAAGCGGTGATTAGATGCCCACTATTATTCATCTAATTGTGAACGTTTCTCTTATCGTAACAATAGCGTTTAAGTTCCACTACTAATAGATCAGTAGTTGCCCGTAATATTGCAATGGTTGGAATGGTTCTGGCCCCGGTCTTTATGTATTCAAATTCTTTTTCACGGTAGACTTGGTTGACTAAATTTATGGATCTCTCCATATCAAGTGTTATTTTACATTCGTTTTTGATTCCTGCCGCCAATGCCTTTTTATAAGCCATTGATAAATCATGCCCTATTTGCTTTAATTCTTCCAATCTCGCGCCAGATCCCCTCAAATATGCCTTTAATGCCAATTCAATCGCATGGCAATAGAGGTAATAGGCGGGGCTTGGCGCTATTGCCTCCTTGAGATTTTCGACAACGACACGACCAGCGTCGGAGTAATCTTTCGCGTAGTGCCAGAGGCCCATCGAATTTGTTCTATCCATGTTCAGATGCAGCGCCTTTTTGTATTTTCTCTTTGTATTCCTTGAATCCATCAACCAATTGCCTGAATGAGGTTGGTTTATATTTATCAAAACTTTCCTGATCCACGTAGACGAAGTCGTATACCACATCTGTTTGTACTCGATTGATGTCCTCGCACCATTGGCGGAGCCGTTGCATCTTGAGTGGAACGTCCAAGTCTGCTTGGCCTTTTGTTTCGACAATAAAAATCCGCTTGGCAGATAGCTTGACCAGAAAATCCGGATAGTAACTGGAAATATCACCGTCCGCGTTCACGTAGTCCAGTTTGAAGTGTACCGCCAAGTAATTCTTTGCGTACGAAACAACATCCTCGCAATCTTCCAGAAAACGGGCAAACAACAGCTCAAAATGGCTGTCGCCGATGATGCGGTTAAAGACGCTTTTTTTCGGAATGAGGTAGTCCTGATCCTTTGTCACAAATGGGCGAGTTTGCCGTAGTTTGATGGTGTCGCGGATTTCTGCGTCGCCCTTTTCCTTCACGGTCAGCGCGTTTATCGCCTTCTTGAAGGTTTCGAGCAGGGTTTTGGTGGCCGCCAGTTCCGAAAGGTTGCGCAGAGTGTTTGGGCTTTCCAGTTCCACCTGTCGGTCAAACAGTTCATTTTGGACAAACGCCTTGACCTTGCCGTATAGCACATCGTAGCCGCTGACCAGTCGCATATCTTTCATTATGGTCTGCGTGAAGTATCCGATGACGCTGTGATAATCGGCAACGCCCGCCGTGTCGAGGATGGTGGTATGCGTTACCTCACCGGTGGTGATGTCCTTGAAGACGATCTCCCGCTGTTCTTCCTCGCTGAATTCAAGGTAAGGAACACGCTCATTCCCCAGGGTGCTGACATCCAAATCGCCCAGGGTCTTGTATTCTCGGTATACGCGGGGCGTCAGCACAGGGATTTCAATATCCAGCGCGTCGATATCTTTCATGACGTTTTCCTTGTCAATCTCGACTACCAATGGAGTTTTGGCTTGTGTGCCTTCCCCCATCGGCTTGCGTTCCAGCACCACGCCTTCGGCTTGTATGGATTCCACGAAATCCATGAAGGCGTTTGTGCCGACCACGCTGACGTATTCTTCCACGCCACCAGGGTACATTTTGCGCAATCCGCGCCCCAGGGTCTGTTCGGGCAGGATGTTACTTTTAGCAGTATAGGCGCGCAGACCGACGATGGTGGTGACGTTGCGTACGTCCCAACCCTCTTTGAGTACCATCACGGATATGATCGCTTTGTAGGGGCTGTCCATCCCGTCAATGGAATTCGCTTGCTCTCGTAGTAAATCCATTTCCTCTTTGGCTTTTCCTGACGTTGATTCGGAAATCTCCCCATTTTGCTTGGTGTGAATGACCAGCACCGCGTCTTTCAAGTCGGGGTAGTGGCCTTCGAGGTACTCGGCAACATCGTCGCAGTTACGGGTATCGTCAGTCATCACAAACAGGATGGCTTTCTTGTCCAGCTTTTCATGCTCGGTGTATGCCTTGCGCCACTCGATCACGCCCAGGTGAATATAGTCGGCATATTTCTCCGTGAACTTGACACTCTTGCGCTCTACCAGTTTGGCGCGGCTTGGTGCATCGGGCAGGACCGGGTGTTTTACCACGTTTTGTGAAATGGCTTCCACCAATGGGTAATCGGCAACGGTCTGCACGAAGATCGCGCCATTGTCGTGTTTGGGCGTGGCGGTTACGTCTACTTGCAGGGAGAGGGCGGCCCCTTTTTGCTTCAAGCGGTTGTGGATGTCTTCAATGGATTTGAACCAGGCCATGCGCGGGTCATGTATGTGGTGTGCTTCGTCGTTCAATACCATCAGTTCCTGAATGTCCCGCACGATCATTCCCAAATCCACTTTGGAATCGGTGGTTGCGCCGCTGG
>Ga0180085_1000679_pt1 | contig 11779 bp, 5 predicted proteins | sample EasRiv730_16_10D_FD_123013 | JGI IMG/M metagenome (GOLD analysis project Ga0180085, IMG submission 123013) | Soil microbial communities from meander-bound floodplain in the East River, Colorado, USA - East River metaG ERMLT730_16_10D | ecosystem: Environmental > Terrestrial > Soil > Floodplain ... | reverse complement strand
GTCGCCACACGTCGTGACGCCGGCCTGGCTCAGCGGGAGCGCGGCGACGAAGCAACCCAAGGCCAGGACCAACCCCAACACGCAGACGTGCGCCCAGATCGAGTCTCTCATCCCTACACCTCTCGGTCGTGCAACCGATTCGTTTGAGGGCGCGGCCCTCGTACCACCCAGAGAGAAATGGATAGACCGCGGAATGGCGACGTCAACCGACAGTATCGTGATCGGCCTGAACGAAACGGTCGCAACGCGTGGCAGGAATTCACGAAGCCATGCGAAACGACCCGGGACGATTCGGTCCAACTTCGGGACTTGTCGACGCTCACGCGGGTCACGGGGTCGCCGCGGACCGCGAGCCGATCGAGAGTTGGCGGCCGCGTCGACCACGTACGACTCCTCCGCGCACTCGGTAACGACGAACGGGTTGACGTCGATCTCGACCAAATTGCGAGAGTCGAGCAAGCCCTTCTCGCCTCGCGCCGGCGAACAACGGGAGGCCGCGGGTGCCCTCCGCCATCAGGCGTACCCCGACGTCGGTCAGGGGGTGGATCCGGATCCAAACTTCCCGCATCGCTCGACGAACATGTCGCCGCCGTCCGGATCGGGCGGGTTCGTCCGACGCCCGATCGCTTCCTCGAGGCGGCCCCGGATTCCGTTTTCTCTTCCCGAGCTAAACCTTTCCTCGGCGTCGCGCGTTCAATCCTCGGACAGAGGGGATGGCATGCGGCAGCTCGGCCTGGCGCTCGTCGTGGTCGCATGTGCGGGGGGCCCGACCCACACCCAGACAGAGGCACCCGCGCCCGTGGTGCCCCCCGGCGCGAAGCCCGCTCACCGGGTCCCGCGGAGCGCCTCTAAGATCACGATCGACGGCTCGCCCGACGAGGCGGCGTGGCACGACGCGCTGCGGCTCGAGCTGGCGTTCGAGGTCAACCCCGGGGACAACCTGCCCGCCGGGGCCCGGACCGAGGCGCTCCTGCTCTACGACCAGGACAACTTCTACGCGGCGTTCGTCGTCCACGACCCCGAGCCGGGTCGCGTGCGCGCGCGGCTGACCGATCGGGATACCGCGTTCCAGGACGACTTCGTCGGCCTGATCGTCGACACGTTCAACGACGAGCTGCGGGCGTTCGAGTTCTTCGTCAACCCGCTCGGCGTACAGATGGACCTGGTGGTCGACGACGTCGCCGGGACCGAGGACGAATCCTGGGACGCCATCTGGAACTCCGCCGGCCGATTGACCGCGGACGGCTACACCGCCGAGATCGCCATTCCCTACACCTCGCTGCGGTTCCAGCGCATCCAGAGCGACCAGACCTGGGGGCTCGATCTCGTCCGCATCTACCCGCGCGACCGGCGGTTCCTCTACGCGCTGAACCGCCGGGACAGGAACATCAACTGCTACGTCTGCCAGTTCACGAAGATCGTGGGCTTCGACGGCGCGGAGCCGGGGCGTAACCTGGAGGTCACACCGACCTTGACGGCGCTGCGCACCGACAGCCGGGCGGTCGACGACACATTCCCCTCGAACCCTCTCGAAGACGGCGACGAGGACCTCGAGCCCGGCCTGACCGTGCGCTGGGGCGTCCGCCCCAGCCTGACCCTGAGCGGAACGGTGAACCCCGATTTCTCGCAGGTCGAGGCCGACGTGGCGCAGCTCGACGTCAACGAGCAGTTTGCGCTGTTCTATCCCGAGAAACGCCCGTTCTTCCTCGAGGGCTCGGACTTCTTCGAGTCGCCGATGCAGGTGTTCTACACGCGCACGGTGACCGATCCCGAATGGGGCGCGAAGCTGTCCGGCAAGGAAGGCAAGAACGTCCTGGGTGTGTTCGCGGCCCAGGACGACGTGACGAACCTGCTGTTTCCCGGCAGCCAGGGCTCGTCGAGCACGCTGCTGGGGGCAGACGTGATCGACACGGTGTTGCGCTACCGGCGCGACGTCGGCAAGAGCAGCACGATCGGGGCGCTCGTCATCGCCCGCGACGGCGAGGACTCGTACCAGAACGCCGTGTTCGGCGTGGACGGCGTGGTGCGTTCGACCGAGACCGACCTGGTGCGGTTCCAGGCGCTCGGGTCGAGCACGCAGTACTCCGAAGCGGTGGCGATCGACTTCGGTCAGCCGATGGGCGATTTCACGAGCCACGCTCTCGACGCCGGCTACTCCCATGACACGCGGAACTGGTCGGCCTACGCCACCTATCGCGACATCGGCCGCGACTTCCGCGCCGACCTCGGGTTCCTTCCCCAGGTCGACATCCGCAGGCCCGAGGTCGGCGGCGGGTACAGCTGGTGGGGTGACCCCGGCGACTGGTGGAGCCGCATCCAGCTCAACGGCAATGTCGATCAAACCGAGGATCAGGACGGGTTCCTGATCGAGCGCGAGTACGAGGTGAGCAGCTACGCCGCGGGGCCGCGGCAGCTCAACCTGTACGGCGGCTTCGGCTACCGCGAGCGGGGCTACCGCGACGAGCTGTTCGACCAGGGGTTCGTCAACCTGGGCTTCGACATGCGACCGACCAAGACGCTGACCTTCGGCGTCGATTCGGGGTGGAGCAAGCGCATCGACTTCGCGTTCGAGGACCCGCTCGATCCCGGAGCCGCGCGCCAGGGCGACGAGCTGCGCATCGAGCCGTTCCTGCGCGTCGAGCCCGGCCGGCACGTGCGACTGAACCTGTCCCACGCGTACCGGCGGCTCGACCTCGACACGGGTCGCGCGTTCCACGCCGGGCTGACCGAGATGCGGCTGACGTACCAGATCAACCTGCGGGCGTTCGTCCGGACGATCTTGCAGTACACGGACGTCGAACGCGGGGTCGCCCTGTACCCCCAGTGCGCGCCCGGCGCGGATCCTGCGGGTTGCGACCTCCTGCCCTCGGAGCGCGACGTGTTCATGCAGCTCCTGTTCTCGTACAAGGTCAACCCCATGACCGCGCTGTACCTGGGATACACCGACCAGCAGCTGGGGTTTCAGGAGCTGACGGCCGACGAGGTTCCGCTGACGCGGACCGCGCGCACGCTGTTCTTCAAGATCGGGCGGGCGTGGGTGCTCTGAGGCACGAGCACCGTGCTCCTGACCTTCACGGCCATACCAGCCGACGAGATCCTCATCGCCCTGCCTTGAGGCTCAGGGCAGGCCGCGAACGAACACCTCGTCGATCGAGACCATGTCGAGGGTCTGGGCGCCGGCATCCCGGTTCGTGTCGACGACCCGGATCGTCACCGACCCGGCGAGCGTCGGCGGCAGAGACGCGACGAGGTCGACGTGGCAAGGTCCGCAACTCGTTGCGAGGCCGGAGACGAGGAGGATCCAGCTCGCCCCGTCGAAGTACTCGAAGGCGAAGTCGTCTCCGTCGGTGCTGTCCGAGCGCAGGCCCTCGACGTGGAACTCGAAGCGCCCGCCGGGCGGCACCGCGAACGTGAAGCGGTGGTCGAGCAAGCTGAAGCGACTCGCCGCCGGTCCGCCCTGGCTCAGTTGCTCTTGCAGGGTCTCGAGTACGTCGTCTGAATCGTGCGTGTCGACGAACGACCCGCCGGCGATCGATCCCGCCACGCTCTGCTCGCCGGAGGCATGGGAGTCGGTGACGATCTCGCCCGTGCACGCTGCGGAGTCGGTGTTCACACGCTCCGTCTCGGTCGAGTCGAAGCCGAGGCTCCCCAGACCGCAGTCGTGGTTCTGCGCGACGACGAGGTAGGTGAAGCCGTCGCCGAGCAGTGGGATCTCATCATCGGAGAAGCCCGTCTCGGACAAGCCCTCGACGAGGCAGCCGCCGTAGCTCCCCGGACCCAACGCGGACAGGTCTCCACGGTCGATCGAGTAGCCGTCTGCCCCCGGAACGGCGCTCCAGCTCAGTGCCGCCGTCACGGCACCGATACGTCCGAGGAGCAGGCGCGGCGCGCCGGGCGACAGGTCGGTGGGGTCCGCGGGCTCGCAGTCGCAGGCGTCGCCCCTGCCGTCGGCGTCGCCGTCGCCCTGGCTCGCGTCGGTCGCGGTGGGACACACGTCGCAGACGTTGCCGCGACCGTCGCCGTCGGCGTCTGCCTGCAGCGGGTTGTGCGTGACCAGGCAGTTGTCCTCCGCGGCGCAGAAACCGTCGGCGTCGACGTCGTTCAAGGCATCGGACGGGCAGGGATCACAGCCGTCGCCCCGACCATCGGCGTCGCTGTCGACCTGGCTTGGATTGGAGAGCCCGGGGCAGTTGTCCGTCCCATCGCAGACCTCGTCGGCATCGACATCGAAGCCGCACGCGCACGGATCTGGCGACGTCTGACCGGGCACGGTGGGGCAGCCGTCCACGCAGTCGGCGGTGCCGTCGAAGTCCTGATCGTCGTCGGCGACTCCGCACCCGCACTGCCCCGGTCCGGTTTTCGTGGGATCGGCTGGGCAGCTGTCGATCGGGTCCGGAACCCCATCGTCGTCCGCGTCCGGCGCGTCCTCGACTGCGCCGATGTCGCAATCGGCGCCCATCGGACGCCCGACGCCGCGCTGGTCCGCTCCCGCGCAGGCCGAGCCGGTGTCGATCGCCGAGCTGCCCGCAAGCGGCGCGTGCGTTCGGGTTGGACCGCCGTAGTCGCCGAGCGGCTTCAAGCCTGGGTCGATACCGGTCTGGTTCCCGCTCTGATCGCCGACGAGTGAACAGCCGGCGGGGTTTTCGATCAGGTTGTGACCCCCGGCGAGACCGGTCAGGGCTCCTGCGCAGTCGGGCGCCCCGGCGGTGTCCGTGTTGTCGGCGAAGATGGTGTTGCGCGCGGAGGCCCCCGGAGCCACGGTGGTTTGCAAGCCCCCGCCGGCCGCTGCGGCCTGGTTCGAGACGATCGTGCTGTCGAAGAGCTGGATCTGGCCGCGATTGTGGATGCCCGCGCCCGTGCCGGCGGTGTTCGAGCTGATCGTGCTCGCCGACACGTCGGCCGTCGCCGGGTCGCCCCCCTGCAGGCCCTCACCGATCCAGAGCCCTCCCCCGGAACCGGTCGCGGTGTTCCCGCTCACCGTGCTTCTCCGGATCACGAGGCGTCCGCCCAGCCTGCCGTTTCCCGTGCCGCCCGTGACCCCGATCCCGGCTCCGGTCGCAGCTGTGCTGCCGTGGACCGTCGATCGATTGAGCTCGACGGTCCCTCGCCCGTTGTTGAGGGGAGTCAGCCCGGATCCGTAGACGGCGATCGCCCCGCCCGCTGCTCCTTCGACCTCGCTTTCATTGACGATGAGCGTGCTGGATCCCTGCTCCGCACCGAAGATGCGAATCGCGCTGGCCGACGACGCGCCGCCGATCACGGTGCAACTGTTCATTGTGGCGCTGGCGGAAAAACAGCAGTCCGGAGAACTGACACGAAGAGCCGCGGCGTTCTGGTCGAAGACCACGTTGCTCACGGTGAGTGCGGTCGGTACCGGTTGGTTGGCGTCGAGGGTGACGGCCTGCGTGAATCCGACCATGGAGAGGCGGCCGATGAAAACGGAGACGACCTCGAGCACGTTCGAGAGGACCCCGAACCCCCCGCTGCGGGCGCCCGCGACGATGGTCTGTCCTGCGCCCGAGCCGACGATCGCGACGCCGCGCTCGATCTCGATTCGGCCGGTCGTCGAGAGCGCGTACGTACCGGGGCCGAGCCGCAGCATGCAGTTGCTCGGGGCCAGGTCGATCGCCTCGCGCAGCGTGCAATCGGTCGCGCATTCTCCATCGTTCCCATCGGCGGTCGTGTCGACGTCGAGATCGCAGTCGCAGACATCGCCGATTGCATCGCCGTCCGTGTCGTTCTGGTCGTTGGCGACCGCGGGACAGTTGTCGAGGCAGTCCTGGACTCCATCGGTGTCGGTGTCGTTCGTGCCGCGGCACGCACCCGTAGCAGCCTGAGCGACGGTTGTCGGCAACGCGAAGAGCACGATCGCTGCCAGGAGTGCTGCGCGGAGGAGCCCAAGCCCCGGCTGGTCGGTCATGTCGTCCCCCCCAGGCTCGACTTGATCATACGGCGAATGGCCACTACAGGCGCAATTCAGGCGCCTAGCAGGTCGCTCCGGCGGACAGCCGCGTTTGCGCACGGCGGAGCCGCCCGGTGTCCCCTTCCATCCGCGCACGGCCGCGGCGGTCGTCTACCGGGACTGCGGGTCGAGCTCCTCGGACGCGCTTCGATCACTGGCGCCGTCATAGGTCTCCGCGGCTCTGCGCTCGTACTCGAGCGCGGCCCCGGCGACGGGGCCGCTCGATCCGGTCTGCAGCCAGCGGCGAACGCCCGCGGCATCGATGTCGTCCGGCAAGCGCACCGAGCAACAGTTCGCGTGCAACGACAATCGAGGAAGAGAGTCGGTTGTGTGTCGGCCCGGTCACAGTTCACAGTGTTTTAACACGAAGTTCACACGGGTCTCGGTTGGATGGATCCGAATGATCCGTCCGGCGAGCGGTTCGCCGGGAATGAAGGCCCGAACGGGCCGCGGGGGAGACGATGCGGGGTCGACACACGCTTCTGATGTCGCTCGGGCTGGTCCTGGCGGTCTCGTGTTCGTTCACTTCGGCCGCGGAAGAGGACGACTCGAAGTTCGACATGTCGAAAGGGGGGCCGACCTGGTCCCACGGCAACAACAGCCTGACGCTGACGATGTTCACGCAGGCGCGCTTCCTGGCGGAGGACAAGGAGCAGTTCGACGCGGACGCGGCCGGCACCGCGGGATTCGGCGAGGAGGACGGGATCTCGACCGGGTTCAAGCTCGCGCGCATCCGGATCGGCATGAAGGGGACGATCTTTCAGCCCTGGGTCAAGTACGTCCTGAGCTACGAGCTTTCGGACACGAGCGGCGAGAGGGACGCGAAGTTCAAGGACGCCTACGTCGAGTTCGCGAAGGCCCCGCTGGCCACGGTGCGCTTCGGCCAGTACAAGGTGCCGTTCAGCCTGCAGGAGCTGTGCGGCGACCAGAACCAGCTGTTCGTCGAGCGAGCTGTCACCACCGTGTTCGCGCCCGGTCGCGAGGCGGGCGCGGCGCTCGGCGGGCGAACGAAGGCGAAGCACTTCGGCTACTCCGTCGGAGCGTATAACGGGGCCGGCGAGTCGCGCAGCCAAGACGACAAGGGCTTGCTCTACACCGCGCGGGTCTTCTATGAGCCGTTCGAGGAGTACAAGGCCACCGAATCGGCGCAGGACGCCCCGGAGCATCACGTCCTCCATTTCGGCGCCGCCTACCGCATCGGGGAGCCGGGGCGAGGCTACGACAATCTGGGGGTCGTGCAGGACATCAACGACCAGGACGCCTGGAACGTCGAGGTCGGCTGGAAGTGGCGCCGCTGGTACGCGACCGGCGAGTACTTCGAGCAGTCGACCGAGGTGCGGAACCCGACGTCCGGCCCCGATGTGAAGGCCGACGGATTCCACGTGCAGGGCTCGTTCATGGCGATCGCGAAGAAGCTCGAGTTCGGCGTCCGGTACGCCGTGGTCGACGCGGACTCCGATGCACCGGACAGCGAGACCGAGGAAATCCGCGGGGTCGTCAACTACTACTGGTGGGGGGACAACCTCAAGGCCACGCTCGACGTCGGGGTGGTCGACTACCAGCCCAACGCTCCCGGCCGGAACGCGAACGGCGTGACGCTCGACACCGGCACGCGTCTCGTCGCCGGCGACGTCAGCGACACGGTCGCGCGATTCCAGTTGCAGTTCGCGTTCTGAGTCGGCTGGTCACGAGCGCGCTGCACCCTCGGGCGCGGAGTAGATGCTTTTGCGCGTGAGGACGTAGACGGGGCTGCCCGTGTACCGGGGGCCGATGCACCGTTCTTCCGCATCCGCTACGATCCGTTCATCATCGGTAGAGCCCGAAGCCTGCAAGGAGGGCCCATGAAAGAAGCGTCCCTGCTGTCACTCGTCGCTCTCGGCCTGGTGCTGACTTTCCCGCTGTCCGTGGGCGACGCCCGGGCCCAGGAGCCCCCGAAGGTGAAGATACCCGAGCCCGGCGTACCGCAGATCATGACGATGGAGGGCCGGTTCGTCCGCGCCGCGTACAACAACGAAGGGTACGCCATCCTCGGGTACCGGGTCGCGAATGACTCGATCGGCGAGGAGTGGCTGCTCCTCGAGGTCGGCCTCACCGTCCGCGACGGAGTGCCGGACTACACCATGACCCGCGACGCTCTGTCGATCGAGACGCCTGACGCCCAGACGATCGCCATGGCGACCCTCAAGGAGTACCGGGAGGGGCCGACTTCCGCGTTGGAGAACCGGGCGAAGATGCAACGCGACTCGATCAACTACTTTCCGCCGGACGCGGTCCGGGCGTGCCGGATCGGCTTTTTCGCCGAACTGTCCTCTCCCGAAAAAGCCTGGGATCAGGTCGATCTCAGCAGCGAGCGCGCCTGCATGGGCCGGCTCTTCTTCCACGTGCCCGGCAAGATCGCGTACGGCCAGTACTGGCTCAACGTGAAGTTCGAGAAGAGCGTCGTGCGAGTACCGTTTCGCATCCTGACCGACGAGGAGTACAAGGTCCTGGACAAGAACTACAAGAGCATCGAGAAGCAGGTCGAGGAGGCCTTCAAGAAGAAGGACTAGCCGCTACAGCGGATAGCCCCAACATGGGAGCCTGGCTCGCGTCCAAGCGCGAGCCGAATCACCTGCCCTAAGTCACGGGCAGGGGTTCGCGTTCGGCCGGACGTTCCCAGCGCCGTCGGTCCCCAGGCTGCTCTCGCCGCCGAACACACCGGTCGCCAGGTAGAACGCCACGCTCCCAGGCGCGGGGACCACCCCGTCCAGCGCCGGAGGATCGGCTAGCCCGCACTGGCGGGAGGCAAGCGTGTTCGAGCCGGGAACTTGCGTGTACGGACCTCCGGCGCGTAACACGGCCAGGTCGCCGCGATACAGGTTCCACGACACGTAGCCGATTTCCCGCTGCCAGTCGACGTGCGTGTGGTCGGGGAACAGCATGTAGATCACGCCATCGTCGATGTCGCACATGTCCCCCTCGCCGTCGTCGTCCCGATCGGTCTGCGCGGGGTTGCAGTCGACGAGGCAGTTGTCGCACACGTCGCCCGCACGATCGGCATCGATGTCCGACTGATCTGCGTTGGCCTCGAGCCGGCAGTTGTCGCACAGGTTGTGCACGCCGTCGGCGTCCGTGTCCTCGCCCAACGCATCCTCGTCGACGCTCGCGTCGCAGTCGTCGTCGACGGTGTTACACACCTCGGCGGCCATCGGGTTGCGAAATGCGTCGTGGTCCGCGCAATCGCCCTGGCAGCCGCGGAAGCCGTCTATGTCCTCGTCCAGCTCGTTCGGCGAGACCACGGGCCAGGTTGGATCGTTGCAGTCGTTGTTCACGCCGTCGCAGGCCTGCACCGCCCCCGGGTAGATCGATGAATTCGAGTCGCTGCAATCGTCGCAGACCGGGTGGCCGTCGCCGTCGGCGTCCTGCTCGCCCGTAACCGCGGGCCAGCTCGGGTCGCTGCAGTTGTTGTTGACTCCATCGCAGACCTGGGGCGCTCCGGGGTAGACCGCCGAGCGTGTGTCGTCGCAATCGCGGTGGCACTCGTCGAGCCCATCGCCGTCGTTGTCGACGTTCTCCGGGATCGCGGCGGTCGACGGCCAGTCGGGGTGCAGGCAGTCGTTGTTCACGTCGTCGCACAGCTGGGGCGCGCCGGGATAGACCCGGGCGTCCGCGTCGTCGCAGTCCTCGCAGTTGGTGAAGCCGTCCTCGTCGTTGTCGACGCAGGCGCAGCCGATGATGCTCAGGCGGAGGTACTGCTGATCGTCAAGAGGTGGCTGCTCGGTCCATAGCAGTCCGAAGGATGATCCGGTCCAGGTCAGCCCGACGGGGAGTTGATACACACCGGCGACCGGTTGCACGATCGGCGCGCCGATCGAGGACCCGGCGGTATCGAGCTTGGTGATCACGAGATCGCCGTCGACGTTGCGGTGAGCCATCGCGTAACCGAGACCGTCCCAGGCGGCCGCTCGCGGCAGCCCCGGCAGGAGCACCGGTTGCCCCAGCGGGCTACCGTCAGCGTTCAGGCGCACGAGGCGGCCCAGCGGCTCGTTCGCGAGGCCCCGCGTCTCGACGAAGATGCTGAAGGAGCTGCCGGTCCAGATCAGCGCGGGGCCCCAGTAGGTCGGCGACGGGCTGACGATCGTCGGCGTGCCGATCGGAGTCCCATCCGAAGCGAGACGCAGGAAGTACGTGGACGGCGGTTGGGACGAAGAATCCCTCCTATGCCAGGCCATACCGTAGCCGCTGCCCGTCCAGACGAGTCGCGGTGCGTAGTTCGGATCTTCGAGCGAGGGCCGTGCGACGATCGTGATCGGGTCGGAGATCGGCTGCCCCAGGTGATCGAACCGCTGGAAGTAGATTGCTTGGTCCCCGCGCGTGTAGGCAACCCCGAACTCGCTCCCGGTCCAGGCCACCGACGGATCGTCGGCACCGGGCTCCAGCGTGACGTACGGCGCGAGCGGGTTGCCCTGACCGTCGAAGCGCTGGAAAGCCACGGTCGGGAACTCCGCCAGAAAGGGTGCACTCCAGAGTGCGCCATATTGAGATCCCGTCCACAGGGAATCAGCCCGAGAGCTCTGGTAGCTATTCGGGTTGAACTGGATCGGGCCGATCGGTTGCCCGGCGGCGTTGGCGCGACGGAAGGAGATGAAGTCGCTGATCTCGTCGTCGATGAACACACCGAACTCGGCGCCGGTCCAGACGGCTTCACGTCCGACCGCCCACCCCGCGGTGTGGATCAGGCCCGGCGTGCCGACGAACACCGGCTCGTTGCACGCGCGCGGGCAGCGCAACCGCTCGTCGAGCTGCCCATCGCAGTCGTTGTCGAGGCCGTCGCACAGCTCTGGCGCGCCGGGATGGATCGCGGGATCGGCGTCGTTGCAGTCCCCGTTCTCGGCGTGGGTGCCGTCGCCGTCGCGGTCCACGGCTTCGACGGCAGGCGTCAGGAGCATCAGGATGCACGGCAGGAATGCCCCGACCAGTCGCATCGGTCCCCCGATGACGTGAGTATACGGGGAACCTTTGACCGGCGACGGTGTGGAGCGGCAATCGGACTTTCGCGAGGGCGTTGGTCTCTTGCCTTCGAGGCGGATAGCCCGCGAGGTCGAGGCGGCTCCGAGGCCCGCCAGGGCCCACACGGTCAAGAGCGCCGGTATCGGCTTCAAGCAGTCTCCCGCCTCGACAGGGACACCCATTTCCCATACGTCAGCATCCGCCACAGCCATTCGAGCGGCCCGAAGCGGAAGCGGTCCAGCCACAGGCGGCTCGTGACGACCTGAACACCGTACACGGCCCAGCCGACGGGCAGGTACATGGCAGGTCCCATCGTGCCCCCGAGCCCGAGTCCGGTCCCGTAGAACACGAGCGTACAGATCACGCTCTGCCCGACGTAGTTCGTCAGGGCCATGCGCCCGACCGGCGCAAAGTGACGCACCCGCTTCGATCCGCCGTCGCTCAGCCAGATCAGGCATAACGCGGATGCGTACCCTGCGGCGAGGGGCAGGACTCCGAACGTGCCGCTCAACGTCTCGAGCCACGAGCCGGAATCGAAGATGGTCGCATAGACGGCATTGAGGGGCAGCCCGATCGCCAGGCCCCAGACGGCGACGCGGATCAGGACCGGCCGGTGCAGCGCCAGTCGCTTGTGAATCTCGTGTCGGCCGAGGCACAAGCCCAGCAAGAAGCACCCGTAGATCTTGAACAGCATTCCGCTCGTGGTCAGAAACGATGCCTGGGAGAACCACTTGGCCAGGTTGAGCCGGACGATGTCCGCATAGGTCCCTGCAGTCCATACCTCGATCACGGTCTCGGGCGTGAAACCAAACCGGCTGAGCAGACCAG
>Ga0180085_1000678_pt1 | contig 11779 bp, 8 predicted proteins | sample EasRiv730_16_10D_FD_123013 | JGI IMG/M metagenome (GOLD analysis project Ga0180085, IMG submission 123013) | Soil microbial communities from meander-bound floodplain in the East River, Colorado, USA - East River metaG ERMLT730_16_10D | ecosystem: Environmental > Terrestrial > Soil > Floodplain ... | reverse complement strand
CTGGCGCACCACCGCGGGGGCGCGTGCTTCCACGTCGACCTCGATCCGCGGTGGGTCGCGAAGCTCGTGGCCGCCCGGCGCTGGAAGGACATGGAGGAGTACAAGGCGCACTGCATCGACCAGGCGCTGACGATCCTCCGCGCGCACGACGGCGTGCACTGTCTGTTCACGACGCCGAAGCTGCTCGAGGCGCTGTGCGAGAAGATCTCGCTGACCAAGGTCGGGATCCGCGGGATCTTCTGCGGCGGCACCGAGATGACTCGGCAGTTCCACCGCTTCGCGCGCGAGGAGCTGGCGCCCGGGATCGACTTCGTTCCGACTTACGGCAACACGCTGATGGGCCTGGCCCGGCCGAAGCCGTTCGACCCCGCGGACGACTGGGCGATCACCTACCACCCGCCGTTGCCGCGCGCGGTGTTCGAGATCGTCGATCCGAACGATCTCGATCGAACCGTGGGTTACGGCGAGCGCGGTCGCGTGCTGTTGACGACGCTCACGCGCGAGTTCTTCATGCCGCGCTTCCCCGAGCGCGACGAGGGTACGCGCGCTCCCGGCTACCCGGGCTGCCCGTGGGACGGCGTGCGCGATCTGGGGCTGCTGTCCTCGCTCCAGGCGACCGTCGCCGTCGGAGTGTACTGATGCTGCACGTGCCGATCCTGCGCGCCGGGCGAACCTATCGGAGCGCCGACCGGATCGAGCTGCGCGACGTGTCGAGCGGCGCGCCCGTGGCCGAGGTCAGCCAGGCCAACGCGGGGTTGATCGCCCACGACCTCGGTCTTGCTTCCGCGCACCGCCGGCAGCTGGCGGAGTGGTCGACGGCCGATCTGCTCGCCGCCTGCCGGCGGGCGGCCGAGATCTTCGCGCATGGCGAGGTCGATCTCGATCCCGAGCAGGGCACGCGCCAGTCGGCCGACGACTACGTGCGCTGCCAGTCGGCGACGACCGGGATTCCGCAAGCGCTGTGCCGGGCGAACGTCGAGAAGGTGCGCTTCGTGCTCGCCGAGATGGAGCGCGTGCTGGGCGGCCTGACACGCGGCCTCGATCTGCGGGCGCTCGACGCCGGCTTCGCGACCCAGGACGGGCGGACCGTGAGCTACCTGGGACAGGCCGACACGCTCGGCGCGGTGCTGCCGAGCAACTCGCCCGGCGTGCACGCGCTGTGGATCCCGGCGATCGCGCTCAAGATCCCGCTGGCGCTGCGTCCGGGCCGCGAGGAGCCGTGGACGCCGCTGCGGATCGCGCGCGCGCTCGTGGCGGCGGGCGTGCCGGCAGAATCATTCGGCTTCTACCCCGGCGACCACGCGGGCGCTACCCAGATCCTGCTGCGCTGCGAGCGGTCGATGATGTTCGGCGACGCCGCGACCGTTGCCCCGTGGGTCGGCGACGGCCGGGTGCAGGTCCACGGTCCGGGCTGGAGCAAGGTGATCCTGGGACGGGACGAGGTCGACGCCTGGGAGTCCTATCTCGACCTGATCGTCTCCTCGATCGCCGACAACGGCGGACGGTCGTGCGTCAACGCCTCGGGGGTCTGGGTTCCGGCGCACGGCCGCGCGATCGCGGACGCCGTGGCCCGCCGGCTGGCCGCGATCGAGGCCCGACCGCTCGACGATCCCGCGGCGTGCCTGGCCGCGTTTCCGAACCCCGAGACGGCGCGGCGCGTGTCGGCGTTCCTCGACGAGCAGATCGCCCGCGGTGGCGCGACGGATCTCACGGCCCAGTATCGCGGCCCTGCGCGCGTCGTGCAGGTCGATGGTGCGACCTTCCTGCTGCCGACGCTCGTGTGGTGCGAGGACCCACGGCACCCCCTGGCCTCGACCGAGCTGCTCTTCCCCTTCGCGAGCGTCGTCGAGGTGCCGCAAACCGAGCTGCTCGAGCACATCGGACCGACGCTCGTGGCGACTGCCATCACCGACGATCGCGAGCTCGTGGCACGGCTGATGAGCTGCCGGAGCGTCGACCGGCTGAACCTGGGCCGCGTGCCGACCTGCCGTGTGTCGTGGGACCAGCCGCACGAGGGCAACCTGTTCGAGCACCTGTACCGCCGCCGTGCGTTCCAGTCCGCCGGGCTCGAGGCGGCTTGAGGCGCATGGGATGAGCGGGCCGATCGCCGGGACCCGTCTGGCCGACCTGGCGGTCTGGTGCGACGAGCTCGACGGGACGCGGGTCGTGTTCGGCGAGGGGACGCTCGCCGGCCTGGGCGTCGCGGCGCGCGACCTCGGCTTGCACTCCGTGCTGCTCGTGACCGACCCCGGGTTGCGCGCGGTCGGCCATGTCGCCCAGGCCGAGCGCGCGCTCGAGGCCGAGTCGATCCGCGTGCGCGTGTTCGACGGCGTGGCCGAGAATCCGTCCACGGCCGAGGTCGAGGCCGGACGCAGCGCAGCCGAGGCCGCCTCGGTGGACGGCCTCGTGGCCCTGGGCGGGGGCAGCACGCTCGATTGCGCCAAGGGGATCAACTTCCTCCTGACCCAGGGCGGCCGCATGGAGGACTACTGGGGACGGGATCGCGCTACCCGGCCGATGCTGCCGTCGATCGGCATCCCGACGACGGCCGGGACGGGCTCCGAGGCGCAGCGCTTCGCGATCATCTCCCAGGAGGGGACCGGTACGAAGATGGCGTGCGGCGACGCGAAGGCGCGCTTCCGCATCGCGATCCTCGACCCCGCGCTGCTCGGGACCGCGCCGCTCGCGATCCGCGCGACCGCGGCGGTCGATGCCCTGTCGCATGCGGTCGAGAGCCACGTCACGCGGGCGGCGACGGCGCTGTCCGACCTGCTGTCGCGCGAGGCCTGGCGCCTGCTCGACGGCAGCGTCGAGCGCCATCTCGCGGATCCGCAGGATGCGAGCGCCCGTGCCTCGATGCTCTTGGGATCCTTTCTGGCCGGCGCGGCGATCGAGCACTCGATGCTCGGCGCGGCCCACGCCTGCGCGAATCCGCTGACCGCGCGCCGCCAGGTCACGCACGGAATCGCCGTGAGTGTGATGCTGCCCCACGTCGTGCGCTACAACGCGACCGCGGCCCCCGAGCGCTACGAGGCCCTCGGCGCCGGGTCGGCCGAGCAGCTGATCGACCGCCTGCGCGCGGTCCAGCGCATCGCCGGCCTCCCGGCGCGCCTGCGCGATTGCGGCGTGGTCGTCGAGGACCTGGACCTCCTCGCCGCCGACGCCGCGAATCAGTGGACCGCCGGCTTCAATCCACGCCCCGTCGATCGCGACGCCCTGCGAGCGCTGTATGCCGTGGCGCACTGAGTCTCGGCGCGAGATCGCGAAGCTCCTGGCGGCCGCCGGGGCGATCGCGGCGCTGGCCGCCGGGAGCGGGCCCCGGGACTGGCCGACGTTCCGCGGGGACGCGCGGCAGACCGGCGCGGCCGCGGAGCCGCTCGCGGACGCGCTCGAGCCGCGCTGGGTCTACGAGATCCCGGAGGGTGTCGAGGGATCGGCGGCGATCGCCCACGATACGGCCTACGTCGGCGGGCTCGACGGCAAGCTCTACGCGCTCGATCTCGCCACGGGCACCCTGCGCTGGACCTACACGGCGGATGGCGAGATCAAGTCCACGCCGGCCGTCGGCGCGGGCACGCTGTTCTTCGGCGACGGCCTGGGCGGGTTCCACGCGGTCGACGCGCGCACGGGCAAGCGCCGCTGGCGCTTCGAGGCCCAGGCCGAGATCGTCTCGTCGGCGAACCTCGGCGGCGACCGCGTGGTGTTCGGCTCGCACGATCAGTTCGTGTACGCGCTGGCCGCGAGCGACGGCAAGCTGCTGTGGAAGTTCGAGACCGAGGGCTACGTCTACGGCACCCCGGCGATCGACGGCGAGCGCGTCGTGCTCGCCGGGTGCGACGGCTTCCTGCGCCTGCTGCGCCTGGCCGACGGCGTCGAGATCCGGCGGGTCGCGATCGGGGCTTACGTCGGCGCGAGCCCCGCGCTCGACGGCCGGCGCGCCTACTTCGGCACGTTCGAGAACCAGGTCCTCGCCGTGCGCCTGGCCGACGGCGCGATCGAATGGCGCTACGAGCATCCGCAGCGCAAGTTCCCGTACCTGTCCTCCGCGGCGCTCGCCGCGGATCGGCTCGTCGTCGGCGGCCGCGACAAGATCGTGCGCGCGCTCGCGCTCGTGGACGGCAAGGAGCTCTGGAGCTACACGGCGCAGGGCAAGGTCGACTCGTCCCCGGTGATCGCGGGCCAGCGCGCGATCGTCGCCGCGTCGAACGGCACGATCCTGGCCCTCGATCTGGCCACAGGCAAGGTCGTGTGGAGCTTCGACACGGGGGCGGGGATCGCGGCGTCGCCCGCGGTCGCGAACGGTGCGCTCGTGCTCGGCACGGTCGAGGGCCAGGTCTACTGCTTCGGGCCCAAGCGGGCGGGAGGCGCGTGATGAGCGGTCGCGGCGAGCCGGCGACGTCGGTGGGGACCGCACCCGTGCGCACGGACGTCGGGAGCAACTTCGTCTCGAACTACCCGCCGTACTCGTTCTGGACGGCGGCGCAGCTGCCCGCGGTCGAGCGGGCCCTCGACACGCCCCCCGCGGCGGGCGTCCCGCTCGGGCTCTACGTGCACGTACCGTTCTGCCGCAAGCGCTGCAAGTTCTGCTACTTCAAGGTGTTCACGGACAAGAACGCGCGGCAGGTCGAGGACTATCTCGAAGCGCTGGCCCGCGAGGCCGCGGCGCTCGCCGCGCGACCCGCGCTCGCCGGTCGGCCGCTGTCCTTTGCCTACATCGGCGGCGGAACGCCGTCCTTCCTGTCCTCGCGCCAGCTACGCCGCATGTTCGGGGCGCTGCGCGAGGCGCTGCCCTGGGACTCGATCGAGGAGGTCACGTTCGAGTGCGAGCCGGGCACGCTGACGCGTCCCAAGGTCCAAGCGATCCGCGAGATCGGTGTGACGCGGCTCAGCCTGGGCGTCGAGAGCTTCGACGACGCGATCCTGGCCGAGAACGGTCGCGCGCACCTGCGGCGCGAGATCGAGCGCGCGCTGCCCTGGATCCGCGAAGAGCAGTTCGACCAGCTCAACATCGACCTGATCGCCGGCATGGTCGGAGAGACCTGGGACAGCTGGCGCGACACGCTGGCTCGTGCGATCGCGGTCGCGGCGGACAGCGTGACCGTGTACCAGATGGAGCTGCCGTACAACACGATCTACTCGCGCAGTGTGCTCGACGGCCAGCCGACCGCCGTGGCCGACTGGCCGCTCAAGCGCGCCTGGCACGACTTCGCGTTCCGCGAGCTCGAGGCCGCGGGCTACGAGCCGTCCAGCGCCTACACGATGGTCCGCGGCGGGCGCGGCGCGCGGTTCCTCTACCGCGACGCGCTGTGGTGCGGCGCGGACCTGCTGGGAATCGGACTGTCGTCCTTCTCGCACATCGGGGGCGTGCATTTCCAGAACCTCGCAGGCTGGGACGCCTACGTGGCGGCGATCGGCGCGGACCACCTGGCGGTCGAGCGCGCGTTCGCGACCGATGCCGACGAGCGGCTGACGCGCGAGACGATCCTGCAGCTCAAGCACGGGCGGATCGAGCCCGGCTACTTCCGCGAGAAGTTCGGCGTCGACGTGCTCGAGCGCTTCGGCCCCGCGATCCAGGCGCTGGTCGCGCGGGGGCTGGCCGACGTGCGCGAGGGTCGGCTCGAGCTCAGCCGCGAGGGGCTGCTCGCCGTCGATCAGCTGCTGCCCGAGTTCTACGCCGAGCGCTATCGCAACTCCCGCTACACGTGACAGAGGGGTCGAGGAGAGAGGCTGTGAAGAGAACGAAGATCCACCTCCTGGCCGGTGTGGGCCTGGCGCTCGCCGCGACGGTGCTCGAGGCGCGAGCCGATTCGGCGGACCCACCGGCCGAGGAACAGGCCAAGCCGGCCGCGCCGGTGAAGCCCGAGGACGATCGCTACCGCGTCCCGGAACCCGAGTACGTCGAGGTCGACCTGTCGTACGTGCCGACCTCGAACACGATCGCGGCCAAGCTGCCGCAGGAGCTGCGCCTGACCCCGTCGAACGTCGGATCGGTCAGCGCGGCGCTGCTGCGCGATCAGGGGGCGTTCGGGCTCAGCGACGCGCTGCGCAACGTGAGCAGCATCAACGTGCAATCGAACGCGGGCGTGCACGACTTCTTCTTGATCCGCGGCTTCGACTCGTTGAGCGGGGGCCTCGTGCTCACCGACGGCGCCGCCGAGCCCGAGGCGTCGTACTACCCGATGTACAACGTCGAGGGTGTCGAGGTGCTCAAGGGCCCGTCGGGCTTCCTCTACGGCAACGACCCGCTCGCCGGCGTCGTGAATCTGGTGCGCAAGCAGCCCCTTCCCACCGACTCGCTGCAGCTCGCGGCGTCGGGCGGCAGCTTCGCCACGGGCCAGGCCACGCTGGACTGGAACCTGGCCGACCGCGAGGGCCGGCAGAACCTGCGGCTGAACGGCCTGTACTACGAGTCGGACGGCTATCGCGACCAGACGGACCGCACGCACGCGGCGATCAACCCGGGGTTCGCGCTGCGCCTCGGCGAGCGCTCGACCTTGAACTTCAACCTGGAGTACGTCGACGCCGAGTACCGGCCGGACAGTGGCGTGCCGCTCCTCGGCGGCGAGCTGCCCGACGTGCCGCGGCGCCGCTCGTACCAGACCCCGTTCGATTTCTCGGATCAGCAGATCGGGCGATTCCAGGTCGACTACGAGACCAAGCTCTCGGACGTCGTCACGCTGCGCGACAAGCTGTACGTGCGCGACCTGGACTGGGACACGCGGGGCACGCAGTTCGGCGGCGTCGTGCCGGACGGCACCGGGAGCTACGAGGTGATCCGCTACCAGACCACGCTGGTCGACGAGCAGCAGGTCCTGGGGAACCAGCTCGAGGCGCTGGTGCAGGCCGACACCGGGTCCGTGCACCACGCGCTGTTGGCCGGTCTCGAGGTCAAGCACCTGTCGGACGACTTCGACATCGGCGTCATCGGACCGGCCGATCCGCTCAACCCGCTCGTGCCCGGCATCCCGACGATCGACCTCTACGACCCGGTCGAGACGGCGGTCCAGCTCGACGCGTTCCCGTTCCTCGTCGGCGATTCGACGAGCCTCATCGTGGCGCCGTACTTCGTGGATCAGCTCGAGCTGTCCCCGGCGTGGCGCGTGTCGCTCGGGGCGCGCTACGACTGGATCTCGCGCGACGACGAGCGTACCGCCACCAATCCGCCGCTCGCCGAGCAGGTCTCGCGCGACGACGGGGACCTGAGCCCGATGCTGGGCCTGGTCTGGTCGCCGAGCACGAGCCTGTCGCTCTACGGCAACGCTTCCGAGTCGTTCGCTCCGGCCGGCGTGCGCGTCTTCGGCGAGCTCGATCCCGAAGAGAGCCTGGGCTACGAGGTCGGCGCGAAGAAGTCGTTTCGCGACGACGCGATTCGCACGACGTTCTCGCTGTACCAGATCGACCGCGAGAACGTGGCGATCCCCGACGACAACGGCGTGACGCAGCAGGCGGGGGACCAGCGCTCGCGCGGCCTGGAGATCGAGCTCGCCGCCGAGCCACGCTCGCGCCTGCGCACGTTCTTGACCTACGCCTACACGGACGCCGAGCTGGTGCGCTTCACCGAGCGGATCATCGTCGGCTTCGACCCCCTGACGGGACCGATCTACGGCACCGTCGATCGCTCGGGGAACACGCCGGCGTTCGTGCCCGAGCATCTGCTCAGCCTGTGGATCAGCCAGGGCTTCGCCTCGGGCTTCGGCGTCGCGGGCGGCGCGCGCTTCTTCACCGACCAGTTCATCGCCGAGGACAACCAGACCCAGATCGACGGGGCGCTGGTGCTCGACGCGGCCGTGTCCTACGACTTCCGGCACTGCCGGTTGGCGCTGCACCTGAAGAACCTGACCGACGAGGAGTACGAGATCCGCGGCTTCGGCTCGACCTCGGTGATCCCGGCGGACCCATTCAGCGCATCGATCGGCTTCGAGTTCCGCCCGTGAGTCGGGGCGCATGAGGATCGCGTACCTCGCCGCCGGGGCAGCGGGGATGTACTGCGGGAGCTGCCTGCACGACAACGCGCTGGCCGCGGCATTGCTGCGGGCCGGGCACGACGTCGCGCTCGTCCCGCTGTACACGCCGCTGCGCACCGACGGCGAGGGGGTCGCGGTCGATCGCGTGTTCTACGGCGCGATCAACGTGTACCTCGAGCAGCGCTCGGCGCTGTTCCGCCACACGCCATGGCTCGTCGATCGCATGCTCGCCGCGCCGGGGTTGATCGCCTGGGCCACGCGGCACAGCGGCTCGGTCGACGCCCGGGAGCTCGGCGAGCTCACGGTGTCCGTGCTGCGCGGAGCCGAGGGACGCCAGAAGAAAGAGCTCGACGGCCTGGTGAGCTGGCTGGCCCGCGAGATGCGCCCCGAGGTCGTGCACCTGCCGAATGCGCTGCTGGCCGGCCTGGCCGGCCCGATCCGTCGTCAGCTCGGCGTGCCGGTGCTGTGCACGCTGCAGGGCGAGGACCTGTTCATCGAGGATCTGGAGGAGCCGCACTACGCCACGGTGCGCCGGCTGCTCGTCGAGGCCTGTCGCGACGTCGACGCCTTCGTCGTGCACAGCGAGTTCTACGCGCAAGCGATGGCGGAGTACCTGGCCGTGCCGCGCGAGCGGATCCACGTCGTCCGGCTCGGCCTCGAGCGCGACGCGACCGCGGGCGATGGCCCGGGTCCCGCCGCGCGGCCGTTCGTCGTGGGCTACCTGGCCCGCGTCGCGCCGGAGAAGGGGCTGCACCTGCTGGCCGGGGCGTTCCACGAGCTGGCGCGCCAGTCCGCATCGGGCGACGTCCGGCTGCGCATCGCCGGCTACCTGTCCGAGCGGGACCGGGCCTACAAGGAGGGGATTCTCGCGCAGCTCGAGGCGTGGGGACTGAGCGATGCGGTCGAGGACCTGGGCGAGGTCGATCGCGCCGGGAAGGTCGCGTTCCTGCGCTCGCTGCACGTGCTGTGCGTCCCGACAACGTATCGGGAGCCCAAGGGGCTGTTCGCGCTCGAGGCGCTGGCCCAGGGTGTGCCGGTCGTGCTGCCGCGCCACGGCGCCTTTCCCGAGCTGATCGAGGCCACGGGCGGGGGCATGCTCGTCGAGCCCGACGACACCGCCTCGATCGCGGCCGCCCTGCGCGGCCTGATGGACGACCCCGAGCGCCGCGCGGCGCTCGGCCGCAGCGGCCGCGAGGTCGTGCGCCGCGACTACCGCGACGATCGGACCGCCACGTCGCTCTTGAGCCTGTACCAGGACTGCCGTCAGAATGCGCAGCGAGGCTGACGAGCGGACCATGCGCGAGTTCCGGACGCGACGCAAGATCGAGTTCGTCGACACCGATCAGGGTGGGATCGTCCACTTCTCGCGCTTCTTCGTGTTCATGGAGACCGCCGAGCACCAGTTTCTCGAGGCGCTCGGGTCGAGCGTCGATCAGGTGATCGCGGGGCGCCGCGTGGGTTGGCCGCGCGTCTCCGCCGCCTGCTCGTACAAGAGCCCCGCGCGGTTCGGCGACACGCTCGAGATCATGGTCCGCGTCGTGCGCCGAGGCCGCACGTCGATGAGCTACGCGTTCGAGTTCCGTGCCGAGGGCCGCGAGATCGCCCAGGGCCAGATGACGTCGGTGTGCTGCGAGCTCGAGCCGGGTCGCCCGATCCGGCCGATCCCGATTCCGGAGCCGATCGCCTCCCAGGTCTCCGACTGACCATGGAGCCGCGGCTCCGGCTGGTCGACGTACGGAAGACGTTCGACGGCGGCGCGGGCGCCGTCGAGGTGCTGCGCGGGGCATCGCTCGAGGTGCGGGCCGCGGAGTCGCTCGCGGTCACGGGCCCCTCGGGCTCGGGCAAGAGCACGCTGCTGCACCTCGTGGGTGGGCTCGAGCCGCCGACCGCCGGCCGGATCGAGATCGACGGCCGCGAGCCGCACGCCCTTCCGGAGCGCGAGCTGGCGCTGTTTCGCAACCGCACCGTCGGCTTCGTGTTCCAGGATTCGCACTTGCTCCCGCAGTACTCGGTGCTCGAGAACGTCCTCGTGCCGACCTGGGCCTTTCCGGGGGCGGAGCGCTCGACCGCCGAGGCGCGCGCCCGGCGACTGCTCGAGCGCGTGGGCCTGGGGCACCGGCTGACGCATCGTCCGGCCGAGATCTCGGGCGGCGAGCGGCAGCGCGCCGCGGTCGCGCGCGCGCTCGTGAATCGGCCGAGCCTGCTGCTGTGCGACGAGCCGACGGGCAGCCTCGACGGCGCGAACGCCGCGGCGGTCGCGGACTTGCTGTTCGAGCTGCACCGCGAGGAGGGGACGATCCTGCTCGGCGTGACGCACAGCCTCGACCTCGCCGCTCGTTTCGCGCGGCGCGTCGAGCTCTTGGACGGACGGTGCGTCGAGCGCTGATCCACTACCGCTCGATCCACCTGGCGGTCGCGGGCGGCGCGGCGGTGGCGACGGCCGTGCTGACGGGCGCGCTGGTCGTCGGCGACTCGGTGCGCGGGAGCCTGCACGATCTGACGCTCGCGCGCCTCGGCGCGATCGACTGGGCCTACGTGGGCCAGCGCTTCCTGCGCGTGGGATTGGCCGACGACCTGACCCGGGACCCGGCATGGGGCCAGCGCTTCGACCGTCCCGTCGGCGCGATCGTGCTCCACGGCACGGCGCTGGCCGCCGAGTCGCGGCGCCGGGCCTCGCGTGTGACGGTGCTGGGCGTCGACGAGCGCTTTGCCGGGCTGTTCGGCGAGGCTGTACCGCTCGAGCTCGGCCGCGGCCCCGGCCAGCCGTTCCCTGCGGTCGCGCTCAACGTGGCGCTGGCGCACGAGCTGGGCGCCGCGGTCGGCGACGCCGTGCTGCTCGGCTTCGCCCGCCCGACCGACGTGCCGCGCGACGCGTTGATGGGTGAGCGCGACCCGGCCGAGGTGCTGGGGGCGCTGCGCGCGGTCGTGACGCACATCCTGCCGGACGCGGGCCCCGGGCGGTTCTCGCTCGAGCCGCACCAGCAAGAGCCGCTCTCGGCCTTCGTCGCGCTCGACGTCCTGCAGCGCGCCCTCGACCAGCCGGGACGGGTCAACGCGCTGTTCGTGCGCTCCCGCGCGGACGAGGCCGATCCCAACGCACGGCTTGCCGCGGGAGTGTCGCTCGACGACCTCGGCCTGGTGGTCCGTCGGGCCGATCGACACCTGGTCGTCGAGAGCCGCGAGCTCGTGCTACGACCGGAGGTCGAAGCCGCGGTCCGGGACGCCGCAGGCAGCGCGGGGCTTCCCGTGCAGTCGGTGCTCTCGTACCTGGCCAATCGCATCGTCGCCGCGGGCAGGGTTCTGCCGTATTCGATCGTGACCGCGGTCGATCCGCTGGACGGCCCGCCGTGGGCCGCGCTCGCGACGGAGTCGGACGCAGCGCTCGCGCCGCGAGACGATGACGGCATCGTGCTCAACGCATGGGCCGCCGAGGATCTGGGGGTCGGCGCCGGCGCGCGAGTCGCCCTGACGTACTTCGAGGTCGGGCCGCGCGAGGAGCTGGTCGAGCGCGAGGTCGAGCTGCGAGTCGACGGCGTGGCGGCGATCGCAGGCCTCGCCGCCGACGGCGCGCTGACCCCGGCCTATCCGGGCATGAGCGACGCGGGGGACATCTCGGCCTGGGACCCGCCGTTTCCGGTCGACCTCGGTCGAGTCCGGGCCAAGGACGAGGCGTACTGGGATCGCTACCGCGCGCTGCCCAAGGCGTTCGTGACCCGCGCACGGGGCGCGGCTTTGTGGGCGAGCCGCTTCGGCAGCGCGACCTCGCTGCGCATCGGCGTCCCGCCCGGCTCGACCCCCGAGCAGGTCGAGGCGCG
>Ga0180085_1000677_pt1 | contig 11786 bp, 8 predicted proteins | sample EasRiv730_16_10D_FD_123013 | JGI IMG/M metagenome (GOLD analysis project Ga0180085, IMG submission 123013) | Soil microbial communities from meander-bound floodplain in the East River, Colorado, USA - East River metaG ERMLT730_16_10D | ecosystem: Environmental > Terrestrial > Soil > Floodplain ... | reverse complement strand
GGAAGGGACGCGAAATGTGTGTGAAGCCGTTTTGCAAGAGAATGTTCCTCGCCTGGTCCATGTCAGCAGTTTCGCAGTCTATTCTCCCATGTCGAACGGAGTTTTGACGGAAGCGTCACCCTGGGGCAAGATCAGCAATTCCTATGTGTCCGTCAAACGTGAGGCGGAAAGACTGGTTCTTGCTCATCACCGCGCAAGAGGCTTGCCTGTGGTGATCATTCAGCCAACGCTGGTTTATGGCCCTCGCTCGCCTCACTGGACTTTAGGTCTCGCTCAACAGTTGAAGACGGGTTTGGTTCCGTTAGTGGATGGAGGGAATGGCTTCTGTAATGCGGTGTACATTGACGACGTCGTCGATTCGCTGATTCTGGCAGCCATTCGTCCTGACGTCATCGGCGAAACATTTCTGATTTCTGCGGAGGAACCAATCACTTGGAAGGCTTTCTATAGAGCCCTGGAAGCCGCACTGGAGGTCGAGGGTACTATAGTCTTGCCAGAACAACGCTTGCGTGAGGAAATGGCGAAAAGCCAGACAGGTCCCAACCTCGTGGCCCGTCTGCTCCAGGCAGCCCGCCATCCTGAGGTCTATCCGCAACTGGTGTCCTTACCTGTCGCGCGGCATGTGCTAAAGGCATTGAGAGGAGGATTGTCTGACAAGCGCTGGAACGCACTCAAAGCTAGCGTGCTGAAAACCGAGGATGCGACCGTTTTCACACCTCCGGCTAAAACTAAGCCACTTCATCTGCCGGACAAATCCTTGCTCGCGCTCTATCTCACCAGGACCCGTGTCAGCATCACCAAGGCTCGAGAGCGCTTGGGATATCAGCCCAAGTTCGATCTGGAACGCGGAATGGATCTGACGGCTCGTTTTTTGCGTTGGGCTAATGTTGCCTGACTCTGCTCAGTTGGCCAGCTGCTAAAGTGAAGTACTGAATGTCTCCCTTGTATCTTGCAGAAACCACTATGACAGGTAGAGCCGTGGAACCACTCGTTAGCATTGTCACGCCGGTCTACAACGGAGAAAAGTACCTGGCTGAGTGTGCTGACAGTGTGCTCCGACAGACTTATCGGAATTGGGAGTATGTCATCGTCAACAACTGCAGCACAGATCGGACTGCGGAAATTGCAGAGAAGTATGTGCGCCAGGATGGCCGGATCCACGTTCACACAAACAAGCGTTTCGTCGGCATGGTTGAAAATGAGAACATCGCCTTCCAACTGATTTCTGCAGCGAGCAAATACGGCAAGATGGTTCATGCCGATGACTGGCTCTATCCGGAATGCCTTTCAAGGATGGTCGAACAGGCCGAGGCGTGTCCTTCGATTGGAATTGTGGGTGCGTATGGCTTCAACGGGAACAAGGTCTTATGGAACCAGCTGGAACCCCGTCACACGATTGTCCCAGGCAGAGAAATCTCCCGCCGCACACTCTTGGGAGGATTCTACGTTTTCGGTTCTCCAAGTTCATTGCTTTTCCGCTCCGATCTCTTACGCAATCATCAGCCCTTTTTCGATCCTTCGTTTTTTACTCAATTTTCCGATAACGAGGCCTGCTTCCGCGTGCTCCAAACCAACGATTTTGGCTTTGTGCATGAGGTCTTGACCTTCTCCCGCGAACACCAGGATTCCATGACTTCCTCCATCGCTCAGACCGTGTCCAATGGACTCCTGCCTGGGCAGCTAAGAATCCTGGCAAGGTATGGTCCCGTTTATCTCAGTGAGAACGAGTATGCGCAGCGAACCGGCGAAATCTTTGACAGATACTACCAATTCCTGGGCAGATATCCCTTTCGTCTGGCAGACTCACGCTTCCGGAACCTTCATCTGGGAGCGTTAGGAAGCGCCAATCATTCCCTGAGCCTCCTCAGGCTGGCACACGCATCTGTTTCCCAGTTCGCCTGGCTCTTTATGAATCCCCGGCACGTCGCGAAGAAGGTTTTGGAAACCGTTTCAACTATGGCGGCTGGGACTCGAGGCCTCCGTTGAATATCTCAACACCGATTCTAACCTTATAGAGGCACTCCATAGCAATGCGTGTGCTGTTTGTTTCTTCGACCTTTCCCAATGACCTCAAGACGAAGGTCGGTGGTGTCTATCAGCGCATGCGGCTGTTCGTCGACGCCATCAAAGAGATCGCATCGCTCGACATACTCTTCTATGTGCCACCCGACGTAGACACCACGCCATCGGCGGTCGCCAAATTAGAGAAGAACCTCTCAAAGTATTGGGATGCCTCCATCCGGCTTTCCCTGTGTCCCTCTGCACAAGAAAGTAATGCATCGAAGTGGCAACTCTATGCTGCTCCGGCTTTCAGTTTCTTTCGACTGCCAGGTTGCCTTCAGACCAGTGGTGAGACACAGGTCCGAGCCTTCGAGCGTTCCCTGCAGGGCAGCCCTGACATCGTTTTCGTTCACAAGCTTTCCTCCATGTGCCCGCTCCTACTGACGAAGACGACGCTTCCGTCCGTAGTTCTGGACCTGGACGACATTGAACACATAGTCTTGTGGCGTAGTCTGTGGCAGCAGCCCGGATGGCGCGAGCGCGTCCTTTACATGGCGCGTTTCCCTTCGCTGCTGTGGGGTGAGCATCGTAGCATTCGTCTTTCGTCGCGAACTTTCGTCTGCTCTGAGCTGGATCGCCTCTACTTGGCTGATCGATGGAAACTCCCGGGGATTGCCGTTATCCCCAATGCAGTCTACATACCTCAGCCGCAGCCTCTTACCGAAGACCCGACCATGCTCTTTATCGGGTCGTATCTGTACCAGCCCAACGTCGACGCAGCGGAGTTCCTGATTCACAAGGTCTGGCCCCATGTACGTCAAAAAAACGCTGGCGCTCGGCTGACGATCGCTGGAACTCCTCAAGACAGGATACTCGGCTGCAGTTCTCCTCCGCCTGGAGTGACTTTCACGGGCTTTGTGGAGGATGTCGCCGATCTGTATTTCCGATCGAGAGTTGTTTGTGCTCCGATCCTTTCTGGCGGTGGCACCCGTGTGAAGATTATCGAAGCAGCAGCCTATGGCAAGGCAATCGTCGCTACACGGATCGGGGCGGAAGGCCTGGAAATGTACGAAGGACGAGATCTGCTGTTGCGCGATGATGCTGTATCCTTTGCTGAAGCATGCCTCGAGCTGCTCGAGGATTCTGAGCTATGTCTGAAACTCGGCTCTGCAGCTCGCAATCTTGCTATTCAGGCTTATGAGCGTGCCAGTGTTGTCGGCTTGATTCAGAAATACATAAGGGCTCAATGCAGGCTCCCAATGGCGTTGCCAGCAAGTTTGGAATTGCCAGTCTCGAGCTCTCATCCGCGAAAGTCTCCTACAGGTTAGCTGGGTTTTGACCAGAGATGATCTTCGTCTGTGAGTTGGGATTTGTCGACGGCGCGCACGTTCCTTTTAATGCAGGGTTGCTCGCTACCATCCGCGCTGCCTTTCCAGAGGAAGAACTTTTCTTCTTTGGCGCCCCTTCTCACATTGAGGAACTCAAAAGACAGCTGGACTTGCCCTTGGCTGGCTCGGTTTCATGGACGGAGATTCTCCCCCCGAATCCGTCAGCGACCTATCTGGCGCGGTTCTTCTGTGAGTTGAAGATCATCAGGTCCCTTTTGCGAATCTTAAGTCGAGGCGATAGGAGGCGGCTGCTCCTCACATCCGCGTATCCATCCACTCTTGTGGCACTGAAGTTGGCTATGCGTTTCCGATCTGAAAACATCAACGTGCAGGTAGTCCTACATGGCTTTCTGAGTGGAGTCGTCGGCAAGCGTTACCGGCGTCCCATTCGACGGTTTCAGGAGATGAGGACGGCTCTGACCTTCTTAGGGAACAGCAACATTCAGTACATCGTTTTGGAAGAGTTTGTGCGCAACACGCTTGTAAGCCATGTGCCGACGCTGTCGGGAAAAGTGGAAGCGCTCGATCATCCTTTGTCTCCAAATGAAGCAGGGTCGCATGTGAATGATTTGGATGCACCTGTCCGCTTCGGATTCTTGGGACTCGCGAGTGAGTCGAAGGGGTTTCCGCTCTTTGTAAGACTCGCAAAGGAAGTGACCGCAAAGTATGGACATCAGGCTGAGTTCCATGCCATCGGGAGGTTCCCGGCGGATGGCACGCCAGTGCCGGCAGTCGGGGAAATGGGCGCCTTGGCAACCAAACCGGGAGTGATACGCATGAGTCGGGCAGACTTCATCCATGGCGTAAGGCGGCTTGCCTTCATCATCCTGCCGTACGAGGAGGTATGCTACGGGCTATCCGCAAGTGGGACACTGCTGGATGCCATCGCTTGGGAAAAGCCTGTGATCGCAAGAAGCATACCGATATTCAAGAGCATGTTTGAGAAGCACGGTGACATTGGTTATCTGTTTCGCGATGAAGCTGAATTGAGAATAATCGTCGAACGAATATTGCAGAAAGGTGACAAGTCACATTACCGCCGACAGGTACTCAACATCCGGAATACCCGGAGCGCCCGAACGCCCTCCGCACTGGCAGCGTTCTATCGGGAAATTTGCAGAAAACAGGAAGCAGCCCGTGTCTCGGCTCATCTGTCACGACCCTCGAGAGACCCTGCGAAACATATTGGCTAAAGAAACCGATACAGTGAAGTCAGTTCTGATGATTGCTTATGCATTTCCTCCGGAAGGAAATGCTGGTGCGTATCGACCGTTACGATTTGTTCGACACCTTTCGAGGCTCGGCTGGAACGTAAACGTTGTCGCAGGTGTGCCAGATCTATTCGAAAGATACGACCCGGGGCTAATCAGCCAGATTCCTCCGGAAGTCAGAGTGACACGAGTTGAAGGAAGCGATCTCTGGCAGACTTTTCAAGCAAAACGAGTTCAACGAGCTCGCAAAGCCGGCTGCAACGTTGTAAATCCTGGTGATGGCGCAGCTAGCAATGGCACGTTTCGTTCTTCCCTCAGACGAGCAGCAAGAACGATTGAGGCTTGGTGGTATCACCCAGACATGGCAATGCCGTGGATACGGCCCGGTGTGAAGGTCACACTGGAAGTTTCTGCTTGTCTCCAACCCTCTGTCCTTTGGGCCACCGCAGCACCAGTTTCGGCCTTTGTTGTGGCTCAACGTGCTTCCAAAATTCTGGGAGTTCCTTACGTGCTTGATTTTCGTGATGCCTGGACCATAAGTCACAATGAGTTTGAGGCTCTCAGGCCCAGATGGGCTCGGCAGATGGACAGGCGCAACATGTTCCGGCTGCTGGAAAGCGCTCGCGCGGTGATTTTTCTATACGAATCAGTGGCACAGTGTTTCTGGGCAGCGTATCGTGGAGCTCTGACGCCAGACCAAATCCACGTCATTCCGAACGGATTCGAAGGTGAAGTCGAGGAGCCAACTCTGCCCGCGACCGGTGGCCCTTGTAGGATTCTCTATACGGGTACGCTGTCCTCCTACCACTACCATCCCTTTCTGAAGGCGCTTCACAAGCTGAAGACACTCGATGCTGCCTGTGCAGCCAAGCTTCAGATCGGATTCGTGGGTGAGGGTATGGATGCCCTAGCCGCAGAAGCGGCTGAGCTGGATTTGTCTGATATCGTCCAGACCAGTGAGCCTGTGACGCAAGCTGATGTCTTAAAGCTCCAGCGAGACACGCATGCTCTTCTGATCTTCGGAAGGCCCAGAGAAATGGTGGGACATGAGTTATTCGCTGGTGCCAAGTTGTTTGGGTACTTAAAGGCCGGGAAACCCATACTCGGAGTATTGCCTCAGGATGAGACACGGAGAATCCTGGAAGGGGCTGGGGCGTCCACAGTGCCGGACATCGATTCGGTGCCCGAGATAGTAGGGGCCTTGAGGCGTCTCGTTGATGCTTCCCGCCTGGGGACCCTAGCTTCACTCGTGCCCCAGCGGTCGGCATGCATTGCTTATTCGGCTGAGCAACAGATTGAGGCTCTCGTTCGGGCTTTGGAAGGTCGCCCAGCTCACAAACCGTTTCTGCCCGGAAGAGTTAGCGTCCCCGCCAGCCTGAGGGAAGTAATTGTAGAGGGCGGCTGGGTGAAACAGCCTCAGAGGTCTTCGATAGGATCCTCGCTGAGATAGGACTGGGGTGGACTTCCACTTCGAGTTCCTCAACCGGTGGAGCATCGACACATGAATTTCTGCATCCGTGATGACGACACGAGTTTCTTTACCTCACCTGAGGAACTCGAGTCTGTCTATGGTGAATTGAGCCGCTGGGGACCAGTCTCATTAGCGATCATACCCTTCTGCAGGGCCGGACGCAGCAAAGGTATTCCGGAAAGGTATAAAGAGCACTGGTCTGTGCATCCACTGCACGAGAATCCGGCAATCGTGAGCTACCTCAGAGAGGGCTTGGCACAAGGACGTTATGAGGCCATGCTTCACGGTTACTACCATGATGAACCGAATACACATGAAGAATTCGAAAAGGGGAATGATTTGGAGCGAAGAGTAATCGAGGGTCGTAGCTATCTCGAAGACCTGCTCGGCACGAAGGTTAGGGTCTTCGTCCCTCCTCGCAATCGTATTGGGAAAGATGGCCTGAGGGCAATAGCGCGGGCGGGCCTCCAGCTTGGTGGCATTGCTGGTGTCCGTTTGGGCTGGCCGATTCGGTCGTGGAAGACATGGAAGACTTGGTCAAAGATATCGCACTGGAAACGCCACGGAGGAGTGGGCGTTCCTTGGGTTCTTGACTTAGGCGATCATCGCGAGATTTCAGGGAACGCAGTTACTCCATCTGCCAGCATTCAGCGAAACCGTAGGGCCTTTGATGCAGCTTTGGCTGCTGATGGCGTGTTTTGTGCGGCCACGCACTACTGGGAGATGCGCATGCCAAGTCTTCGCCAAGATGAGCCTAGTGTGATCGAACATCTCCGCTGGCTGGCCGAGCAAGCTCGAGACCATCCGCGAGTTGTTTGGCGCTCGGTAGGAGACATCCTTTCCGATGGATAACAGAGCTTAATATGTGTGGATTCGTTGCCATCCTGCAAGATAGTCCACGCATAGATCTTGATATGGCTCGCCACTGTTTAGGATCGATTGCACACCGCGGACCCGATGCTCAGGGAGAGTGGAGCGAAGGGCCACTGTTCCTCGGACATCGCCGGCTCTCCATCATTGATCTGGCAACGGGTCAGCAGCCGATGCAAAGTCTGGATGGCCGTTACGTGATTATTTTCAACGGAGAGATCTACAACTTCCCGGAACTGCGTGACCAACTGCTGCAGTCCGGGGTCATGCTTAGGACCCGCTCAGACACTGAGGTCATCCTTGAGGGGTACGGCCATTGGGGCCCTGCTGTCGTCCACAAGCTCCATGGAATGTTTGCCTTCGTGATATGGGATCGCTTGCGAGGCCAAGCCTTTGGAGCCAGAGACCGACTGGGGATCAAGCCGCTTTGCTGGGCTATGCACCAGGGAAGTTTGATCGTCTCTTCAACGCTGGAACCGTTCACAAGCCTGAGCGGATCTCATCGGTTCGATGCCGTTGCCGTTCGCGACCTGATGACGTTTGACTACATCCCTGCTCCGAGAACAATTCTACATGGGGTCCGCAAGCTGGAACCCGGAAGCTGCTTCGAGTGGCGCATGGCCTCGGGTTCCTCAGACCCGGTTGTGGAACGCTACTGGAGGCCTCCTCAGGCTGATCCGTCTCGACCAGCTCCTGATGAGTTTGAGCTGGAAGAGTTACTCGGCCAGGCCGTCAAACGCCAGATGATCAGCGACGTTCCCCTAGGTGCGTTCTTGTCTGGGGGAATTGATTCTTCACTGCTCGTTGCTCTGATGGCCAGACACAGCAGCAAGCCAATTCGTACTTTTTCTGTCGCCTTCTCGGAAGACAACGCGGACGAATCGCCCATCGCCGAAAAGGTCGCGCAACGATTCACCACAGATCACACAGTACTTCGTGCCGAAGAGCTTGGGTCGGAGTCCCTCCTAGAGCTGATCGGACGCCTCGATGAGCCCTTTTGCGATCCCGCTCTCGTCCCCACTTATGCGCTCTCTCGCTTGACCAAGAGCCACGTAAAAGTGGCGCTCTCCGGCGACGGCGGCGACGAAGTGTTCGGAGGTTATCCCAAGTATCTGTTGGGGCAGTCTCACTATGGCGCGGTCCCACTCTCAGGCTTGTTCCATCGCTCGCTGCGGGCAATTCCCTGGAAGCCGCGAGGCATGGCTCACCTTTATCAGAGAACTCTCTCTTCGCACGATTGGATACGCTGGCGGTGGAGCGGTTACGGCGATTTCCCAGTCTTTCGAAAAGATATTCGTCAGGTGCTGGCCCAGAGTGTGCATAACGCCGCCCACGTTGACCAGTTCTTTGAACCTTGGGAACGGGTAGCGTTGCGCTATGGCCAACAGTTCGACATGGATGTGCTGATGCGGGCCGATTTGGAAACCTACCTGAGCGAGAACTGCCTGGTGAAGACCGACCGTGCCAGTATGCTTGCCTCCCTGGAAGTTCGCGTACCGTTTCTGGATGAAGCAGTGCTCGATCGCATCCTGCCGCTGCCAGCTTGTGTCAAAATAGTGAATGGCCAGCTTAAGAGCCTACTCCTGCCCGTTGCCCGCCGCCTACTGCCCCGGGAAGTATGGGACCGGCCCAAGCACGGATTCGATGTTCCCCTTGCGACGAAACTCGCTAAGGAGTGGCGAAAGGCAGTGGAGATTGTGTTGGCCTGGGGAGAGTCAAGCCTCAATCTCTTTGATTACGACTATCTTCGCCGGCTTCATCAGATTAACCTGTCCGAAGGTGTCATATCAGGAGAGCTGTGGAGGCCCTTCGTGCTCCTTGCTTGGGCAATGAAGCGCAGGATAGAACTTTAGTTCTCCATCTTCGATCTCACCGGTGTTTTGTGATCAACCTAATGGAGGCAACATGAACCAAGTAGCGATCCTAAAGAAGCGCGACCTTCGCTACAGCAAGGTTGCTCCCTATCATCCCTCAAGCCGTCATCCGGAATGCCCATTCCCGCAAACTCAGACTGAAAACCTGGTCTACGACTCCATTCGAGAGCTCTGGTCCTTGCTTCGCTTAGATCCAGACCAGTTTGGCACAGCAAAGTGGAATCCTCTTGGTGAATTCATCAGACCCGGCAATACCGTTCTGCTCAAGCCGAACTTCGTCAGTCACGAAAATCCAGAAGGCGATGTGGACTGCCTCATCACCCATGGGTCTGTCATTCGCTGTATTCTCGATTATGTGTACATCGCATTGAAGGGAGAAGGCAGGATCATCATTGGCGATGCCCCTGTTCAAGGTGGAGATTTTCGGAAGATCGTAGAGCACACAGGACTGAGCGAAATCCAAGCCCACTACAAGCGTCATCTCGGCTTCGATCTGGAGATTCGCGATTTCAGGCTAGAAATGGGTGTGAAGGACGGGTTTGGTTTCATCACCCGGCACAAGCTGGAAGCAAACCAGCAGGAGTGCTCAGCCGTTAATCTTGGTCACGAAAGCGAGTTGGCGAGTATTTCAAGCCATTTTCGGCGCTACAGGGTGACTAACTATGACAAGGCTGAGATGACCAGTCACCACAACAATGAGAAGCACGAATACCTGATTTCAGACTATGTTCTCGCTTCGGACGTCATCATCAACATCCCCAAGCTTAAGACACATCGCAAAGTTGGCATGACCTGTGCGATGAAGAACCTGGTCGGCATTAACGCTTCCAAGGATTGGCTTCCACACCACAGGACCGGTTCGCTGGGCGAAGGAGGAGACGAGTACCAGCACAAGAGCGCTCGCAAACAGCTCATTTCCCGATTGTGGGAAATGAGAGATACCTCTTGCCATAAACAGAAAGCAAAGTTCATAAGCCTTCTGCTTGCCATGATTGGAAAAACGCAGCTTCTCTATCCGGCCAGGGACCCTTACTTCGAAGGTAGCTGGTACGGTAACGATACTTTGCCCCGGACTGTAACAGACCTGAACAGAATCGCCCTTTACGCGGACAAGACAGGCCGTATGCAAAAGGAAGCCCAGAGGCGCATGCTAGTCATCGTTGACGGCATCGTTGCCGGCGAGAGGGAGGGTCCGTTGTCACCCAGCCCTAAACATTGCGGGCTAATCGTTGCTGGCCTTAGCCCTGTTGTTGTCGATCTCGTTTGCAGCAGGGTAATAGGGTTCGATTACCGAAAGATACCGATGTTCCGGTATGCGATGCGTAACGGAAAGTATGAGCTGTTTTGCGGAAACCCTGCTGATCTCCTCGTTCGGTCTGACCTCTGTAGTTCTTACGACCAACTAGTTGATACGTTTGGGTGCGAGGTCATGCCATCCGCAGGCTGGCGTGACCACATCGAAATAACGCATGCCGAAGAAGCCGTGCAGCTTGCGACGGCTTAGTCCGCCCCTTCTTGATCCAGGAGCATTTTTCTTCCACTGAGGATTTCCAAGATTCGAAAGCATGACCATTCATGTGGCAATTCACGATAATCCCAGGCCGGATAACTTCTCCTCTCGATGGCTCGCGTACTGCGAGGAGAACAGAATCAGGTACAGCCGGGTCAGCTGTTATGACTGCGACATCATCAAAAAGTTATCAAATGCGAACGCCCTTCTGTGGAACTGGGTACATTTCATTCCCGCAGATGTATTGTTGGCTCGGGGTCTCGTTCGTGCCGTGGAAGAAATGGGGTTACTAGTGTTCCCGAACTCGTCAACTTGCTGGCATTATGATGACAAAATCGTGCAGAAATACCTGCTGGAAGCAATTGATGCGCCCATTGTGCCAACACAGATTTTCTATGATCCGGCTGACGCATTGAGGTGGATCGAAAGCGCGCAATTTCCTAAAGTATTCAAGCTGAGTAAAGGCGCCGCATCCGCAAACGTCAGGCTCGTCCGCTCCGCGAAGGAAGCAAAAGGTCTACTGAAAAAAGCTTTTTGGCAGGGATTCGCACCCGCGGCCACACCCGCAAGGCTACTTAGCAAGCCGACCGCTACACTGGCGCACGTCAGACGAAAGGGATACGCACACTTGCTCAAATCCGCGGCAAGACTTCCCCGGCTGATCAGGGACCTGCGCCGCAAGGAGCTATTGGCGGGTCGTGAGAACGGGTATCTGTATCTTCAGGAATTCCTTCCGGGCAATAAGTTTGACACCCGGATTACCGTGATAGGTAATCGGGCCTTCGGCTTCACCAGGAATGTCAGAGAAAACGATTTCCGTGCCTCCGGAAGCGGCAGTATCAGTTATGACTTGAGCAGGATCGATCTGCGCGCAGTGGCCATTGCCTTTAAGGTGGCGAGGAGGCTTCAAGCGCAAAGTATTGCATTTGATTTTCTCAAGGACGCCAACGACGAACTGAAAATTGCGGAAATCAGTTATTGTTACCAGGACAAAGCAGTTTATGACTGTGAGGGTCATTGGGACGAACAGATGAACTGGAAAAATGGCCACCTGTGGCCGCAGGATGCCATTCTCATCGATCTCCTGAAGCAGCTCCAGATCGGCTGATCTTCAAAGCCTCAGGCTCTGGAGATTGGACGTTTTTGTTCCCTCCTCGCCTGAGGAGGGGCGGGCGCTGGCACTGCCTGCGCCGGGGTGGTGCGGCCGGCCGTTGCAGAAAACCCGAGTCGAAGGTTTCGAGTCGAAAAAGTGGTTACTCGACAGGAAGTGCCTGACTCATGGTTTTCGGGGCATCCGTGAGACCACCCCGTGCGGCTGCGTGGCACTCCCCCTCCTGATTGTATGGACCGGGGACATAGGTAACACCGTTCGGGGACATGGGTAACACTTGGACAATGGCATGCAAACCTTCTCAAGGAGGAAGAGCATGCCGTGGAAAGAGTGGTCGCTTATGTTGCTGC
>Ga0180085_1000676_pt1 | contig 11807 bp, 7 predicted proteins | sample EasRiv730_16_10D_FD_123013 | JGI IMG/M metagenome (GOLD analysis project Ga0180085, IMG submission 123013) | Soil microbial communities from meander-bound floodplain in the East River, Colorado, USA - East River metaG ERMLT730_16_10D | ecosystem: Environmental > Terrestrial > Soil > Floodplain ... | reverse complement strand
GAGCGCACGGCCTCAGCCAACTGGACCAGGCCCAAGTCGCCTGCAACGTAGATGGAGATGGTTCGCAGCCAAGTGTCGCGGCCGATGATGCATTGTTCAAGGTAGGCCACACCCGACTTGCGCTGCAACCCAAAATGCTGGCTTCCAAAGGCAAGAAAGGTGTCAGCAGCCGACTCTTCGAGGATGGGGAAGAGCAACTGTTTCATGTGTGGTAGCAGCAAGTTATCCAGAAACTCGATGGCGCTGGCCCGGAGGTCGCCTCGCTGACTCCGCAGACCGTTGTAAGCGGAATAGATATCAGCCGGAGGATATCGAAGGCCCAGCAATCGGAACACTCGTTCAAGCTTCTGATCCATACGCTCCTGCAGAGCCTGGCGCAACAAGCGCAAAACCGCCCGATTCTCAGAACGCTGCATTTCGTCGGACTGGAGCATGATTCCGAACTCATAGTAGTCCCTCAATTCATCCAAGATTGCCGAGTCGATGGCTTCATCGGCGAAGGACAATTTTGGGAACCTGACGCGCATCTTGTTAAGGGCTTTGATGGTGCGATGGCCGAGAAACGGATCCAAGCGAGGAAGGCTGTGGACCAGTGCGTTCACGGCTTCCTGACTGTTCATCTCGGAAAACACTTTGGGAATATTCGCCCGGACCTGCAAGGATTGCTTCGGATCGTGCAGGTAATTGAGGAGGATCCCGACGATGAAGTCACCATATTGAATCAAGGCCTGTCGCACATCGTGGCGGAGCCGCGAGTCAGCGATTCGGGACACAAGCTGCGGCAGGGCGTCACGATTTCGCAGTTTTCCACAACTGCGAATCGCATTGCGTGAAACCTCGAGCGCGTTGTCCTGCAGCAGCGGGTTCAAGTAGGACAACAAGGCTGAGTCGGGCGCAACCAGAGCCAGCGCACCCGCTGCGGCCGTGCGCGCCGCCTCGCGCTGCGGACCTTCCTGATGAAGTGCGCGCTCGATGAAACTCTGGTCAATGAGTCCTTCGACATTCCACTGATACTTCGAGATGGCCTGAACGGCGCCCGCCACTACGGCGTAGTCGGGATGCCACAAAAATTCTCCAACGAGGGCTTCGGGAGCTGCGTCTGCCGGACTGCACAAATAGTGAATCGCTTCTGCGCGAACCTCCAGATCTGGATCCCGCAGGCGTTCGCGCACGGCCGGCACCATCTCGCTCTTAGGCTCAGCTGCCAGGCGTTCGAGAACCAAAGCTCGTACTCTCGGGGATGGGTGTTGCAGGAGCGGAAGGGCTTGGGCGGACCAGACAGCCGGGCTGGCGTCTTCCAAGAGGCTCAAGGCGTACAGCACCTGTCGTTCGTCCGGGCTGTCGAGCACGCGGAGAATGGGTTCCAGCGTTGCACTGTCGGCAATCGGTAGACGCAGCATTTCCGGGTGCAGCGTCTTCCTTTCGAGCGCCAATCGAAAGGAGTTCAGGTATTCCTTGCGGATCGCAAGCGACAGATAGACCCAGACGCCAATCATTCCGCAAACCAGCAGGCTGAGATGAGAGATGGATAAGGGAAGCACCTGGGAGAAAAAGATCAGCAACAGTCCACCGAGTCCCCGGCCAAAACGGTCGATGAACATGTCGATGAACCCTTTGACCTGATTCTTGATGGAAATTGGAACAGGCAGATAAAGCAGCTCGATTCCGGAGCGGTGAATCGAGTAGCGAAAGCTGCCATCGCTAATCTTTAGAAATCCGACAGCCCAGAGAGTGGGAAAGAGCGCCAGGACCAGCGAGCCCGTGAATAGGCTCACTGGCATGAACAGAATGGAAGCGCCAACGCCAAATCGCTTCAGAACGCGTCCGGTAAGCAAAATCTGAAACAGCATCGAGAGAGTGCCCAGATAGGCGAATAGGCTGCCGAAGAACGCGGTCAGCTGATCTTGCGTGCCGAACAATTGCTTGGAAAGAAACTTGAGCTCAAAATCCACAAACGACTCGACTATGACGGTTATCCCAAGAATGGCCGTCAACATCGTCAAATGTTTCGAGCTCCAAATCAATCGGAGCAGTCGCCCTGTTTCGCTAGACCCCGCCGGCTGCTCTTCATCGACAGGGCTCGGGACCTGTGCGCTTGGTGCCTGGCGTGTTACAAGCTCAAGAATAAGAATCGTGAGACCCATGAACCCGATACACCAAAGCAACAGGTTTGGCGTACCAAACCTGTGAGCCCCGAAACTTGTAAAGCCTCCCCCGAAGGTGCCTCCCAACACTCCGCCAGCTCCGACCAAAGCAAAAAGCCGCTTCGCTTCGCGGGCGTTGAATACGTGGTTTGCCAGCAACCAGAATTGAGAAGCGGTAAAGACGCCGAAGACGCTGACCCAGATATAGAGGACGTAGAACATCCAGGCACCAGAGTCATCCAACGTCAGCCAAAAGAGGAAAAGGTTCGAGATGGCAATGAGTGACGTCGTCCGGATCAGTGTCTTCAGAGAGACACGCGCCGCAGCTCTGGAATAGGCAGACGAAATGCTGCCCACAACGAGCGCAATCAGGATGAACACGTACGGAAGCTGTTTTACACCGATCTCCGTGAGAAACATCGCATCGCGAACCGACTTGGTGGTGATGTAACAGGCTATCAGCAGGAACAAGTAGGTGAACATCAGGAGAACACGAAACAATTCTCCGTCGCGAATGTCAAAGATGCGCCGTAGGGTTTTTCTCAGTGAGTACATGGAAGAGGAGAACAGCGATTCACCGCATCGCTGCAATGTCGAAGCCGTGTCACGACAAGGCATCGCCCCGGAAATCCGGCGCCTGACTTCCTCGTGAAGCTCTCGCCTATGCGTCATCCCCGGCGGAGGGTGAAACAGCAGACTGGAAACTGCGCCCACGCTTTCGTGGGAAACCTGCTCCAGGTACCAATCAGTAGCGAAACTCGATCGCCACCGATGGAAGAGTCTTATCCCGGCTCCTCTGCCGCCGCTGATTCAGCGTGTAAAGGATCCACAGCCCCTTCCCGCGGAAGGGAGATAAGAAAGGTTGTTCCCTTTTCCAATTCGCTTTCCACTGAGATCGATCCCCGGTGATCTTGAATGATCCGTGCTGAAATCGAAAGCCCCAGGCCTGTGCCGATTCCGACGCCCTTGGTGGTGAAGCCAGGATCAAAAATTCTTCCGAGGTGCTCAGGCTTGATGCCTGAGCCTGAATCGGAAATGGCAATTTGCACCTGTTGGTTTTCCAGCCGAGTCTGCACTCGAATCTGGCCCCTGCCGCTAATGGCCTGAATCGCATTCACGAATAGATTCATGAAAACCTGGTTGAGGCGGTTGGGATAGCAGGGAATCGGCGGCAGTTCAGTCAGGTCTCGAATGACCTCGATGCGGCCGCGCAGTTCGTGCTGCAGGAGGGATAGGGTGCTCTCGATGCCTTCATTGAGGTTCACCTCCTTAAAGTCGGCCTCGTCCAGACGAGCAAAGTTTCTCAAGTCGCGCACAATGCGAATGATGCGGGCGCACGCCACGCGGTTGACTTCCATCAAGGAATCAATTGTAGCAAAGAGCTGCTGCGACTTCTCGCTAACGCCGGCAGGCTGGCGGGCCAGTTCCGCGCGAACCAGAGTTAATGCCCGGGCGGTGACGTCAAAGTTACTGTTGATGGTTCCCAGAGGCGTGTTGATCTCATGCGCCACGCCCGCCACAAGTTGCCCCATGGCAGCCTGTTTGGCCGACTGCACCAATTGGCTCTGCGCTTCGTTTAACTCGCGATTCTTCGTCTCGAGTTGTTCGAAGTCCACAAACCGGGCATAAGCGACGGAGATCGCCTGAGCCATCTGTTGCAGTACCTTTTGGTCGCCCCGCGTCAGATCTTCGGGCTGAGTTGCCGAAAGTGCAATCAGGCCGTGTGAGAAGGGTACATCCAGCAGGCACCGCGGATACGATTCGATCGGCGAAATCTCGAATCCCATGCTTCGGCTGGAGCGCTCAGCCACTCTGGCCAGTTCCTCACCCTCCAGTACACGCCTCAAAACCGTCTTGTTCTGCCACGCCTCCATCGCGGCTGGTGTAGGGACCTTCCCCGGAATCATGACGTGCTCCGTCACATAGAGATCGGTTTCCTCGTCGATGGGCAGGGAGGGTAGAGAGGGCTTGAACCGTATTCGAACAAACGATGGCAGAATGATGTGCTGGCGAAAGCGCTGGGCTTCCTCGTCAATGATGTTGATGCCACAACCAGTAAATCTCATACCCAGTGTGAGCAACTCTTTCCGCATGACATTGAGTACTCGGCCCCAGTCTTGCGCCCGCTCCATTGCCAGTACCTGCACATGCACGCGGTCGATGGCCAGGCCGACGCGTAGCTCCTGGTTTTGATGCTCCAGTTTTTTCAGGTCCTCATACCGTGCGTACCCGAACGATAGGATCTGGCCAAAGCTCTGGATGATCGACATGGAATCGTCGTCAAACGGGTGTTCCAGCTTTCGCGCAAGAACCATCGTGCCGCTGTTGAAAGGCACCTCTACAAGGTTATACATCTCATCGGAGACAGGGGGAGTGGGACCGGTGACCCCGATCCCGGCTTCCTGGAGCCTTCTGATCCATTCCGTCATGTCCCGAGCTGAGGAAGCGTAGTGAAAGACCTTGCCCTCCTTGAAATGCTGCAGCGCTTCGACTAGGCGTGGCAAGCCTTCACACTGGAAGCAGAGCGAGAACGGAATTTCCTGCCCCGTGAGGAGACCGCCTTCATGAACGCCGTAGAAGTCCAGAGTTTGTTCAGCCTCATGAAAAATGTTGATGCCACAGTAGCCGATATCGAGCCGCAGCGTTTGCAACTCAACCCAAAGCGCTACAACGAGCCCCTCCAGATCGTTCACAGTCTGCATCGTGAGAATCGCGCTGGAGAACTGCGTAACTGCTTTGTGGACCTGTTCTGGGGAAACCTTGGTCATTGAGGTCGGTCAAAGAGGATGCATGGGAACGGTGGCGCGCGGTGACTGCACTCAAGCAGCGATCGTGGGAGATTCTTTGCCATGGCCCGTCCGGCTCTCGGTCTGGCTCCTATTCCCTTTCGATTCCTACCACCGAGACATTTGTGCCGTTCTTTCGCAGGTAGACGCGTAAAGGGCGAGCCCAACTTGGATAATGGCTGCTTTGGGTTGTGATCTCAGCCAGTGCATAGTGACCGGCGCCATCAGAGGGGCCTTCGAAAGCTGCAGAAGGAATATCCAGCCGCCGTTCCTTGGCTGTGATCTTGCCGCCGATGGGCTCCTGAGTTTGTTTGTAGTTATCAAACCGGTGCCACTGAGCCTGATAGCTGTCGGCTGCAGGAACGCCTTTCAGTAGCCGAACGGCGGCGTTATCAAACAGGAGAGCATTTCCATCCACGCCGAATTGGTCCAGGGGATTCAACTGGTTCAGCCAGAATCTCCCGACCTTGTCACGACGCTTTATAAGCGTTTCCGTCAGATAGGCTTCGGCGCCGGAATCGCTAAGCCGTCCGGTTTTCACGATGGCCCGCACTTGATCGTCACTAAAGGCCATCACCACCTTTGCCGCCCAGAAGGCGTCTTCATTGGTCAGGTTGTTAAACGCTGGATTGGGGTATTCCGGCTTCCACTTTTCAGGTTGAAAGAAATCGGCTTCGAAGTTTCCAATCGAAGGATAGTTCGGATAGTCGACGCGAATCCAAGGCCGCACCCAGAGGCCCAGACTGAAAAGAGATTTGAACGTCGGGCCGGGCTCCCAGAGATATTCATTGCCGGCTCGCGGCTTTTGAGCAAACAAGCTGGCGCTGCCGAGTGTCGAGCCAAAATCGAACAAGTAATGCCGAATAAACTGGTTGCCATCCTGCTTCACCAGCGTGTCGAAGGTGTTGACGCTGCGCGAGTCGTCATGGTTCAGCCAGGCGCTGAAAACCCTTAGCCCGCGCAGCTCTCTGCGGTGCTCGTGCGGGAAAATGTCATTCGGGTCGTCGGGACGGGTACCATAGTAGCGGTACTCTCCCATGGGAGTGCCTTCGATGAACTTGCTGGCAACCGCGCGATAACGCCCATCCTTGCCTTTGAAAGCGCGGGACAGAATTTCATCGACGTCCTTTGCTGTCATCGGGCGTCTCTTGCCAGTGAGGTCCACAAACTGCGCTTTCGGGCTCAACTCAATGTCGTCTCGCGCGAAGGAAACCAGATAGTCTTCAGCGACAAAGTAGCCAATGGCATAGAAAAACTTGGTGCAGATGACCTCCGCCGAGGTAGCCATCTCGGGATTGCTCAGCGGATCAAACTTCAGCTGATAGGTTGTGCCTGTACCATCGACAATACGGAAACCAGGCGTGATGCCACCCAGCTTGTTGCGAATTACCTGCCACTTCTTTTCTTGCGATGGGCCGCCTCGGTCGGGTCCCTGAACCAACTGCTCAATCGTCATTTCCTTGCGACCGTGCCGGTTCGTAAACCAGTTCGAGTCGGGTACCTCGCCCAGCGTGTTGACATTGAGCGCCCGGATGTGGCGCTTGTCGCCCGGCCCGAAGAACGTGTTCTCCAGGAAGTCGTAATAGTCGGCTACGCCGGCAGACTTCGGATCGGGAACGTTCAGGCTGTCTTCATCCTTCGAGATGGGATCGTCAGGGCGGAATTTCTGTGCGCTGGCTGAAGAAGAAGAAAAGAAGAGCGTGGCCGCAACCCAGAAAGCAAACCACAGAGGCACAGAGAGACGGAGAGTGGTTTGACGCCTTGTGCCAGCGTCAGAATCTGGCAACGCTCTTTCGAGCCCCAAAATACTCTCTGCGGAAACTATCTTCTTGCCTGACGAGGTTTCGTCGGGAGAGACGGCATCATCCTGCCACGTCCTTTCCCAACTCTTCGCTGCTTCAGTTCTGCGATTCACTCTAAGTGTCTCCGTGTCTCTGTGGTTTGCTCGCATGTGTCCTGCCGCTTGGCGGTGCAACTCAAAACGCCGGTCCAAATTTGAAAAAGAAGCGTGTACCTTCCTGACTGAAGCCAATGTCGACGCGCAGAAAGACCGACTTGATGCTATTGAAGCGAAACCCAACTCCAACGTCGCTCTCCAAGTCTTTCAGGTTGATGTCGCGCCGTCGCGATGCAACCTTTCCAGCGTCCCCAAAGATCGCCATATCGAGGCCCGAGAATGCCTCCCATAGATATTCAAGGTTCATCACTAACAGGTTCCGGTCGCGGAATCGAAACTCCCGATAACCTCGTAGCGAGTCGGCGCCTCCGACCTCCTGCATCATGTAAAACGGAATGCTCTGACCCGGATTGGTATCCGACAGAGAAGCGAGCGCCCGGAACGAGATCACGCGCTTCTTTCTGAGAAACGGAAAGTGCTGTTGTACTTCAGCGTCTAGTCGGCGGAAGCTGTACCGGCCCAGTTTCTGGTCGTCATAGTAGCTATACAAAAGTTGGTATTTTCCTCCCGAGTGCGGATTCAGCGGTTCATCCCGGTAGTCGACTCGGAGGAGCGCGTCCAGATGGTTGTAACTTGGTTGTTGAGCCAGTTCGGAAAGGGCTGCCGGACTGAAGACCGATTCGGTGGTGGGAAATCTGTTGTCGGTTCCCCGACCGATGTTGGTTTTGAGATGCCCTGCGGTGACACCGGTTCTAAACCATCTCGTCCAGTTCCAACCCAGGGAGATGTCGAACAGCGAATCTTCCAGGGCATAGTTGGTTCGATCCTGTGTCCTAGAGCTCGGACCAAGCCCAAAGAAATCTTCCTGTGGATAGCTTCGATAGCGCGAATAAAATTCGGTGACGAGTTTGCCGCCCAGCAGCTTGGGCGCGCCCAGTTTGAGATCGTAGAACTGATAGACCTTGGGTGAGATCGCGCCTGACGTTTGGAAGTCTAGTTGACCGTCGGCAATCCGGGGCGCATAGCGGATACCACCTGCAAATCCAGACCCGGTGCTCAGGCCCCCCAGCTTAGGGTGAATCCCTTTCCAACCTTCGGCAAAGCGTTCCAACAACTTTTCCTTTTGAACGTAGAGTGTGCCGGCTTCCAGGGAGCCGGGCTTATAAGGTTTGAGGGACTTACTCTTTGCTTCGCGCTGCCGAAGCCATTCCTGTTGCCTTGTTAATGGTGCGTCCTGCGCGCCAGCGGTGGAGGGAAAGATCGTCGCTGCCAGGAGAACGAGAAATGCGATGAGGGCATGAAGCATTCTCCGAGTTGCTCGCGCCCGGTTCGAAGTTTTCATGTGTGAATTTGTGTTATCTGTTTGATGAGGAAGCAAGATAGATCGGCGACCTTCGAATTGTAGATCAGTTATCACTCGTAGGAGTTGCGCTTCGATCGGGACAGCGAACAGCCTCAATCGTTTTGGATGTTTAGCGCTGAAGACAATTAGCGAATATTTTGCGTTGCTATCCGACCCCAAAGGATTGCGATTATTGCATCTACCGTATCCCCATGCAAGGCTTCCTAAATCCTTCATCCAACTGGTGAAGGTACCTCGAAATCCAAGGTCGTGCTCAGTGCGTTCCGCCTTTGACGAAACTTAGTGGATCCCCCGCCAGTGGTGTATCCAGGCAAACCGAAGCGCACCAAACGCTGCACAGGCCTTCTCAAACTCGCGCACTATCCTCCAGACCTCGGAGTGATTACAGTTTGATTTCGATATGCTGAGCGGCGATGCGGCAGTTGGTGCCACAACGCATTGCTGCCTAAAGAAAGGCTGGTCAAGTGCATCTCCCGGATAAGCTTATAAGACCGATAGCTCATTGTGCCGATTGATCTTCTTGAAATGCCTTTGGGCTTCTGGTAGGGTTACCCCTTCCTTAAGGAAGAGAGACTTGATCCAGAACCGTTGAGGCGACTCAGGAGGGACTTGTGTTCAAGAAGCTTTTCTCATCATTGCGACTCAGAAACAGTTGGAATTACAGAAATCATCGTTGGGTTCTTTTTATTAACATCGCTTGTGCTTTGTTGGCCTTTTCCGGAGCAATTTCGCACTACCGTTCTCGAGTCAATGAAGCTCCACCACCCAAGGAGGCGGCCGTGGTCCTACCGGCTCCCTTACCAGCTCACTCGCTGATCGAACGCTTTGAGGGACATATCAAGAAGAACATGACGCTGAGCGACGTCCTCACAGCCTATAACCTTCCTCAGGAAATGGTGCAACAACTGGTAGCCGTCACCAAGCCGATCTATAACCTTAAGAAGCTCATCGTAGGCAACCGGTTTGAATTGGAGAAACTGCCCGATGGCACTTTGAAGATGTTTAGCTATGCCGTGGATCTGGACAAGTACGTCGAGGTTTCTCTAACGGATCAGGGCTACAAGGCGGAGATGAAGCCTTTCGAGTACGCCGCTCAACGCGAGCTGATTGCGGGCACGATTCGCGGCTCGCTGTTTCAAACGCTAAACGAGATGAATGAAGGTGATGAACTGGCACTGGAACTAGCCGAGGCCTTTTCGTACGACATCGACTTCAACACCGAATTACAGCCAGGTGATCATTTCAAGGTAGCTGTGGAGAAACAGCACCGTGACGGTGAGTTTGTGAAGTACGGAAAGATCCTGGCGGCCGAGTTCAGCAACAAGGGAAAGGTCTATTCTGCTTTGCGATTTACCGACTCCAAAGGGCGCTCCGAGTTTTACGATGCTGCCGGCCGTGCGCTGAGGCGCGACCTTTTGAAGTCTCCTCTAAAGTTCTCCCGAGTCAGCTCGAAATTTTCGCGTCGGCGCTTTCATCCCGTGTTAGGTGTGTTCCGGCCCCATCTGGGCGTTGACTATTCGGCGCCGACGGGCACGCCGATTTACGCCGCAGGCAGCGGCCGTGTGGCTGTCGCCGGCTGGAAGAACGGATTTGGCAAGTTCATTCAGATCCAGCATGGCGGTGAGTTCAGTACCATGTATGGCCATCTCTCCAGATTCGCGGCTGGGATTCAAGCTGGAGAAAAAGTTCAACAAGGCCAGCTCATCGGTTACGTAGGTGCGACTGGTCTGGCGACAGGGCCTCATCTCGATTACCGCATCACCCGCAAAGGTGTTCTCGTCAATCCGCTCGGGGTTAAGTTCCAGCCCTCCGTGCCTCTGAAGGCGGAGTACCGGCAGGCGTTTGAAGCGACGAAGCAAGAATGGCAAGGCCAGCTTGTCCGGCTCGATTTTTCCAGCCCGCAACAGATGCTCGTCATGAATACGACAACACCTTCCGCAGCAGCCACACCGGAGACTGCACACTAACGGCTCCCAGGTTTTTCGCTCCGCCGATCAGCAACGGCCAGCGGTGTTCGCATAGCGACTTCGGTGCATTGGAATGCGTCACCGCGAGTATTTGACCGAATACCTGCAGTCCACATTTTCTTCCCACCTTGAGTTTCTCCGGAGCCGGTTGGTTGTGCTGCTTGTCGTCTTGTGCGCGGATTCCCGATGAGCCCTTCATCTATTCTCATTAAGAATGGAACCCTCGTGACCATGAACCCGCAGCGCGATGTCCTGCCGGGTGATCTGTGGATTGAAGGAAGTCGGATTCGGGCACTTGGACCTGGGCTGCGCAAAAGAGCCACTTCGGTTCTGGACGCGACGGGAAAGATCGGATTGCCTGGGTTTGTGCAAACGCACGTGCACCTCTGCCAGACGCTCATGCGCGGCGCGGCCGATGACCTCGCACTGCTCGACTGGCTGAAGCAGCGAATCTGGCCATTCGAGGCGGCTCATGACGAACGGTCTTTGAAGGCTTCCGCTCAACTCGGGCTGGCAGAGTTGATTCGCGGTGGGACCACCACTGTCCTGTCTATGGAAACGGTCCATAACACGGACGTCGTATTTGCAGAAGCACAACGCAGCGGGCTCCGTGCCTTCATCGGGAAGTGCTTCATGAATGTCGGGAGCGGCGCGCCGAAAAGACTGTTGCAGACCGCCCGGCAAGCATTTGTTGAAATGCGAGGCTCTCTATAATGAATGGCATGACAGTTCAGAAGGCCGCATTCGCCTGGCCCTGGCGCCGCGCTTCATCCTTTCGTGTACCGAGGGATTGCTGCGCGATGCCGATGCTCTTGCGCGGGACTGGGGAGTCCTGGTCCACACGCACGCTTCGGAGAACCGCGTCGAAGTGCGCTGGGTGCGCCAACGCACCGGCTGCGGCAACATCGAGGCGTTTGATCGCTATGGCATGCTGCATGACCGGCTCTGCCTGGCTCACTGCGTCTGGACCAGTGCTCGCGAACAGCGCCTGCTGTGCGAGAGCCAGGCGAAAGTGCTGCATTGTCCTAGCTCGAATCTGAAGCTGGGATCGGGCATCGCACCCATTTGGAAGTTGCATCAGGCGGGGATTCCAATCTCTCTGGGGGCCGACGGCGCTGCCTGCAATAACAATCTGGATATGTTTCAGGAAATGCGCCTGGCGGCGCTCCTGCAAAAATCACTGCACGGGCCGGAAGCCATGCCGGCGGCGACCGTCCTGGAAATGGCGACGCTGGGTGGAGCGAGAGCACTGGGACTGGACAAGGAAATCGGAAGCATCGAAGTCGGGAAACGTGCGGACATCATCATGGTCGACACAAATAACCTCCACAGCACTCCTTATGCTGACCCGGTTTCCTCGCTCGTTTATTCAGCGCAGTTCCGATGTGGAAGCCAGCCTAGTTGATGGTCGGGTTCTAATGAGGAACAAAGAGCTACTGACGATGGACCGGGAGCGGATTTTGACGGACAGTCAAGAGCAGTTCAGGCAGTTGGCGGCACGAATGCAGGCGCCACGCAACGTCTATTAGTCATTCCCGCGAAAGCGGGAATCGTGCGCCTGAAAGCGCATTTGGTCAGAGAGGTGGAAGTCCTCTTCAGGTACGCCCTCTCCGGCCTGTAACCGACTGCCACTGCGTCGCCGTGAGGCGG
>Ga0180085_1000675_pt1 | contig 11820 bp, 6 predicted proteins | sample EasRiv730_16_10D_FD_123013 | JGI IMG/M metagenome (GOLD analysis project Ga0180085, IMG submission 123013) | Soil microbial communities from meander-bound floodplain in the East River, Colorado, USA - East River metaG ERMLT730_16_10D | ecosystem: Environmental > Terrestrial > Soil > Floodplain ... | reverse complement strand
GCGGCCTACGCAACTGACCCAACCACAAACCGAACCGAGCAGCGCCGCTTTGATCTCCGTCTGACCAAGGATCCCATCCACGTCTATGTTACGAAGGACCGGAACGTCGACTCACAAGAGTTTCCTTTGGAGTTTTACCTCTCTACTTTCTATGCGGACGGCACACCCGCAAAGTGCGATGTGGCTGTCCGCGAGGTCTACGAGAGTGTGCACCGACTGGGAAGCGAAGGCGAACCAACCTCTCAACTATTGAGGGTGGTGAAAACCAACCGCTATGGAGTAGCTAAGATCAGCGGCTTGAGAACGACGCCCGGTTGGCAAACAGATCGAGACGATCCTCTCTTACTCTTCATCGCCGACGACAGAAAGGGTGGGCAAGGCAAACAGGCGGAATCTTTCTGGGGCGACGACAGGCCGGCCATCCGCATTCACACCAACAAGACGCTGTACCGGGCGGCCGAGCCTCTCGAAGTTGACATCGAGTCCTCACTGAAGAATGGAAAGGTTGTCCTCCACATCTCGCGTGAAGGGCGAATACTCCAATCTCGAGTTGTCCTACTGCGCAAGGGAAGAGCATTTGTTGTCGTTCCCTATGCTCCAGAGTTCAAAGACGACCTCACTCTCGTGGCATACTCTCCAGACAACCCGAATGACGATCACTACCCACCCTACGGCGTCCGCCGGGTGCTGTATCCCCGCAACCGCGAACTGAAGGTCGACCTGCGGGTCGGACAGACTACTTATCAGCCTGGGCAAGAAGCCAGCACGACATTCCGCGTAAGGACCGCCGAGGGTCTCGCCAAGGAAAGCTTGCTGGGCGTGGTCGTTCTGGACAAGGCGGTTGAGGAACGGGCGCGAACGGACATCGAATTTGGTTCCCCATATGGGTTCTATTCAACTTGTGCGCGTCTGTTGGGGTTTGATCGGGAACTCTCTGGCCTGACCCGGCGCGACCTTGACCGGCTCGATTTGAGTCAACCTGTCGCTCACGACCTGGAGCTCGCTGCCGACGTGCTCTTGAACTCGTGGACAGACTACTACCCCCATCGCCTGAGTCAGGAAAACCCCACGAAACATCCGCGAGAGGTTTTTGCGAGTCTGATCGCGACGCAGCTTGCGCCATTAAAGAAAACACTTGAGAACCGCTACGCCAAAGACAGCGGGTATCCACGCGACGAAGCATCGCTGCGCAACCTGATCTCCGGATCAGCTCTGAATCTGGACGAGGTAAAGGATCCTTGGAACCTCCGATATCGCATTGCCTTTTCGACCGACCGGAGCCTGGATATCGTTGAGATGATTTCGGCGGGGCCGGATAAACAGTTCGATTCGGCGGATGACATACGAGCTCTCAAGTTGAGCTGGCCGTACTTCCGTCCGCACGAGGAGACTATCAACCGTCTTGTGAAGAGCTATCATCAGCGGACCGGTGACTTTGTTCGGGATCTTCCCACGGTCAAGACGGAACTGCTAAACATGGGTGACGGCTTCGACTCCTGGCGAGACCGCTGGGGACAACCTTATCAAGTCGATTTTGGGATCCTCTCCACGCGCTTTACCGTCACGGTGAGAAGCAGCGGACCCAATCGGGTGTTTGAGGCGCTGGACGCCAAGGGAACGGACGATTTCCCCCTCTGGACGGCCAGCATTGACTATACCGAAGAGACCAGGATCGAGGTTGATCAGGCCCTCAATCGCTACTTTCACGCCGGGCACGGCTTTCCTGAGACTTCCCCTCAATTTGGAGAGGCTCTGTCGTTATCCAAGGCAAGGGCCCAAAACCTCCAGGATCCTTGGGGACATCCCTACTATCCAATCTTCAAGACGGAGTATCACTACTCTGACCGACCCACGAGCGTCACCTATTCTGACCATTTGAGGACAAGCAAGCAGCACACCTCACTTGTTCCGGTCACACGTCAAGTCCAATTCCTTTTGCTTCGCAGTGCAGGCCCAGACGGTACCGAAGGCACTTCGGATGACTTCGACGTAGCCATATTTTCGAGATTGTTGACGGAACAGTCGAGCCAGGAGTCCTCCCCTCAGCCCGTCGTAACAGCACCCATCTTGCAGGGGTTCACCGGCGCCATCACGGGTGTCATCAGCGATCCGACAGGCGCGGTGGTTCCCGGAGCCACGGTGAAGGCTAATGACTCAGCTGCCTCTCGAGTATTTGAGGGTAAATCAGACGAGAGTGGGAGATACCTGTTGCGCAATCTTCCGCCGGGTTCTTACGACGTGCGCTTTGAAATGGCCGGTTTTCGCCCGAGCGTGATTCGGGATGTTCCAGTTCAATCCTCAGCTGCCACTCAACTGAACGTCACGCTCAATGTCGGAGCGATCACGGAGACGGTTGAGGTATCGGCGGGTGCAGCCACTTTGATACAAACGCAGTCCGCTGAGGTGGCGCAAGTGCGCGAAAGCTTCTCGATGAAGCTGACGGTCCAGAGCTCCACGCCAAGGCTTCGAGAGTATTTCCCGGAGACACTGGTCTGGCAGCCCTCGCTGGAAACTGACCGAGCAGGACGGGCTCAACTCAAGTTCAAGCTTGCCGACAACATCACCACCTGGAAGATGGCCGTGGTTGCTTCCACGGTAGACGGCCTCATCGGCATGGCCGAAAAAGAAATTCTCTCTTTCCAGCCATTCTTCCTGGAACACGACCCACCCCAAGTCCTGACCGAAGGTGACGAAATTGCCCTGCCAGTGGTTCTTCGAAACTACTTGAATAAGGATCAGTCCGTTGATCTGTCTGTCAAGCCGGAGAGCTGGTTTACGTCGCTGGATTCGACGACCAAGAAGGCCAGCATCAAGGCAGGTGATGCCGCTCGCGAAATCTTCGGCTTCAAAGTAGTCGCCTCCGTAAAAGAAGGTAAGCAGCGCATCACGGCATTGGGAAGTGCAGCCAGCGATGCCATTGAGAAGCCGGTCACGGTACACCCCGATGGCGAGGAAGTTGTCCAAAGCGTCACCCAGGTTTTCAAGGAACTCTCTCGCCTCGATCTTACGCTTTCGGCTGAGGCGATTCCGAATACAGCCCGCGCCGAACTGAAGATCTACCCAAATCTCATGGCGCATGTTGTCGAGGGCATCGAAGGCATTCTGCAGCGCCCGTATGGTTGCGGAGAGCAGACAATTTCGTCCACCTATCCCAGCCTCATGCTGCTTCGCTTCTACAAGCAGAGCGGAGCAGAGTCACCGCCGTTGGCGCAAAAAGCCCGGAGCTATCTTCAGACGGGATATGAGCGATTGTTGGGTTACCGTAGCGAAGACGGCGGATTTTCCTATTGGGGCGGCGGCGCTGCCGATGTGGCTTTGACGGCTTACGCACTCCGGTTTCTGCGCGATGCTGACGGATTCCTGGCTGTGGATGAGGCTGTGCTGAAGGGAGCTTACCAGTGGTTGGTCCGTCAGCAGCAAGCAGACGGAAGTTGGGCGTTCACTGGCTGGCAAGGCCAGAACGTCAGTCAACGCAGCTTGAACTTGACGACGCTGGTCGCTCGAGTCTTGTCAATGCCGGGATTGCGAGATGCTGCAGTCGCCGGCAACTCCCGGTTGAAACAGCCCCAACAGCGTGATCCAGTCCGTCTCGCGTTGCAGTTTCTCCAGGCCAGGACGGATGAGTCCGACGAGCCCTATGCTGTGGCATCTCAGGCTCTGGCGGCGCTGAACCTGGGAGACAAGGAGGCCGCTGAAGGCGCGTTGAAGCGGTTGGAAGCGATGGTGAAGAGAGAGGGAGACGCCGCGTATTGGCACTTGCAAGCAAACACGCCGTTCTACAGCTGGGGACTGCCAGGACGCCTGGAAACCACAGCGCTAGCCGTCCGTGCCCTGGCCTTTGGCCGCGAGGGTCACGTGAACTCGACGGGCAATACGAGCACAGGCGAGCCCCTGAACAGTTCCAGAGAGTCTCTCATCCGGCAGGCACTGCTATTCTTGCTTCGCAACAAAGATCGCTACGGCGTTTGGTACTCCTCGCAGGCGACAGTCAACGTGCTCGACGCTTTCACAAGCCTTTTGGGTAATAACGGGGACAAATCGACCAGTGGCGGCCCCGTAGAAATCCTCGTCAATGGAAAGCCGGCTGGGTCGCTGTCTGTGTCGGTCGGCGCCGAAGCCGTGAATCCGATCACTTTAGATCTTTCGAAGTTCCTGGCTACCGGCAGCAACCGGATCGAAGTCCGTCGCAGTGCGGCGAGCTCCGAAGCCACGGTCCAGGTACTTGAAACCCACTACGTGCCGTGGGCTTACTCCTCAGTCGCCAAACCGAAAGTCGATGCTGACTCGGCAAGCGCTCTCCGCCTAGCCGTCCGTTTTGACAAGACGGAAGCCAAGATCAGTGAAGACATTACCTGCCATGTCGAAGTAGAGCGCGTCGGATTCCGTGGTTACGGCATGCTGCTGGGAGAAATCGGCCTTCCGCCGGGCGCCGATGTTGACCGATCCTCCCTAGACGAAGCCGTCAAGACCGCAGGTTGGGACCTCTACCGATACGACGTCCTTCCCGACCGTCTCATCGTCTACCTCTGGCCGCGCGCAGGTGGGACCAAGTTCAGTTTCAAGTTTCGGCCGCGGTATGGTCTCAGGGCTAAGACAGCATCTTCGATCGTGTACGACTACTACAATCCAGAAGCACGAGTAGTAGTAAAGCCGGAGAAGTTTGAGGTTCGTTAGCAGACCTAACGCGAACCTCCCCACCAAAGCATAGGAAATGGACTACAGGTTCGAAGATATTCGAGTGCACGAAGGCAGCCAGCATCGAGCATTTGAGGAACTCGTGCGCCAACTCGCTCATCGAGACCCTCCTCGGAACGCCAAGGAGTTCAGACGAATTGAGGGAGCCGGAGGCGACGGTGGCGTTGAAGCATACTGGCTTCTCTCAAATGGGAGGAAGATTGGCTACCAGGCAAAGTTCTTCACCAGGAGCAGAGACATTGACTGGAGTCAGTTGGATGGTTCATTCCAGCAAGCTCTGAAGACCCATCCGGAACTTAAGCGCTACGTTGTTTCTTTGGCCTGCGACTTGACAGATCGCTCTGGCAACAAGAAGGGGTTTTTCGGCTGGCAGCACTGGGACAGGCACAAGGCGAAGTGGAAGAAGTGGGCGAAAGCCAAGGGCTTGTCGGTTGACTTCGAACTTTGGTCAAAGGGAGATCTCGGCGATCGACTAATCGATCCGAGAAACAGGGGACTCGCCGAGTACTGGTTTCGCAGTCCTCTTTTCGATCAGGCTTGGTTCATAGAACACTTTAACGCCGTCAAGGCGGATCTTGATGAGCGCTACCACCCCGAGGATCACGTAGAACTTAGCGCATCCAAGCTCTTTCAAGGGCTCGCGCGGTCAGTGTCGTTTGTTCAGGAGCTGCTGGACCGGTTTGAAGAGCTTGCTGACGCCTCGGATCTTCGCCATCGCTTGACTCAATTGAAAGTCCAGCCTGACATTACGCTCTTGAAGGATGTCAACGCAGCACTGGATCAGATTCATCAGATCAATGCGACAGCAGACGCTACTCCCCATGTCCCGTTGCCGGTTGACTCTTGGCAAACAGCAATCAGGCATACTGTGGAGAAGATCCAATCTCTCGAGAGATGGTTATGGGCAGACTCTCGCCAAACCGAGAATCCTGGCGAGCACGGAGAAGTAGACTACACGTTGCTGAAAGCACGTCATGCGGTCACGGCCCTTGAAGAGTCACTACGGCGTCTTCAAAGACGTCTTGACGAGATTGATGTGAAGGGTGATTGCCGTGCCGGACTTGTGATAGGTGCCGCTGGAACTGGCAAGTCCCACCTATTTGCAGATGCCGTGTCAAAGGCTATCGGCGAAGGCAGGCCCGCTCTCCTTTTATTGGGCCAATACTTCCATACTCAGGATCTATTCAGAACGATTCTCGACAAGTTTGGGATCGGTTCACTTTCTCCTGAAGCCTTCCTGGGAGCACTTGACGCAGCGGCCGAAGCAACCCACACGCGATGCCTGATCGTAGTGGATGCTGTTAACGATGCGCACAACCTGAAATACTTGCGTGACCACATAGGGAGTTTCCTGGGGACCATCCTGCAGCATAAGCATCTAGCCCTCGCTTTAAGTTGCAGAGCAGAATACGAGAGGTCTCTTCTGCCCGGTCCAATCCAAAAGCAACTCGTCCGAGTAGAGTGTCACGGCTTTGTCTCTCAACAAGAGCAAGAAGCCGCAGCGCAACAATATTTGGAGAAACGAAGCATTGTTCGCCCGGCGACACCTTGGCTTGCTCCGGAGTTTCGGAATCCTCTCTTCCTGCGCACTTGCTGTGAGGCGCTCAGGAGATCTGGCAAGCATGAGTTTCCGCGCGGCCTCCGCGGTATTAAAGAGGTTTTTCGGTTCTACCTTGAAAGCATCGAGGACTCTCTCCGGCGCAAGTACCCTGGCGTTCACATTGTTCCGGGTTCTGTGGGTGACGCCCTATGTGGAATCGCGAAGCGAATGGCTGAAGGTAGGACTGATTCTGTATCTCGGAATCTTGGGCAGGAGGTCACTTCAAAAGCTTTTGGAAACGAAGGACCTTCGCTGGGGAACAGTTGGCTAGACGTCCTAATACGCGAAGGTGTTCTGAGGCGAGATCTGGATCCGACTGATGGTTCGGACCCTCTAGATTTTCCACAAGAGGTGACCCGATTCGCTTACCAACGCTTTTCGGATCATCTGATCGTGGCAGCGCTGCTCCAAGCCAGCCGGAATCCTACCAGGCTCTTCAGTCCTGGTGGACCTTTGCGGTTCCTTATCACCGATCACCGAATTGAGTGGAGGTTTCAGAGCCTACTCCCCGCTTTGGCGACACAGATTCCGGAAGCGTTTCGCGGAAAAGAACTGTTGGACATTTTGCCTGGAGGCCCCAAGCAGTGGTGGAAGTACCCAGTCACAGAGGCTTTCGGTGAAAGTATCCTATGGCGTTCAAAAGAGGCGTTTTCCAAACGTACGCTAGAGCTGTTCAACGCACTAGGCAGCAGTTACTCCGACCCCAGACTCAGCTATCTCTTTCACTTATCGGTGGTAAAGGATCACCCTTGGAACGCATACCTTATCGACAAGAACTTACGAAAGAGAAAAATGCCTCAGCGGGATGCCTTTTGGTCAGTTCCGCTTGCAAGGATTACAGACAACGAGGAGCACCCTCTTCACGGACTCATCGATTGGGCACTGAGAGCGGATAAGACGGGAGCGGAAGACGAGACCCTTCGTTTAACGAGTCTTGTCCTCACATGGTGCTTTACTACTTCCAGCCGCCCAATTCGTGATCGAGCCACAAAGGCACTCAGCACAGTCCTAGTCTCCAGACCTGTCTTGTTCGTTGAGCTTCTACACAGGTTTGCATCAATCGACGATCTCTACATACTTGAACGGATCTGTGCGGCAGGCTTCGGGGCTGCTTGTCACGGCATTGGGAAGGACGCCCTGTCGGCAACGGCAGAAGCCCTGTTCAAGGTATTGTTCAAAGATAAGCGTCCCCCATTGAACCTCTTATTACGAGACTACGCTCTGGCAGTTATTGAGTTGGCGAAGCAAAGAGGCTGCCTCGCGAGATCCGTCGACTTGGGGGTCTGTCGTCCACCATACAAGAGCTCATGGCCACTCAAGAAGGTGACGGAGGGGGACATCAACAAGGCTCGGAAGGCCGCCGGCAGCGATAGCATCTACTATTCGGCATCTGGCTTTGGAGACTTTGCACGATACGAAATTGAAACCAGGATTGAGGATTTCAGCTCCGTTGTCCTATCAGAAACCTGCCCACTGAATGAGAAGCAAAAACTGGAAAAGTTCCGAACAAAGATAAAGAACTGGTCTGGAAAGAAGCAAGCTGCTTTCGCAGGTCTCGAGTCGGCGGTCGATGAATGGAAAAATTCGACTACGATAGTCACCAGGAAAAAAGGGTTCTCTATCTCCATAAGGCGGGACTCGAAGCTGGCGGAGAAGGCTGGAAAGGCAGAGCGCCGGCTGATTATGCTCTTATCTGCTTCTGAGAAGTCACTTTATAGGCACTTGGTCGTTCCAGCCTTCTTCCCGGACAGAGCTGATGTCAAGGATCGCGATATTCCAAAGTTCGAGGTCGGTTTCGCCAAGCGTTGGGTCACCAAGCGCTCTTATGACTTTGGCTGGACGAAGCAGCTGTTCCCCGAAGAGCCACGAGGTGGGATCGACAGGGACCGTCCCCTCGTTGAACGCATAGGGAAAAAGTACCAGTGGCTGGCTCGTTCGGAGCTGATGTCACGACTCGCTGACAACGTTTGGATGATCAAACAATGGCCGGACGAGGCTTTCGTCTATGGGCACTCATGCCATACCGACTTTGTTCGGGACATTGAACCAACGATCCTCAAGCCTGCCAGTGTCAGCAATCATGATCATCCAGTCATGTGGTGGTTTCGAGGAAGCATAAACTACCAGGCAGAATCGGACGAAGCAGCGGCGAGATGGCCGTTTGAGAACTCTGAACTTCTCAACCGCCCTGAATTGATCGAAGTAAAGAATAGTGAGCGGGAGGACTGGCTTGTTCTTTCATCATTTTATCATTCCGATGAACGGCTCTCGAGGGAATACCGTGACATACCGTTTCGAAGGACAGCATTCGTTCGGATTAGTTCGATCATCATTCGCCCGGAGGATGTGGGTCGATTAGTAAACGGGATCAAGGGAAAGAGACTGACCGATCCTACTCATTGGAATCCGCGCGAAGCGATTGATGGCCCATTCTATTTGGAGTATCCATGGAGGCACACGTGGAGCGGGATCGAAGACACCTGGGCGGACGAAGGAATCGGTTACCTAGGAAGCCTGAAAATCGGCCATGTCAATCCCGTCATTGATTATCGTTGGGAAAGCCAGCTCGACAAAACTCTGCCTAAGGGAAGCAGTGTGCGGATGCCCTCGCTTTGGTTGAGCAAACAATTAGGGCTTGCTCCACTTTCCTCTACACTCGGACAGTTCGCAGACAAATCAGGAAAGCTCATCTTTCTTGATCCTTCTGTCGGCACCGAATTCCCTCATGCTGCACTGATTGATCGGGACTTATTCCTGACATTTCTGAAGAAGAGGAACCTAGAGTGTCTCTGGGTTATCGCTGGTGAGAAATCGACTCACTTGTCTCACCTAATGTGGAGCCGTCGCTGGTATAGTGGTGTCTATCGAAGAATCAGTGGGAAATGGGTTGGTGGGCCATGGTATGGAGATGAAAGTAGCGGACTAGACAAGTATCTCAAGAAGTTACGCAAAACAATGGAACAGCCGCGAAAGACCAGGTAATTGTTGCGCGACAGCGTACTGGGTGATCAGTGTTGTCTCTGCATCAAAGTGCGGCTGCGGCGTGCCCATCAGGTGGCAGGGAAGTTTATTCCTCGCAGAGAAGCCTTAGTTAGCGATAGTGCAGCCTGGATGCGGTATAGCTCTGCGTATTGCCTATTCTTGGCCAGGAGCGCTTCGTGCGTGCCCGACTCAACTACGCGTGAGCTGTCGAGAACAGCCAACTTTGAGCGCTCCCGAATTCATCACCTCACGGTATGATCTTCTTCAATCCTCTTTGAGGATTTCTCCATGAATCATCGGATTCGAGCGACATTTCACGCGGGAGCCTTTGTTCCCGATCAACCCTGTGAATTGCCTGAGGGTGCCAATGTGGACTTACTGATCGAGTCCCCAAGTTTGCTGCCTCCTCAAGTCAGCGATCCTGAGGAGAGAGCTGGGCTCTTGCGTGAACTCGTCGAAAGCATCTGGAGGCATCCGCTGACGGTCGATGCACCTCGTCTCACCCGAGAGGAACTGCATGACCGCGGTTGACACCAATGTCTTCCTTTATGCCCATGACCCACGAGATAGCCGGAAACAGGCTATTGCCCTTTCATTGCTCGGTTCTCTCAATGATGGTGTCCTACTCTGGCAAGTCGCTTGCGAATTCCTGGCTGCCGGCCGCAAACTGGGCCTTTCGGCCTTGCCCAAGCGCAAGTAAGGCAGGAAATCGAAGCGCTCCGCAGAGTGTGGCCGTGTTTCCTGCCCAACTGGGACCTTCTCAATAGGTCTGGCCAGTTGGCCAGCCAGTATCAGCTTTCCTTTTGGGACTCCCTGATTATTGCCGCCTGCCTGGCTGAAGGCATTGACCGGCTTTACTCGGAAGACTTCGATAGCTACTCCAAGATCGATTCTCTCCAGATCATCAACCCGTTCAGGCCCTGACTTTCGCTTACCGGAAGAGTCGCCGGCAGATCTGCCGGCTCGGTAGGACACGGCCCAAAATAGTTCGGAATATTGGTATTCGCTCATTCGAACCCTCTCCTCCAGTAACGATAGGCGGCGATCCACTGCCAGCCATTCGGGGGCGGAGATGGCAGCGGAAGGGAAACAATTGGGATCTCCTGTTTCTTGCCGGCACGAGCGCAGACGGCGACAATCTGGTCGTCGTTCGTCATGTCTACTTTCTCGACGGTCACGGAAACTCCAAGCACCTCTGTATCGAACGGCAACTTGAGGTTGTCCTCGATCATGGTAAAGAGACCCACAGCCTGTTCGGACTCGTTGTAGGCATCAACGATGGCTTCTTCTACCAGCTCTTCCAGCCGCTGTTTGGACAACCGAGGCAGATTGGCCGGAGAATGTTTTCGTTTGCGACTTGCTCCTGATGTCATCCTGTTTTCTCCTTTGATCGTGAAGCATGTTGCTGATGGCTTCCGATTGATTGAATTGCACCTTGTCTCAGCAGAGCTTGTCAAAACCGCTGTTTTTTTGAGAACAGGCCGTTTTGCCTTAGACGACACTTCTCATTTCGATGGTGTGCTATTCTCATGAAGAATCAATCCGAGCGAGTCTCGATCCTTCTCGAGGGCGGCAAAGATGTCCCGGATAGCAGCACGGCACGAGGTCGGTCGCAGCGGCCCGAAGAGCGTTATTCGGACCAGGACCGAATAATCAAGTACAATGTCCCTGCTGGTAGTTCCCAGGAGTAATCATGAACATTGCCATCGACATCCCCGAAGATATCGCGCGGCAACTGACCGAAAAGTGGGGTAGCCTGTCGAAAGGCGCACTCGAGGCGATTGCAATTGAAGGGTATCGTTCCGGGGCGCTGAGCCTTGCTCAGGTGCAGCGGGTCCTCGGTCACACTTCCCGGTGGGAAACTGACGCATTTCTCAAGAAGGCCGAAGTCTATCTGGACTATACAGAAGCTGATCTCGAACAGGATCTGGAAGTCAGCCGGCGCCTCAGCAGGCAATGATCCTCATTGCGGATACCTCACCTCTCAACTACCTGGTTCAGATCGATCACTTCGATATTGTGGAGCGATTGTACGGCCACGTCATCATTCCAGAACCTGTCTACAGAGAATTAACAGCTCTCCAAACTCCCCACAAAGTCCGGACATTGGAGTGGAGTCGGAGTGGAGTGGTTGCACCGTCCGAGGCGAGTCCTGCCCAAACTGATGCTGCTCAACTGGCCCACCACAAGGGGGTGTGATACGAACTTAATGAAGACCCCCTCTTGATCTCCCCCTTTTTCGCTTCGCAAGGGGGAGAAACCCGTTAGCGATAGGCGGCGGCCTGGATGTGGTATAGCTCCGCGTATTGCCCGCCCTTGGCGAGGAGTGCTTCGTGTGTGCCCGACTCAACCACGCGTGAGCCGTCGAGAACGACAATGAAGTCGGCCATGCGCACGGTGCTGAACCTGTGCGAGACGAGGAGGGTGATCCGGCCGTCGGGTGCGGGCTGGCGCTGAGCGGCTAGACCGACTTGGTGCGCTGCTGCCGCGTAACGTTCGAATAGCGCGTGCTCGGTTTCGGCGTCGAGCGCTGCCGTGGGCTC
>Ga0180085_1000673_pt1 | contig 11836 bp, 9 predicted proteins | sample EasRiv730_16_10D_FD_123013 | JGI IMG/M metagenome (GOLD analysis project Ga0180085, IMG submission 123013) | Soil microbial communities from meander-bound floodplain in the East River, Colorado, USA - East River metaG ERMLT730_16_10D | ecosystem: Environmental > Terrestrial > Soil > Floodplain ... | reverse complement strand
GGCGCTCCTGCGCCCGCAGCGAAGACGCCGCCGGTCGCCGTCGCCCCGTTCACCGATGCCGACGTCCGGCGGATCGCTGCCCTGCCCGCCGCCGAGCAGGTCGAGGAAGTGCGGAAGGAGCTGATGCGGCGCAACCCCAGCCTTGACGGCACCGCGACCCACAAGATTGAGGATGGCGTAGTGACGGAGTTCGTTTTCACCCCCATCAAAGGTCAAGACGTCCTGACGGACCTCTCGCCCGTGCGGGCGCTGCCGGGCCTGACCTACCTGAACCTTTGGAGCTGCGTTGGGCTTGAGGACCTGGAGCCGCTCCGGGGCCTGAGGCTCACCCGGCTGATCATCGGCAGTTTGACGGTCAGCCTCCAGGTCCGCGATCTGGAGCCGCTCAAGGGCATGAAGCTCACGGAACTGCAACTTTACCGTTGCCAGGTCCAGAACCTGGAACCCCTGAAGGACATGCCGCTTACCAGGCTGACGCTGTTTAGCCACCAGGTCGGGGACCTCGGGCCGCTCAAGGGCATGCCGCTCACCGTGCTTGGCCTGGGTTACTGCAGCCAGATCCAGGACTTCACGCCGCTCAAGGATCTGCCGCTTACCGGGCTGCACCTCAATGATTGCAAGGTCCGGGATCTGGAACCGTTCCAGGGCATGAAGCTCGCCGGGCTGCAACTTTCCGGCACCCCGGTGCGAGATTTGGAGTTGCTCAAGGGCATGCCGCTGAAGCATTTGTCCATTCACAGGACCGCCGTCACTGATCTAAGACCTCTGCAAGGCATGGAACTGGAAGAGATCCACCTGACCCCGAAGAACATCACCCAGGGAATAGACATCCTCCGCGAGATGAAGAGCCTCAAAACCATTGGCATCGACTACAGCCAGTCCTGGCCGCCGGCGGAGTTCTGGGAGCGCTACGACAAGGGGGAGTTCACGGCCGCTCCGTTCACCGACGCCGACGTCGAGCGCATCGCGGCCCTGCCCGCGGCCGAGCAGGTCGAGGAAGTCCGCAAGGAGTTGAAGCGGCTCAATCCCGGCTTCGATGGCACGCTCACGCCCACGATCGAGAACGAAGTTGTCACGGAACTGTCATTCAACACCGACCAAGTGGACAACATCGCGCCGGTGCGGGCGTTGAAAGGGTTGATTTATCTCGATTGCCGCGGCACCTATCCGAACAAAGGGAAGCTGTCCGACCTCTCGCCCCTGACGGGTATGACCTTAAGCCGATTGGATTGTTCCTCGACTCAAGTGGCCGATCTCACCCCCCTCGCCGATCTGCCGCTGACCTTCCTGCATTTCAACCACAACCCGGTGTCCGACCTGACGCCGCTCAAGGGAATGCCCTTGCTGGAATTGGGATGTGCGGAAACCAAAGTGTCCGACCTGTCACCCCTCATGGGCATGAAGCTGCGCAAGCTGGGCGCCCAGTTGCTTCCGGTGACGGACCTCTCGCCGCTGGCAGGAATGCCCCTGACGGGACTGGACCTGTACCACACCATCGGCGTAACCAGCCTTGAGCCGCTGAAAGGCATGCCGCTGGAGGGGCTGAATCTCCAAGACGTTCCCGTGTCGGACCTTTCGCCGCTGGCGGGGATGACCACCTTGCGAACGCTCCTGTTGCAGGGGTGTAATGTCTCGGACCTGTCTCCGCTGGCGGGGCTGAACCTGACCGACCTGTTCCTGCGCGACAAGCAGATCACCGACCTCTCGCCGCTGAAAGGGCTGCCGCTGACGAGGCTCTCGATCAACGGCAGCGGAGTCAGCGATCTGACCCCCTTGCAAGGCATGCCGCTGGCAGAGATCCGCTTGAACCCCAAGAACATCACCGAGGGCCTGGACATCCTCCGCGACATCAAGAGCCTCAAAACCATCGGCATCGACGACAACAAAGCCTGGCCGGCGGCGGAGTTCTGGGATCGCTACGACGATGGGGAGTTCACGAATCCACCCTCGGCAACCAATCCCTGATGCCTCACCAGAGCGAAGGGTCCCGCGATTTACTTTTACGCTTCAGGCTTGTGAGAAATGCGGGCTATTCCTTCAGCAGCCGATCGATCCAATCGCGGGTGATCTCCTCCCCTTTGGCGCCTTGCCACTTGAGCTCGCCGGCCCAGAAGTGCCGCAGGTAGCCCTGCTTGTCGATCACATAGACGCTGGGCCACATGCTATTGCCCCAGGCGTTCCAGTTGGCCCCTTCGTTGTCGATCAGGAGCGGAAACGCCAGGTCGTCTTCCTTGATCTTGCGATCGAGGTGGGTGATCTCGCGCTCGGTCTTGGTTTCGGGCGTGTGGATGCCGATCATGGTGACGTTCTTGCCAGCCAGCTCGTCGTGCCATTTGCGGTAGATCGGGTAGTTGTGGATGCAATTGATGCAGCCGCAGGCGAAATAGTGGACGACGACGACCTTCCCCTTCTGGCCCGACAGTGAAAGCGGGGGTGAGTTGCGCCAGGCCGATGCGTCGCCGGTCAGCTCGGGGACCTTGAACCGCGTGCGGCCGAGCCTGGCAAGGTCGAAGTCGGCGGCAATCAGCGTGCTCCACTTCTGCTTTTGGGCGTCCGAGAGAGTCGCGAGAATCGTGCTCCGCTCGTCGCTATTGAGTTTGCTGGCCTCCTTGTTGAGGTCTTCCGTCGATTTGCCGGATGCCTCCTCGCGGAGCCTGGCCAGGGCGGCTTGCGAATCGGCGATTGCCTTGTCGATCGTCGCCCGCTGCTTCTCGGTCAGGGCGAGCTTGTGGATCACCGATTCCTGCTGCAAGGCCTTAGTGCCCAATTGCCGGAGCACGAGCTTGTCGAGCCGGGCGGCTTGTTGCGGCGTTAGAACCTTGGCCATCGCCACTTTGGCGTCGGCGACGATCGTCTCGGCCCCTTCGCTGGCTTCCTTCACGCTGCGGTTACGCAGGGGAAAGAGCCGCAAGTCGAGGGCGTCGAGAGTCGATTGGTACTCACCCCGCTGCGAGGCGGTCAGCTTGAGGTCCGCCACGACCGCTTCTTCGTGCAGGAGGGTCCAGTAGGCCTCGGTAGCCGGAGTCGCCTGGGCGAGGGCCGCATGGGAATACAAGAGCAGCCCTGCCGCGAGAACCGAAAGCGGAATCGATCGCATGGACCGCAAACTCCAAAAAACAGGCCCCGCGGCTTCGATGTCGGGTAGCCACCGCCGGTTACACGAATCTGCTAGCTCGCCCCACGAAGTAGCCAAAGTCGCCAGACTTTGGGCCATTGATGGCCGTATCAGACCCGAACTCCGGCGAGTCCGGCTGCTCCACCTCTGGCACATTCCTCTGGACGCGCCCGCCCCAAGCCGAGTACGCTTCGCGACCATTTTAGCGATGCGCACCTTCGTTGCGGGATCACCCACATGCTTTGCCGCTCACGCATTGTAATCGTTCTGGCCGTCGCAGCGCTTTTGGCTGGGGTGCCGTGGAATGATTCCTCGGCGGAGGAGTTCCGCATCGACACCGAAATCTTCATCGGCGACGAGAAGGAGCCAGCCGCCGAGATGCTGACGATCTTCGCGCAGGGCCTGGTCTATGACTTCCAACTCCTGGGGCCGGAGGAGATCACGATGCTCGACACGGTGCGGGGGCGGTTCACGCTTCTGGATCCGGCCCGCAAGGTGAAGTGCGGCCTGGGTGTGCAGGATGTGCTCCAGCAGGCGCTGGCGCTCGATGCGCACGCTGCCGCGTCGAAGGATGCCCTGTTCATGTTTGCCGCGGCGCCGCAGTTTGAAACCAAGGTCGAGCAGGCCACCGAGAATGGCCAGCCGATTGTGCGGCTGAGCCTGACGGCCAAACCGATGGAGTATGCCGTCGTGGCCCGACCTTCGGAGCGACCTGAGGCGGTGCACGCGTTCCGCTACTTCGCCGATCAGTTCGCCCGCCTCAACGCGATGCGGCCCGGCAATCTGCCGCCGGGGGCCCGCCTGGAACTCAACAAGGCCCTGGCCGAGCGGAAGCTGTTGCCTCTGGAGATTACGCGAACCATCCTGCCGGCCAACCCGCTGAGCAAAAAGGTCGTGGTCCGCAGCCGGCATTTGGTGAACTGGAGCCTCTCGGGCGAGGACCGCAAAAAGATCGATCGGGCGGGGACGTACCTGGCCGAGTTCTCGGCGGTGAACTTTGAGGACTATCGCTCGGCATCTGCCAAACCGCCGGTGAAGACGGCGCGGAAGTAGTGGCAGCCGGGTTCCGGCGCGGGTACGATCACAGCCTGGATTGATCTCCGGCCTTCCCGCTCCAGGAAACCCCGCCATGCGCTCGACCTCATTGCTCGGCATTTCGCTCGCGTTCGCCTGCTTCGCCCATTCCGCTGCCGCCGCAGACATCGTCGTCGAGAAGACCGACTCCGGCGTCAACGTGAAAGTCGGCGACCAGCCCTTCACGACGTACGTGTTTCAATCGAAGGTCAAGCCGATTCTGTGGCCGATCATTGGGCCCAGCGGCAAAGAGATGACCCGCGCTTGGCCGATGCGCGAGGGGAATCCCGACGAGAAGACCGACCATCCGCACCAGCGCTCGTTCTGGTTCACCCACGGCGAGGTGAACGGCATCGACTTCTGGGCTGAGACGGCCAAGGTCCAAGGAAAGATCGAGCACAAGGAACTGGTCAAGGCCGAAGGTGGCAAGACGGGCACGATTGTCACGCGAAATGAATGGACCGGCCCGGACGGCGGCAAGGTGCTCGCGGACGAGCGGACGCTGCGGTTTGGAGCAGACGCCGACAGCCGCTGGATCGACTTCGACATTACGCTCACCGCGCTGGCGGATGAAGTGAAGTTCGGCGACACCAAGGAAGGCTCGTTTGGTCTGCGGATCGCCGAGTCGATGCGGACCGACCGCAAGCTGGGCGGAAAGATCATCACCAGCGAGGGGTTGGAGGACGACAAGGCCTGGGGCAAGCCAGCTGCATGGGTCGATTACCACGGCCCTGTCGAGGGCGAGACGCTCGGCATCGCGATCCTCAACCACCCATCGAGCTTCCGCTATCCGACCGGCTGGCACGTGCGGACGTATGGCCTGTTCGCGGCCAATCCGTTCGGCGAAGGGGATTTCCGCGGCCAGCAGGTTGAGACATCGCACCTGATGAAGAAAGGCGAATCGCTGACGTTCCGTTATCGCGTGCTGTTTCACAAGGGGGATGAAAAGCAGGGCAAGGTGGCCGAGGCGTTCGCGAAGTACGCGAAGGAGTAACTCGGTTCCAGGCTCTGCCTGGGAACGAGATGAAGCCTGGGACCCAGAAGCATGGCCACGGAAACGAAGCTTTCGCCGCGGATCAGCGAGGCAGAACCTCGGGGAACTGCGTTCCCGGGCAGCGCCTGGGAACGCGAGGCCGACTGCTATTCCGCTGGCGAACGTGGGGCGATGGCGTGGGGGCAGGAAGTCCGGGCGTGGCTGCTTGGGCCGCTCTTGCGAGTGCTGGCCGCGGCAGGTGTGACTGCGGACCAGATTACGGCGGCATCGCTGGCCTGCGGATTGGCGTTTTGTCCGCTGTGGCTCTGGCCGGGAAGTCCGGCATGGGCCAGGCCGGCGGCACTTGGGGCACTGCTCATGCACTTGCTGCTCGACGGGCTCGATGGGCCGCTGGCCCGCCATCTGGGAACGGCGTCGCGGCGCGGATCGTTCACCGACACGCTGGCCGATCAGATCGTGGTCACCGTCAGCATGCTGTCGCTCATGGCGGTTTGGCGACCGGGAGTGAGCGTGGGGGTCGGGGGAGCCTACATCTTCTGCTACACGATGGTCGTCGGCTTTGCGATGGTCCGTAATGCGTTGGGCGTTCCTTATTCGTGGCTCGTCCGGCCGAGGTTTTGGGTCTATGGCTGGATCGCGGTCGATCTGCTTCTGCTGCCGGGATGGATGGACCTCGTCGTGGGCGGATTCACCGCAGTGCTGGCGATCAAGCTGGCGACCGGCTTTGTGGCGATCCGGCGGATGTTATGAGACAAGTCGAGGCAGAGCCTCGGGGAAGTGGGTTCCCCGGCCGAGCCTGGGAACCAGTTGGATACGAAACGCCCGCCGGTTATCATGGAATCATCGCGTCTGGGTGGGCCGCACACCCTGGCGCGCCTGCCGCCACGCACCCTCGCGTGTCCCGCCGTCCAACATTTGGACGGTCCCGCCTTTGGAGCCCTCCGATGATCCGCCGGATTCTGCAACTGTTTGTCCTCGCTGGTATCGTTACCCCCGCATTGGCCGCGGAATCCGCGCCCTGGCCGACCTTTCGCGGACCGGAGCGGACCGCCGTTTCGCCCGATACGGGGCTCTTGAAGGAGTGGCCTGACGGAGGCCCAAAGCTCGCGTGGGAAACGGCCGGCGCCGGCGGCGGATATTCGAGCCTGGCGATTGCGGGGGACCGAATCTACACGTTTGGCGACGGTTCTTCGACGGCCGCAGACGAAGATGAGTATTTGAGCTGCTTCGATGCCTCGGACGGGAAGCAGTTGTGGATGAGCAAGATCGGCCCTGCCTGGACAAGGAATTATGTAGGAGGCCGCAGCACGCCGACCGTCGATGGCGAGCGGGTCTATATCGTCACGCCGCACGGCGAACTGGTCTGTTGCCAAACGGCTGCGGGCAAAGAAGTGTGGCGCAAGGATTTGAAAAAGGAATTTGGCGGCAACAAGGGGGACGGCTGGGGCTACAGCGAGTCGGTGCTCGTCGATGGCGACAAGGTGGTGTGCACGCCCGGCGGCGCAACGGCCACCATGGTCGCCTTGAACAGGCTAACCGGCGAGAAGCTGTGGCAGACCGATCGGGAGGGCAATCGCGGCGCGGGTCACGCCTCGATTGTGATCGCAACCATTGGCGGCACGCGGGTTTACGTGCAGACGACGTCGAGCGGGCCGATGGGAGTGCGGGCTGAAGACGGCAAATTGCTGTGGACTTACGACTTTCCCCGGATCACGGCCGTCATTCCGACGCCAGTCGTCCGCGGCGATCTCGTCTTCGCTACGGCGGGCTATGGAAATGGCGGCGGCGTCCTGCTGAAGCAGGTTCCCGCCGCTGACGACCTGGTGAAAGTTGACGAGGTCTATGCACCCAAGGGAGAGCTGAAGAATAAGCACGGCGGAGTCGTGCTGATCGGCGATCACCTGTATGGCGATTCTGACGATAAGGGCTCGCCGTTTTGTGCCGAGTCCATGAGCGGCAAAGTCGCTTGGACTCGCGGGCGGAATGAGGGACCAGGCGGCGGCTCGGCAGCGATCGTCGCAGCCGACGGCTGCCTCTATATCCGCTATGCCAGCGGCACCATGGTCTTGGCGGAAGCGTCGCCCGAGAGCTACAAGGTGTTGGGAAGCTTTACGATTCCCGGAAAAGGCAAAGAGGCCAGCTGGTCCCACCCGGTGATCGTCGGCGGCCGGCTCTATCTGCGGGAGTGGGACCGGATTCTGTGCTACGAGTTGCGGGGATAGTGGCCTGCGTCACTGGGCTACTTGTTCCCTCACGGCACGAGGGAACGACTATGCCGCCTGCTGCTGTTCCGGCACCAGCGTCTCTCCCTTGGGCCGATTGGGCGCGAACAGCGTCCGGCTGGCCACCGGCCACCACGACTCTTGATCCAGCCGGCGATAGGGCGAATCGGCGGGCAGCTTCTCGACCAGGTAATAGTGGCAGGCCTTGAGATTGTGATAGGGCAGCGTCGGGAAGAGGTGGTGCAGGGCGTGGTAGCGGATCGAGAACGGGAAGAAGAGCCACGTCAAAAAGTCCCGACCCGTGAAGTTGCACGAGTCGAACAGGTGGTCTTCCATCGTGAATTCCCGGCCTTCGGTCTCGAAATGATGGTCGGCGAGCTGCCGCATCTGGTTCAAGATCAACACACCCAGGGCAAGCGAATAAAGCAGCGGCAGGCGGGTCCAAGGGGCGGCCCCGAGCAGCACTACGCCCGGAATCGCCACAGCCCGCAGCCAGCAGAGCAGCTCGATCGACGTAATCGCCCAGCGGTCAAATTCGGTCAGCTTGCGTTCGTAGCGCCAGTTCATGGTCAGGGCCGAGGCCCGCGTGAGCGCCCACTCGCGCAGCTTGGGATGCAGGAACGTCAGCGGTGCCAGAAAAAACCGCAGAAAGACGATGATCGGATAGGCGGCGACCAGCAGGGCGTAGCACAGGATGCTGGGAATGCTGCCGGGCCTGAAAATGTTGACGACGTATTCCGGATCCTCCGGCGTCCCATACATCTTCTGGCTGTGATGATCGCGGTGATGGCGCGTGTAGAAAGGCGATGGCGTGAGGGTCATCACGCCGACCAGCAGGTTCCAAACCACTTTGAACATCCGCATCTCGTGGTGGCCCAGGTGGCAAACTTCGTGGACCAGCGAGCCCAGGCGATAAAGCCAGAAGATCGCGAGCGGATAGGCAATGAGCTGCGGCCACGAGCCGAGCGGAAACGTCAAGTAGATCGTCGCGGCGGCATAAGCCAACGTCACGCTCAGGACGAAGTCGAACCAGTAGCGGGACGGGCTGATCCGAAAGAAATCGACGTCCGATTCCTGCACCACCTGTTTGACTTGACTGACCCATCCGGTCGAAGCGGACATGCAAAATCCTGTGGCAAAAGGCACCTGTGGAAAGTGGCACCTGCGGCACGTGGCACCTGCGGCACGTGGCAAGAGCCCCGCGGCGGCCGACCAGAAACGTATCTTAACCGGGGAATGCGCGCCTGCGAAGTGTCAGAATGGGCGTCCCGGGAAAAATGGCGGGTTTCTGTCGCGCGTTACCGAAGCCGCTTTCTTTTCCATCGGCGTCTGAAATGGGAGAAGCGATCTCATTTTCGCGCTCGTTCGAATCAGGCGGAAAAACCGGCTCTATCGCAGGCAGGGTTCTTCATTTTCCCAGCCTTCCCACTCAAATCAGTCTGTGTCATCGGACGATAGTTAATTCTGCTGACACCTTCCCCAAACTGCCAATTCTTCCCTGCCGGCAGTTCTTCCCACCCCAGTCATCCATCCGTGAGGAGTCTGCGCTCCCATGTCGGGTAACCCTCTCCAAATCCACGACTTAGGCGACCTGAGAACTTACGTCCACTCCACCCTTTGCAATCAGAACCAATTGGAGCCCGGTGCTTTTGATGTGACCGAACGTATTCTCCTCCGCGGCGAGCGACCATGCGGCATCTTTTTTTGCGTGCATGGTCCGCGGAGTGTCAAATTGACGGCGATCTGGGAAACCGATCGCAACACGATTCTGTTCTACAACTCGACCGGCGAGCGAATCCTGAAAACCCAGCTAGTTCAGGCCCCCAAGCTTGCCGCGGCGCTGGTTCAGTAAACCAGCACCAGCCCTGACCCACTTCCATTGAAAATCGCCGCAACTGCTTTACAAAAAACGACTTGTGACTTGCCGCGCCAGTCGATCACCCTACCCATCATCGACCACAGAACATACACGGAGGTTCATCATGTTGGTACTTTCCAGGAGGGAATCCGAGCGGGTCAGGCTCGGCGATTCAATCGTGCTGACCATTGTCAGGGTGTCCGGGGATAAGGTGCGTTTGGGAATTGAAGCCCCGGCTGACGTGCTCGTACTGCGGGACGAGCTCCAGCCGCACGACGAGCCGGTCGCAGAAACCGCTGTAACATCGTCGGATGAACTGCCGCAACGCAAAGCGGCATAATGCTTTACATCGAGCGCTGCGGGGCGCTCGCGGTCGCTGTGCCAGGCTTTCGCGATCACGCCGGCACCCATGCGACCCGTATTGGACCGGATCGCCCAGTGGGCCCTGGGCGATCCGTCGTGTCGTGGGCACCGTCTCGCGACCATCTTTTCGCACACCGCGTGTGCAGACGACCTGACTAATGTTTGACAGCCGCTGCCAGGTCGGGTATGCTCACCTTCACAACTGACCAGGGCGTGGTAGGTGCGCCTTGGTCCCTCCCGCCCCAAAATCCCACCGCCCACCATTCCCACCTGCCGCTGGCAAGCCTGCCGGCCGTGAATCCTTTTGGTTCGGAGCGTCATTTGCTCTTGCATCCTATGCCTGAGCATTTTTGGCTTCGAAACTGAAAAGCCACCCACAACATGGAGACTTCTGCCATGCGATGCGAAGGAAACCGTCTCAGCCGCCGTACCATGCTCACCGTCGGGGCCATTGGCGGCCTCGGCCTGAACCTGGGCGACTTTTTGGCGATGCGCCAGGCCCGAGCCGAAAAAAAGCAATACGACTTCCTGGAAGCCAAGGCTCAGAGCGTCATTCACATCTTCCTGCCGGGTGGCATGGCCCACCAGGAATCGTTCGACCCTAAGCCTTATGCCCCGATTGAATACCGGGGCGAATGCACCACGGTCAAAACGAAGACCGGCGAGGTCTTCTGCGAAACGCTGCCCAAATTGGCAGGCATTGCCGACAAATTGTGCGTCATCCGCTCAATGACCCACGGCGAAGCGGCTCACGAACGGGGCACGCACAACATGTTCACGGGGTATCGGCCCAGCCCGGCCCTGATCTTCCCCAGCATGGGCAGTGTGGTCAGCCACGAATATGGTCCACGGAACAATCTGCCCCCCTATGTGTGCATTCCGAACGTTCCGAATGAGTTCGCCGCCAACGGCTATCTCAGCTCATCGTTCGCACCCTTCAGCCTGGGTGCCGATCCGGCCAATAACGGCTTCCGCGTGCAAGACCTGAATCTGCCCAACGGCGTCGATGACGCTCGCTTCACCCGTCGCCGCACGGCTCTCGAAGCGGTGAACGACCACTTCGTCAAAAAGGAAAAGTCCGATTCGGTCGGCGCCCTCAATACCTTCTACGAGCGGGCCTACAGCCTGATCAGCTCGCAGCAAGCCCGCGAGGCCTTCAACATCGAAGCCGAGCCGGCCAACATTCGCGACGAATATGGCCGCAACACGGCCGGTCAGCGCCTGCTCATGGCTCGCCGGCTGGTGGCGGCGGGCGTGCGCTTCGTCACGCTGACCTACGGCGGCTGGGACATGCACAACAACATCACCGCCGGCATGCGGAATCAGCTCCCCGCGCTCGACCAGGGCCTGACCGCCCTGATCAACGACCTGGAGCGCAACGGCCTCTTGGCCAGCACGCTGATCATGGTCTCCAGCGAGTTCGGCCGCACTCCGAAGATCAACGGAAACGCCGGCCGCGACCACTGGCCGAAGGTGTTCAGCGTCATGCTGGCCGGCGGCGGCATCAAGGGGGGCCTGATTTACGGCACGTCGAACAGTACAGCCTCTGAGCCCGACATGGATGCGATGGGCCCCGAAGACTTGGCCACGACCGTTTATCACCAGCTCGGCATCGTCGCCGACAAGGAACTGATGGCCCCCGGCGACCGCCCGATCGAAATCGTCGATGGCGGCAAGGTGGTTAAAGGCCTGTTAGCGTAGGGCACTAACAATTCGTGGCCGACGCTGCCAGCGTCGGCGAGTGACCGGCCGACGCTGGCAGCGTCGGCCACGTTTGCGTTTGACCCGCCTGAGCCCGCCCTCGCACGATGCTGTGCGGCCCACCCGGCGGCTTTTTGAACAGCGATTGAGGCCCGTATGACTCGCTCGTCTTTGCGCCACTACTCGTTCCCGGGCTCTGCCGGGGAACGCACTTTCCCGAGGCTCTGCCTCGCCGTTTTGTTTCTCCTCGCAACTTGTGAGCCGGCCGCCGCCGTCGAGCCCTCGCTCGGCAGCATCACCCCTTACGGCGTGCAGCGCGGCACCGAGGTCGAGATGGTCTTTGGTGGCGGGCGACTCGCCGACGCCAAAGAGCTGCTCTTCTACTCTCCCGGCTTTACGGTCAAAAGCGTCGCCGCCGAGAATGATGGGGCGGTCAAGGCCCTCGTCGCCGTGGCACCCGACTGCCGCCTGGGAATTCACGCCGTGCGCCTGCGAACCAACACGGGCGT
>Ga0180085_1000672_pt1 | contig 11836 bp, 10 predicted proteins | sample EasRiv730_16_10D_FD_123013 | JGI IMG/M metagenome (GOLD analysis project Ga0180085, IMG submission 123013) | Soil microbial communities from meander-bound floodplain in the East River, Colorado, USA - East River metaG ERMLT730_16_10D | ecosystem: Environmental > Terrestrial > Soil > Floodplain ... | reverse complement strand
TTGTCCGCTTCGATCCCGCATTCTATTCCGGCATCGAGACCTCGCCCGGCGTTCCCTACGTTCCGCAGGGCGAGCTCACGGGGCTCTGGAGAGGACAGCTCTCCGCCAACAGCCCGACCTTTCAGACGTTCGACGCCTCGGTCGATTTCGAGTTCGGCGAGGTTCCGCTATTCGATGAGGCCTCGGAGGGCCGGGGGGTCTCGATCTCGGCCGGCCTGAGCGTGCGGCCGGCCAACTCGGTCCGCATCGAGGGCAGCCTCGCCTGGCTCCGGCTGGAGCGGGAGAGCGACGGTTCCGAGTTCGCGACCACGACCATCCCGCGTCTCAAGATCGAGTACCAGCCCACCCGCGCGCTCTTCTTCCGAGTCGTCAGTGAATACCTGAGCGAGAGCCGCGCCGCACTCCGCGACCCCGCTACTGGGGATGTCCTGCTCGAGGACGGTGCCCCATCCGCCGTGCAGACCCGCGATGGACTCCGGACCGACTGGCTGGCATCGTACGAGCCGTCGCCGGGGACGGTCGCCTTCTTTGGCTACGGATCGACGATGACGGCCGAGAGTTCCTTCGACTTCGCGAGCCTCGAGCGGCAGAATGACGGGTTCTTCTTGAAGCTGGCGTATCTGTTCAGGAAGTAGGCAGGGAGGCGGACCGCCCCTGGATCCACTAGCTTCCAATCCCCCTCTTGACCGGCCCCCACGGAGGCTCCGTGCGTCGCACGCAATTCCTCGGCACCGGGTTTTCGGTGCCCGACCGGGTCGTGACCAACGATGACCTCGCGAAGCTCATGGACACGTCCGATGAGTGGATCCAGGAGCGCACGGGGATCCGGACGCGGCGCTGGGTCACCGAGGGGCAGACGAGCGTCGACCTGGCGCTGCCTGCCGCCCGGCAGGCGATCGAGGCGGCAGGCCTCGCCCCCACCGACATCGACGCCATCGTGTTCGCGACCTCCACGCCCGACCACTTCTGTCCCGGCAACGGCGTCTACCTGCAACGCGCGCTCGGCGCGGGCGACATTCCCGCGCTCGACGTCCGCAACCAGTGCGCCGGTTTCGTATACGGCCTCTCGGTCGCGGACGCCTGGATCCGGTCCGGACAATACCAGCGCGTACTACTCGTGGGGGAGGAGATCCAATCCACCGGCATGGACCTCTCCTCGGAGGGCCGGCACACGGCGGTGATCTTCGCGGACGGGGCGGGGGCGGTGGTCCTCGGCGCGCAGGATGCCGATGACGGACGCGGCATCCTCGGCTTCGACCTGCACACGGACGGCGACTACGCCGAGAAGCTGTGGGTCGACAGCCCGGGCTCGATGTATCACCCCCAAATCACCGAGCAGCACCTGAGGGAGGGGCGCCAGTGGCTCCAGATGGACGGGCGCGAGGTCTTCCGGCACGCCGTGGTCAAGATGCCCAAGTCCGCCAAGGCCGCGCTCGAGAAGCTCGGATTCACCTTCGCCGATGTCGCCCTGTTCATTCCCCATCAGGCCAACCTCCGCATCTCCGAAGCCATCCAGAAATCGCTCGGCCTGCGGGAGGACCAGGTCTACAACAACATCATGACCTACGGCAACACCACCTCCGCGACCATTCCGATCGCGCTGGACGAGTGCGTCCGGAGCGGCCGCCTGAAGCGCGGCGACCTGCTGGTCCTGACCGCGTTCGGCTCGGGGTTCATGTGGGGGAGTTGTGTGGTACGCTGGTAAGCGGGTCAGCGGGGAAGCGGGGAAGCGGGGAAGCGGGGAAGCGGGGAAGCGGGGAAGCGGGTTCGAGAATAGCGATGCCTGAAGAGGTTGGCGAGGGATCGGTCCGGAGGGGCGTTGGTGAGCAGTAGTGCATCCTGGGATCGCGAAGCCGATCGCGAACCACAGGCCCGGAGGACCGACCCGAGCCAACCGGCAAGGCGACTTCGTGAGGGGCGAACCACATTGCCCGCCGGAGCGACCGCCGGCGGGGGTTTGAAACATCCGACGGCGATGTTTCGTACTGCAACACGTCACCCTGATCCGAGGAACCAATGGGACTGCTCTACCTGATCGTTTCCATCGCCGCGGCGATGGGGGGCTTTTACATCGCCCGCACCTTCGTGCGCCGCCGGCTGCGCTTCGTGGACGCGGTCTATTCGCCCGCCGCGCCGTTCGTCGCCGGCGCCGTCGCGGCAGTCATCGCGTGGCCCGCCGCGCTCCTTCCGCTGGTGACTGGCGCAACGGCCGCTGTCTTCGGGATCGGTGCCGGCCTGGGCACCGCGAGCGGCGTCAAGGCACTGCGCAGCGGCCAGTCGGGCTAGGCGCCGGGGGCGGGTATATTCGGAGCATGGCGACCGTCAATTGCGTCCGCTGCGGGGAAGCCCGCGACCAGATGGCCTTCCGCCCCTTCCAAAACGAACTCGGCCTCAGAGCGTTCGAGCAGATCTGCGCCGTGTGCTGGGCTGAGTGGCTGAAGTATCAGCAGCAGCTCATCAACCACTACGGCCTGGATCTGCGAAGCCCTGAGGCCAGGCAGTTTCTCTACGGGCAGATGGAGACCTTCCTCTTCTCCCCCGCCCCACCGGCTTAATCCCCGAGCTTCCCCTCCAGCGTCATCCGCTTCCGCTGGCGCATGATCTCGAGCCTGGCGCTCTCACCGGGGCCGTAACTCCGCAAGATCCGCATCAGGTGGCCGGGATCGGCCGGCTTCCGCCCGTCGACCGACATCACCACGTCGCCGGCCTTGAGTCCGAGCGGCGCGGGGTCACCGACGTCGACGACGAGCACGCCCTCCGACGTCCCGAAGTAGCTCCCGAGCCGCGGATTCAGCGGGGCGAGTTCCACGTGCAGCATCAGCGGCCAGGCCGTCATCCGCGGCATCCGCCCTTCCGGGCGGGGAGCCATGCTCCGGGCCATCTCGCTCCGCTGAATCGCGAGCTCGAGGGCGCGCGCATCCGGCATCCGGCCCACGAAGTACTCCTCCCCACCAGGCATCACACGGATCTTGTACCCGCCATCCGGCGTGGTGATTACGGCCAGGTTGTCGGACTCAGCAGCCGTGACGACCGTCGTGCGCTTCTTGTCCTTGCCGCGACGGTACTCCACCGGCACCGTGTCGTTCGGTCCCAGCTGGGCGACGATCTCCACCAGGCGCATGCCGGGGTGCAGGACCCGGGGGCGCGTCCGGCCGGGTTCCGCACGGCTGGGCGTCCCCACCCCGAGCGGCGTCCCGTTGAACCGCACGATGATGTCGCCTCCGCGGAGCCCGGCCTTCGCCGCCGGTCCGTTCGGCGTGACCCCGTCCAGGAAGGCGCCGATCGAGTCGGACTCGCGGGGCCGGGTGTTGACGATGACACCGAGGCGGACGCGCCGGGCCGCGAAGGCCTGCACGAATGCCGGCTGAATGGAATCCTGGAAGAGGAACATCCGCCGCTGGAGCGAATCGGCCCGCCACCCGACAGAGTCCACCACGATCGTGAGGGACTCCACCCGGGAGGCGGGCGGACGCCGGGGCTTGGGCGTCTCCTGCGCCGCACCGAGCGCGGTCGCCCCGGTCAGGAGCGCCAGGACAGCGAGCAGCGGGCGGCGGGTGTACATCAGAGTCCCACCTGTTCCGCGCGGGTCACGTGCACGTCGACCAGCGCATCCATCAGGCCCACACGCTCCCGCCACAGACTGAGGAGTTCAGTTTCTGTGGCACCGGTGGCAGTTGCCTGGGCCGCCGAAAGCCGGCGGTCGAGGTCGGCGATGCGATCCTCCAGCGACGCGGCGACGCGGGCCGTGTAGGCGTCGGTCACTCGCTGGTCGGGCCGGAGGGCCTGGAGCGCCTGCTCGAGCGCCGCCGACTCGGCCATCGTCGCCGTCAGCTGGTCGGACGCGCGGGCCACGCCGGGCGTGAGGACGTCGCGCCCGATGACGAACAGGACCAGCGACGCGGCCAGCGCGAGCGCGCCGACGCCGAGGCGCCGCAACCGGGCCTGGCGCCGCTCGCCACGCACCCGCTCGGCCACTTCCGCGAACCGGTCACGCGACGGGCGCAGGGCCGGCAACGCGCGCATCCGCGCCACCCGCTGGTGCAGCCGCTCGAGCTCGGCGGCGCACTCGTCGCACTGTGCCACGTGCTGCCGCGCCTCGGCGGAACCCGGCTCACTCCCCGCATCCCGCAGCGCCAGCAGCTGATCCATCCGGAGGTGCATCATGCGACCGCCTCCTCCCCGAGCCAGCGGCGAAGCTTCACGTGCGCCCGCGCGAGCTGAGACTTCGAGAAGCTCGGGGTCTTCCCCATCATCGCGGCGATTTCCTCGTGCGTGTATCCCTCGACGTCGTGCAGCCAGACGACCGCGCGGGAGACCTCGGGCAGGCGCTCCAGCGCAGCCTCCAGGTCCATCCGGAGCGGCGTGTCCTCCTTGCGGAAGGCGTGCACCTCGTCGTGGAGCTCGTCGGTATCGCGATACTTGTTCCGCCGGAGCCGCATCAGCGCCTTGCTCGCGGCGACCTGGCGCACCCAGCCCCAGAGCGAACCGTCCCCCCGGTACTGGCCGATGCTGCGATAGACCTCGAGGAAGGTCTCCTGCAAGACGTCCTCGGCGTCCTCGACCGTGCGGCAGATCCGCCGGGCCACGTTGTAGACCGGCGTCTCGAACGAGCGATACAACACCTCGAGCGCCGCCGGGTCCCCGGCCCGCACCCGGGCGATCACGGACTCGGCGTCGTCGATGAGGTAGGAATCCACCACGAGGGCTCTGGGCATAGACGCCGTAAAGATGCCGGAAGAGCGGGGAAGGTTGCAGGGGGAGGGTGCTGGTCAGATGGGCAGATGGGCAGATGGGCAGTCAGGAAGAGCGGTGCGCCGATAACTTGATGTGCACCAACCTGTTACCGCCACGTGAATCGCGCCCCGGAATCCTCAGACTCCCGACCGGCGGCGCTTCGCGGGTGCTCAGGACCACCCGCCCATCCGCCCATCCGCCCATCTGTCTACATTTCGCCCATGTCCACCCCCGCCCCGCATCTCTGGCTGCACCACCTGGCCGACGAGGCCGACGCCGCCTTCCTCTACCGCGAGCTGGCGAAGAGCGAGCCGGACGACCGGCGCGCCGAGCTGTACCTGAAACTGGCCAATGTCGAGGAGCGCCACGTCGGGTTGTGGAAGAAGCTCCTGGAGGAGAACGGCCACCGGATTCCGGAGGTCGGGCCATCCCGCAAGGCCCGGGCAACGGCCTGGCTCGCGCGGCGGGTCGGCCCGAAGATGCTGCTCCCGATGCTGCTCGAGGAGGAGGGGCGCGAGGTCAAGGGCTACCTCCAGTTGTACCAGGACTCTCCCGACGGCGTCGTGGCGCCAACTGCCCTCCGGCTGGCGCGGGAATCCAAGGAGCACGCGGATACCCTGGCGCACCTCACCGGCAGCGGAAGCGAGCCGTGGCACAAGACTGGGGCGGGCGGGTTCCTCCGGAATGTGGTGTACGGCTTCAACGACGGGCTGACGGCGAATTTCGGCCTGGTGGCGGGGATGATCGGCGCGCAGGAGGGATTCGCGTCGGTGGGGCATGCGGTCGTGGTGGCGGGCCTCGCGGGGATGGTGGCGGATGCGCTCTCGATGGGCTCCTCCGGTTTCCTCGCGGCGAAGAGCGAGCGCGAGGTGTACGAGCACGAGATCGCGATGGAACGGGAGGAAATCCGGCTGATGCCGGAGCTCGAGCGCGAGGAACTGAGCATCCTCTACCAGGCCAAGGGGATTCCCGAGGCGCAGGCGAGCGCCCTCGCGACCCAGGTGATGGCGGACCCGGTGAAAGGGCTCGAGGAGAAGGTGCGCGAGGAGTTGCGGATCGGCGAGGCGTCCAGCACGCCGCTTCGCGAGGGGTGGGTCACCGGGATCGCGACCGCGTTCGGGGCGTTCATTCCGGTGGCGCCGTTGCTCGTCAGCACCGCGCCCTGGGCCATCTGGACGTCATTCGGCGTGGCGATGCTCTCCCACTTCGGCGTGGGCGCCGCGCGCAGCTTCTTCACCGGCCGCGGCGTGCTCCGCAGCGGCATGGACATGTTCGTCGTCGGGCTCGGGGTGGCGGTGGTCGGGTATTTCGTGGGGGAGTGGATCGTAAGGCTGCTGTAGCGTTTACCCCACCACCAAGCTCACCAGCCTCCCCGGCACGTAGATCCGCTTCTGCAGTTCCTTCCCGTCGGTGAACCGCCGGACCGTGGTATCGGACAGCGCGGCGGCCACGATCGCCTCCTCCCCCGCCCCGCGCGGCACCCGCACCCTGCCGCGGGTCTTGCCGTTCACCTGCACCGGAATCTCCATCGTGTCCTCGACGGTGAGCCGCTCGTCCCACTCCGGCCACCGCGCTTCGAACACCGAGGTGCCGTGGCCAAGGATTTCCCAGCACTCTTCCGCGAAGTGCGGGGCGAAGGGCGCCAGCATCACGATCATTTCCTTCACCAGGTGCCGCTCGCAGCAGTTGCTCTCGCGGACGGCGTTGAGCAGCTCCATCTGCGCGGCGATCGCGGTGTTGTAGCTCAGCGACTCCATCGCCTCGGTGACCTTCTTCTTGGTCTGGTGCCACTTCACGACCACGGACTGGTGGATTTCGTTGCCGACCAGCGTCGTTCGCTCGCACTGGTCCACCAGGTCCCAGACCTTGTCGAGGAAGCGTCGCGGTCCGCTGATGCCCGTCTCGCGGAAATCCCCGCCTTCCTGGAACGGCCCGAGGAACATCAGGTACAACCGGAAGGTGTCGGCGCCCCATTTCGCGACGTAATCGTCCGGAATGACGACATTGCCCCGCGACTTCGACATCTTGGCCCCGTCCTTCACGATGAGGCCGTGGGCCCGGAACCGCGCGAATGGCTCGTCGAACTCCAGGTGGCCGAGCTCGTGGAGCGCCATCGCGATGAACCGCGAATAAAGCAGGTGGAGCACGGCGTGTTCGTTGCCGCCGATGTACATCGTGACGGGGCACCATTTCCGGGTGCGCGCCGCGTCGAACGGCCGATCGGAGAATTCGGTGCTCGGGTAGCGGAGGTAATACCACGCCGAGTCGAGGAAGGTGTCGGAGACGTCGGTTTCGCGCCGCGCCCGCTCGCCGCACTTCGGGCACGGCGCGTAATACCACTCCTCGTGGCGTGCGAGCGGCGACACCCCGCTGTCGTCGGGGCGGAAGTCTGCGATCGGCGGGAGCAGCACCGGCAGATCCTTCTCGGGCACCGGCACCGGGCCGCACACGTCGCAGTAGATGATCGGGATGGGCGGGCCCCAGTACCGCTGCCGCGAAATGCACCAGTCGTGGATTCTGAAGCGGACGACGCCCTTCCCGTGGCCCTCGGCTTCGAGCCAGCGGATGATCTCCGCCTTGCCTTCCATGGCCTGCCGGCCGCTGAAGCGGCCCGAGTTGGCCAGCACGTACCCCTCGGTGCCGCTTTCGGCCCCCGTGACGGGGGCGGCGGGATCGGTTCCCGTGCGCGCGAGCACGCGCACGACCGGCAGTCCGAATTTCGTGGCGAACTCGAAGTCGCGCTCGTCGTGGGCCGGCACGGCCATGATGGCGCCGGTCCCGTATTCCATCAGCACGTAGTCCGCGATCCAGACGGGAATCCGCTGGCCGGTGGCGGGGTTCACCGCATACGTCCCGGTGAACGTGCCGGTCTTGTCGCGATCCCCGATGCGGCGTGACACGAGATCCTTGGCGGCCGCCGCCTGCCGGTAGGCATCGACCGCGACGCGGTGAGCATCGTCGGTGAGCTGCGCGACAAGCGGATGCTCGGGGGCCAGCACCATGAAGGTGGCACCGAAGATCGTGTCGGGCCGGGTGGTGAAGACGCGGATCGCGCCGCAGTCGCCCTCGACGTCGAACTCGATCTCCGCGCCCTCGGAGCGGCCGAGCCAGTTGCGCTGGGCCGTCGACGTGCTGGCGGACCAGTCCATCCTGGAGCGGTCGTCGAGGTTCGCCAGGAGGCGGTCGGCGTACTCGGTGATCCGGAAGTACCATTGCTCCAGCGCGCGCTGCTCCACCCGGGTGTCCGGATGCCGCTCGCAGAAGCCGTTGATGACCTGTTCGTTCGCGAGGACGGTCTTGCACTCCGGGCACCAGTTGACCATCCCGTATTTCCGGTAGGCCTTGCCCGCCTTGAACAGCTGCAGGAACAGCCACTGTGTCCACTTGTAGTACGCGGGATCGGTGGTGGCCAGCTCGTTCCGCCAGTCGAACATTCCGCCGATCCGCACGAGCTGCCGCCGGAAGTTCGCGATGTTCCGCGGGATCAGCTCGGCGGGATGAACCCCCAGCTTGATCGCGTAGTTCTCGGAGTGGATGCCGAACGCGTCGAACCCGATCGGCTGGAACACGTCGTGGCCCTGCAGGCGCTTGAAGCGCCCGTACGTGTCGCTGCCGGTGAACGCGAACATGTTCCCGACGTGCAGCCCCTCGGCCGAGGGGTATGGGAACATCATGAGGTTGTAGAACGGGCGTGCGGCGCTATCCAGGTCCGGCTCGTTGGTATGCCGCTCGGCCCACCGGGCCTCCCACTTGGCCTCGACGGCCTGCGGGTCGTAGCCCGGGGCGTGATGCTGATCGCTCATAGTGGGCCGGAATCTATCCGGCGGGCGGGACAGGGCCAAGCACACCTCACCAGCTTGCTGGGGGCCGATGGGGGGCGTAAGTTTTCTCTCATCCCCCACTTACAAGTCTGCGGAGAGCCATGGCCGGCGTCAGGAAGGACCTCACCCGCTCGCTCTACTTGTATGGGACGGCCGTGCTGGTCGTCCTTGGCGCGTTCATCGCCGCCATTATGACGCGCAGCGAGGCGCGGCACCTTCAGGAAGACACGGACGCGCAAGTGACCGCCCTGGCGGAGCGGGCGGCGTCGGTGCTCGGGCTCGGGCTCGCGTATCGCCCGGACGAAATGGCCCGGCTCGCCGTCCCGGGCGAAGGCGCGCGTACGGCGGCCTCCGATCTCCGGCGGTACCTGGATCTCGATCCCGCGCTCGCCACCACGGTGGAAGTGCAGGTGGTGAACGGCCAGGGAAGCCTCATCTGGAGCAGCCGGCCGGACGCCACCATCGGCGCGTCGGTGGCGGGCCTCGATCCCGCGATGGGCGGCGATGCCCTGGAACTCCTCACCCTGCCTGGGGCCTTCGGTCCCGAACGCGCGGCGGTGGCACCTGTGGCCGGCTCGAGCTGGCGGGTCATCGGCCGGACCCCCGCGGGTGCGAGCCAGGCGGAAGCGCAGCGCAGGATTCTCCTGACGACGCTGCTCTTCGTGGTACTCGGTGGGATGACGCTGTTCCTCCTCATCCGGTGGCTGGGCCGCCGGGCCATGCTGCCGCTCATCGTGGCCGAGGAAGTGGCGACGCAGGTGGCGCAGGGGAACCTGGCAGCGCCCGCGATGGCGGCCGCAGGGCCGGATGCCGCACAGAGCCCCTTGCTGGTGTCGATCGGAACGATGGTCGAGGCATTGCGGACGCTGGTCGGCGCCATCCGGAGCGCCTCGGGCGAGGCCGCGGCGATGGCCGAGGAAATCTCCGCCTCCACCGAACAGATGTCGGCGTCCACGCAGGAGGTGGCGGGAACGACCGCCGACCTGACCGAGCGGGCCAGCAAGCAGGCCGTGGTGGTCCGGGCGGCCGCGGAGGATGCCCATCGCATCCTCGGCATCGCGCAGGAACTTGCGGCCGGCGCGACGCAGGCGGCGGAGCGGAATGCCGCGCTCGCCAAGCTGGCGCGCTCGCACCGGGCTCGGCTGGACGAGAGCACGAGCGAGCTGGTGCGGCTCACCGAAGAGGTGGAGAAGGGCGCGGCGGAGGCCGAGGGACTGGCCACGTCGTCGGAAGAGATCGAGAAGTTCATCGCCCAGACCAAGGCGATCGCCAAGCAGACGCACATGCTCGCACTGAACGCCGCGATCGAGGCGGCGCGCGCGGGGGGCGAGGGACGCGGCTTCAGCGTCGTGGCCGAGGAAGTCCGGAAACTCGCGGGCCAGGCCGCGCAGGCGGCAACATCGACCAGCGAGACGGTCCAGAGTGTCGTGAGCCGGGTGCAAACGGCGCGGGAGCGATTGCTCCGTCTGGCGAAGGGTGGAATGGCGGCACGCGATGCGGCGCACGCGGCCGCGGAGGGGCTCCGCACGGTGGCGCAGGACGCCGAGGCCAACGATCAGTGGACCCAGGCCATTTCGACGTCGGCGGGCGAAGTGCGGAAACTGATCGAGGGCATCGCCGGGCGGATGAAGGAGGTCTCGCACGGCACCGAGGAGTACGCCGCGGCGGCCCAGCAGATCGCGGCCGCGGCCCAGGAGCTCAACGCCTCCACCGAGGAAATCTCCGCGTCCGCCACCCACCTCGCGGAGGCGGCGGATCGGCTCACCGGGGCGGTAGGCGGCTTCCGGGTCGGGTAGCGGCTACCTCACCACCTCGTCGAGCGCCGTGAGGAGCGGCGCGAAGTGTTCGGGGGTGAGATCCCCCATGTGCCCGATGCGGATCATCGCGTCGGCCAGCGCGTCCAGGCCGGTGCCGATGGTCCAGCCCCTGGCCTTCATCGCCTGCGCGACCGCCCGCCCGCTCTTCCCCGGAGGCACCTGCAGCGCCGACACGGTCCACGACCGCCGGCCTTCGACGGCGTAGAAACGCCACTCGGGGTGCACGGCCACCCACGCTTCCATCATCCCCAGCATCTCCCGGTGACGCTGCCACCGCTTCTCAACGCCGCCATCGGCCTCGATGCAGTTGAGCTGATGCTCGAGTGCGAGGTAGAGCGGCAGCACGGGCGTCTGCGTGGGCTGGTACTGCCGGACCGCCTCCTCGTGCAGCGTCAGGTCGAAGTACCAGCCGGGGTGCTCGGCGGCGTGGGCGCGCTCCATCATCCGGGGCGAGGCCACCGCGATCGAGATCCCCGGCGGGAGTGCCAGCGCCTTCTGCGAGCCGGTGAAGACGAAGTCCAGGCCCCAGAGATCGGTCTCGACCGGCGAGCCGCCGATGGAGGTGACCGCATCCACGAGGAGGACGATGTCGCCCTGGGCATGCACCACGCGGGCGAGCTCCCGCAGCGGCGCCAGCGCGCCGGTGGACGTCTCGGAGTGGACCAGCGCCACCGCATCCACCGGGGGGCCGTCCAGGAAGGTGAGGAGCTGGTCGGGTTCGATGGTCCGGCCGATCGGCACCGAGACCCGCACCACTTCCTTCCCGCAGCGCGCCGCGATCCTCGCGAAGCGGTCCCCGAAGAAGCCACCATCCACCACGAGCACCCGCTCCCGGACGCCGCTCAGGATGGCGGCCTCCATGAAGCCGGTGGCGGAATTGGTGGAGACGAAGACGGGGTGGGTGGTGCGGAACAGGCGTTTGAGCGGGGCTTCCATACGCTGGAGCAGGGCGATCATCTCGGGCCCGCGGTGCGCGAACATCGGCCGCACCATCGCCTGCAGGACCTCGAGCCGGACGTCGGTCGGCCCGGGAAGGAAGAACCGGCCGAACTCGAACTCCGGGCCCCCGTCGCCGCTCACCGCTGCCCTCCTGCCGCACCGAGGTACTTGTCGAGCAGGTCATCCTCGAGGATGTCCGTCGACTTGATGAGGCGGACGCCTTCGTCCCCCCACTCCCGGAGGAGGTGCTCGCCCACGTCGTGATCGATGGCGCGGGTGGCGTCGGTCACGAGGTAGATCCGGGTCGCGGGCCGGTGGGTCAGCAGCCCCTCGACGGCGTACCGGTCACTCACGTCGAGCGCCACACCATAGAGCACGATCACTTCGGGATCGAGCACCCGGAGCACGGCGTCCACGTTGGCATTCGTGAAGACGTCGAACCAGTGCTTATGGAAGAGGATGTTGCCACGATGCGCGCCGACCTCCCGGGCCACGACCTCGGGATCCCGGGGCTCCGGTTCGAAT
>Ga0180085_1000670_pt1 | contig 11862 bp, 13 predicted proteins | sample EasRiv730_16_10D_FD_123013 | JGI IMG/M metagenome (GOLD analysis project Ga0180085, IMG submission 123013) | Soil microbial communities from meander-bound floodplain in the East River, Colorado, USA - East River metaG ERMLT730_16_10D | ecosystem: Environmental > Terrestrial > Soil > Floodplain ... | reverse complement strand
TCCTCACGCCAGTGCGCCGCGTAGGAGAAGAGCTTCTTCGGGATGCAGCCGACGTTGACGCAGGTGCCGCCGAAGCGGCCGGGCTCCGCGATCGCGACCTTCGCTCCATACGACGCCGAGACGCGGCTCGCGCGTACCCCGCCCGAGCCGCCCCCTATGGTGAAAAGGTCGTAATCGAAACCCAGACTACTTCAGATTCGGGAGATTGAGCCCGACGAGTTCGAGCTGCGAGGCGAGGCGGTTGTGCTGCGGCTTGTCGGCGAGCCACCTGAGCGCGTTCTTGACCTTCTGCTCGATCTGCGCGCGCGGCATGCCCTCGATGCCGCTGAACATGTCCGCGAGCTCCTTCAGGTTGGCCGACTGCGCCTCCGAGCGCACCTGCGCCAGCTTGGCCTCGATCGCCTTGCGGTCGAGGTTCGTCACCAGCTTCATCGTTTTTTCCTCGTCCCTCGCCATGCCCGCGTCTCCTTCCCCGGTCCCTGCGAATATCTAGCCCGATTTTACCAGCGTATAGCGGCTTTCCTCGACGCGCACCGCGCCGTCGGCGACCAGCTTCTCGAGATGCGCGGTGAGGGAGCGCGCCGCCACCCGGTGCACGCGCTCGGGCACATCGTCGTAAACGAAGGGCAGCATCTCGTCGAGCGACGGGTGCTCCAGGCGCACGAGCGCAGCGACGACCTTGCGCTCGCGGTTGAGCCGGTGCGCGATGAGGCGGCGCAGCTCCTTGTGCGGCGCGCCGATCAGGTAGCCGTGGCCGGGCGCGATGATCGCGATGTCCTCGCCGAGCAGCCGCTCGAGCGACTGCAGATACGCGCGCATGTCGCCGTCGGGCGGGTTGATCACCACCGTCGAGCCCTGCATCACGTGATCGCCGGTGAAGAGCATGCGCGTCTCTTCGAGCAGATAGCACAGATGGTTCGACGCATGCCCCGGCGTGTGGATGGCGCGCAGCGAGATTTCTCCCAGATCGACGCGCTGCCCGTTCTCCAGCACGAAATCCGCCTTGAAGGCCGCGTCCTGGCCCGCGGGCGCCGGGCGGCCGAGAATTTTTGCTCCCGTGGAGGCCTTCAGCGCGGCCGCGGCGGGCGAATGATCGAGGTGGGTATGCGTACAGAGAATCCACTTGATGCTCTTGAACTGGAGAATCTTCTCGATGTGCGAATCGATCGCCGGCCCGGGATCGATGACGGCGACGCCACCCACGATGTAGGTATTCGTCCCCGGCCCGGTCATCAGGCCCGGGTTGGGCGCCGTAAGGCGCGTCACCCAGCGGTCGAGGCGCTTGGGCTCGCCGGCGACGATGTCGTAGGTCGTCTTTCCGGTCTCGTCGGGATCGCTCCAGTGGATCTCGAAGTACGGCGCGTCGGCGCGCCGGAAAATCCTCGGGCCGTCCCTGCCTTGCGCCCAGCAGGCGCGGTTCTCCTCGACCTCCGGCAGCGCGCGGGCGTGCTCTAACGCGGCGCGGGGATCGGCGAACCGCGAGAGATCCCTCAGCGACGCCTGCGTCGCATTCACGAGCTCGATCTCGTTGCGCGCGGCGCGCTCGAGCGCTTCGCGCGGCGTGATCCAGGCGTCGTGCACCGTCTCGGCCGCATCGTGCGAGCCCCTCTGGCCTTCCGGCGCGAGCGCGACGAAGAAGCGCGCCTCGAAGCGCCGCGACCGTCCGGGCGCGGTGATCCAGTGGCCGTAGTACGCGAGCTCGCCTGCCGGGATGTAGAGATCTTCCGCTTCGAGCATTTCGCGGAAGGGTTTCTTGCGCCAGTGCATCACGCTTTCTGCGCGCTCTGCCGAAATCAGCGCGCCATTCGCGTCCCTGGCGAGAAGAACCCCTGCTTCCTCGAAGCACTCGCGGATCGCGGCGACGTAGTAGGCGATGCCGCCGGACGAGACGTTCAGCCGCTCGTTCGCCTGCGCTTCGGTCAGGCCGATCACACGATCTGAAGAATCATCCTGGGGGTCGAGCGAGCCGCCGGGGAATACGTAGGCGCCGCCGAGGAATGCAGCGCTCTGCGCCCGTTGCAGCATGAGCACTTCGAGGCCTTCCCGCAGAAGGATCAGCGTCGCCGCCGGACGGGGAATGGCTGCCATCAGCCGCATTGCTTCCGGCTTACGCCGTACGCCCGGCGCGATCCTTCTCGTTCGTCGCCTTGATCATCGAGCGCATGCGCTCCCAGTCGGCATCGGTGAGCTTGTCGAGCGCGACGTAGTAGCCGGCGGCGCCGGTGGCGAGGTAGCCGGCGCCGTCGATGGCGATGGTCTCCCCGGTGAGCCATTCGCAGCCGTCCGCCATGAGGAACGCCGCGAGGTTCTGCAGCTCTTCCATGCGCCCCACGCGGCGCATCGGGTTCAACTCGGTCGCGTCGCCCCAGTCGCTCTTGCCGCCCGGCCGCAGGCGCTTGGTGGCGCCTTCGGTGGGAAATGGTCCGGGAGCGATGCCGTTCAGGCGGATGCCGTACTTGCCCCATTCGACCGCGAGCGACTTGGTCATCACGTGCAGGCCCGCTTTCGACATCGCGGAAGGCACGACGTAGGGCGAGCCGGTGTGCACCCAGGTGACCAGGATCGAGATCACCGAGCCCTTGTGCCCGCCGGCGATCCAGCGCTTGCCCACCGCGTGCGTCACGTAGAACGTGCCGTGGAACACGATGTTGGCGATGGCGTTGAACCCGTTGGGCGACAGGTCCTTGGTCGGGCTGATGAAGTTGCCCGCGGCGTTGTTGACGAGGCCCGTCAGCGGCCCGCTCTCGTCCCAGATCCGCTGCACCATCGCGTCGACGGCGGCGGCGTCCCGGATGTCGACGGCGTGGGTTCTGACTTTCCCCCCAAGAGACTTCGCAGCCTCTTCGAGGACACCGCCGCGGCGGCCGCAGATCCACAGCTCGGCGCCGAGCTCGACGTACTTGGCGGCGATCTCTCTTCCGATGCCGGTGCCGCCGCCGGTGATGAGGATGCGCTTACCCTTTAACAGGCCTTCCTTGAACATGCGCGCTCCACGGGAGGGGAGAGCGCATTCTAAGGCCGGAAATCGGGGTCGGAGCCCGATTTTCGGCCTGTTCGAAACGCCCGGCGCACAGGTCCGGCCTGCCTGCGCCGAGGGCCTCGAGCAGCTCTTCGATTTCCTCGAGCAGACTCACGCGTGTTGCGCTTGCGCCGGCGGCCGGTAGGCCGCGGGCTTACCCTTGAAGGGGCGCGCGAGCAGCGCGAGCAGCGGGGCAAGGATCAGGCGGTGAACCGCTTCGGCGCGCTCGCGCCGCGCGCGGGCCTGCATGCTCTGGATGTAGCTGAAGTCGTATCTCATGGCGTTTTCCTTTCAGGCGAATGAAATGGAGGCCTCGCCGAGCGCCTCGATGACGGCGACGCCGCGCTCGCGCAGCCGGTAGCACGTCCCCGGCTCGAGCACGATGTCGCGCGGCCGGTTTTCCTCGGTGATCCATACGGCGGCGCGCCCGGCGCAAATGGTGCTGCCCGCGCCGTCGACCACCTTCAGCGTCTGGCCCCGCTGCAGCTGCAGGGCGCCCGTTCTCAGCTCGATCCGCATGATTCAGCTCCTTGTATTTGGTATGCGCAGGATGCATGCTTGCGGCCGCAGGCTCAAACGGTGAATTCTCAGGATATGCATGCGTAACCGGAATGCATTACCCGCGCTGGACCTGCTCGTCGGCTTCGAGTCGGCGGCGCGCCACCTGTCCTTCACCAAGGCGGGCGAGGAGCTGTTTCTCACGCAGTCGGCGGTGAGCCGCCAGATCAAGGAGCTCGAGGACCAGCTCGGCGTGCCGCTCTTCCAGCGCCGCCACCGCGCGCTCGCGCTGACCGAGGCCGGGCACCAGTTCTATGCCGCGGCGTCGCAGGCGCTCTCCACCATGCGCACTGCCACCGACCGGCTGCGGGCGCATGCCGGCAAGAAGGCGCTTTCGGTCACCACCACGCATTCCTTCGCCGCGCTCTGGCTCATTCCTCGACTCGCCGGTTTCACGCGCGACCGTCCCGGCGTCGACGTGCGCATCACCGCGGAAACCAGGGTGCAGGACCTCGAGCGCGACGGCCTCGACCTCGCGTTGCGCCACGGCCCGGCGTCGCTCGCGGGGCCGAATGCGATTCGCCTCTTCGGCGAGAAGGTGTTCCCCGTCTGCAGCCCCAGGCTGCTCAAGAAAAAGCCGCTGGAAAAACCCGCGGACCTGAAAAACCATGTGCTGCTGCAATACGACGATCCGGACGGGCGCCATCCCTGGCTGCACTGGAAGACCTGGCTGGAAGTCGAGCGCATCGCGGACCTGAGGCCCGCCGGCACGCTCTCGTTCTCGGGCTACGAGCAGATCATCCCGGCGGCGGTGGCCGGCCACGGAGTGGCGCTGGGCCGCAGCCCGCTGGTGAAGGACCTCATGCGCTCGGGCGAGCTCGTCGCGCCCTTCAAGAGCAGCGCCGATCCGGCGCGTGCCTACTTCGCGATCCTGTCGAAGAATGCCGCCGGGCGGCCGGAGGTCGCCGCGTTCGTGGAATGGCTGAAGACCGAAGCCGCTAAACGCTAGGAGAAAAAGGGGTCAGAGCAATTTTCCGGTAACGCGAAGCGAAAACCGCCTGCCGTTCTTGGAAAATTGCTCTGACCCCTTTTCTACACTGTTAGCACTATCTTCCCGATGTGCTGCGAGGTTTCCATCAGGCGATGCGCGTCGGCGGCCCGCTCCAGCGGAAAGGTCTTGTAGATCTCGGGCTTGATCCGGCCCGCTTCGATCAGCGGCCAGATCTTCTCGCGCAGGCTGCGCGCGATGGCGCCCTTGAACTCCACCGGCCGCGGGCGCAGCGTGGAGCCGCTGATGGTGAGGCGCCTGCGCATCACGGTGTCGATGTTGAGCTCGGTCTTGGGCCCGCGCAGATAGGCGATGAAGACGAGACGGCCGTCGTCGGCGAGGCACTTGAGCTCGCGCGGCACGTAGTCTCCGCCCACCATGTCGAGGATCACGTTCACGCCCTTGCCGCCGGTGACCTCGAGGACCCCCGCGCTCCAGTCCCGGGCCTTGTAATTGAATGCCTTGTCGGCCCCGAGCCGCACGCAAGCGGCGCATTTCTCGTCCGAGCCCGCCGTGGCGAAAACCCGGTTTCCGGTCGCCGCGGCCATCTGGATCGCGGTGACGCCGATGCCGGAGCTTCCGCCCTGCACGAGCAGCGTTTCGCCGGGCGCGAGCCTGCCGCGGTCGTAGACGTTCGACCAGACGGTAAAGAACGTTTCCGGCAACGAGGCCGCCTGCACCAGCGTGAGGCCCTTGGGCACCGGCAGCGCCTGCACCTCCGGCGCCACGCAATACTCGGCGTAGCCGCCGCCGGCCACCAGGGCGCACACCTTGTCCCCGACCTTGAATTGCTTTGTGGAACCGCCGACGACTTCGCCGGCGATCTCCAGCCCCGGAAGATCCGAAGCATCCGGCGGAACCGGGTAGTTCCCGGTGCGCTGGAGGACGTCGGGCCGGTTCACCCCCGCGGCCGCGACCTTGACCAGGATTTCATTTTCCCGGGGAACAGGGTGCGGGCGATCGGCCGGCTGCAGAACCTCGGGCCCGCCCGGCTTGGTGATCTCGACCGCGCGCATCGCCGTGCGATACTAATCAACCGGAGGAGGTTTGCGTGGCCCAATTTCGCGTCGAGTTCGTGCTGGACCAGGCGAGCGGGAAGTACGTCGCCGAGCTGTACAGCCCGGAGAACCAGCAGGAGCTGCTGGTGCGCACCGAGGCGCTGTACCCGACGCAGGCAGCGGCGGTGCTCGGGCTGGTGCAGCTCTTCAAGGACGCGATCCTGAAATTCCCGGAGCCTGGCGAGCGGCCGCGCACGCAGCCGAAACAGAAGCGGCGCCGCGCCGAGCGCATCAAGAAACGCGCAGCGCCCAAGGCGCGGAAGAAAGCCGGACGCAAAAAACGCAAGTAATCCACCAGGAGGAGAACTCATGAAGTTCACAAGCACGGTTCTTGCCGCCGCCCTGCTTGGGGCGGGCCCGGCATTCGCGGATTTCAACGACAAGAAGCCGGTCACGGCGACCGTCACCGGCGCGACGCCGAGCGGCTATCCGCGCACCATGGTCGAAGGCCTGAACGCGGTGGTGCGAGACGCCTATCCCGGCTCGGCGGTGTCGTTCAAGCCCAATTCGCCCGGCGGCGGGGTGCAGGCGATCGCCACCGGCCAGGCGGACTTCACCGCGACCGCGACCGGCACGGAGGTGAAGCTCGCCAACGACGGCGCGTTCCCCTTCAAGGAGCCGCTCAAAGGCAAGTTCAGCTACGTGATGCAGCTCTACGACAACCAGTTCATCCACTTCCTGATGACCAAGGAGTGGGCCGACCAGAACGGCATCAAGTCGTGGGCCGACATCGCGGCGAAGAAACCGCGCATGCGCCTCGCCATCAACCGCCCGGACAATCCGCAGACCACCATCGGCGGGCCCTACGAGGTGATGAAGGTGCACGGCTTCAGCATCGACGACATCCAGAAGTGGGGCGGCAGCTACGTCCTCGGCAACAGCCAGATCGGGCTCGACGCCATCACCGACGGCAAGGCCGACGTGTTCATGAACGCGCGCAACCTGGGCGATTCGCTGGTCAAGGACATCGCCGGCAAGCGCGCGCTGCTGTGGATCGACGGCGACCGCGCGGTGGTCCAGAAGGCCGCCGACACGTTCAACAACAAGGCTGACATGGTCGAGAAGGGCACCTATCCCTTCATGGAGAAGGATTACCCGACGGTGCGCATGTGGGTCGCGCTGCTCGCCGGCAGCCACGTGTCCGACGAGGTGGTCTACAAGTACGTCAAGGCGATCGCGGAGAACGAGGCGCGCGTGCAGGCGATCGGCGGCTCGCTTAAGACGTCCTTCACCATGCAGAAGATGGCGCTCAACCCCGCCCGCCTGCCCTACCACCCCGGCGCGCTGCGCTATTACAAGGAAAAGGGGCTGGTGAAGTAGCTTGTGGTTGTTCCTCAGGGAGGGTAGCCGGCACCGACCGGGCGGCGCCTGGGCGGTGCTGATCAAGGCTGGGTCGGTCGCCGCCGCGCTCTATGTGCTGTGGATCGGCGCGCTTGCCCAGATCACCGGCAACGCAGCCCTTCTTCTTTCGAGAGAAATTCCTCTCTTGCAGCAACACCTGGGCGCTTTCGCCGCGTGGGCGCGCGCCTTCACAGCGTATTTCCACCTCGATATCTCGATCTTCATCGCGATCACCTTCCCGATCGCGTTCCTCACCACCACCGCGCACCGCGGCCGCAAGCAGCTCGCGTGGACCGATGTAGCCCTCGCCGCGGCCTCGCTCGCGGTGGCGCTGTACTACATCGTTTTCAACGACCGCTTCCTGCACTGGAGCCGCGGCTTCTCGCAGCCGAACGCCGCCGACGTCGTCGCAGGCTTCGCGCTCGTCGCGCTGGTGCTCGAGCTGTGCCGCCGCTCGGTCGGCTGGGGGCTCACGTCCCTGGTGTTGGTTCTCTTATTGATGACTGTCTTTGGAAGCTGGCTGCCGGGCGCTCTGCACCACGACAACTTCGGCGTCACCTACTTCATCGAGATGATGACCATCATGGAGAACGGCGTGTTCGGCGCGCCGCTCGAGGTGGCGGCGACCTACGCTTTTCTCTTCGTGCTGTTCGGCAGCTTCTACGAAAAAGCGGGCGGCGGACAGCTCTTCTTCGACCTGGCGAGCGCCGTCACCGGCCGCATGCGCGGCGGCGCCGCCAAGGCCTGCGTGACCGCGAGCGGGCTGTACGGCTCGATCTCGGGCAGCCCCACCGCCGACGTGGCGACCACCGGCCCGCTCACCATCCCGATCATGAAGAGGATGGGCGTGCCGGCCGCGCGCGCCGGCGCGATCGAGGCCACCGCGTCGAGCGGCGGCGCGATGCTGCCGCCGGTGATGGGCGCGGTGGCGTTCATCATGTCCGACCTCACCAACATCTCTTACGCGGCGATCTGCTGGGCGTCGCTGCTGCCGGCGATGATCTACTACTACTCGATCTACCTGCTGGTGCACAACGAGGCAGTGCGGCACAACGAGCCGCGCCTGCCCGAGGCCGACATCGTGCCCTTGCGGCGCGCGCTGGCCACCGGTTGGCGCCATCTCCTGCCGCTCGGCGCGCTGATCGGCCTGCTGGTCGCGGGCTATACGCCGGTGTACGTCGCGGCCGGCGCTACCGCGGCGGTGATCGTCCTGTCGTGGTTCCACACGCCGACGGCGATCGGGCCGCGCCGCTTCGTCGAGTGCTGCACCGACACCATCACGCAGCTCGTGCCGCTGGTCGGCGCGGTGGCCGCCGCGGGGGTGGTGATCGGGGCGATCGAGATCGCCGCGCTCGCCGGCAAGTTCACGCTCCTCATCAACACGCTCTCGGGCGGCCTGCTGATCCCGACCTTGCTGCTCTCGGCGGTGTTCCTCGTGCTGCTCGGCATGGGCATGCCGACACCGGCCGTGTACATCATGGGCGCGGCGCTGCTGGCCCCCGTGCTGCGCGGGGTGTTCAACCTGCCCGAGATGCAGGTGCACCTCTTCATGCTGTACTTCGCCTGCCTGTCGGCGATCACGCCGCCGGTCGCGGTGGCGAACTTCGCCGCCGGCGCGATCGCCGGCGTCAACCCCATGGCGCTCGGCCCCTACGCGGTGAAGCTCGCCATCGGCGGCTTCATCCTGCCGTTCTACTTCCTCTTCAATCCCGGGCTGAACATGGAGGGCGGCCTCGCGTACATCCTGGAGTGCCTGCTCTTCGCGATCGCGATGTGCACGTTCGCGTCCTTCGCGATGCAAGGGTACCTGGGGCTTCGCCACATCGCCTGGCCGCTGCGCTTCCTGCTCTTCGCCTGCGCGGTGGCCACGGTTTCGCCGCGCTTCGACATCACGCTTGCCGCGACCCTGATCGGCGCGTCAGTCCTGGTGTTTGTTCAGCTGCGCGGCCGCCCAGTGAAGGTCGACGTTTCCGCCTGACAGGATCACGCCGACTCGCAAGTTCTTTCCAAGAAACTTGCCGCTGAAAAGAGCTGAGAATGCCAATGCTCCCGTCGGCTCGACCACGATCTTCATGCGCTCCCACAGGAAGAACATCGCGCGCAGCAACTCTTCATCGGTCACGGTGAGCATGTCGTCGACGTGGCGGATCACGATCGGGAACGTCAGCTTGCCAAGCGACGGCGTGCGCGCGCCGTCGGCGATGGTGTCGGGGATCGCGATGGTGATGAGCCGTTTTTTGACGAAGGATTGCGTCGCATCGTCTCCGGCTGCGGGCTCGACGCCGATCACGCGGCACTTGGGAAGGAGGTGTTTCGTCGCGATGGCGCAGCCCGACAGCAGCCCGCCGCCGCCGCAGGGCACGAGCAGCGCGTCGAGCGGGCCCGCGTCCTCGACGAGCTCCTTTGCCGCGGTGCCCTGGCCGGCGATGACATGGGCGTGGTCGAACGGCGGAATCAGCGTGAGGCCCCTCTCCGCGGCGAGCTTTCCCGCCAGCTCCTCGCGCGGCTGATCTTTCGCGTACTGCACGACCTCGGCGCCGTAGCCCCGCGTCGCCTCGAGCTTCACCTTCGGCGCGTCCTGGGGCATCACGATGACCGCCTTTATGCCAAGAATCCTGCCGGCCAGGGCCACCGCCTGGGCATGGTTTCCGGAGGAGAAGGCAACCACACCGCGCTTCCTCTCTTGTTCTCCCAGCTGTGAAAGCGCGTTGAAGGCGCCTCGGAACTTGAATGCGCCCATGCGCTGGAAGTTCTCGCACTTGAAGAACACTTGCGCGCCGGCGAGGGCGTCGACAGTGGCGGAGGTGAGCACCGGCGTGCGCTTCGCCTGCGGCTTGATGCGCTCGTGGGCGCGGGCGATGTCGTCGAACGAGACCATGGAAGCCCGATTGTAGAATGAGCCATGGACTATTCGGCTTACAAGGAATTGAAGGTTCGCCGCCTCGAGCCCGGCATCCTCGAGATCGTGATGGGCGAGGAGGGCAAGCTCGCGGTGGCGACGGCGCGCGCGCACGCCGAGATGGCGCGCATCTGGCTCGACGTCGACCGCGATGCCGACGCGCGGGTCGCAATCCTGCGCGGCGCCGGCAAGGGCTTCTCCGCGGGCGGCGACATGGCGATGGTGGAGGAGATGACGCGCGATTCCGCGGTGCGCGCCCGCGTGTGGCGCGAGGCGCGCGACCTCGTCTACAACATGCTCAACTGCTCGAAGATCATCGTCTCGGCGATGCACGGGCCGGCCGTCGGGGCAGGCCTGGCTGCGGGCTTGATGGCAGACATATCCATTGCCTCCAAGAATGCAAGGCTTATTGATGGCCATACGCGCCTCGGCGTCGCGGCGGGCGACCATGCGGCGATCATCTGGCCGCTCCTGTGCGGCATGGCGAAGGCGAAGTACTACCTGCTGACCTGCGACACGATCAGCGGCGAGGAGGCGGAACGCCTGGGATTGGTCTCGCTGACTTGTGAAGAGGCGCAGTTGCAGGAAAAAGCGCTCGAAGTCGCGCGCAAGCTCGCGGCAGGTCCGCAGACCGCGCTGCGCTGGACGAAGTACTCGCTCAACAACTGGCTGCGGCTCGCGGGCCCCTCCTTCGACGCCTCGCTCGCGCTCGAGATGCTCGGCTTTACCGGTCCCGAGGTGAAGGAAGGCCTCGCATCCCTGCGAGAAAAGAGGAATCCCTCGTTCCCGCCGGAGCCAAAGGACTTCTAGTGAAAAACATCGTTGTTGCCCTGCTGCTGGCGTTGCCCGCCAGCGCTGCTGCACAGCACATCAGGATGATCCTGCCCGTCAGCGCAGGGTCGGGCGTCGACACGATCGCGCGCGCCGCCGCACCCGCGCTTTCCAAGGCGCTGGACGCGCAGGTGGTGATCGAGAACCTCCCGGGGGCGGGCGGCGTGACCGGCACCGCGGCGATCGTCAAGGCGCCGGCCAACGGCCAGGTCATCGGCCTGGTGTCGAACAACCACGTGATCAATCCGAGCGTGTATCCCAGGATGCCGTTCGACTCGATCGAGGACATCACGCCCATTTCGGTGATCGGCACGACGCCGTTCGTCCTGGTCGTGAATCCGAAGGTCCCGGCGAGGGATATGAAGGAGCTGGTGGCCTTCGCAAGAGCGAAGCCGGGCGCGTACAACTACGCCTCGTCGGGCAACGGCACGATCATCCACCTCGCCGGAGAGATGTTCGTGCGCGAAGCGGGCATCGAGGTGAAGCACATTCCCTACAAGGGCACCGGCCCGATGCTGCAGGATCTCGTCGGCGGCCAGGTCGAGATGGGCGTCGTCGCCCTTCCGGCGGTGCAGGGCCATCTCAGGACCGGCGCGCTGCGCGCGATCGGCATCACCGGGCGGAGCCGCGCGCCGGCGGCGAAGGAGATCCCGACGCTCGCCGAGCAGGGACTGCCGAACTACGACGTCGAAGGCTGGTTCGCCGTGGTCGGCCCGGCGAAGCTGCCGGCGCCGGAAGTGAATCGCATCCACGCTGCTTTCGTGGCCGCCTTTGCGACGCCCGAAGTCCAGGACGCCATGACGAAGCAGGGTAACGTGATCAAGCCGACCTCGCCCCAGGCAGCGGCGGACATGTTCCGCAGCGAGCTCGCCAAGTACGCCAGGGTGGTGAAAGCCGCCGGCGTCAAGATCGATTAAGGGTTCTTCGCCGGCGCGCTGAAGTCGAGGTTCTCGGCCGCAGGCGCCGCCGTCTTTCCGCCGAGTAGTCGTTCGAGGTCCCGCACCACGCCCGCCGTGTCGGGCACCTGGCGGCCCAGCGTGCCGAGGAGCACTCGCACCGGGAGATCGGTCAGCGTCGGGTCCGGGTGATCGCGCAGGTGCGCGACGTTCTGCAGCGCCGGGATGATGCGGCCGCTGCGCACGCCGGCCATCTCGTTCTCCAGGCCCTG
>Ga0180085_1000669_pt1 | contig 11868 bp, 12 predicted proteins | sample EasRiv730_16_10D_FD_123013 | JGI IMG/M metagenome (GOLD analysis project Ga0180085, IMG submission 123013) | Soil microbial communities from meander-bound floodplain in the East River, Colorado, USA - East River metaG ERMLT730_16_10D | ecosystem: Environmental > Terrestrial > Soil > Floodplain ... | reverse complement strand
GCACTTGGGCTATCCCGCTTACCCATGCAAAATCCTGGGAACCGCCAAACTCCTAGGCGGCACTGCGATCCTGTATGGACGGTTTCGGACCCTTAAGGAATGGGCTTATGCGGGGTATACATTCAACCTGCTCGGAGCATCGGCTTCGCATGCGTTCTCTGGCGATACCTTTGGAAAGATCATCACGCCAGTCATCGTTCTTGGGTTCGTTCTGGCTTCTTACCGGCTATGGAAGAATGCTCTCGATGTAGACGTAAATGAAAGGGTATGAAAATGGACACATTTCTTTCTCCCATCGAAAAGCCCAAAGGGCTCGTCATGAAGCTGGCGTATTATTTTACACGCCGACAATTTGGCAAAGTGCTTACACCTCTGAAGGTGCATTCCGCGCGATTGCCGCCCGCATTCGGCCTGTTCTATTCGAAGATTAGCAACCTGGACAAAAAGCTGCTGCTACCGCCTGAAATGGTGATGCTTGTCCGTGAACAGGTGGCGCGTATTAACGTTTGTCTTTTCTGCATCGATATCGGTCGATCGTTCACGATCAAAGCGTCGATGAATGAAGCCAAATTCGATGCGTTAGAGCAATACAACACGAGCCCACTCTTTACAGACGCGGAACGCGCAACGCTGGACTATGTGACGGAGCTGACGAAATACAAAAAGGTTAGCCCGGACACCTTTGCTCGCATGTCAGGCCATTATTCTGACCGCGAGATTTGCGAGATCGTTTGGCTTGTTGCCAGCGAGCATATTTACAATATGACGAACATCGGACTGAACATTCATTCGGATATGCTCTGTGACATCAGCAGGAAGAAGAAGGACCCCTGACACATTTCGCAAAGGACGTGGTTGTCTTCACGTGTTCGATGTGACGGCGCATAATCTGACGTATGAATAGTCTGAACAAGAAAGCATGGCTCGGGCTTATCTTCCTGGCTATCGCGATGGGTCTTTTGCTTTTTCTTGCAGCGGGGACTCTTCAATACTGGCAAGCCTGGGTGTACCTGTGCGTCTTTTTCGGAGCATCGGTCCTTATCACGCTCTATCTCATGAAAAAGGACCCGGCGCTTCTCAAGCGTCGTTTGAGGGCCGGGCCGACTGCGGAGAAAGAGAAGACCCAAAGGATCATCATGCTCTTTGTCTCCATCGGATTCATCGGGCTGCTGATCGTGCCGGCGCTCGACTATCGCTTCAAATGGTCAGGCGGGCCGCGAGTGATCAAAAAGTGATCTCAACGGGGCCATACGCAGTGGTACGTCACCCCATATATGCAGGCGGTTTGCTCTATCTCCTCGGCATGCCGCTTGCGCTGGGCTCGTACTGGGGGCTTCTTATATTCGTAGCCATGCCACCTGCTCTCATATGGCGGCTTTTGGATGAGGAAGTTTCTTGCAAAGAACCTGCCGGGGTATTTGGAATATCGCGCCGGGGTTCGCTGTCGGCTGATACCCAAAATCTTTTGAGGCTCATGTCCGGTTTCGACTTTCCCATTCGTCGAACACGTAGAGGCAGTGATCCAGCCTGAAAAAGGCGCCAAGCCAACTTGGCTTTAAACTCGAATGATAGGAAAGGAGAAGCAAGATGGCGAAGTTCATGTATTTATTCCGAAGTAACCCGACGGCCTATCGGTCCATGTCCCCCGAACAGATGCAGCAGACCATGAAGAAGTGGATGGACTGGAAAGATACACTCGAAAAGAATGGCCATGTTCAGCAGCTCGGAGAGCGGCTGGACGGAAGGGGCAAGGTTGTGCGAGGCAAGGACAAAGCCGTCACCGACGGCCCCTACGTTGAAGTCAAAGACTTCATCCAAGGCTATATGCTCCTCGAGGCCAAGGACATGGACCAGGCGGTGGAGTTGGCTAAGGGCTGTCCCATCTTGGAAAGCGACGGAACAGTGGAGATCCGCCCCTTCGTCTCCATGTAGGAGTTTTGCCTAGGAGTTTTTCATGCCGCCTAGAGCGGCGCCACGTTCGATGAAAACAGCGTCTCCCCTTGGATAAGGGGGCAGGGACCGAGAACCTGATGTGGGTTGTTGATCTGGAAACCCACCCCGGCGCTTCGGTGAAGGCTTCTCAAGCCTTCACCCCCTCCGAGGGAGGGGATTTTCAAGGGAGGACCCTACGAAAGACGTACCGGAATTAGTCGACCATTTTTTCCGTCGGGAGGCGGGGAAGATGGTCGCTTATTTGACCAAGAATTTCGGATTGGGAGGCCTCGAGCTGGCCGAAGACGTGGTCCAGGACACTCTCTGTCGCGCCCTCGAGATGTGGCCTGTTCACGGACTTCCGGACAATCCCTCCGCATGGCTTATGCTGGTCGCCCGCAACCGGGCACTCGATCTCCTGAGGCGGGACGATCAGTTCCGATACTTCGTTCCCGAGCTCACCCACCTGTTGAAACTCCGAGAAGAGATGCCCGGAGAAACGCCGGCCTTTGAGAAGGAGATCCAAGACGACCAGCTCCGCATGATGTTTTCCTGCTGTCATCCGGAGCTTTCAACCGAAGCTCAAGTGACACTCATTCTTAAGACACTTTGCGGTTTCAGCGTTTCAGAGATTGCCCATGCGCTCATGGCCAGCGAGGATTCCATCGAAAAAAGACTTGGGCGGGCGCGTCAACTGTTCCGCCGTTCGGGGGCCTTCGTGGAAATCACCAGCGCTTTGGAAATACCAAAGCGTCTGGAGGCCGTCTACCAGGCCATCTACCTTCTATTCAACGAGGGTTACCACAGTAGCCATTCCGAGCGGACGGTGCGCGAGGATCTCTGTTTTGAGGCGATCCGCCTGGCGCTTCTTTTAGGCGAGCATCCGGAAGGAGAAGGACCCAAGTCCCATGCCCTGCTGGCGCTCCTTTGTTTCCACGCGGCCCGTCTTTCCGGCCGGATGGGCGACGACGGAGGTCTGATCCAACTGGAAATGCAGGACCGTTCCAAATGGGACCGGGATTTGATGGGGAGAGGATTTCATTTTCTGGAAAAATCGTCGATGGGAAACGAATTGAGTGAGTATCACCTGGAAGCGGGTATCGCGTCTTTGCATTGCTCAGCTCCGACTTATGAGAAAACCGAGTGGACAAAAATCTTGGAGCTTTACGACCTGCTTTATCGGTTGAAGCCTTCCCCCATCGTAGCCTTGAACCGGGCCGTTGCCTTGGGCAAAGCTATCGGGCCCGAGGAAGGTTTGGCCGAATTGAGGAAGATCCCCGATCCTGCCACCCTCAAGGACTATCCCTTCTATCCAGCCGCCCAGGGCGAATTTCACCTTGTTGCAGGTCGGCCAGTTGAAGCGGGGAAGTACTTTGAAGATGCCATGAAGCGGGCCCGGAGCCGGTCTGAGACGAGCTTTTTCGAGCACAAGCTAAAAGCTTGCCAGTCTGGGCGGGCCGCTCAAATCAATGATTGTTGATGGTTGAGTAAGAGAAGTAGGCCAGGCTCCGTCCGGGCAGTTGGACCACTGAAGTTGCCCTTGGAACGACTTTACCATCGATGATGACTTTCGAGGAGCTGAAGAGAAGATGCCTTAGCAGCTGATTCCAGATCATGGCTTCCGTCTCGTCGCCCAGTTCCAACACTAATTCCTTCTTATCCACATAGAGTTGAACGCGACTGCCGGGGCTCTGTAAGGGACGCGGGCGTCCTGCCCGCCTGGGTCTGCCGATTGCGGACGGAACGTTCGCGCTCCCAGGGTCACTTTCCCCCAGAGGTCATCTCCGCGCGGGAGAGAATCTGGCATGGCAATCCGTCACCGTATTTACGAAAAGCAGTACTTAGGCCAGCTCTGGATTGACTGCCCTGAGGGCCTCGTGTAGGCTCAACGCCGTTTCATTCAACCAGGAGCAAGGCTCTTCTATGTTTGTCCTCATCGTGCTTGGCTCAGTGCTCTTGTTGTTCTTAGTGCTGGGTGGCGGCCTGGCTCTTTTCTGGAAGAGCAAACGCAAGAAGATCCTCCGGCGAACCGGAATCGCGTACTTGTTGGTTGTCCCAATAATCCTGCTGGGTGTCGGGCCTTTCTGGATGGCGCGCTTTGTCACCCGAGCCGGCACGCGTGGACCCGATATGCGGCTCAAAGACACGCCCGCCGATTCCGGCGTACCCTTCGAAGCAGTACAGTTTCAAGCAACCGACGGGCTCACGCTCAGCGGATGGTGGATTGCCCCAACGCAAAAGAACGTCGTCGTCTTGTTGAGTCATGGGCTGTTTCGAAATCGCGTCGAGATGTTGTCGCGAGCCGTGTCGCTGGCCAAGGCAGGCTACGGCGCTTTGCTCTATGATTCCCGCAACCATGGAACCAGCCAGAAAGGTGTTGTCTCGCTGGGATTCTATGAAGCACAGGATGTGTTAGGCGGGATGGCCTATATTCGCAACCGAAGCGGATCTTCAGCCGCTGCACCAGCCAGAATCGTCCTGATGGGGGTTTCCATGGGCGCCGTGACGACCTTGCGCGCCGCTTCGGAGTCAAACGGATACGCAGCCTTGATACTCGACAGCCCGTTTGCCAGCATTCGTGAAACAATTGCCGACCACGCGTGGCTTTTCTTTAAGCTGCCCCGCTTCACCTTTCCACCCTTCTTCTTGTTCTGGTTTCAGCGATTCGCAGGCTTTGACGTTGACCAAGTGGATTCGCACACGGCCATGACGCGAGTGCAGCCGGTTCCTCTGCTCATGATTTCCAGCCAGGGCGACCGCCGGATGCGCCCTGAGGTGGCCCGCCAACTCTTTGAGGAATCCCGCTCGCCGGTCAAGAAGATTGAGATCTTTGGTCAGGACGCTGGCCATGGCGCCGCAGCCCGGTTGCATCCCGAACAGTATGCTGCCCTGATGGTTGGCTTTCTGGACAAGGCACTGCCGTAGATTGATAAGGCAGAGGAAGACGACGAAGAAGGGGCTCCGACTTCGTTTCGGCATCTCCCCCCAGGTATCTCGTTGGCTGTGTGCCAGCCTGATTTCGGTGGAGGATCTCCTCTTCGCGAGGCCTGTCACGATGCGCTCTCATACACGGTAGCTTCAGAGCGATGAATGTCATCATCCTCGACGACTATCAGGACGCTGTGCGGGACCTTGGGTGTTTCGCCAAGCTCGCGAATCATAGCGTCACGGTGTTCACGGACACCGTCAAAGAGACGGACGTCCTTGCAGAGCGGCTTCAAGCCAACGATGCCGTCGTCCTCATCCGTGAGCGCACCCGAATCAACGAGGCTCTGCTGGCCAAACTGCCGCACCTGAAGCTGATCAGCCAGACGGGCAAAGGCACCGCGCATATTGACCTGGCCGCCTGCACGCGCCGAGGCATCGTGGTCGCGGCTGGCTCCGGATCGCCATTTGCTCCAGCCGAGTTGACCTGGGCGCTGGTGCTTGCTTCCAGACGCCGCGTTGCCGAAGAAGCAGCCCGCCTGCGCGCCGGGCATTGGCAAAGCTCGCTGGGGGCGGGGTTGCGCGGCCGAACGCTTGGTGTTTGGGGTTATGGCAGGATTGGCAGCCTGGTGGCAGGCTACGGGCGGGCGTTTTCAATGAATGTCCTGGTTTGGGGGCGGGAGGGCTCGCTGTCTCGAGCTCGGGCTGATAGCTATGCCGTTGCCTCAAGTAAACAGGCACTGCTTGAGCAGTCCGATGTGCTTTCGTTGCACCTCAAGCTCACGCCAGAGACCAGGGGTATTCTGACGGCCGTTGACCTCGCGAGGATGAAGCCCGATGCGTTGCTCGTCAACACCAGTCGCGCTGAGTTGATCGAACCTGGAGCTTTGGAAACCGCGTTGCGCGCCGGCCGTCCAGGGTTTGCCGCAGTTGATGTCTACGAAGAGGAACCAATCCTCGGTGCCACACATCCGTTGCTTGGCCTGGACAACGCGCTGTGTACGCCGCACCTCGGCTACGTGGAAAGAGACTGCTATGAGTTGTACTTTGGACAAGCCTTCGACCAAGTCATCGCATTCGCCGAAGGGAAGCCGATCAATGTCGTCAATCCAGAGGTACTGTAAAGCGTTGTGACTCACCTACGCCGTTGATGCGAATTGAAAGGAGTCTGCTGCCTATGGAATCACACCGAGTGTTCAAGAACTGTCAATCTTGCGGGATGCCATTGAAGCGGGACGAAAAGGGCGGTGGCACCAACTCGGATGGTACGAGAAGTACGATGTACTGTTCGCATTGTTTTCGGGATGGTCTCTTCACCATGCCTGATCTGACCGTCGAGCAGATGAAGGAACGGGTGAAGCACAAGCTCAGTGAGTTCGGCTTTCCGGGTTTCGTAGCGGGCTTTTTCACTCGCAGGATCCCAATGCTGGAACGGTGGAAGTCGAAAGCAGCGTCTTGACCTTCTAAGGTTCCTTGAATTCGGCCTACACACAGAAGGCGAGCGAGAAGGTTCCGGCAGAGCAATTCGACCTAGCCTGCTACGCCATGCTCGGCAAACCCAAGCAGCGTCCGAGCGGATTTGTTTGAGATCGGGATCGATGGTTGACCTCGAGCTCTACGAGGCAGACGCACTGCTCGGGTCTTTGCCGTCTCCATCGTCAACTCCGGGTTGGGGCAACGACACGAATCCAATCACGGCCAGCATAGCAATGAGCGTCCTCCAGTGGCTTCTGTCAGACATGATCTCGCGCAATCTAGTGGACCTGCTTAACGATGCGAATCGGGATTCAACCTTCGATAACGTAGTAGAGGAAAGGGGCTACTCGCTTGTTCTTGGCAAGCTTTTCTCTTAGCTTCAAATGGTCGGTCTTGCCTGAAGCGAGGAGTTCACCCAAATGAACAAAAAACCCAGCAACATCCCCAATCGGATTGCCAAGATCGATATCAATGTCGGCATAAAATTTCCTTTGCGGATCATCCTTGGGAATGGCCATTGAAAGTTGCAAGCTGGGGCGGCCGTCTGCACGAAAGCTTTTCAGATCGTAAGAGGTGATGTCCGTTTCAAGTCGCTCAATTCGGTCGAGCAGCTTGCGATGAGTGTTGGACTTTGGTGTTCCCTCGGCAAAGAACGGTTTTTGAGGATCGTCGGCAAGCGTTTGCAGTGTGACGAGAAGAGCAGATTGAACCCGGGCATACGCGCGGTCAACGTCCGCAAAGAACACTCGCTCCACGCCAGTTATTAAGGGGAACCCAACGGTTCCAGTGGCGCGCAGCAAGGCAAGGACATTGAGCAAGCAAGCCTTGCGTCGCGCCCGTGAACCGGGATCGGTTAGCCACTCCGCAGCCGGAAGACCATCGATACGGGACCCAGTATCCAGCAAGACTCTCTGGATGTCGTCATCGAACTCGGAAATCGGTTTGGAAAGCTCTACTCGGCGGGAACTTTCACGAACCTCAATCTCAAGGAAAGTTTCGGAGTCTTCGGTTAACTCGACGACAAATCGCTTCTCCTCGATGACCAGATCAGCAACGGTGAGTTCAAACCAATAGTTTCCAGGCGGGAAGGTGTCCAGTTTGACACCAGAAATAAGAAGACAGCCATCCCTGGCAAAAACGTCAACCTTGAAACGGTCGAATTCCCAACCTTCAACCACACTGATACGGGCCATCCGGTCTCGCGTAGACTTGTCATCTCCACCAAATCGAAGACTAAAGCCCCGCGGCCAAGCATCAGTTTCACCGGCGAGCAAGATTCCGTCAGAGCTCACAGCGCTGACTGCTATTTGCTCGCCATCTTGAACCAGTCTGATCTTGATGCGTTCATTCATGGAGGTTCTCCTCTTGGTTGACGCGATAGCCGCAACGATGTTCCAACCTCTCGCCTTCCCAGAAGGAAGAGCGCAGAAAATGAGGGCGTGCCTTCTGCCAGTAGGAAAATCTCACGACAAATGCTCCTTGCCTGCAAAGTCAGCACTAGACTTAAGCAAAAGCGCCTCGTGTGTTGGATTTTGAGGAATTGGAACGGCACCGAGTGTACTCCGGCACAGCTCAGTGGTGCAACTAGTGTCTGTAAACAAACCTGCACATTTCTCCCCGCCTAAGTGAGATGGTTGTAGTTCGGAACTTGATGCTGAGGTGAGGTCCGGGGAAGGAAGGAGCTTACTTAGTTTAGTCCCAAGCAGAAGAACTCGCAGATGCGAACGCCGCACTGAGTGTGGGTTCCGCCCATGGCTTCGCTTGCGACATTATCTGCTTGTGGTTTCTTTCCAAAGATCCGGATAGTCTGTGAATCCGCCGTCTATGCCCATCTGCTGATAGCGCCGCATCTCATCCAACAAATTGTCTCTCAGGCTTTTTCCATTCTTTTCTATTTCGGCGAGTGGGCGCCGGGCCGAAGCGGTGGTGGATCCTCGGAACGTAAAAGGATGAATCTTCAGGCCGGCCTGATGGAACGTATTCACGTCGTCTGCCGTCCGCAGCATCTCTTTGGCGGGACCGGCCCCCTGTGCGTAAGCGGCCACCTCGCGCGCGAGCTGTTCAGTCACCTTGGCGGTTTCCTTCTCGCGGCCGGGGTCCTCCATCGGTAGCAATTGGATGCGTGGGTAGGTTGGCGCCAGTTGTTTGAGTTTCAGCAGACTGGCCTTGGAAAAGGATTGAATAAAGACAGACGGCAGCATGTCAGCGTTATTGGCTGCGAGTGCAGCAGGTTCCAGGCGGTGTGACTTCAGAACTCTGGCCAGCGCGACCACCATGTCTTTGCCCATCGATTCATAAAATGGAACGTACTTCATCTCAACATAGAGCCGGGCGCGCTTGCCGATTATGCTGATCGCCTCTTCCAAGGTCGGAACGGCTAGTCCTGCATATTCCTTCTGTGCTGCGAAGGGATTCGCCTGGTTGAACCAGGACCCGGCATCGAGTCGCTTGATTTCTGCCAAGGTAAAGTCAACGGCATACCAACCTTTCTTGGGACCTTTGGCGTCGGCGTTCCGCACCACAGCGCGATTGGGAAAGATCTCCTCGATATTCGTCGTCCGTGAAAGCTCGGCGTCATGCGAACAGATCAGCACGCCGTCCTTGGTCATCTGCAGATCCTGCTCAACGTAATCGGCGCCCTGTTTGATGGCTAGCTCATAGCCAGCCTTCGTATGTTCGGGTGCGTAAGCCGAAGCGCCACGGTGTGCGATGAGGATTGGCTTGGGATGAGGCTCGACTGGTGGGCCTTGAGGTCCACTCGCCAAGCCGTGCAAGGAAAGAACGACAAGCATCAGGAATAGGCAAGGTTTCATGAAATGGAGTCCTGTAGAGTTCCGCAAGTCTTGCCAGGCACTGCAGAGCATACGTTTGCTTTGCGACATCGTCACCCCGGCGAAAGCCGGGGTCCACGATCTACCCACTCCTCGATTCCGGCTTCCGCCGGAATGACGGATTAAGTGAGCCGAGTGCGCCGATGGGGCCCCACAGGATGAGAAGTACAAGTGTTCCGGCCAGCGCAATGAGAATCCTGTGGCCACGGCGGTCAGAGTTTCCGCTCCCGAGTTGTTTAGAACACCAGCCTCAGGGCAAACTGGATCTGTCGGGCGGGATAGGTTCCGCGAATCTGACCAAAACGGGCATCAGAGATGTTTGAGAAGGCGCGGTCCGTTTGCCGAAAGTTTGTTTTGTTGAAAAGATTAAACGCTTCCACACGAAACTGCAGACTCATGGCTTCGCCAGGCAAAGCAAAGGCTTTCGACAATCCAAAGTCGGTCTGGTAAAAAGCAAATCCGCGGGCGATGTTTCTCCCAGCGTTGCCGAAGGGCTGGCTGGGGTCGGTCGGCGCTATCACTTTGCTGCGATCCAGGAAATTAGTGTCCACGTTCCGCTGGTCTGACGAGGGCACGACCGGACCAATGACGTTGGGACGATAGCTGATGCCTCCTCGCCAGTCTGGAATTGAAGCCACGGAAACCTGGAAGTTCGCTGCCGGGTTATAAGATAGGTTAATGGGTTCACCACTCCACATGTTGTTGATCAATGTCACCTGCCAACCACCCAGCACGTGCTCAGTCAGCGCTCCGCCGTCCGACAAATACCTTCTGCCCTTCCCGAATGGCAGCTCGTAAACGACGCTGGTTGTGTTGTTGAAAGTCTGGTCAAAATCGGAAACTCCCTTTTCTGCGGCCAGGTTGTAGAAACTCTGCGGGCTAGCGCGGCCGCCATTTCCCTGGTCCTCGAGAGCTTGGCCCGTGTTGTCGATCCCCTTTGAGTAGACAAACGAGTCGAGTAGATAGAACCCGTTCTTGAAGCGCCGTTCCAGTTTGGCCTGCAACGCATGATAGTTGGCGAAACCTCCAGGCCAGGTAACCGTAATCGCTCCAAAAGCCTGATTGGGTCTGCGCGCCTGAATGGACGAGTTTTCACCTGGGCGGTTCGGCCGTGCCTCATTGTAATCGGCGAACAGAATAAGGTTTGTAGACTTATTGCCCACATAGCCGATGTCGACAATCGTTCCGCCCAGAATCTCTCGTTGAATGGAAAGAGCCCAGTTCTGCACATACCCTGTCCGGGTATCTCGCGGCATATATGAGATGTTGGCCAGGATCGGATTGAACTTGTCAGGGTCGGTCAAACCGACGGGATAGCCCTCCTGGGTGGTCCGGAATCCAGGTGTGGTGGGACTCTGAGAGATTGCGGCAGTCACGACCTGAGGTCCATTGATGCCCAGAATGTTGCCGCCGCCGGCCCGATTGAAGTGAACGTAGCTGACTCCATACCCGCCCCGGACGACCGTTCGCGGATTGAAACTATAGGCAAAGCCGAATCGAGGAGCCCAATTGTTGCGATCGGGATTCACTTGAGCTCGGTCGGCGATGGAGCCGTCGGTCGCCTGAATGAGACGGTTGCTGGCTGGATCGAAGTTGGTGAGCCGGTTGTCGCGCTCCCACTGGGGCGTCGCATACTCGTAACGGACGCCCAGATTCAGCGTCAGCTTGGAGCTCACCTTCCAGTCATCCTGTAAGTAGGCGTAATTCATCACTTGCCGGTACTGCGCAATATAGAAGTTCACCAAGGAATAGCTGTTGCGCAACCCAAACATGAAATCGGCCAGGTTATGGCCGCTGAAATTGCCGGAGTAAATATCGTTGCCATAGAGAGGGTTCACATCCTGAATCTCTGTGTGGATGCGCTGATACTCGTATCCGGTCTTTAGTGAGTGCTTCCCAAGAATACGCGAGTAGTTCAGCTTAGGGTTATAGACGTACGGATACTGCCACTGCGGATTAGTTGCCTGACGCCCAAAAAGGCTGTACCCGGCGACGTTCTGATTCGTGAGGCCTCCGGTGAGTCGCGGGTCTTCAGTCAGGCCAGGGATCCCATAGAGCTGAAGCATGCTAGGCCCGCCGAGTCCAGGAGGTTCCTTGCCAGCGATCGTCTTCGAGAATCCAAATCTGGCTTCGAGCAGCGACGTTGGGCTCGCTGCAAAAGTCAGGCCCGTCGCCAACTGCTGATTGAGGGCTCGAATAAAACCATTCCCGCCTCCACCTGAGGGACCCGGGATGTCCGGTGCTTGAAGAATATTGCTCTTGCGGTGACTGAGGCGAACAAAGGCCGTCATTTTTCCAGTGAGCTGGCCATCCAGCTTCAAATCAATTTTGTCGTTGTTGTTTTTGTCGGCCCGCAAATTCTGGAAATTGTTGGCGGGACTGTTTGGGCTTCCTGTGTTCGGCAAGGGCAAATCTGCGAACACTCGGCGCGCAAAAGAAGTAATTCGATCCTGAGGAATCGCGATGCCCCTGGGGAACACCTCACCAGTGAGGGGATTGCGAACATCGACCGCGAAGATCCCCTGACGTTCGTTGACTGTCGGTAGATTTGAGAAAACCGCAAATTTCTGGCGTTCGCGAAATCCCTCCCAATTGGTGAAGAAGAAAGCCCGATTTTTTACAATGGGACCACCAAAGGTCAGCCCAAACTGATTGCGCTGAAAAACGGGCTTCCCAGTTCTTGGAGGAAAATACCCAGCCGCAT
>Ga0180085_1000668_pt1 | contig 11880 bp, 12 predicted proteins | sample EasRiv730_16_10D_FD_123013 | JGI IMG/M metagenome (GOLD analysis project Ga0180085, IMG submission 123013) | Soil microbial communities from meander-bound floodplain in the East River, Colorado, USA - East River metaG ERMLT730_16_10D | ecosystem: Environmental > Terrestrial > Soil > Floodplain ... | reverse complement strand
TCTGCCTTCAGCATCCCTGCTTTGACAGCCGGAAAGGATTGAGCCATCTGCTGCACTTCCCCAAGGGTCTCGTTCTTAACGACCACGATCTCGAGCAAATCGCCTTCGCCTGCCATTTCGCCCCACAGGGCCAGCTTTTCATTGTTGATCAGACTCTCGATGTAAACGCGGTGTTCTTTACGAATTCCAGTAAGATCTGCCGTCCTGAATTGGGGCGTCTGGCTGAGAAACACCATCTGCATCGTACCCATATCATACTCAGGCTTCTGCTGTGCGAGTGCGGAAGCGACAGACATCAAGCTCCCCAGTACCACGACGGCGATTCTGAAGCGATCAGTTTTCAAAGTTGTTCCTCCCAGATTCGAATCGTGAGCGGACCTGTCGCGTATCGTCATTGGACCATGGTCTTCTTGAACCGTGCTTCCCCAGCCCAGTAGAGGCTGATCTCGTGGCCATCGGGATCGCGGAGGTAGGCGTGCCTCCATCCCCACGGCATATCCTCGGGCATTTGATCGAACTTCACACCTTTCCTCGCGAGGGCCTTGCAGAATGCGTCAAGGCCCTTCACTTCGAAATAAAGCCGCACACCTTCGGCTTTTGGAGTGATCACCTGCCCGGGTTCGACAGCGTGGAGCGCGATGGTCGCAGTGCCTGCAGGGCTTTTCAGCCGCGCATAGGCGCCCGCATGACTGTCAACGACCTCGAACCCGAGGGCGTCTCGATAGAATTTCAGCGCTCCCGTGAGCCGGGTCGTGTAGACCATCGCGTGATTGAACTCGACCGCAGTTCTTTTCCTCTTCACGACACCACGCTTCCTTTCGACTTACATTAGGATACCTGACGTCACTTGCCGGTGACGTTGCGCGCCAGCGCGCGCAGCATATCGTCGCTCATGTTTCGGGGAAAATCTGACAAGGCCCGGCAGGAAGAATGCGAGGCGATCAGCGGCTTGGTCGTTACCGCCAGCGTGTCGTAGAACGTCTTGTCGGAAACGTGTGAAATATCGACGATCATGCCGACTCGGTTCATCTCCCGCACCACATCCTTGCCAAACTCGGTCAGACCATTATGGCGCGGTTCGTCGGTGGAAGAGTCCGCCCAGTTGTTGTTGCGGAAATGGACCAGCGTCATAGACCGAACTCCGAGGCGGTAGAACATGCGGAGCACGCCCAGATCGTCCGCGATCGCGTGCCCGCTCTCGATCGTCAGCAGAGCGGCGATCCTACCTGCCTTGTGGATCCGGAGGATGTCGGACGCGTTGTAAGCCAGTTCGATCTTGTCTGGGTTGGCGTCCAGCACGCGCTGCATCGCGTCCCGGAGCTGCAGGATACGCCGTACGGACTCAGAGCCTGCGTAGTAGGTGGGCACGTAGAGGGCAAAATAAGGGGCGAGCATCCCACCTTCACTCAGGCGAGGAAAATCGACGTGGTACACCGAATGGCGCTTGGAGAGGTCAGCGTCCTGATACATTACCCACTGGAGCGTGTCAATGTGGCTGTCGACCCCGATCGCTTCTCTATGGATCCGCCTCGCTCTCTCCAGATCATCCCCGAACACGATTGAGCCTGCGCACAACAAGAGCACAGCTGGCCAACGCTTCATTTCCTCTTTCCTCCCGAGGCCGATCCGACCCCTGACTCACCTTGACGACTCAGGCTAAGCTGCCCCCATGTCCCACTGGCCTCTCCATGGAGCTGTGAGAAAAACGCCCCCTGAAGCTGTAAGGAAACCAAAACAGGAACATTCCCGGACCACTATCGTATGCACAGCCGAAAACGCGCGCGGAGCGCGCGTTCCACCTGGATCGAGCGGACGCGTGGGACTCAACAGGCCAAAGCTGACATGACAGCTTCAGACTTGAGAAAGCTTTGTCGCAGTTTCTCTTCGGTGATGGAATCCGCCAGGGAACGAACCACAGTCTGGCAGCGTCCACGGTAGTGCTCCGCTAAAGGCGTGTCATGGTAACTGCTGGCCACGCCGGCAGCCGCCAGCAGAATCTTCCATTCAATTGTGGGGCAGCGGTGATGTCGGAGCACCGACAGGGCTGCTTCGTACTCGTGCCGAGCATCCGCGAAGCGTTCTTCCATGACTGCGATGTCACCCTGCAGTTTGTGGGCCCAAGCCATGTATTTGCGGGCATTGCGGGGTTCGGCCAGAGCCAAAGATTCGGCCGCCAAGGCTGCAGCCTTTCGTGTGTCTCCCCGCTTCATCCAATATCGGGCCATCTCCGCCTTCAGACGGATGTTGTAACGCCAGCGGAACCAGATGTCGACTTCGAAGATGCGTTCAGCTTCCTGCAGGTGTTTCAAAGCCTCCTGTGATTCTCCAACGTCCAGGTAGAGGTGTGCCAGATTGACATGAGAATTCGCTTCAGGCTTCCCGTACTTGTTCTCATGAGCGACTTGTGTTCCCTCGCGATTAAGCTGAAGGGCGGTTTCCACATCCTGCAACTCCTGGTAAGCCCATCCGAGCGTGTTCGGAAATCGGGATAGCCAGTAGCGCTCATTGTTGAGCTCGGCCAAATGCATGCCCTCCCGCAGTTCGTTCAGGCCATCGGACAGGCGGCCTTGATTGAACAGCGACATCCCGCGAACAAACAGGTTCATGATGATGTGGTAGGGAACTCCGAGGGTGCGGGCTCGCTCGAGCGTCCAGCCCACTGTGTGGTCTGCTTTTTCATAATCCAGTTGCCAGGCGTGGAGCAGTCCTGCGAAGCCAACGGCTTCAAGAGCATGAAGCGGCGGTCCCACTTCCCTCAAAACAGGAACAGCTCGGCCAAAGCTTGCCTCGGCGTCTGTAACAGCGCCGAAGCACATCCGCTCTAGACCTAAGACCAAATCAGCGGACGCCTCCCCCACTGGCGAACGGGCGGCCCGGGCGATTTCCAGGGCTCGATGAGCTTGCTGTCGCGCTTCCTCAATGCGCCTCAGGTTGAATCGCGCCAGAGCCGCTGCACAAATCGCGTTCACTTGAGCTTCGACGTCGCCCAGTTGAGTAGCAAACCCCTCCGCCAACTCAAAATCCGAGATGGCCTCCTCCATCCGCGAGAGCGTCAGATGAAATTGGCCCAAACGGTTTGCCGCGGCCAACATCCTGGCCAGCCGGTTCTCCGCCGGCAGCTTCTCGGCACAGGTCATGGCACGGTGGGCGAGTGTGACGGCTTCTTCGTTAGCGAAGAGCATCGCAGCATGTTCAGCCGCCAACAGGAAGTAATCCGCAGCGCGATCAAAGTCCCTTGCCAGTTCAAACAGGAGAGCGACTTGCAGGGCCACCGGCAACCGATTGTCTGGAAAGTGACCTTCCAGCGCGGTGGCCACGTCTCTGCCCAGAGCCGCTTTCCGAGCGGGCGTCAACGAGTCGTAGAGCGCGTTTTGATAGAGAACATGAACGAAGCCATACCTCAGCGAAAGCGTCTGATCCGGGAACTCTTTCTCCTGAAGAAGTTTTACGAAACAGTGCCCTTGTTCGAGGTCCCGCAGTTTCCGTTCCACGATCGTGGCATCCAGCCCGAGCACATCGGCCAGGATGGCCGAATCGAACTCCTGTCCTTGAATGCCGGCTACTGCCAGCAATTCGTGGTCGCCCTGGCTGAGTTGATCGATCCTTCTTTGGATGATGCTGCGCACCGACTCGGGCAGCTCACGCTCCACAGCCGCGAGCGGCTTCGCCAATTTCCAATGGCCTGAGGCGTCAGTCAACAGTCGATGATCTCGCAAGTGCCTTACGAGGTCCGCCATGAACAGAGGATTGCCTTCGGTCTTCCCAAAGACAAAGGTCGTAAACTCCGGTGGAAGGCGGTGACCCGGCAGTGCCAGAGCCAGATAGCGCGCAACATCTTCCTGGGTCAACAACTCGATGGTCAGTTCGTGACCGATGTGTTGCCTCTGCAGCTCCTGCCGGACAGCCACAAAAGCATGCTGGCTCAGCCACATCTCGGTGGGACGATAGGTCACCACAATCATAACGGGATTGGACCGCAACCGCCTGGCGACGTAGGCCAACATGTCGATGGTTGAAGCGTCAGCCCAATGCAAATCATCCAGAAAAAGTACCAACGGCTGAGGCCGGGAGAGTTCTTCAACGAAGGCACTGAGCTCCCGCTTCATGCGCTCCCGCGATGCCGTTTTGGCGTCTTTCATCACGTGGGCAAAGGAGGGGTCTTCAGTGGCCCAAAGAGGAGCCACTTGCACATACCAGGTCGGCGCCACCAGCGTCATCAGTCGTTCGAGCACTCCCCCGTCAAGCCCATGGAGCAAGCCTTCCAGGGCTTCAAGAATCGGCAGGTAGGCCTCACTTCCGGCCAGGCGTTCTGAGCAGCGTCCCGACGCCACCGTACAACCCTTTCGGCCTGTCGTGAGTTCTTCAAAAAACTGTTCAACCAGAGTCGTCTTGCCAATGCCTGCCTCTCCGGAAATGCAGACCAGGCTGCCGTTTCCTGCCTCAGCCAATTCAAACGCCTTCCTCAGTTCACCTAGTTCCTTTTGGCGTCCAACACTCTGTCGTTGTGCACTCTCCGTGGCGGCGGCTGACATGCGTCGTTCTATTTTGCCGGCCCATTCAGCACGTGCCAGGCTCAACTGAATCTTCCAATCGGGAGGAGCCTGTCCGTCCGCGGGTTCACCCTTTCGCTCCGGAGGACCTAGCTCAGCGATGGACCCAGCCTCGCTGACCAGTCGATTCACTGCTGCCACGAATCGATAGCCCTTCCTGGGGACTGTCTCGATGTACTTCTGCCCATTGATTCCTTCGCCAAGAGTCCTGCGAAGCGTGGAGATGTTATGGTCCAGGTTGTTCTCCTCCACAATTGCGTCGGGCCAGATCGCTTGGATGAGTTCATCTTTCGCGAGCAAATGGCCGCTGCTTCCAACCAGTACGCAGAGTGTTTCAAAAACCTTGGACCTCAAACGCACCGGCTGCCCCTCCCGCAGCAGCAGCCGTTCGCCAATATCCAGGCGAAAAATGCCGAACTCATAGATGCCGTTGATCTGCTTAGACATCGCCCGTCCAGAAAAATATCAGGAAACCTTCAGGATTCTTAAAGGACTTCCTACGCCGCCCGGCTAAACAATGGCCCCGTCAACTGAAGTGAGCCAGCATCAGGGGAACGGGAATTATAGCAATGGATCTCACGGGCAGTCGCAACAAACATTCAAACAAAGGTAACCGAGTTTCGCGCCGCCACGTTCGATGACAACAGCGTCCCCCTTGGACAAGGGGGGACTTCAGGGGGTTTAGGGGCTGTAACTCACAACCTCCTCTGACTCGCACCCTGTGCAAGGACCACACCATTTTCAAAGGAGAACAACATGATTGTACCCATGGATCAGCAACTAGCTTCGGAAGTCAGAATGACGTTTCTGAACCATCTTGAAAAGGAACGCATGAAATCTGACCTCAACGCTTCCCCGGGCAGGCAGATCGTAGCGCCTCCCGAAGGCCATAAGGAGAAGAGTCTTGCTCGGCGCATCTCCGTCTTTCTTTACGGGCTCGTCTGTTACGCGGTCTTCTTCGGAACGTTTCTCTACGCTGCTGGTTTCATTGGAAACCTGTCCGTTCCCAAGTCGATCGACTCGGCGCCACAGAAACCACTGCTGCAAGCCTTGCTGGTCAACGTGCTATTGCTGGGGATTTTTGCAGTCCAGCATAGTCTTATGGCCAGGCCATTCTTCAAGCAAGCCTGGACAAAAATCGTGCCGAAGGAGGCTGAGCGCAGCACCTATGTCCTGTTTTCGAGCCTTGCCCTCATCCTCATGTTCTGGCAATGGCAGCCGATGGGCGGCATCGTTTGGAACGTTCAAGACCCGGTGGCGAGAGGCCTTCTGCTATCTCTCTTCGCTTTTGGATGGCTTCTGGTTCTGGCAACCACGTTCCTGATCAACCACTTTGACCTGTTCGGACTAAGGCAGGTAACCCTGTATCTGATGGGAAAAGAGTACACTCGACTTCCCTTCAAGACACCCGGACTCTACAAATTCGTGAGACACCCGCTGTACGTGGGCTGGTTGTTCACCTTCTGGGCCACCCCAACGATGACCGCCGCGCACCTGGTATTCGCCCTTGCTACGACAGCGTACATCCTCATTGCGATCCAGTGGGAAGAACGTGACCTGGTTGGTGAGCACGGCCGAGTGTACGAGAACTACCGGCGGAGCGTGCCTATGCTCATCCCATCCGGGAAGAAGAAGGATGCTTTTGAGGAGGCGTTGGGCTAGCCAGCGCTTCCAAAAGGGGGGGGAGCAGTACTTTCTCCCCCTTGCGAAGCGCATAAGGGGGAGATCAAGAGGGGGTCTTCGCCGCAACCCCTGCCGCAAAAAGCGCGGCGAAGCTTTCTCAGATATTCGATTCACTTGGAAAACGGGGACGCCTGTAGAGATTCCGGGGAAGCGTCTTAATTCAATAAAGTTTGAAGAACTCCTGTGATTACCATGACTGCAATGACTTCCGTCGCCGCTGTTTTGCAGCAGAATGTGCTGATCAGGTTCTACAAGCATTACATCATTGATAGCGCCCTCATTTTGAAGCGATGCGGGCTCAGGGAGCTCGTGCGGCAAAGGGGCTGGAGGTTCCTTGTGGCCGTTTTCGCCTACTACCTGGTCCGGGACACGATCCTCTACGTGGCGATCCCGCTGTGTGTGGCAAGAGGCCTGCTCTGATTCGGAAGCACGCTCGGAGAATCCGGGAGGACGATGCGATCCAGATCGCCCTGAATGCTTCCGTGCGATGCGGTCACTCGCGACGCTCCTGCCGGTGCGGAAGGATATGGCTGGGAACTGCTTCGCCTTCGAGCTGACGCCACTCCACCTTGAAGCTCCCGCGGTAGCCGAAGAGCGGACCCCACAACTTGTTCTGTACGTCCACGACAATGCGAAACGACTGCGCCCTCTCATCGTACCATTCGCGAACGCTCGCAATGCCGCTGAAGATCATTGGAAAGTCAAACGCAACGGGCCCTTCGTAGAAGCGCTGCGCACCAGAACGGAGACGTAGCCCGCCTTCCTCATCGACGGAAAGGTCAATATCGACGGCGAGGTGCTCGTGCGAGCCAAGATAGTCAACGATACAGCCACGCGCTTCGCTATAGATCATGTACGCGTCAAAGCGACGGGTGCGGCGCGACTGGAACGTGCGAACCCAGGATACCGTCTCTCGACCGAAGCGATCGACAAACGCATAGTTCTCAATCGTAAATGGGATATTGCGGCCTGTTTCAGGAAACATGATGCGGCGCCATGTGCCCACATACAGGAAGGGAACAGTATAGAACCGGCCTTTCCAGATCTCTTCCATCACACCGCTTCCGACAGAGCCAACGTTGTCACTGCTTGAGAAGCCGAAGCGACGCTGGATCTCAGGATGCAGCCGATTGAAGTCTGAGCCCAGTGCGCGCTGATAAATGGAATTCATACCGTACCCGAGACGGGTCGCCGTCGACAGCGTGCGGCTGATGGCAGGCCTTTAAGGATCATCAGATCGATGGCAGCAAGACACGCGACCGCCAGATTCAACGAAACCGGATTAAAGGCGGCTCCGAGATATCGTGGCGAGGTCATAGCCACGTTGATGGTAGCGAGGAACATCAAGCCAAGGCAGACCATCGGCGGCCAGCGGCGATGCCAGAACACCAGCAGGCACAGCGCAAGCAAGAGTTCCGCGATTCCCAGCAGGGTCAAGAGGGCGCCTGTACGCTCGGCGGCGACACCGGCGTCGCGCAGCATGGCGACCTCGTCCGCGTGGGCACCCAGGAGTTTGGGCACAAGACCGTGATAGGCGAAGATCAGAGCAAGACCGAGGCGTGCCACACCATGGACGAGGCTCTGCCGCATGGCTTGACTCGGATCAACACCGCCTTCGAGCCAGAGACGCAGGCGATCGAAACTCCAAGCGGTAGCCCATCCCATCAGAGGACGGAAAACCAGCCGATCGAACAGCGCACCGGCGACGCCGAATCGCGTACGGTAGTCGTACCCTGTGAGGAACCGGATGCCTTCGGCAGTCGGAATGTACTTCCAGTAACCCGCACCTTCGCGAATGATCGACCGTGGATCGGCAGAACTGAATTTCAGGGCAGAGGTACGGCTGCCGTCCGCAAGGTCACGCTCGCCGATGCTTTCGCCTTCACCGGCGACTTCGAATCCAAAACCGATGCGCGTGGCATAACGAAAGCGCTGAGGATCCGTGTCGCTCTGCTTGGGCAAGTAATCGATTTCGGAAAACCGAAGATCCCACCGCTCGTGGAGTTCCGGCGTCTGTGTGTGCGCCCAAAGTGACTCCATCGGTGCATGGATGAGGATCTCGACGTAAATGCTCATTCAGGTATCGGAGGTTCCAAGCCTCTCATGAAAAGGTCGCCAGCTCGTTTCCGCATTTCCAGCCCTGTGTAGAGCTGTTGACGTGGAGGAGGTCTAAGGGGTGGGTGCGTTATGCCGAATGCACTGCTTCGTCCCAGGTGGCCACATGTTCTGCAAGTTTGCCTGCGTCGCACGTCTCGCAAAGCATTCGTCGCGTCTTGGGCTTGCTCCCAGTCAGAACTGCCATATCGCCCGGACCTTTGCATTTGCGGCATCTCGCGCATATCTGCGGCAGAAAGTAGTACGGCTTTAGGCAATTCCCCTTTGTTTCTGGCAGAGCTCGGGCAAGCCTGGCGAAATCCTTTAACCGAAATTGGCGCACATGCGAAATATTCAAATGGCGAACTTGCTTGAGCCTATAAAGCGGCTCCAAGGAACCGTCCTCTGGCCATACTCCCATCAGATTCAAGGCCTCGAGGTGAATGAGCCCTGATAGGGGAGTAAATGATTCCACGGACAGAACGCGCCCGGAGGCATCCCAGCTCGCAATCGTTGAAAGGGACAGCCCGGTCAAGGCTCTGAGCGCTCCCAACGGCTGCAGTGAATGAATCCGTGTGAAGTGGCTCATCGACACAAACTTCAACCGCGTCAAGGCCGAGAGTCCGGCTATAGACTCGGGCTCGTCCAGATCCAGAGCTTCAAGCTTGGGTAGTTCCTCCAGCCCCGAGAGGCTGGAGGCGCGACGGACCTTTAGAGCTCGAACCACCGGCGCGGATGTGAGTCCATTCAGATCCAAATGCCGTCCGTCAACGCCATAGCAATCTATGTCGGGGCTGACATGGTCTAGGGGGTGGCAGTTTGATGGTGGCCCAAAAAAAACCTGATAGACGAAAGCGGGATTCACGGTATTCATAGTGGTCAACAGCCCAACGATTCCGATCAGCAGAAAACTCTGCTTTGAGATCTCAACGCCCTCGCGTGCGCCGGCTCACTACATCCGACGCCTCATCGCGAGCTGCCTGCCCTGGATGGCGCTGAAACTGAATTCGGCGTCGTGCGCACAGCCAAGCCTAGCAGTGCCCACGCCAACGTTGTGTAGACCCCAAAGAGTATCATCCCGATCTGCTGCCTCCCGACCGCGATCGATGCGAGTAGCAGAGGAAGAGCGAGCCCACACAGTAACGGCGCCCACCGCCGCCAGCCAGTAAACCGCCCTGCGGCGGCCGTCAGCCCGCCTACCACAAGCATTAGTAGCACACTCACCGGCCACGCCATATTTGCTATTTGGTAGAGCGTGTTATCCGGTTTCTGCTGCAGCATAAAGTCCTGGACCTGCTGCGACGCAGCCAGTAACAACCCCACTGCTTGCAGAGCCAGAAGTACAGCGCCCGTGCGTCCTGTGCCCGTTGCGCGGAGAACGCGCAATGCCGTAACGCTGCAAGCCCAGCCGACCAGAAACACCAAACCCAAGGCCGCGTCCACCCGATCGGGGGTTGACAGATCAAATCCCGAGCGCACACCCTGGATCAAAAGCGTTGGGCTCGAGACGATGCCGATGGTTCCCAACAATCGCGTGTTCAAAGGGGACGTTCCTGGCAAGCTAATTTCGCGAAGCCGTCAATTCGGGCGGCGCAGACATGCGCGATGGGCATGTCTGCGAGACTTCATTCAAGGTTGTGGACTTGCCGCATCGGCTGGGCTGGTTCGGCATCACACCGGCTCGGATGAGACAGGCCCAGACGGAGTCGTCATCAATGTTTTCCGTCGCCACAGCAGCCAGACCATCAACACGGCCCCGGCCGAGCTTGCGAAGATACCATGTCTCCACAGGCTGCCGGCCTTTGCCATCGTCGGTTCGTGAAGCCCAACCGTCAGCACCACGAGATTCGCAAATTGTATACCTGGATACTTCGTCTCTAGATGTTTTTGCGCCCAGTCGGCGACGCGTGCGGATCCTATGTGGACTTGGCACGTCAGTTCGACCGCGCCAGCGTTGCGGATGCGCTGCCAGTCATCGGCATCCTGGACTTCCAGCAGCAACCTGAGATCGCGGGGCGGTGGTTCGGATTGGAGAGCCACCGGATAAACAGGGATGAATACGTCCAAATCGCCGGGAGACATCGCGTCCCGCCAGAAGGCGAATCCGCCACCACACAGCCGCACATCGGTGAGCGTCACAGTCTCTTCCCCGACGGGCCCTTTCAGGAGGAGTTGGTCGCACGTCATGCGCGGCACTGCCAGCGCACGCCGTCGTTCGATCGGAAATCTTACGAGACACAGCGCGCCGTACGCCAGCAGTCCCAGTGAGGCAACTAGAAACCAGGCCCGACGGCTCATCGTTCGGAACTCCCATGAACTATTCTTTCAAAAGGGAGGGAAAATTGTAGCGGCCGCTCTATGAGCGGCGGGTCCGTTCTGAGAACGGACGCTACACCACAGCGTAACAGCCTCGGGCCGAGAGCGAGCAATTGGGACACAACCATTTCTTTCAGCTTGTGGGGAAGCGCCAAAGATTACGCGGGGGTTGTCTCCCAAAGTCGGAAAGCACAGTGGAGAGAGCGACGCCAATCTCTTGCGCCTCAGCGTGGCGCTCGCAACATCGGGATCAGAGGTGGCGACAAGCCCACTTGAATCGCGGGGTGGCAGACATGCGCTGCGTGCATGTCTGCGCGATCTCCATTCAAGGCATTCGCTCCATCGTCAGCGTGGTGCAGTCATCTTTATCTGCCAGACTCGATAGGTCAACTTCCTAGTTCGCAGACATACAAACAGCGTATGAGCCACCCGCGCACGAATGGCGGGGATCTGCTCCCGTGTGTGAAATCAAGTAGTTGACAACGACAGAACTAAACCCCTCAGTTTCGTGACGCCTTGCTGCGTCGGTTGGAGACGATGGTTCGGCACAAGCCGATGACAAAGGTCAGTACCGTGAGAACGATGGCGAAAAACTGAATCAGCGTGGGTATCTCGAAGCCGGGTCCAAAGACAAACTCGAGGTAATACCCATACAAGCCCAAGTCAATGGAGTCTCCCCGTGACAAGAAAATCAAGACAAACGAGACGTGCCACCAGAAAATGTATGTAGGAACAAGGAGCGCCAGCAGCCCCATGACCTTCACCAGGCGACGCATTGCATTGGACCGTGTGCCGGACACGCCCTGTATCTCCGCTTGCACCACGAAGCGAGAACCTTACGATGATCCCCTACCCGTAGAGTTAGCCCCTGAACTCCGATAATTGTCGAGGCGGTCGCTCTGAATCGCCGCGCCTCAGCGTGGCGCTCGCAACATCGGAACCAGAGGTGGCGACGAACCCACTTGAATCTTGCCCAGAACTTCAAAACCGTGACGCTGATACAACGGAATGTTTCTGGGGTTGGTGGACTCCAGGTATGCCGGCGTATGGTCTCGGTCGCACTGCTCGAGCCCATACTTCAGGAGCGCGCCGCCGTAGCCTCGTCCTTGATAGGGAGGATCCACGCCGATCATCGGCAAGTACCAGTGCGGGTCTTTGGGGTGGTAGGCTCCCATCTGTTCAAGCACTCCGAAAAGATCGCCGCGCGTAGATGCAGAGACCGTCCGCTCCACGATCT
>Ga0180085_1000667_pt1 | contig 11886 bp, 11 predicted proteins | sample EasRiv730_16_10D_FD_123013 | JGI IMG/M metagenome (GOLD analysis project Ga0180085, IMG submission 123013) | Soil microbial communities from meander-bound floodplain in the East River, Colorado, USA - East River metaG ERMLT730_16_10D | ecosystem: Environmental > Terrestrial > Soil > Floodplain ... | reverse complement strand
TACTTGCCTGCCAAATGCTCTTTGCACAGCTTCTTAAGATTGGCCAACGCGGCCATAGACCGGGGAGTTTGCCCGGCCAAATAGAGCCGCAGTTCAACCAGGTCGGTGGCTTTTGACTTTTGGGTGGACGCTTTCATTCTTGCGTTTCCTTTGTTGAATTTGCCCCTCTCCGCCTGGCCATTTCAGTGCGGGCATGCAACCGGCCTTTTTCCTGTCCTTCCTCGAGTAAAATCGCGGCTTCCAACTCCTGAGCCTCCGCGGCGAACTCCGCCTGTAGAGCCGCAATCCTGGCCTCGAACGCCTTCCGTTTGTGCTCCAGGATACTTTGCTTGCGCTCAATCTCGTTCCGGCGGTCCAGTGCCACGGCTTTCTCTTGCGCTTCTTGCGTTGCCCGCGCCGAACCAATCACTACGCCGCTTGGGCCGAGATGCACATCCGCCAGTTCGATGCGATGATCGGTGAGAACAAACTCGCGGATCTGGTTGGAGTGCGGCATGCCGCGCGACTTCAGAATGTAAAGCCCGCGGTTACGCTCCCCCAACGCTTCCAGATTACGCAACAGCAACCAGGTATCGATCAACGAGGAGATGCGTGCTTCGGTGAATTCGGGGCTACCACTGCCCGAAGTCAAGCTGGTAAACAGCGCGGTCGTCTGGTGCATTTTCAAGAAATCCACCACGCGCATCAGCATGCCCTTCGCTTCAATCTGAGTTCCCGCTGCCTCGAAATCGCTGATGGGATCCACGACCACGACGTGAGGTTTAAATTCGGTGACCAACCTGTGCATCGTCACGAGATACATTTCGAGGCCTAAGGTCGTAGGGCGTGAGCAATGGAAGCGCAGCAGATCTTTACTCAGCCACATCTCCAGATCGATACCCACCGAGCGCATGTTACGCAGGATCTGGCTGCTGGATTCCTCCGTAGCGAAGAAGAGGCAGCGCTCACGGCGACGGCAGGCCGCATCAACAAACTGAGCCGCGACGCTGGTCTTGCCTGTCCCGGCTGGCCCTGAGACCAGTACGGTGCTGCCGCGGAAATAGCCCTTGTCGCTCATCATGGCATCGAGTTGGGGAATACCGGTCGAGATCCGTTCGGCGGAGGCCGTGCTCTCCAATTTGATCGACGTGATGGGCACTACAGAGACACCATGCTCCTCAATCAGGAATGGATACTCATTGGTGCCATGGAAGGACCCGCGATATTTGACGATGCGCAAACGCCGCGTGGCTACGTGTTCCGTCACCCGATGATCGAGCACGATAACACAGTCGGAGACGTACTCTTCCAAGCCGTGGCGAGTGAGTGTTCCCTCACCGCGCTCTCCGGTCACGATTGCCGTAACACCTTTCTCTTTCAGCCAACGAAAAAGGCGGCGCAGTTCGGCGCGCAGGACGGCGACGTTCGACAGACCTGCAAAGAGAGCTTCGATAGTATCCAGCACCACGCGCTTGGCGCCGATGGAATCAATCGCGTGATTCAATCGGACGAACAAACCTTCCAGGTCGTATTCACCGGTTTCTTCAATTTCACTGCGTTCGACGAAGACGTAGTCCAGGGCGAGTTTTTTCTTGGCTACCAGTTCGGTCAGGTCGAAGCCCAGGGAAGCCACGTTCTTGATCAACTCTTCAGCGGTCTCCTCGAAACACATGAAGACTCCCGGTTCGTTGTACTGCATTGCTCCGCGTACCAGGAATTCGGTTGCCAGCACGGTCTTGCCGCACCCCGGACCGCCGCACAGGAGGGTTGGCCTCCCGAGAGGCAGTCCGCCGCCAGTGACTTCATCAAAACCCCGAATGCCAGTGGGAGATTTGGCCAAGCTGAGGTTGGATCGCTTGAATCTTTTTCCGGTCTTGGTCATTCCTTCACCTCAGTCGTTTGAAATGCACCGCTGGCGCACGACAGGATCGGCTGCTTGTTAGTCAGTGCAAAAAGTAAGAGGGCATGCGTTGTTTGTAGTACCGGCTTTAGCCGGGTCGCCTAAAGGCGGTACTACGAGCGGGGACGCAGCTATGTGCTCCTACTTATGCTCCCATTAATGATGCGACAGAACAGGATGCGAAGCGACGTCGTTCCGTGCGCTCTTGCAATCTTCCCTGCCAGACCCAGTGTCTGCTTGGAGTCCTTGGGCCAACTCTCCTGAAACGAGGACCTTCTTGTCGTGCCGGAACGAAGTGTTATCAGGCACCTACTTCCTTGGATTCCTCGGCGAGTCAGGATTCTAGGGTTGAGAGGGAATCAAACCTGCCAGCATAAAACCGCATGGAGAACCGTTTTACCTTCAGGGGACAAAACTTTGCGGGGCCGATGCGTTGCCACCATTCTTGGTCCTGCTGGAAATGAAGTCAAGCTCTCTAATCAAGGAAGAACCCTTAGGGGTTCTTACGGGTTCATCGCATCCCAGAATGCTGAGTTCACCGTATTGCAGGTTTCATGTGCGCAGCGCAAACTAGAAATGCCGGAAGTGTAAGTGGAACTCCCAGGGTCTTGATGCGACGGACGCTTTCAGCAAGCAAAAGGTGGTTGTTATGGCAAGCAAGTCAGTAACTAAGAAAAATCAGCCTGTCGATTGGGAACCCTTCCTGGCTGGAATCTCTCGTGGGAAAACTGTTTTAGAATACGGCGCGAACCGCACCATTTTCTGGCAAGGAGACCCAGCGGATTCGGTCTTTTACGTGCGACGAGGGAAGGTGAGGCTCTCCGTAACTTCCCAACAAGGCAAGGAAGCGATCGTCGCCATTCTGGGCGATGGTGACTTCTTCGGCGAAGGATGCCTGGCAGGCCAGCCGTTGCGCATCGCCACGGCCACCGGCATGACTGATTGCACGCTGATCAGGATTGAGAAGGCGCTAATGACGCGCACGCTGCACGAACAGCACGAATTTTCCGAAGTGTTCGTCATGCATCTGCTTTCGCGCAACATTCGATACGAAGCGGATCTGGTCGATCAGCTGTTCAACTCCAGTGAGAAGCGGCTGGCTCGGATGCTCTTACTACTCTCACACTTCGGCAAGGAAAGCAGATCAGAAACGGTCGTCCCCGGCGTCAGTCAGGACAACCTGGCACAAATGATCGGCACCACCCGGTCGCGCGTCAGTCATTTCATGAATAAGTTCAGGGAGCTGGGCTTTATCAACTACAGCGACAGCGGTGGGTTGACAGTCCATAGCGGCCTCCTGAGTGTCGTCCTGAGCGACGGTGGAGAGCCGCATTAGCATTGCCGCGTATGATTTTATTGCTCCTCATGATTTGGGTGCTTGGTGAAGGCTGATGACGTTCTCCAAGGAGAAGCATGGGAAGCCCGGCGGTTGTAGCAATGACGATATCGGCAAATGAAAATCCCTTACCGTCTGCTCAAAGAAGCATGCTCCGCATGGCTGGAAGACAACGCTCCGAGATTAGGTGCTGCGCTGGCGTTTTACATGATTTTTTCACTCGCTCCGGTCTTGATTGTAGCGATAGCGGTGGCGGGTCTGGCGTTCGGGCAAAGAGCGGCAGAGGGTGAAGCACTACGGCAGATGCAAGCCTTGGTGGGTGAAACGGGCGCCAAAGCCGTTCAAGCGATCATCCAAAGCGCCAATCGACCCGCGCTTGGCGTCATTGCTGCCACCATTGGCATCGTGACGGTGTTGGCCGGTGCATCAGGTGCCTTCGTTGAGCTCCAAGACGCGCTCAATCAAATCTGGAGAGTTCCGCGGAGATCAGAGAATATCTGGGTTGGTGCGATTAGAAAGCGCTTCTGGTCATTCGGCCTGGTCCTGTGCACGGGCTTCCTGTTAATGCTGTCATTGGTTTCGAGCGCCGCGTTAGGAGCCGCGGGCAGGCTATTGGAACATCTACTCCCCAAGTCCGTGTTTTTGGTGCAAGCGGTCGATTTTCTCCTGTCGTTCGGCGCGATTACGCTGCTGTTTGCGATGATCTACAAGTTTGTGCCAGATACGGAAGTTGCCTGGAATGATGTGTGGATTGGTGCGGCCCTTGCGTCGCTACTCTTCACGATCGGCAAAGCCCTGATTGGGTTTTATCTTGTCAGGTCCACGGTGGCGTCAGCCTATGGAGCAGCGGCATCCCTCGTCATTCTCCTGGTTTGGATCTACTACTCGGCACAGATCCTTCTTCTAGGCGCGGAAGTCACCCACGTCTACGCCAACAAACACGGCTCGCGACTCGGCCTGCTCTCTCGCACAGCGAGTTCGGGTCGATGATACAGAAAGCTGTCTCTGGCTACCTCACCAAGGTCGAATCTGCCACTCCACGTCCAAATCTGGGTGATTCGGCCAACCCCACGCGGTAGTACCCGCTCTTGACTGTGATGAGCAATATTGCCCGCACTTGCGTCCCATACTGAACTGACACGAGAATTCCTCGACGAGTACCATGAGCATGGTGCTGCTGTTAGCTCTGGTAGATGGTGAAAGCAGGTGGAGTTGTTTATGCCGCATAAGAAAGTCCCTTGTGTCGATTGGGAATCCTTCCTCGCAGGAATTTCCGGTGGGATCTGCGCTAAAGAATACGGTGCGAACCACCAGATCTTCTCCCGAGGAGACCCTGCCGATTCTGTGTTCTACCTGCGCCAAGGCAAGGTGAAGCTCACTGTGACCTCTGAACAAGGCAGGAAAGCCATCGTCGCCATTCTGGGAGACGGTGAGTTCTTTGGTGAAGGCTGCCTGGCCGGTCAGCCGTTGCGCGCTGCCATGGCTACCGCCATGGCCGATTGCACTCTGCTCAGAATTGAGAAGCCCGAGATGGTGCGCCTGCTCCACGAGCAGCACGAGTTCTCAGAAATGTTTGTCGCTTATCTACTGTCGCGCAACATCCAATACGAAGCGGGTCTGGTCGACCAATTTTTCGATTCCAGCGAGAAGCGTCTGGCCCGAGCACTCTTGTTGCTCGCTCATTTTGACCAGGAAACCAGGGCCGAAACTGTAATTTCCAAGGTTGATCAAACGAGGCTGGGGCAAATGGTCGGCCTCACCCGGTCGCAGGTCAGTCATTTCATGAACAAGTTCAGGAACCTTGGCTTTATCGATTATGGTGGCAGCGGCGGGTTGACGGTTCAAGGTGGACTCCTCAGCATGGTGCTGCACGACTAGATATGTGCAGCGCAACCAGCAGATCGGCGGACCCACTGTTCTTGAGGACTACGGACTGTAAGAGTTGCGTCATCAATCACGGTGGTGAGCGCGCATTGACCGATCAACTCTCGAAACCCAGCTCTGGATGGGGGTTTTGGAAGACTCGAAAAACGTCCCGCCATGGACTCGCCCCCTGACCAGCTCTGGAGCGAGGGGAACCGAACTGAGTTTCTCCCGGCGCAAAAACTAACGTCACACTACGGGTTGAACGAATCAGCGACACCTTTGAGCATGGTATTGCTCGACCGGTTTGAGAGGGTCAGGCTATCCTGGTCAGCACTACGGGCGAATGCCGAGCATGTCTGACACGCTCGGAAGAGTCTCGTTCAGTTCAGGCGGGTTCTCAAAGACAAAAAAGGGGCTTCGCGCGAAGCGCTCAGCCCCAAGACCAGTTTAAATCCTGCTGGAGGTATTCCCGAAGAAACCCTTCCGATCCTATTTTTGAGCAGAGCCACTGGGAGTGCTCTCCAATTCGCTCTTCAGCAGTGTGATCTCCACCCGGCGATTGGCTTCGCGGCCTTTCCTTGTCTTGTTGTCTTCCACTTCCTTGCTGGAGCCCAAGCCAAGAATAAACATGCGGAACAACGGGACCTGGTGCTGTTGAGACAAGTAACGAACGACACTCTCGGAACGTCCCTGGCTCAACCCCAGGTTATATATGTCATTCCCTGTTTTGTCCGTGAAACCCTGGATCTCCAAGACATAGCCTTTACTCTCTTTTACTTTGGAGGCTAGCTGATCCAAAGTGGTTTTCGCTTCGTCACTTAGTTCCGCGCTGTTGAATTTGAAATTGATACTCGAAGTGTCCACCGCCTTGTAGCTGTCCAGATTGCTCAACTTCTGGTTGAAATTGCTTTCCACAGTGACAATCTGTGTCTGAGCCTTCTGCGCCATCTGTTGAGCTTCTTCTCCCTTTTGCGTCGCTGCGATGGCCTTCTGGTCAACCTCATTGGTCTTTGCTTCGACAGTCTGAATGCCGGTCTGGGCTCGACTGTCTACATCCTTGATGGCAGTTTCATTTCGCTTGCTGACTTCCGACAGTTCGTCCACCCGTCCGCTGACCGGATCGGTCTGCTGCTTGACATACTTTTTCGTCGCGCAGCCCAACTGAAATGACAGAGTCAGCAGTAACGCGGGGCCAAACAGCAGGAGTCCCTTTTTCTTGAGTAACATGGTTTTGTCCTTTCCTCTCTAGTGAACCTTCCAGTGATTCGGAATATTAGTTAGGGTCCTTTCTCTTGACCCGATCAAACTCCGGAACCACCAGCCTTCACCGTTGAAACAGACGTTGAGGCGCTTGCGCTATCGAATCCGGAGCGTCTTGTTTTTATATCCTGGGAGTCATTGGCTCGTCAGTTCCGTATGGCTCATGTGTTTGAGCAAGTTTGACCAAACAAATGAGCCTTACTGAACGGACATTCGACTTACCTCACGGGTAGCATGAGGGACTGTGGGGTGCAGTCTGTTCTTATGAGAGGCGGATTGTCACTGGGGAGCGCATCTTGTTTCACGCCCGGTCATCGTGGCCGCAGCTCTGTGGGTCCAGTGCTTCATCGTCTGGATAATCTGGTTCGACTCAAGAAAGGAAAAGCCGTGGAAAATATCAACGCGAGTGAAAGTGAAAGGTTTGGTAAGCGTGCAGCTGAGAAAATCGCCGGGGTTGCCGAGGCAACAGGCCAAAAGCTGGATGCTGCGGTCGATTACGTAGAAAGTGCCAAGCAAAACGCCAAGCAAACTCTGGACCAGGTGCGCCAAGACGGGTGGAAGGGGATGAAAGGAAGGGTACTTGAATATACCCGACACGAACCTTTCAATGCTTTGGTTATCGCAGTTGGCGCCGGTGTCTTTTTCGGTTGGTTAGCGACCAGGCCCAGGGAATAGAACAAACAGGATGTGCCCACGATCAATCATCGTGGCCCGGAAACCTAAATTTTGGGGAAAGGACTATTGCCCCGTGCTTGGTCTTGATCGTCGCGCGGCGCGTTATACCTGGACAGTCGTGTTTGTTTTCTTACTGCTGGGATTGGTTTATCTCATTCGAGAGACCCTCTTCATCTTTGCAGTGGCGCTGCTCTTCGCCTATCTGCTATGGCCCTTGGTGAACTATCTCGATGAGCGGCTTCCGGGACGTTCCAGGGTGCCGGCTCTCGCCATCGTCTATTGCTCACTGGTCGGATTGCTGATTGTCGTCGGAATTGAAATTGGCTCTCGAGTTGTGCAGCAGGCAAACACCCTAGCGGCAAGGGTTCCAGAGCTCCTTGCCAATCTCGAACAATCGGTCGAGCCCCTCGTTTTACCGGCGGTTCAAACGGTCAAGGAGACCCTCTTCTCGACTCTGCGAAAGCAGCTCGTCGGTCATTCACGGGAACTGCTGTCCCTCTTACCTAATGCAGCATTGAACGTTCTATCGCATGCCGGAAGTTTTGTGGTCATCATCCTGGTGCCGATCCTGAGTTTTTTCATATTGAAGGATGGCCGGGCGATTCGTTGCTCCATGCTGGGGATCGTTGCCGACGGATCTCGACGTGACATGATCCAGGACATCGCCGCCGACGTGCACTTGCTGCTGGCGCAATACATGCGAGCCTTGGTACTGCTGGCCGCGGCAGCGTTCGTCGCTTATGGGGCGTTCTTTTCGCTAATTGGTGTTCCTTACGGAATTCTCCTGGCAGCCATTGCTTTTCCTCTTGAGTTCATTCCGATGTTGGGACCCTTGGCGGCGGCCGTCATCATCTTGATGGTCGCCGGATTGAGCGGTTTTCATCATCTACTTTGGATTCTCGTCTTCTTAGCCGTATTCCGCGTTTTCCAGGATTATGTCTTGTCCCCCCACCTGCTGAGTACGGGAACAGAACTCCATCCCCTGGTTGTGATCTTCGGAGTCCTCGCGGGCGGACAGGTCGCAGGCATAATGGGTAGCTTCTTGTCAGTGCCCGTGTTGGCAACTCTCCGCATCGTCTATCGGCAGTTAAGAAAGAAGCCTCAGGATTCCAGACCTCTCTGTCCAAAACCCGTAAGGGTCTACGCGTCCAACGGAGAGGGATAGCCAACGAATCGGCCAGAACTTCGCAACCGCCATTCGCCGTTTGATTGTTGGCTGAGTTTGCGAGCTGCGATGTGCATCAGCTTGAGCGATTCGAGTGAAAAGGAGCTCATTGTGTACTTACAGGTTGGCTACAAACTCCTTTACGAGTGCCCGCAGCCGACGCCCATGATACTGATGTTGAACATCCACTCGACGCGTGCCAACGACATCGTTGTCCCTGACCGTCTGATCACCAATCCGCGCATCCCTGTTACGTCCTACTACGATGGCTTTGGCAACTGGTGCAGCCGGATTGTGGCGCCGAAGGGACAACTTTGGCTCTCCACCAATGCGGTGGTGAAGGACACGGGGGAGGCCGATAGGGTCGCGTTTGTGGATCAGCAGCACGCTGTGCAAGACCTTCCTGAAGAGTGCCTCGTGTTCCTACTCGGGAGCCGATACTGCGAGACCGATCGGCTGTCCGAGGTGGCTTGGGCCCTCTTCGGTAGTTCGCCCACCGGCGTACACCGTGTCCAGACCATTTGCGACTACGTCCATCACCACATTACTTTTGGCTACGAGAACGCCCGCTCGACGCGGACAGCGTGGGATGCCTTTAACGAGGGGAAAGGCGTCTGCCGTGACTACGCGCATCTCGCCGTTGCCTTCTGCCGCTGCATGAACATTCCGGCACGCTACTGTACCGGCTACCTCGGCGACATTGGCATGCCGCCTCCTTATGGTCCCATGGATTTCGCCGCCTGGTTCGAAGCCTATGTCGGTGGTCGCTGGTACACCTTCGATGCTCGCAACAACGTCCCGCGTATCGGTCGGGTACTGATTGCGCGTGGGCGCGATGCGACGGACGTTGCGATCAGCAACACCTTCGGCCCCAACACTCTATTAAGCTTCAAGGTGTGGACAGACGAGGTGCAGAATGGTGCGGCGATGAGCGGAGGTGATCTGGCAGCCGCACCCGGAGATGGCTCGGCAACGGCTACCCATTCGACTGAACCGGAGGCGCCGGCCGTTTTAGGGACGGTGCGATCAGTTTCAACCGGGCACACATTATGAACGGCACGACTCGATCCAGCATGCGGCTTCTCACGGTGCGGCACATCACCACCTACCGCTACTCGAAGCCGGTTAGATTGGGCGAACATCGCATGATGTTTCGACCACGAGAGAGTCATGATCTTCGTCTCGTCAAAACGAAATTGGACATCGTGCCACAACCCGCTGATCTTCGCTGGCTGCACGACGTGTTCGACAATTCTGTTGCCATCGCAACCTTCGACGACACGACTGTGGAGCTTCGGTTCGACAGTACCGTCACGCTCGAGCATCTCGAAACAGCACTGCCGGACTACAAGCTTGAGGTTGGTGCGCAAAACTATCCATTCCAGTACCCGGAAGACGAGCGTCCCGACCTCCTCGGCGCGCTGATGTGCCGTTACCCGGGAGACGCTTCCGGTCCCTGGGCGGCCCGCTTCCTGTCGCCATCCGGGTCAACCGGCACCATGAGCCTGCTTCAGTCCATGACACGTGGCATCAAGGAGCAATTCACTTATGTGCGTCGCAGCGAGAAGGGCGTGCAAAGTCCAGGTGAGACGCTTCAGCGCGGCCAGGGCAGTTGCCGGGATTTCGCACTACTGATGATGGAAGCGGTTCGTTCCCTCGGCTTGGCCGCTCGCTTCGTCAGCGGATATATCTTCGTACCAGATGGTCAACGTCCCGCCACCGTCGGTGGCGGTGCGACTCACGCCTGGATGCAAGTCTATTTGCCGGGAGCGGGTTGGGTCGATTTCGATCCGACGAACAACATCGTAGGCAATCGCAATCTCATTCGTGTTGCCGTGGCTTGGGACCCTCAGCAAGCCCTGCCCCTGTGGGGCAGCTTCATCGGTTCGACCTCGTCATTTCGCGGCATGGAGGTCGATGTCAGCGTCACCGAGGAGAATGGCTCAGCATCCTGAGCGCCTATCCTGCTTGAGTCCAAAGAAAACAGACAGCGCTAAGGCGTATCGACCCCCTAATCCCGTCTAAACCGTCCCACCTGCGCCTCAGGTTTGCCGAGGCTCCACCTCTCCTGGAGTTCCCTTCTCATTAACTGCGATGAGCAATATTGATCACCCTTGTATTCAATATTGAACAGACCCGCGAATTCGTCAACGAGACAATCCGATTTTGTCACGACCGAAAAAGCAGATCTCGTGGCCGGCTAAAGAGGAGACTATCCACATGTCTGTACAAATGGGCAGGCTTGATGCAGCAGACAAGAAAATCCGGAATCGACAGCCACGCGACCCAGCGATAATCTTGGCAGTCATGGCGGGAGTCCTGTGGAGCCTGGGCCTCCTGCAGTATGCGCAGTGGCATGCCGTCGAGAGACAATCAAAACAGAAAATCCAGGCGCAACTTATCGAGAGATCTGGCCGGGCCTCGGAAGGATCTACAGCATCACGGTTGAGACCGCTCATACAACTATCATCGTCAGGCCAGGCGAAGACCTCGAGCAACGAGTAAGACAGACGCAAGAAAAGTTTGCCCGCAAGGGCATTTCTATTTCCGCTTCGGGGGAAGAGTTTGATGGTCGCCCAAACCCGGTCTTGGCTCAGTCATTTTATGAATAAGTTTAGAGAGATGGGCACCGTCGATTCCAGCGGTAACGGTCAGTTGACGGTCCATAGTGGCCTCCTCACACTGGCGGGCCATGACGATTATCGCTTTCCAACCTCCAGCCATTTTTAGCGCCCCGACACTGCAGTTCCTCCCTCAATTAACCGCCGTGAGCAGTTTTGACCGGACGTGTGAGCCGTACCGGACTGACACGCATATCAGCCAAAGGTACTAATAGCTGTGCCGAAGACGGAACGGTCTAGACCTCTGCGGTGCCTATTCCCTCGAATCATTCTTGGCAATTTCAGGCTCCGGTTCTCGGAAACAGATGACAGACGGCCCCTCATTTATGCAAGAAGCGATTCAGGTGTGGGAAGGCGAAGGTGGAGGACTGAGGCAAAGCTCTGACGGGCGAGTCGCACCTAGGTTCGCATTTGGTCGAGGCAACCTGGTTGCTGCAGAGAAAAAGATGATCGGCACGGCAAATCAAGTGGACTGGGCGGAGCGGATCAAGAGACAGGTGAGTGCGGAGTTCGACCGCGTGTCAAAAGCGCTCGAATCAGCGGCCAACAAGCAGGCCGGGCAAAAGCGGATGGAGACTCTGTCCGTGATCGCAATCCTCGAAGAAAAATGGGCCGAAGTGATGTCGAAACATCACACCGGCTATTTCATTCGTGAGTGGCAGGAGTTGCGCGATCAGGTGCGGCAGATGATCACTCAGGATTTCCGGTACCAGACAATCCGGGCGAATCGGGCGGCGCGATGACGTTGAAAATGCACGGCCGTTTCCTTCGGAGCGGAGAAGACAGATCGAGCGTGGCGAAGACTCACCCACGCGCGCGATGGGACTGGAGGGGGTTCATTCTAGCCGGGCTCAGACGTCTGCGGGTAGGTGCGTTGGTGGCGGTGCGGAGATTCCGCAGTGTCCGCTTGGACAGATTGACTTGGCAAAGCGGGGTCTTTTACCTGCTGATTTGTCTGACAGTCATTATTGCCGCTCTCGTTACAACCGGAGTCGTTCATGTCTACTTTGACCGAACCAACCTGCCCGACATCGGACCATTCACCCGTTTTGAATTTCCTTCGATCGGCCACATCTATGATGCC
>Ga0180085_1000666_pt1 | contig 11897 bp, 6 predicted proteins | sample EasRiv730_16_10D_FD_123013 | JGI IMG/M metagenome (GOLD analysis project Ga0180085, IMG submission 123013) | Soil microbial communities from meander-bound floodplain in the East River, Colorado, USA - East River metaG ERMLT730_16_10D | ecosystem: Environmental > Terrestrial > Soil > Floodplain ... | reverse complement strand
TTATTGCCGGCAAACCGGGGGCTGGATTCCGGCTCGCGCTGCGCTTGGCCGGAATGACGATGAGTGGACAGCAACCAGGCAGTTCCTAGCCTAAGTTGAAACTAGCAGACAACGGCAACTGCGCAATGCAACTCCCTCGCCTTTACCCGATCATCGATCTCGAAATCAGTGCACATCCGCTGGAGTATCTGGTCGCTGAGTTTGCTGCGGCTGGACTGTCGTGGGTCCAACTCCGCAACAAGAAGGCCAATTCAAGGCAATTGTTGGCGAACGCTCAGCGCTTGGTTGCACTGACAAGGCACCACGGACTGACGTCAATCGTGAACGACCGCGCGGATATCGCTTGGATGAGTGGCGCTGATGGCGTGCATGTTGGACAAGAGGATCTGCCGGTGGGGCACGCCAGAACAATCGTGGGTCCGGGCAAGATTGTGGGCTACTCAACGCACAACCTGGCACAGGCGTTGGAGGCGGGGCAGGGCAGTGCGGATTACCTTGCTATCGGCCCGGTGTTCCCGACCACTAGTAAGGAGAATCCTGATCCTATCGTTCCGTTGGAGGAACTTCGGGAGATTCGCAGACACATCGAAAAGCCGTTGGTCGCAATCGGCGGTATCACGTCCCGGAATGCCACACAGTTGTTTGACATCGGCGTGGACTCCGTGGCCGTAATTCGAGATCTCCTTTGCGGCACCAACGTTCGCGTCAAAATCAACGAATTTCTCAAAGCTGCGGGGAGAGTGGGTTGAAGCTCTACTGAATTCCTTTGCCTTCGATCACCGTGATGTACTTGTCTGTCGGGACATCGGAAAACCGCTCGGTTTTCCCCTTTGGGCCCGGCCATCTCACTTCCAGCCAATCTGCTTTTCCCGCGGTGCCTAAACCCAGGATTTCGCGTGGGTCATGCGAAGAAAGATAACTGCCGCCTGCAGTTTTCAAAAGGGTGTGCTTGACGCCTGCGGCAGACCAGCTAAGGCTGGCGCCAACCGCGTCGCGGTTGGACTGTGTTCCGACCAGTCTGACACCCATCCAGTGCTGTGACTTGCCTGCGTTGTTCCGCAACAGCAGTGGAGGCTCGCCATTGTTGGCGACGAGGATATCGGAACGTCCGTCATTGTCGTAGTCGCCCAGAGCCATTCCACGGGCAGGGTAATGACGCGAGAAGGCAGGGCCAGCTTCCGCAGACACGTTTAGAAATTTCTGGCCTGCCTGGCGGAACAGCAGCAGCGGCTCCTTATAGGTGACCTTGGTCATGTTGATGTCGACCATGTCGTCGGGGTGGCCATTCGCGAGGAACAGGTCAAGCGCGCCATCGTTGTCAAAGTCGAAAAACTTCAGTCCCCAGCCGCTCAGCAACAGGGTTGCCTGTCCGACTCCCGTAGTCATTGCCAAGTCTCGAAACGTTTCATCTTTGTTGTTCTGATAGATGGAAAACTTCTCCTGATCGACATTGGCGACGAACAAATCGGGCCAACCATCACCGTTGAAATCGGCTGAATCCACACCCATTCCGGATCTTGGCCGACCGTCCTCGCTGTAAGCCACTTCGGCCATTAGACCAACTTCTTCGAATTTTCCGTCTCCCCGGTTCACAAACAGAAAATTCTGCACTGTGTCGTTCGCGACGAACAGATCCATCAGCCCGTCATTGTTGATGTCAGTAGCAACAACGCCTAGGGCCTTACCCAGCGACTTGGAAATGCCGCTCGATTTGCTCACATCGGTGAACGTTGAGTCACCGTTGTTGTGAAACAGGTAGCTGGGCGTGGGATTGAAGACACGTGGAATGCAGTAGTAAGCTCGGCCCAGCTTATTGTCGCCACAGAAAATGTGCCGCTTCAAACCATACTCGACGAAACTGCAAAGAAACAGGTCCAGCCTCCCATCATTGTCGTAGTCGAACCAGACGGCGCTAGTCGTCCAACTACTCGTGACAATTCCCCCTTTTAAGCTTTGATCGCTGAACGTGCCGTCGCCGTTGTTTCGATAGAGCAAGGGCGGGTGATCATAAGCCGTTATCAGCAGGTCCGTGTCACCGTCGTTATCGTAGTCGGCCACAGCCGCTCCCATGCCGAACACGTTCCCCTCAACGCCCGCCTTGGATGTGACATCTGCAAAAGTGCCGTCATGGTTGTTTCTGTAAAGAGCGCTGGCGATTGGCTTCGCAGGTTTGAAGAAATCACACGGACCATAGTTCACGAGATACACGTCCATCCAACCATCGTTGTCGTAGTCGAGGAACCCACATCCAGGGCCCAGAGTCTCTGGCAAATACCTCTTGTCTGAGCGCGCGTTATCGTGGGTCCAGGTAATACCGGATTTGGAACTTGGAATCTCTTCAAACAAGGGGGCGGCTGAGTTTACAGCCAGGATAACAGAGGCTAGAATTGCAGGCGCGAAGGTGAGTGATGCCGCCTTTCCCAGCCAGTGGCGCAGAGACGCTTTCACGAGGTACAAGGTCCTTTTGCTTCAAGGTTCGCCCCATCTTAGCACAGGGTGAATTCGCTGCTGGGAATGCTTGAAGCGAAGCGGGCAAAAACGATCCGAGAGCCTTAGGGCTACTGCTTTCCTCGCGAACTGGGCTCCGGTACGACCTCTATGGAACTGACAGAGGCGTAGTTTTGGACGGGAACAAAAGTCAACATCAGTTTTCCTTGCGCATTGGCTTGCAGTCCGCGGAAGGTTCTGTCGAGGGCACGATTCTCACCGCCAGCTTCTTTGTAGATGTCAAAGTTTCTGAGCAGCGGCTCACCGTTACAAGAAACATCGAAGACGCGGCTGCCAAGGCCACCTTCACCTGGATTGGTTTCCCCCCAATAGGTCTCGGCGAACTTCAAGGTCAGCTTGTAGCGCCCTGGCGCCACAGGTATCGCATAACTGAAGTTCCCAAATCGCTCGCATTGGTAGAGTTCAGGTTCGTCAGTACCAGCAATCGGATTGGTGCGGGCATTGACGCGTCCTCCCCGGAAATATCGATCGGGCTCCCACATGGCTTGTTTCTTGTCAAAATGAGCAGACTGCCGAGTGGTCATGCGCAAAGGCCGCATCTGGCCTGGAATCCCAGGGAGTATCTCCATTGCATTCAGTAATCCCCGCCCACGATAGGCGAACACGGAAAGGCGCAAATTGCCATCAACGGGGACGATGTCTGTGAAGACCCTCACGTCAGCAGTTCTGCTGCCGCCTGCGTCAGCAAACACATCAAATGTTTGAAGCAACGGCTTCCCGTTGGCCTGAACGTGGATCAACCGGCTGGTTTCGCCGCCACCTTCGGCTTCGTCGGGACCGTAGATCAACTCCGCAAAATGCAAATGCAGCTCATAAATGCCTGGCTTGAGCGGGATGGTGTATTCGAAGTCGCCCTCACGTCCCGACTGATAGATCTCTGGGTCGCTCGTCCTCAAGATCGGTAAGACGAGAAACTTGAATGTCGATCCGCCCTTAAAATACCGGTCTCCACTCCAGACTCGCCCAAGCCGGTCAACGTACTTGCTGATGGTCGAACCAACCAGAATTCTTACCTCGTGTTCTTGAGCAAAAGTGCTTGCTGTCTTGAGGTCGGTCGCTAGGCTGGGCGCGTTTGCAGAATCCTGCTCGGATCGAGTTCCCACAGACGCGTTGCCAGCGTGCCGTTTTTCGGTTAGCCACCAGCCGACAATGGCAAGGAAGCCGATAAGAAATGCCAGGGGTACGACGTACCGCAAAGAATTCTCCCAGACGGCTTTTGATCTTGAGCGGCCCGAATCAAGAGTAATTCCCCTATCCACGTCATAAGTCTCGATGGAATCTCCATTGGAACGCTGCAGCGCTGTGGTGGCAACCAGAGCCTCGGTCAGTTCTATCTCAGGAATCGATTCGCCAGGACTGGCCTCGGCCGGGGCTGTTTCCTGCGGCTCGCGACGATGTTCAAACGATGGAGAATACTGACCGGGAGGAATGGAAATCTGAACTGCGTGGCTTCGACCTTCCGTTTCGTAGTACTGCTTCAAACGTTTCCGTAAACGATTCGCCTCCACCCGGACAATAGGGTCTTCCTTTTGCTGAAAATCAGGTGGGCGGCCAAACGCATCGACGGCAATTGTGTACTCTTTGATCTGGCTGGCATGACCCTCGAAATATTTGGAGCAGACAAAGGTAAGAAATTGCACCATGCCAGGTGCTCGAGAAAACAGTTTTGACTCGAGGAGGGCCTTTAGTTCTGCCCTTTCGGTTTCGAAGTCTGTCTGTAGAGGCTGCTCAGGCTCTGGGGCCATGGCAATGAACTCAAGCAATTCCGAACACTCTATGAATCTGGACGTTAACGCGCCCAAGCGGGTCACGAATGACAGATCAATGAGAGTGGTTTTCGTCGCTCGTATAACTCTACCATAATTACTTCAAAGCCATTGGAGCAATCTGTAACCCTTCCGTTAACCCTAGGCAACAAGCGGTAACCGCATGCTTTCTTGCTAGTTCTCCAGTCCCCACCAAAAGTCGCAACTTGTCGCGGCCAGACATTTTGCTGAAGTCCTTCAGATTGAGTGTCAAACATCGATTCAAGGGCATTTGGGTCTCGGGCTTTTGAGCCGAGGAGGGATCGGGGGTGTATCCTGAATTAACCTTCCTGCTTACCTCTTTAGCCTTGTGGCTCTGTCACAGTTCTGTAAAATCGCCGCACTCGAGTCCGAAGCAAGTATTCGTGTAGCCAAGCGAAGGGTTTGCAAGCCAAGCGCGTTCGAGATCTTTGCCGCGGCTTTCAAAGCGACCCGCCGCAGAAGGCATTGAATTTAGGATTTGAGATTTGCCAGATCGGAAAAAACCTTGGGGCGTGCAGCGTTTCAGAATCTATTCCCGTTGCAGCCTAAATTCGCTGAGGAAAAATCCATGCAGACAATGAAGATCAAGGATTTGCAGAACTCCAGCAAATGTTTTGTCTGGGTCGCTGTCTGCCTGCTCGCACTGGCTTCCAGCGCTGAAGTGCTGGGACAGTCGTCAGGAACAATCACGGGTACCGTGACCGACCAAAGTCAAGCCATTACCCCTGGTGCCACGGTGCTCTTGATTGATGAGGGTACCAACGATACGCGGCGATCCGTCAGTAACAGTGAGGGGTATTTTTCCTTCACAGCACTCCAAGCGAAGACTTACAAACTGCGCGTGGAGTTGCCTGGATTCCAAGCTTGGGAAAGGCCTGGAATCGTTCTGACTCCAGGATCCAAGATCAACATCTCCGACATCGTCCTGATGGCAGGAGCTCAAAACGAGACCGTGACAGTGACTGCCGACGCGGGTCAGATTGCCCCGCTCGATTCCGGCGAAAAGAGCGCGGTGATCTCATCAAAAGAAATTCAGAACACCACGATACTCGGTCGGAGTGCGGCGGAATTGATCAAGATCCTCCCCGGAATGACAGCCGTCACCGGTCTGGACAACAGGCCTGGATTCAGCGGCGAAGCCATCGGTATCAACGGCAACGGTGACGGTGGCAAGCAGAGTGCGCTAGGAAACTTCTCTGCCAACGGCACGCGGACGGAGTCGATGGACATTGTGTCCGATGGCGCGCACGTTTCCGACCCAGGTTGCAACTGTGCCACTCCAGTCAACCCGAACCCTGACATGATTCAGGAGTTCAAGGTGCTGCAATCAAACTTCGGAGCCGAGAACGCCAAGGGCCCTGTGGTCATGAGCGCGGTTTCGAAGTCGGGTACCAGCGAGTTTCACGGGACGGCCTATTACTTCCTACGGCATTGGAAGATGAATTCCAATGAGTGGCTGCTGAATGCCAACAGTCAGGAACGTCCGAAGAACAAGTACAATTTCCCCGGTTTCAATATAGGAGGCCCGGTACTGTTTCCTGGTACCGGCTTCAACAAGAAACGTGACAAGATGTTTTTTTTCTTTGGGACCGAGTATTACGGCCAGACTCTGGACACTGGCGTGTTGCGCTCTAGGGTTCCCACGGATGCTATGCGCAACGGGGACTTCAGCGATGCGGCATACCTGGCAAAGCTGAATGACGGTCAGGTTAATGCTATGCCCCAGGATCAGAACGGGATTGTTGGAATTCAAAACGGGCGAATTCCCACGAACCTAATCGATCCAGGCGGGCGAGTACTGATGAATTTATTGCCCCAGCCGAACGTGACACCCAATCCGGCGACGGGTGGTTTCAACTACGTGAAGGCGCTTACACTTGCACAGAACGGCAATCAAGAATGGGCGAAAGTCGACTATAACTTCAGCGACAAAACGAAACTGTTCGTGCGCTACAGTCGGCAGGCGGAATTGCAGCAGTTCCCAGTGGGACTGTGGTGGAGGAACGCGGGTCAGGTGCCTTATCCGACGCCGACCAACGCTGAGAACCGCTCTCAGTCCGTCAGTGCCAGCTTGACCAACATCTTTAGTCCAACACTGACGAACGAAATCGTTTTTGGGCTGACTTACATCAACTTCCCGAACTCTTTTGACGATCCTTCAAAGATTTCCCGTTCCAAGCTGAATTATCCCTACAAGGGAATTTTCAAAAACAGCCTGGATCAAATTCCTTCTGTCGTTGGCGCCTGGGGAGGCGGGCCTACTATTCTCAACCCCGGCGGCTTCGATCCTGTATTGTTTGCCCGGAAGTGGTTAGGGTCGGGTTCAGACAACCTGACAAAAGTTTACAAGACTCACACCATGAAGTTTGGGGCTTACTGGGAAATGGTGACTAACAATCAGCCCGGGAACAACAACTCGAACGGCCAGCTCGAATTTGCGACCTGGAGCGGGAACTCCAGCGGCAACATGTTGGCTGACTTACTGATGGGACGAGGCATCAACACCTACAACGAATCGACCAAGAATGCCCTGCACAACATTGCGTTCCGCACAATTGACTTCTTCGCTCAGGATAGCTGGAAGATGACGCCGAAGTTCACTCTCGAATATGGGATGCGATTCTCGCACCTTGGACCCTGGTATAACCGGGACGGGAATGGCCTTGTCATTTTTGATCCCTCACGCTACAACCCGAACGCGAAATTGGAGGACAACTCAGGGCTGGTCTGGCATGCCAAGGACAGTAGCATTCCGTTGTCCGGGAACAAAGGAAGGGCTCTGTTCTACATGCCTCGCCTCGGTTTCGCTTATAATCTCTTTGGCGCAGGCAAGACAGTGCTCCGTGGAGGCTTTGGTGTCTTCACCTATCACGACCCCCAGCAGCCGTATGACGCTGTGATCGACATCGGAGCTGGCGTCCGGCAAACGACGGCCAGCAGTCCTATCACATTAAGGGATCTTGAGAATTATGTGCCCAGCGCAGTGAAGATCGGCCCGGGTGCATTGGATCCAAGGGACAATCGTCAGCCAACCACCTACAGCTGGAGCTACACCATTCAGCAGCAGCTGGCGAGCGGCACAATGTTGGAAGCCTCTTATGTAGGAAACAAGAGCCAGTATCTGATGAACCGCGATTCAGCCAACATCAATGTGGTTCCGCTGGGTGCCATGTTGAAGGATCCGAGCGGAGATCCGGACAGCTACCGTCCTTACAAGCTCTATCAAGGGATCAACTTCTACCGGCACGATCAGTATCAGAACTACAACGGTCTGCAGGTGTTGTTGAATCGCCAGAAAGGACGGTTCAACTTCCTGTCTTCATACACCTTCTCAAAGTCACTGGGAATTCGTGGAGGTGCGCAAGGGGCTCGGGCGGATTCGCTGGATATCCGGCGCCACAATTACGGCATCCTGGCATATGACCGAACCCACGTATTCAATGTTTCCTACAGCATTCTGTTACCTGACTTCGCTAAGAACTGGATGGGGGGCAACAAGGTGGCTGGCGGGTTCCTCGATGGATGGCAGTTCTCGGGAATCACCCAGTTCGCCAGCGGCTTTCCCCTTCAGGCGAGCAACACCAACTTCAGTCCGAGCGGCACGGTGAATGGCGTGGATATCGGAAACACCCGTGTTATCGCCGGGACGCCGGACACAACGGTGCAGCCCTTTATCACCTGCGATCCGCGCGAAGGGTTGAGGCAGGACCAGTATATCAATCCCAATTGCTTCGCTCCTCCGACCCCAGGACGAAACGGAGACTATATCTTCCCCTACTTGAAAGGGCCGATGTATCAGAACCACGATCTCTCGCTGTTTAAGAACTTCGAGATCAGCGAGCATAAGAAGTTTCAGGTTCGGTTCCAGGCTTATAATTTCCTGAACCATCCCCTGCCTTCTTTGTCAGATCAGAATCTGCATCTGGACTTCAACGCTCAGGGCAAGGTGAGCAACCAGGTCTTCGGAAGTACTTCAGGTAATAAGTTTGGTCGTCGTATCGTTCAGCTCGGTTTCAAATTCTACTTCTGAGCCTGAACCTCGCAAGCCTTGCACCGGGGCCGCCGCTCTCCTAGAATGGTGGCTCCGGTGCTTTTTTTTTTGGAACTGTCGAGCCGAGACCAAAATATCGGAGGTCGTGAATTTGACAACTTGCGGCTTCTTGGTTTAACTCTAGGTCTAGGTTTACCTGCTGTCAGCTAAGTTCAAACTTCGGTCAAGTGTGCGGCCTCCATTTGTGGGGAGGTAGTGAACGCTTGAGAAGCGTTCACAGTGAGGGGTCACCAGCCAACGTAGGCGCATCCCTCGGCGGTGTGAGGTCGCTCGCTACTTGTTAGGATTTGCGAAGATGAATGGAACCCGAGTTCGCGCTGGTCTCCCTATTTTTGCCATGCTTGTATACCTGAGTGCGGGGCCGTTCTCGGAAACCTCGCCCTCACCTCAGACCCCGCGTCCCAACGAAGCGCTCACGGTGGGTGTGACGGAAGTCCTTCTGGACATCGTTGCCACCGACAGGAAAGGGCGACAAATCAAGGATTTGAAGGCGGAGGATTTTGAGATTCAGGAAGAGGGTGTCAAGCAGAAGATCACCTCCTTCCGCCTGGTCGAGCCTGAGGATGTGCTGAGTGGCGGATCGGCAGCACCCGTACCAGGCGCTCCCCCGGCACCGCTCGACCCACTTCGCCAGATCCGGCTCGTAACCCTGGCTTTTGACCAGTTGGGTCTGGAAGGCCGCAACCTGGCCCGTCAGGCAGCTTTGGACTTCCTGGACACGGAACTCCGCCAAAACGTTTATGTAGCCGTCTTCAAGATCGATTTGCGGCTGACCATCCTGCAGCAGTTTACTAATAACCGCGATTTGCTTCGCCGGGCAGTGGATCTTGCCACAACTGGGACTTTTAATCAGTTTGAAGTTCAGTCTGAGGCGATTCAACAGACCTTGCAAAGAATGACGGCTGCCCAGGCCGCGGCGGATGCCGCCGCTAGTTCAGCTGCCGGACCGGGAGGGGCTAACACCGCAACCATTGGATCTTCCGCAGCCGACGCGCAGATGGCCCAGATGCAACTTACCATGCTGCGCTATTCCGAAACGATGACCCGCGAACAGCAGGGACGATCCAGCATATTCTCTTTGATGTCACTGGCAAAAGAGCAGCGGTTGCTGCCCGGCCGCAAGACGATGATCTATTTTTCAGAAGGCATTCAGGTGCCATCGAATCTGAAACCTCACTGGGACACGCTGATGAGCCTGGCCAATCGCTCCAACGTCAGCATCTATTCGGTGGATGCCCGGGGGCTCAACAGCGGGCGGGAGGGGCTTGCAGGAAGTGCCGATCTCGCAAGCGCAGCGGCACAGAGCCAGCGACAGATGGCAACCAGAGGCAGCGGGCCCGTGTCAAGGGCCGATGTCATGATCGGGGAGCAGGCTGAAGAAGCCATTCGCAAGAACGTCCAAGGGACGCTGGCCGAGCTCGCCGAGAATACTGGAGGCTTTCTCATTGCCAATAGCAATGACTTGCGCATCGGTATGCGAAAGGTCGCCAACGAAGTGGCCAGCTACTATGCTCTCTCTTACACGCCGACGAACCCCTCATACGATGGCAAATTCCGCAAGATCTCGGTAAAGGTCAATCGTGGTGGCGTCAAGCTGCAGACCCGTAACGGGTACTTTGCCTTGCCGCCGACCAATGGCGTCCCTGTCTTGTCCTTTGAACTGCCGATGCTGTCGGCGCTAGGCGCCAAAGCCATGCCGGTGGACCTCGACTTCCGCGAGGCGTCGCTGGTTTATCCCACCAAGGGCAGCAATAGCGAGGTGGTTGTCTACTTCGAAATCCCGCTGACCGACTTTTCCTTCAGCATCGACAACAAGAAGAAGGAATACGAGGCCAATATTTCTGCCATGGCGGTCTTGAAAGACCAAGCAGGAGAGATTGTGCAGAAGTTGAGCCAGCAGTTTCCACTGCGTGGCCCCAAGAACAAGGCGCTCGACACACAGAGCAGGAACATCCTTTTCTATCGGACTTTGAGTCTTTCCCCTGGTCGCTACACGCTGGAAACGGTTATTCGCGATGGAATCTCGGAGAAAATGACCGTCAAACGCTCGGTGTTAATCATCCCACCTCACGACTCGAAAGCGGCCGCCCTCAGCACAGTGACGCTCGTAAAGCGATTGGACGACGCTCATACCGATTCCGACCTGGCCAAGAGCCCGTTGAATTTCCGCCAGCAGATGGTGATCCCCAACCTGCGGTCGGAGATCAACCCCAAAGAATCGCCCGATCTACTTTTCTACTTCGTGGCGGTCGTTCCCCCTGGCGGCAGCAGCAAATCGATCATGGACATGATTGTCTCGAAAGATGGTCAGGCCATTGGTCGGCTGGGTGAAACCGAATTGCCGGCCGCCGACCAGGATGGCCGAATTCCCTATCTAGCGAAGCTACCTCTCAGCGCCTTCAGCCCAGGCACTTATGACATTAGTGTAGTGGTCAATCACGCCGGCGCCACGACCAACAAAAGTATCAATTTCAAAATCCAGTAATCCTTTTGGACCTTTTGCCGGAAGATCGACCTTAGCTGGAACGCTTTGAAACCGGCAGCCAGTGCCCGAATTGCAGAAGCCATCTGTTTGAGGATTCCTATGTGTCCTCTGACGACTCGCCATACGCTTCCCTTAGTCTTATTGGTTTTCCTGACAGTACCGGTACTGGCGCAGCGGACGGAGGTTATCACGGGTCAGGTTCTCTTGAATGAACGGCCGCCCGGCGCCCTCGCCTCTTCCGTTCAAGTTGAGCTGATTCCAGACGATCGCCCCGGTGAGCCCACGAAAACCATGGTCACTGCGGAAGGTGAGTACCGCTTTATGAACCTGCCAGTCGGGTCATTCATCATTACTGCCCGCGCTCCTGGATTCAGGCCCGCCAAGACGCAAGTGGAGATTATGGGTGGTAATCAGACTCGCGGGAACACGCGCCTAGCTCTCGTCCCAGAAACCCAAACCACTTCACGCTCTTCAGGTCCCGTGCGAGTCAGTCAGAATGATCTCCGTGCCCCAAAGAGTGCCATCAAGCAGGTTGAGAAGGCAGAGAATGCCTTGCAGGTGGGCAAACTGGACGTCGCAGAGAACGCTATCCACAAGGCCATCGCCGAATATCCTCGATATGCCCAGGCCTATTTTCTGCGGGCACAACTTCTGGAAAGACGAGGAAATGGAAAGGAGGCCGCTCGAAACTACGAGATTGTTTTGGAAGAAGACCCTACAAACGAGTCGACGTATAGGGCTTTAGCCCGACTCTATCGAGCCGAAGAAGAAACTGTCCTCCTCCGCAACCTGCTGGAACGTTGGAAAAAGGCCGATTCTACCACCGCAGAACCTTACCTATTTTCGGCAGTCGCATACTATGATCGGGGCGATTACTCTCAGGCCGTCGAGGAAGCACACCTGGCGGAGCGATATCCTCACGACCACCTACCCCACCTCAAATTAGTCCTCGTTAACTGCTACAATAAACTGCGTGATCCAGAAGCGGCAGCTGCCCAGATGCGCGAATTTCTGGAGCGCTGGCCGGACGATCCTATGGCTCCTAGCGTTCGAGTCTCGCTTCAGG
>Ga0180085_1000662_pt1 | contig 11938 bp, 12 predicted proteins | sample EasRiv730_16_10D_FD_123013 | JGI IMG/M metagenome (GOLD analysis project Ga0180085, IMG submission 123013) | Soil microbial communities from meander-bound floodplain in the East River, Colorado, USA - East River metaG ERMLT730_16_10D | ecosystem: Environmental > Terrestrial > Soil > Floodplain ... | reverse complement strand
TCTTTCTCAAAACCACAATGGCCTTCTCAAAATCACCAATTGCTTCCTCCAGCGCCGCTTTGCACTCCATCATTCCGGCGCCAGTCGCCTCTCGTAACTTCTTAACCAAATCTGCTGAAATTGCCATAAGCAAGAAACTCCCTGTCGAATACTAGTCCGTAATCAGAGACACAGTGGGCGTCGACCCAGCTCACGGGATCCAGGTCCTATGAACACACAAAGAATCTGAAAGGGCACCCGCCCACGCCCCAGCGCGCTCAGTACGATTTAAGTTAGGAGATGATGCAGGTAAATCGAAGAAGAACTCGTGGGATTAACTTGAAGCCACCGGCTGGCTTCCCAAGTCGGAGCGTGAAGCGCGTCCTTTCGTGGCCGTGCGCCCTTCACTGGCTCCCAAATCGCCGCCGGCCTTTAAACCCTCAACGACAGCAGAACTCTCTTCCGAGCCATTCCCTTTCAAGCCGGCTTTCTCCGAATCAAGTTCTGCAGGTGAGCTTTCAGCCAGCGGCGCACCCCCAGAAGCCTTGTCCTTCAAAGCAGCGGCCCCTTCGATCACAGCATCCGCAATCTTTGAAACAAACAGCTTGATTGCTCGTAGCGCATCATCATTACCCGGAATCACGCAATCAATATTGTCCGGATCACAGTTTGTGTCGACGACGGCGATCACCGGAATACCCAGGCGGTTCGCCTCCTTGACAGCAATCTCTTCCTTCTTGGAATCAATCACGAAGATGGCCTGCGGGAGACGCTTCATGTTCTTGATCCCAGACAAATTCTTTTCCAAACCCTTTCGTTCGCGCTCCAGCCGCGCAACCTCTTTCTTCGAAAACAATTCATAGCGACCGTCAGTGGACATCTCGTCCAGCTCGCGCAACCGCTGAATGGACTTCTGGATGGTAACGAAGTTCGTGAGCAGGCCGCCCAACCATCGCTGGTTGACGTAATACATCTCGCAACGCTTCGACTCTTCCAGGATTGCCTCTTGAGCCTGTCTCTTGGTGCCAACAAAAAGAATGGCGCCGCCCTGAGCGGCTAGGTCCGCGACAAAGCGGGTGGCTTCCTTAAACATCCGCAACGTCTTCTGCAGATCAATGATATAGATTCCATTGCGCTCTCCAAAAATATACTCCTTCATTTTTGGATTCCAACGCTTGGTCTGGTGGCCAAAGTGAACACCAGCCTCCAGCAATTCCTTCATTGAAACAGATGCCAATCCAACCTCCCGCGCAATGCACAATATCAATAATGAAATGCCACGATTACGAGTTAACCCCTGCGGTCTTAACGCTTTGAGAACTGGAAGCGCTTTCGAGCTCCCTTTTGGCCATACTTCTTGCGCTCTTTGATTCTAGAATCGCGAGTCAAAAAGCCGCCCTTCTTCAGCTTCTTTCGCAGCTCAGTGTTGTATTCCAAGAGCGCCCGCGAAATTCCAAGCCGCACTGCGCCGGCTTGACCCGAAGGCCCGCCGCCGTCAACCGTCGCCAAAACGTCGAACTTATCTGAGGTTTCCGTCAACTGAAAGGGCTGCCGGATGATCATCCGAAGAGTCTCATTCTTAAAATAGCCTTCGAAAGCGCGCTTGTTCACTACCACCTGCCCTTTTCCGGGCCGCAAAAAAACTCGCGCCGTAGAGGACTTTCTTCGACCGGTTCCGTAATATTGAACTGGAGCTACCACGCATCAACCTCCAAACAAGAAATCAGCTAGTTAATCACCAAAACTTCAGGCTGCTGCGCAGCATGGGGATGGGTTGCGCCCGCGTAGACTTTGAGCTTCGAGGCCATCGCCCTGCCCAACTTATTTTTGGGCAGCATTCCCTTGATGGCAATCTCAACCATTCGATCGGGTCGTTTCGCCTTCAAGTCGTGTGCCGAAACGGACTTCATGCCGCCCGGGTATCCGCTGTAGCGGTAATACATTTTTTGCTCGAGCTTTTTCCCGGTCAATTTCACTTTCTCTGCGTTAATAATTATAACGTGATCACCCATATCCATGAATGGTACCCACGTCGGCTTTAGCTTGCCTGCCAGCAAATTAGCCACGTGTGAAGCCAAGCGACCCAGCACTTGATCCTGTGCATCGACCAAATACCACCGGCGGCTGACTTCACTACCCTTGGGAAAATACGTCGCCATGACTCGACCTCTTCACTGGGCACAACCGCCCAAAATCGCAAAGTGCAGAAAGTACTTGATGGGTATTTTTTTGTCAAGAAAAACCTACGGCAGGATTTCATAGATCCACAAAGACTTGCGTCGCACGGAACGAGGCAGTTGGGGGGGACAAAAACCTGCACGACGCCATTCGATTCGTCGTCTTTCCCAGGAACAGCTCTGGACCTCGGTTGTATCGAGGCCGCCCGGTATATACTTCAATCGAGGGAAATCAACACATGACATCCCAAGCTTCGAACACATCAGGATCAGCCAGCACTCCGCGCATCCTTGTTGGCACTTCAGGCTTTAGCTACCCGGAATGGCGTGGGAAATTCTATCCACCAGACCTTTCCCCTAAGAAGTTCCTCTCCTACTATGTGCAACACTTTCCCACAACCGAGATCAATAACACGTTTTATCGCATCCCGACGGCTGCACTCGTTGGAAACTGGCATGATGAGGTGCCGGCTGAGTTCCAGTTCACGCTGAAGGTGAGCCAGATAATCACACACCGGAAGAAGCTGAAATCCGTTGATTCGGAGATGCAACGGTTTCTCGAGGGTGCCGCGGCGCTCAAAGGAAAGCTGGCAACACTGCTGGTTCAACTGCCACCGTTCCTGCGGAAAGACCTCGCAACTCTCCAAGAGTTCCTCACTAAGTTTTCATCTCAAGCCCGACTCTCCTTTGAATTCCGGCACGACTCGTGGTTCTGTGACGATCTCTATCAATTGCTCCGGAGGCATCAGTGCGCACTGGCAGTCGTAGAGAAAGAAGAGGGTGAAGGAGCAGATGTACCTCGAGAAGTGACAGCGCCTTTCATCTACATGCGACTCCGCAAAGGCGAATATTCCGACGCGGAATTAGACGATTGGGCAAAGTGGATTCGCCGGCAAACAGTGGATGTCTACTGTTACTTGAAGCACGACGACGAAGCACCACTGCTCGCCAAGCGCTTGCTCAAGGCACTTGGAATGCTCTGAGCTCCCGCGCCAGAGACTTTCAACTGTGGGAAGATGCCCAAAAGTTCGACCGGCCTCAGAACGGGTTAGTCGCACCGGACTGGGTTCGCATGCTGCCAACCAAGTTCAAACTTCGATCAAATTTGAAGCAACTCCCTCTCCCGTTTTTTGGGGAGAGGGGTGAACGCTTGAGAAGCGTTCACAAGGCCGGGTGAGGGGTCAGCGGCCAACGAATCCGCAATCCCCGGTGGTCTGAGGACGCTCGCTAACGTCATGAGCCGGCAAGAAAAATTGAGTGCAGCGCACGAGCCACCCTGGCTGCATCTGGCGGGTTGACAAGCAATGTGATTCGAAGGGGAGATGTGTCGATTCCGAGAATCTGCACACCCGATCGTTCAGTTTCCGCCAATGCTCTGGCTGAAACATTCGCTGAGCCCAGGGCTGATCCAACAACCGAGACAGCTGCCAGATTTTCTACGACTTCCAACTGGGCGCCAAATCTCTCCTGCAGGGACCGCTTCAGCCCCGTCCAGTCTGGCAGGTTATCAATCGCAAACAGCGCCACGGCGCCCGCTCCATCGTCGGCTAACCGCCAAAGTGGTACTTCGGCCTCTGCCAGAACTGCGCCCAACTGTGCGGCGTTGGTTTTCAGACGCAGCCTCACCAGTCCGGTCGCAGTCGCAACTCCACAGGCCTCACGACCGCTGCTTTGGGCCCCCACCTGAGTCCCTCCGCCGTCGGCATGAGTCGCTCGCGCGTAAATGTGAATCCCGGATCTCCTGGCCCATTCCACCGCTTGAGCGTTCAGGACCTTGGCGCCGTGTTCCGCCAGTTCCTGCATCTCTTCGTAGGAAATCGAGTCCAGGCGTTGCGCGTCAGGAACGATACGTGGATCGGCCGTGTACACTCCGTCCACGTCCGAGCAAATCTCGCAGCTGGCTCCCAGCGCAGCGGCCAGTGCAACGGCCGTCGTATCGGAACCACCTCGGCCAAGGGTCGTGATCTCCCGGCGATAAGACATTCCCTGGAAGCCGGCCACGATAACGACCTTGTTGCGTTCCAATTCGTCCTGGATTCGGATCGGGCGAACTTCAATGATGCGCGCTCCAGAGTGACGATCGTTTGTGATAATGCCTGACTGTGACCCGGTAAATGAGATAGCTTCCAACCCACACTTCTGGATGGCCATTGCCAACAAAGCCATCGTGATGCGCTCGCCCGTGGAGAGCAGCATGTCCAACTCTCGCCGTGGCGGCGAGTCGGTAATCTGGTTCGCGAGTCGAATCAGGTCGTCGGTTGTGCGTCCCATCGCCGAGACAACCACGCAAACCTTCTTGCCCTGCTTCGCGGTTGCAGCCACTCGATCCGCAACTCTTTCGAGCTTTGGAATATCGGCAACTGAACTCCCGCCGTATTTCTGAACCACAATTTCCGTCATGGCTGCTCCAAATCACCTGACCAGGTTCCAGGTCTACCTGCTTTCGTCGAAGTTTCTGGCTCTGCATCCCAGGGTCGGCCTCGCCAACAATTTGCATTGGCGCACGATTCCGCTACAATTCGACGCCGTCCGTCTCAGTGCACACGGAAACTGCCTTTGAACGCAAAGATTCTGGATATTGGTTGCGGGAAACACAAATGGCCGGGAAGCGTTGGGCTGGACATTGCGCCCCTGGAAGGGGTCGATGTGGTTCATGACCTGAACCAGTTTCCCTACCCTTTCCCAGACAACAGCTTTGACCGCATCCGCGTGATTCACGTCATTGAGCATATCCAATCGATTCCTCGCACGATGGAAGAGATCCATCGCATTGCCCGGCATGGAGCGCAGATCGACATCGAAACGCCGCACTACACCGACGCGTCGTCGTGGCAGGATCCATCGCACGTTTGGCATCTCAACACCCGTTCATTCGACTTCTTCCTTGCTGACCACGCCTCTAATTACTACTCCAAAGCCCGGTTCGAAGTCGAATGGTCTTATGTCATGCTTTTGAAGCTTTACAAGTGGCTTGGAATCGAGTTCCTTGTCAACCTCGAAAACAAGGCTCCGAGTTGCCGGTTCCTTAGAAAGTTCTGGGAGCAATACCTCTGCTTCATCGTGCGCGGCAAGGTGATGACCTTTCGCTTGAAAGCCATCAAGCAGTGATGGGTCCTTTGTTAGTTTAGTAATGCGTGTCGACGGCAGGCCAATATGAATCCGGCCCCTTCATCCAGGAAGCTTGCAGTTGTTCTAGTCAGCGGCGGAATGGATAGTTGTGTCTGTGCTGCTATCGCGCACCAAAGCTACGCGTTGGCGTTCTTGCACGTTTCTTATGGCCAGCAAACTGAGACGCGAGAGCGGCAGGCCTTTGAAGCCATCGCAGATCACTACCGGGTGTCGCATCGCCTCGTCTCCAAACTGGACCACCTGCGGGACATCGGCGGATCGAGCTTGACGGACCCTGGCATTCCCGTGGAACGGGCAAATTTGGAACGCACCGATATTCCGACCAGCTACGTTCCGTTTCGCAACGCCCACCTGCTATCCATCGCCACGTCCTGGGGCGAAGTGCTAGGTGCTGAGGCCATCTTCATCGGGGCTGTCGCTGAAGACAGCTCCGGTTACCCGGACTGTCGACCCGAATACTATCAGGCCTTCAATCAGCTTATTCGCGTGGGGACTCGTCCCGAAACCCGGTTGGAGGTCGTGACCCCAGTCATTCACATGAAAAAGAGCGAAATCGTCCGCACTGGCAACAAGCTAGGTGCGCCACTGCATCTCACCTGGTCGTGTTACCAGGGCGGAGAGCGGGCCTGCGGCCGTTGCGACAGTTGTGCCCTGCGCTTGAGAGGTTTTCGTGAGGCCGGGATAGCCGACCCGATCCCATACGCTGAGGTTGAAATTTGATGAAGGCCCTTGGGGTTTGCGGTATATTGAAGCTTGCGACACTAACATTCTTGGAGGTCAACATGACAAGGTCTGCGAAGCTGTTTTCGCTTCCCATTCTCTGCCTGGTTTTATTCGCCCTTTTTACCCCTGAACAAGCCCTGGCACAGACAGGCTCCATCGAAGGAGACGTGGTTGGCTTCGACGGGACTCCTCTCGTCGGCGTGACGGTAACCATCGACCGCAAAGACATCAAGCAGCATTTCGAAATCAAGAAGACGGACAAGAAAGGCCACTACTTTCACGCCGGTTTGCCGGTTTCGTTCTATCGCGTGGCTGTCGTCCAGGATGGCAAAGAACTGTATTTCTTCGACAACATCAAGGTGCCCTTGGGCGACACGGCGAAGCTCGATTTCAACCTGAAACAAGAGATGGAGCGCGCGAAGACGCAGCCTCGTGAGATGACCGCCGAAGAAAAAGCCGCCAAGGCTAAGCAAGACGAGGAAGGCAAGAAGCACGAAACCATGAAGAGCCGTTTCGACAAAGGCCGTGAATTGTACCAGGCCAAACAGTACGAGCAAGCGGTGGAGGAATTCAAAGCGGCAGCCGAACTCGATCCTACCCAGCATGTGATCTACGCGAACCTAGCGGAGGCCTACAAGAATACTCGCAAGTACGACGATGCGATCCAGAGCTACACCAAAGCACTTGAAGTCCTGGCGGCCAAGCCCGACCCTGCGACCGAAGCGAGCTATCACATGAACTTGGCCCTCGTTTACGCGCTTGGCAGCAAGATGCCGGAGGCTCTCGCGGAAACAGAGAAATCCACCAAGCTGAACCCTGCCACAGGCTCGAAGGCCTATTACAACCTTGGTGCTACCTTGGTCAATTCAGGCAAGGCTTCGGAAGCAGCCGATGCATTCAAGAAAGCCACTGAAGTCGATCCGAACAACGCCGATGCTCACTATCAGTTGGGGATTTGTCTGATGTCCCGTGCCCAGACGACGCCCGAAGGCAAAGTGATTCCGGCGCCGGGAACCGTCGAAGCCTTCCAAAAATACATTGACCTGCAGCCGAATGGAAATTTTGCGGCCGTTGCGAAAGACATGATCGCAACGCTTTCAACCACGCTCGAAACCAAGTTCAAGGCCGAAAAAGAAAAGCCCGCCCCCAAGAAGAAGTAAGAAGGATAAGTACAGCGCAATCAAATCAGCTGACCAACAAAAAGCCTCCGCGCAAGGGAGGCTTTTTTGTTGTTGAAACTCGAATGGGCAATGACGCTCCAAATGCACAAGCCGACGACGGCTTGTTGGAAGTGATCGTGACGTCCCTCGAAGACGCTCTGGAAGCGGAGCGAGGGGGAGCCGGGCGGCTGGAGATTGTGAGCCATCTCGAACTGGGTGGGCTCACTCCCAATTTCGAAACGGTTCAGGAAATTTGCAAAAGCGTTGGCATACCGGTTCGCGTGATGCTGCGTTGCAGCGAGAGTCACATTCCCCGTCCAGGCGACGTCGAATTCCTCGCCCAACAAGCTGAGGACCTGGCTGCGCTGGGCATCGATGGCTTGGTTCTGGGATTCTTGTGGGACAATCAAGTTGACCTCGCGGTAACACGCCAGGTTCTTAGTCGTGTGCCGAATCTAAAAGCAACGTTTCACAGGGCTTTTGATGAAACGGCGCATCCACTTGCAGAGATTGGACGGTTGAAGGCATTGCGCCAAGTGGACCGCATCTTGACCAGCGGCGGGGACGGTCCGTGGGAAACGAGAGCGACGCGGTTAGAGGGTTATCAACAGGTTGCGGCGCCAGAGATCACGATTCTCGTGGGTGGCGGACTCGATCGAGTTGGTATCGAGCGGCTCCGGTCTGAAACCCAACTCCGCGAGTTTCACACCGGCCGAGCGGCTCGGGTTCCTTGTGAAACCTGCGGCGTGGTACGGGCGGAACGGGTGACGGAACTGGTTGCTTGTCTGCACGGATGACCTCAGCCGGACATCCCGGAACCCGGAACGTCTTCGTTATTCCCACGAAGGCGTTGGGACTCCAGGGATCCCGCGACGAGGGTCTGGACTCCCACTTTTCGCGGGAATGACGAAATGAAGTCGGGGAACCCAGATCTTCTCCGTCCGGCCCACGTAGTGATTCCATTCCCTTCCCGCAAATATTCTCTTTTGCCATGACCGGCGTCCCAGGTACAATTATGCAATCTACGAACTTCAGGGTTTAACTATGAATCGCTTCGTTGCTGCTTCCATCGGGTTGACTCTTTGCGCCGCGGGGTTGACAGCCGCCGAACAGCCACGCAGAAAGCTGCGTGAAGAATCCATGCCGTCCAGTCGCTTCGCCGAGGCACATGCGCCGCTGTTTCAATCGGCTAAGCCCAACGAAGCAGGCGCCCTCACCGAGCGTGTCGTGCCCACACTCAAAGGGGCTCTGCCGGGAAGCGTAGTTTCCTGCCCTCCCCGAAATTTTGTGGACAGTCACATCTTCGGGAAGATGCAGCGCGATGGCGTCCCGCATGCGCCAATGGCCAGCGACGCCGAGTTCCTGCGGCGCGTGAAGCTGGACCTCACTGGAAGAATCCCTTCCGCAGAGGAAGTGCAGGCTTTTGTTTCCAGCACGGATCCCACCAAGCGCGATCGCCTGATCGACCAACTGCTCGAAAGCGAAGCCTATGTCGAAAAGTGGGCCTACTTCTTTATGGACGTTTTCCGGGCCAACGGCAAGATGGGCCGAGGCCAGAATCTGTTCCACTATTGGATGAAAGAGAATCTACGCGTCGACCGGCCCTACGATGACGTGGCCCGCTCGATCATCGCAGCATCAGCCAAAAGCAACCACGTGGTCGCAGCATCGAATGTCATCGCGCGCGAGCACGTGCAGGGCAAACCACAGCCCGATGATGGCAACGACTTGGGCATGGTGCAGCAGTTAGACACCCACGACGAGCTGGCTACCCTCTACGCCAAAACCTTCTTAGGCGTGAACCTTTCCTGCGTCTCCTGTCATGACGGCGCCGGGCATCTGGAAAAGGTGAATGTCTGGCTGAGCGGAAAGACGCGCAGCGAGTTCTTTCAGAACGCGGCGTTTATGGGCCGCAGCCGCTACCTGATGTATTGGGAACACGGGAAACCGCAGTCGGGCGAGTTCTTGATCGACGACTACAACCCCGGCTACGACGCGGAAGGTCCCAGCATGATTCGCGTTCCGCGGTCCGGCGGCGCCAGCAACCCGGCTTTCATCCTTACGGGTGAGCGGCCAAAGCCCGGCCGAGAACCCCGCGAGGAATTGGGGCGGTTATTAACGGCTCATCCTCAGTTTGCGCGGGCGAGCGTCAATCTTTTCTGGGCCCGGCTGATGGGATTTGGCATCGTCGAGCCGTACGACGAGTTTGACCTCGCGAGGCTCGATCCTCGCCGCTTGCCGCCCGGCTGGGATGCGCAGCCTTCTCATCCCGAGCTGCTGGAGGAGCTTGCCTCAGATTTTCGCAAGAACGGCTACAGCCTGCGACATCTCTTTCGCACCGTCTGCCGTTCTAACGCCTACCAGCTTTCGGCGCGCTTCGACGGCGAGTGGAAAGACGCCTACACGAAGTACTATGCCCGTAAATTTGTCCGGTTGCTTAGTGCCGAAGAGCTGCACGATGCAATTGTGATCGCTACCGGGCGCCCTGGAAGTTTCAAGTACGGCGGAGAAAAGGTCGATCTTGCCATGAAGCTCAGCGGGCCGGCTGGCAGCGGTGACCTGAAGCACTTCATGCAAACCTTCGGACAGTCGAACCGGAACAACCCGCCGAAACCGCTGGCGCCTTCCCCGCTGCAGCCCTTACTGCTCATGCAGTCTCCAGTGGTGACCGAACGCGTGGCCGGCGAGAAGGAAAGCCGCGTTCAAAAATTACTTGCCGCTCACTCAGAGGACTCGAAGGTCGTGGATGAAATGTTTCTCGCCACGCTGTCGCGTTCACCTTCGAGTGAGGAGAAGCAAATTGCCCTCGAAGCACTGGGGCAGGACCGACAGGCCGGCGCTCAGAACCTACAGTGGGCGCTGCTCAATCTGGCGGAGTTTTTCTTCAACTATTGAGGGAGTCAACATGGCAACCCGCCTCGTCGGCGGTTGCCTACTTTAGGTGAAGTCATGAGCAACACTCGAACCGTTGGCGACCTGTTTCCTTCACGCCGCGAAGTGTTGAAGCTGGGCGGCTATGGCCTGCTGGCCGCTTCCGTTGATGCAGCCTGGTCGTTGCGGCTCGCCGCCAGCGGGAGGAAGAGCCATCCTCGGGGCAACGCGCGCAACGTGCTGTTTCTCGAGATCTCCGGCGCCGTCAGCCACGTCGAGTCGTTTGACTTCAAAGAGAATGCCGGCACGCCCAAAGATCTTGATGTGCGTAAGGTCCACTCCGACTTGCAGCTGTCGCACCTGCTTTTCCCACGGCTTGAAAGTCAGATGGACAGGTTAGCCATCGTCCGCTCTCTGCTAAGTCACGAAGAGGTGCACTTTCGCGGCCAGTACTACGTCCAGACAGGGCGTCAGCTTAACCTTGCCTTTGCGCGCGAGATTCCGGCGATCGGTTGCGTTCTGGCGTCTGAATTGGAAGCCCGCCGCCGCTCGCAAGACACGTTTCCCACCTACATGTCGTTTAACCTGGACAAGGCGTTTCCGGGAGCGTTGTCCACCGGGTTCCTGCCGCCGCAATTTTCCGTGGTCGACATCAATCCGGAATCGGCTGTCAAGGGTATGGCGCTTGATCAGAAAGCCGTCGAGCTGCTGGAAGAGCGTTGGCAGCTGCTCAGTCGTCTCAGAGAGGTGTCCCGTCCTCGCCTGGCTGGCTATGGGCGGGAGATGGCCAGCTACGAAAACTTCTACGAGACAGCGCACAAGCTGCTTTCAGACGAGCGGTGGCCTTCCGCTTTCAGAATTAGCGACGACGACCGCAAGCGCTACGGCAACACTGCACTGGGCATCTCGGCGGTTCTCGCTCGCAACGTTTTAGCTCAGGATGCCGGAACGCACTATATCCACATCTGCCATCCCGGTTGGGACCACCATGTGCAGATCTGGGATCGCAAGGCCAGCTCAAATCACTACACGCTTTGCGCGGAATTTGATCCTGCCTTCACCAGCCTCCTGGAAGACCTTGGCCGGCTGCGCTCAAAAACCAATCCGGAGAAAACTCTGCTGGACGAAACGCTGGTTGTGGCGATGAGCGAATTTGGCCGTACCCCTGGGGCATTGAACAACATGCAGGGCCGCGACCATTACAATCGCTGCTTCCCGGCGATGTTTGCCGGCGCTGGAGTCAAAGGCGGACGGGCGCTGGGACGGACGGATGCCGACGGCGCAAAATGCCTCGACACTGGTTGGGGCCTCCAGGAGCAGCCTCGCATCGAGAATGTCGTTGCCACCATGTTTTCAGCGCTCGGCATCGATTGGACCAAGGAGGTCCGCAACACCCCATCCGGTCGCACCTACGTCTATGTGGATCCCCTGGGTGCGAACGGTGTTATTCCTACCGATGAAATCTCGACAATCTACGGGTAAGAAGGTCACCTCAGCGGACGCAACGCCCACGGTCCGACCAGGGACTTCAACTAGACGGTTTCAGACTGTTCATGCACAGGTTCTACTTCTCCCTGCTCTTAACTCTCGGCCCTCTGTTCTGCGCGCTCGGTGTTCTCTGGGGTGATGCGGGCAGACCCGGAATGGTTTTCATCCCGGCAGGCGAGTATCTGCGCGGCCGCTCGCACAGCCTTCCAGACGACAACTTGAAGTGGTTTCCCACCCTGCTGAAAGACGATCAGCCAGCGCGCCGAATTTTCGTCAGCGCCTTCCATCTCGATGAACACGAGGTGACGAACGAGCAGTATCTCGCCTTCGTCCAAGCAGCTCGGCACGCTGCCCCCTACAACTGGACTAAAGGGAAGTTGCCCGCTGGCAAAGAGAAGTTTCCAGTGGTGG
>Ga0180085_1000661_pt1 | contig 11940 bp, 8 predicted proteins | sample EasRiv730_16_10D_FD_123013 | JGI IMG/M metagenome (GOLD analysis project Ga0180085, IMG submission 123013) | Soil microbial communities from meander-bound floodplain in the East River, Colorado, USA - East River metaG ERMLT730_16_10D | ecosystem: Environmental > Terrestrial > Soil > Floodplain ... | reverse complement strand
CGCCTCACGGCGACGCAGTGGCAGTCGGTTACAGGCCGGAGAGGGCGTACCTGAAGAGGACTTCCACCTCTCTGACCAAATGCGCTTTCAGGCGCACGATTCCCGCTTTCGCGGGAATGACGGTCTTGAGCCACTCCTCGGTCGAGGCCACATTTCTACTAAGTCAAGCCGCCCCCTGTCCTTCGCCGCCGAACACTCAAACGAATTTAGAGTTTTCAACATTTGACGATGCCACTAGAATGTGGCGACGACTTTGCTCGACTTCCGAGAGCAATCACTCGCTGGAGACCTTGACATGGAAAACTACGAGAAGCTTGGCGCGTTCTATCTGGGCAGGCCCTACGATCTAAAGAACCAGAAACCCAAAGAGGGACTCCTGCTCTACGACTCCAAGGACCTCGTTACCCATGCCGTCTGTGTTGGGATGACGGGCAGCGGCAAAACGGGACTTTGCCTCAGTTTGCTGGAAGAAGCGGCCATCGACAATATCCCCGCTCTGGTCATCGATCCCAAAGGTGATCTGGCGAATCTTCTGCTCACCTTCCCCGAGCTGCGCGGCTCAGACTTCGAGCCCTGGGTGAATGCCGATGATGCCCAGCGCAAAGGTCTCAGTGTGCCAGACTACGCCGAGCAACAGGCTACGCTCTGGAAAAAGGGCTTGGCCGACTGGGGCCAGAGCGGTGAGCGGATCGCTCGTTTGAAGGCGGCTGCCGATTTCGCGGTCTATACACCCGGCAGCTCGGCCGGCTTGCCCGTCGCAGTGCTCAAGTCCTTCACGGCACCCGGCAGTGCCATCCTGGAAGACCGCGAGCTCTTGCGTGACCGCATCAGCACCACTGCGACGAGCCTGCTTGGGTTGCTCGGAATCGTTGCAGATCCGATTCAAAGCCGAGAGCACATTCTTTTGTCCACCCTCTTTAATCAAGCCTGGCAGCAAGGCCGTGACTTGGATCTGGCTGGCCTTATCGCCCAGATTCAGTCGCCACCTGTAGACCGTATTGGCGTCATGGACCTGGAGTCCTTCTATCCCGCCAAAGACCGTTTTGCGCTCGCAATGCAGATTAACAACCTGCTGGCCTCGCCGGGCTTTGAGTCCTGGATGGAAGGAGACCCGCTGGATGTGAACGGGTTCCTGTACACCGGTGAAGGCAAGCCAAAAGTCTCCATCTTTTCCATCGCGCACCTGAGTGACAGCGAACGCATGTTCTTTGTATCGCTGCTTCTGAATCAGGTTCTGGGCTGGGTGCGCAGCCAGTCGGGCACCACCAGTTTACGTGCATTGTTGTACATGGATGAAATTTTCGGCTATTTCCCACCGGTAGCCAATCCGCCCTCGAAGGCTCCACTGCTGACTCTGCTAAAGCAAGCCCGCGCCTTTGGTGTGGGAGTTGTGCTGGCAACACAGAATCCAGTCGATCTGGACTACAAAGGTCTTGCCAATGCCGGTACCTGGTTCATTGGGCGGCTTCAAACGGAGCGCGACAAGGCTCGTGTCCTGGAAGGCCTGGAAGGCGCTGCCGCCAGTGCATCAGCAAACTTCAATCGTCAGGCGATGGAGCAGACACTGGCTGCGCTTGGCAACCGTGTTTTCCTGATGAACAACGTCCACGACGACAGCCCTGAAGTGTTTGAAACCCGCTGGGCTCTCTCGTATCTCAGGGGCCCTTTGACACGGGACCAGATCAGGACTCTGATGCGGGCGCGAAAGACTGGGAAAGTCCCGCAGGCCGAAGCCGCGCCAACGACTGCGTCACCGACCAAGACCGTGTCCGCAGAGGTCACCGCAAAGGCTTCAAACCAGCGTCCCGTGCTTCCGCCAGAAATCAGCCAGTTCTTCATTCCTCTTCGCAGCTCTCAACCTGCAGACGGTGTCTTGCACTACGAGCCCATGCTCCTCGGATCTGCCAAAGTGTATTTCAGCGATCCCAAGACTAAGGTCGACGCCGAGCGTGCCGTGTGCCGTCTGACGCGAATCACGGACACTGCCTTGGCGGTAAACTGGGAAGAGTCCCAGGCACTGGAATTAGATGAGGCGGATTTGGAGAAGGAGCCGGCAGCAGCGGCTGACTATGCCTCCTTGGCGTCCACAGCGGGCAAAGTCAAGAGCTATGAAGGATGGAAACGAGGCCTGCTGGACGATCTCTATCGCAACCAGACGTTGGAACTGTTTCGCAGCCCCAGCCTGGGGCAACTCTCGCAAGCAGACGAGCCGGAAAGAGACTTTCGCATCCGGTTGCAGCAAATGGCTCGGGAAGAGCGCGATCGCCAGGTTGAAGTTCTGCGCAAGAAATATGCTCCCAAGGTTGCGGTTCTTCAGGACAGGATTCGCCGCGCCCAACAGGCCGTGGAACGGGAAACACAGCAGGCGCAGCAAGCCAAGATGCAGGCGGCCGTCTCCTTCGGCGCTACGCTCTTGGGTGCCTTTCTGGGTAGAAAAGCGGTGAGTGCGGCAACTTTGGGCCGGGCGACAACGGCTGTGCGTGGAGTTGGCCGCTCGATGAAGGAGTCTCAAGACATCGCGCGAGCCGGAGAAACAGTCGAGGCCATGCAGCAACAGCTCGCAGATCTTGAAGGGCAGTTGCAAGCTGAAACCGCTGCTCTTGAAGTCCGCACTGACCTGGCTGCTGAAAAGCTTGAGTCTATCGAGCTCAAACCAAAAAAGACGAACATTTCAATCACCCTACTGACGCTTGCATGGGCGCCCTATTGGCGGGAGGCTGGCGGTACCAAGACTCCGGCGTGGGAGTGAGTTCGTTGGGCTTGTGCGTCCTCCTGGGAGCGCGGGCGTCCCGCCCGCATCGGCGCAGCCTCGGAGAGCGAAAGCAATCTCCAACCCAAGGAGCGGGCGGGACGCCCGCGCTCCCAGGACACAGCGCCCCGAGTGGCAGCGATGGCGAGCAACGAGTATCATTTCATCTCCGACTGGCTGGTGGTGGGCACCGTGGAGGAGGTGTCCGCTATCATCACGGATACGGTTTCCCTGCCCCGCTGGTGGCCATCCGTGTATCTGGATGTGACCATGCTTGAGCCAGGATTGAAAGATGGAACCGGGAAGGTTGTTAAGCTGCTGACCCGTGGCTGGCTGCCTTACTCCCTGGACTGGACACTTCGGGTCACGGAGTCGCGGCGCCCGCACGGACTTACGTTGGAGGCTGAAGGAGATTTCAACGGACGGGGTATTTGGAACTTCGTCCAAGACGGCCCTCGCGTCCTTATTCGCTATGATTGGAAAATCCGAGCTGATAAGCCGTTGCTCCGGACTCTCTCCTTTGCGTTCAAACCGGTTTTCGAAGCCAACCATCGATGGGCCATGGAGCGGGGAGAGAAGAGTCTCAAAATTGAGATGGCACGACGGCATGCCTGCAACGCGGATCAGTTGGCCAGCATACCTGCGCCGCCCGGACCGGCCCGATTCTCGGCCCTGCTGTTGTGGTTGGCCTGTGCTACGGTGGTCCTGGCGGGTGGCGCTTGTGCGCTTGCAGTGTTTCGGAGTCCCGTGACGAGGTAGCAAGCCATGATTGTACGTCCAGTAGAGAAATCCGATTGGCAGGAATGGCTCAGAATGCGTTGCTTGCTGTGGCCGTCAGCATCTGTAGCGGAGCATGAGAATGAGATGAGTGCCTACTTCATGCGCGGTGAGGGGTTTCTTTCGTGGGTTGCTGAGAAATCTGACAAACGAGTGATCGGATTTCTGGAAGCAAGCATTCGCGAGGTCGCTGAAGGCTGTGACACCCGAAGCGTCGGTTACGTTGAAGGCTGGTATGTTGAGCCCGACTTCCGCAGGACCGGAGTCGGTCGGTTGCTCGTGAGCCACGCAGCACAATGGGCACGCGCGAAGGGTTGCAAGGAAATGGGCTCCGACTGCGAGCTGGAGAACGAAATCAGTTTGAAGGTCCATCTCGGCCTGGGGTTTGAAGAAACCTCGCGCTTGATTCACTTTCGCAAGAGGCTTTGAGATTCATGTCTCTCTCCGATCTGCGACGGGAATACACTCTGGCCGGACTGAAAGAGTCCGACCTCGATCCTAGCCCGTTCAAGCAGTTTGATAGTTGGTTCCAACAAGCGCTCGCCGCCGGGCTTCCCGAACCCAACGCCATGACCCTCGCCACGGCCACTCTCGATGGCAAACCATCAGCGCGCGTCGTGTTGCTGAAAGGGTTCGACGAGTGCGGGTTTGTCTTCTTTACGAGCTACGAAAGCCAGAAAGGTCGTGAGCTTTCTGCAAATCCGCTAGCAGCTCTCGTCTGTTACTGGGTCGAGTTGGAGCGACAGGTGCGCATTAGCGGCAGGGTGAGCAAAGTATCCGGCGAAGAATCAGAAGCCTATTTTCGCAGTCGGCCTCTGGGCAGCCAGTTGGGCGCCTGGGCATCACGCCAGAGTGAAGTCGTCCGCGGGCGCAGGATCTTGGAAGAGAGGCTGGACAAACTAACGCAGGAATATCAGAGCAAGCCGATCCCGCTGCCGCCTTACTGGGGCGGGTATCGCGTAGCCCCTGAAACCATCGAATTTTGGCAGGGTCGCCCGAATCGACTCCACGACAGATTGCGATACACACTCCAAACGAGCAGCCAATGGCTGATCGAACGCCTGTCACCGTAGCATTCTTTCCGCTCCACTAAACGGGCCTGAAGTCACTCCCCGCAACCGCTGCGATATCTATTTCACACTGGCTGTAGATAGCAGGTTCGTTGCGGCTGCCTGCGCACATCCAACTCTGCCTCGCACAGTGACGCGCATCACTGATTGAGAGAAGCACGCAGCAATGAAACTTCCCGCCGGAAACTTTTCTCAAGCGGAGGTGTCTAAGAAGACTAGATGGCCGGAAAATCTTGACGTCATGATCCTCCTTCGAGCTGCAACATAACACGCCGTTCCGCCCGGGCTTGCACCCCCGTTCTTTCCGGGGTGTTCCTTTGGCGGCGTTCAAAAGGAGATCACGTCATGTTCCAGCAGCTCATCGCCTCCAATGCATCAGAGATGCCCAGAAAGCCGCTCACGTGGGTTCTTTCGGCGCTAATTCACGGGCTTATCATACTTCTGCTGATCGCTGTTCCGCTGGTTCACCCGGAAACGCTGGCCAATCTACAAACGCTCATCGGTCCTCCTCCACTGTTGTCGGCACCGCGAAGAACCATCGTCAAGTTGATCTCCAGTAGTGGAAAGCCACGCCCGGTAGCTGCTCGCCCAAACCCACTGTTTACACCCGACTTCATTCCGCCAAAAATTAACCTGCCCGCACTGGAACCTCCAGAAGTGGGTGGAGACTCTGAGGGCACCCCCCAAGTTGGGCTCCCAATCGGCGGATCTGGCGGATCGAGTACGTTTCTGGACGGGTTTTCCCGCGAGGCAGGACGGGCTGTTCTGCCTCCGGAGCCTTCTGTTTCAACCGCTAGGGCTGAGGCGCATGTCACGCGGATCCAGCGGGGTGGAGAAGTACAGCATGCCAACCTCGTGCGTCAGGTGAAACCGTCCTATCCGCACACGGCAATCATCATGCGGGTTCAGGGTGCCGTCATCCTGGAGGCGATCATCGATCGCGAAGGCCGCGTCGAGAATCTGAAGGTTTTGCGCGGTCATCCGCTCCTGATTCCGGCTGCATTCGAGGCTGTCCAACAATGGAGATATCGCCCTACATTGCTGAATGGGCAACCCGTGGAAGTGTTGACGCAGGTGACGGTAAATTTCAGTCTGGGAGCACCATAAGCACATCTGGGCCAGAGCCCGCACTTTTCCCTTAACAAAGGGGGCAAAGGCCGCAGGCCTTGGGGGTTGTCGTGGCAGGCTGAGAACGCTGCCACCAAATGACCTGGAGAGACTGGACTATGGCTTTCGCCGGAATGACGATGGCTAACTCTTCAGTGCGCTAAATCTGGAGGACTTGCCAAGCTGCACCACACCGGAAGGAATAATTGTTCGACGTCGTCCTCGTTCTCGTCGTCGTACTCGACTTTTGTTCGAGGACGAGCACGATGACGAGGACGATTTCTTGCGAAACCCCTAGCCCTCTCGGGCAAGGATGGCTGGAGCTTTGTCTACCCTGCCAAGGTCTGCTGGTCTTCGTCCCAACGCCAGCGCGGTTTCGGGGGAACCAGTCGGACGCCACCCAACCAGAATTCCTGTGGCTCCATCTCCCACAAGTCATGTTTCCCTTCCAGAATCGAGCGCCCGGTTTCCGTGAGTGTGAAGGCAAGCTTGCTTAGATGGGGATAGTTCTCGGAGAAGCCAAGGCCTTTGTTGCTATCGAGCCGCAGTAACGGCTGACGGCACTCGACCAAGCGGATCAGAACATCCCAGAGTTGCGCATCGCCCAGTCCATACCCAGGCTCCGCGGCGCTCCACTCCCTGAACAGCTTTGGAAAACGGTTGACGCCGTGCGTGATGAATTCCAACGCCATCTGCTCCATGTGTCCAAGGCCGTTCCTGACTGATGGAAAGCGGCGAAGATGGAGGCGCAACGCCGACCTCAAGAAGGGTAAAGGCGTCGTATCCTGCGCAAGCAGCATTTCAATCTCTTGCGGGCTCGAAGAGCAGCAAGCATTCCAAGCCCGCCCCGCCAATTCCATCTGACCAACTGTCACGGGCTGACGCTCCGGAAACAGCGACACCAGTTGTTCTGCCGTCAGTTGGCCAAGCCCTCGAAAATCGCGGATGTCTGGAAACGTGCCAATGCAAATCAAGCTCAACTTGGTTGCGACGAAATTTTGCCCGCAGAGCTTTGCAAGAACATAGATCAAGTTGAGCTGGCAAAACAGGTCAAATTCAAACCACAATACCACTTCATCGTGCTTCGCCAGCGTCTTCAACGCTTCTTCCTGCTGCATGAGATCTTCGAAACACTGCTGAGCATCCATCGCGTTCGCGTCAGCCAGAAACTGCGCGCGCAGGCGGCACCACTCAGACGAGTCCACGGTTGCCGGAGTTGGTCCCCAGACCAACGCTTCCTTCCACACCAAGTGCTCTCCAGCCAGTCGGGATTGCTTCAGCGTCTGCGAGGTGCTTTCTCCATTGAGAACGTGGAGCATAGGGTTATGCATGACCATCCATCCGTCGACACTGCACCCGAGGTTTTAACTCCTCAATCTCACCCTTCGTGCAATGCCCGCCACCATGCAAGGCGTTGGCTGCTCCGGCTGCAGTGGCCAGCTTGCCCAATTCTTCGATTGGCAAACCCTGAATCAACCCAGCTACCAAACCGGCGAGCGTTGCGTCGCCGGATCCGACCGTGTTGCGAGCCTGAATGAAAGGGGGCACAAATAGATACCTGTCATCGTCGGATGCCATCACAGCACCTGCAGCACCGAGGGTTATCATCACCAGCGGAGAGTATTTAGACTGTAGTGCCGCCGCTGCATGGGCCGCCTGTTCCATGCTACCAACAGGAGCCCCAGTCAGCGCTTCAGCCTCTGCATGATTGATCTTCAACAAAAACGGCCGGGCCTGCGCAGCGGGACGCAGAGCGGAACCAGAACAGTCAAGCAAGGTCCGTTTGCCAGCTGCGTGGGCCAGCGTGATGAACTCTGCGTAGAGATCTTCAGGAACGCCTGGCGGCAGACTGCCCGAGAAAACCACCCATTTGGCACGGTTGAGCTCGCTTCGAAAGCTAGACACCAATGAATCCGATTCTTCTGCGCTGATGACAGGACCAGGTTCGTTAACGACGGTCTGTTGGAGGCGTGCTTCATCCACCAGCAGATAACAAGTGCGGCTCTCGCTTTGAATTGAACAAGGCTTGAAGGAGATCATTTCCTCTTTCAAGGCTTGGGAGATGAACTCCCCTTGTGTTCCACCGACGAAACCGGTGAGCAGGAAAGGAACGTTCAGCGTAGTCAGCACGCGAGAAACGTTCACACCCTTGCCCCCAGGCTCACGGCGCGTTGATTTCGAACGATGCACCTGGCCCGCGACCAGATGATCCACATACACGGTCTGGTCCACGGCGAGATTCGGAGAAACGACAAGGATCACGAATGGCCTCTTTTTTGGTACGCGACCTGTTGCGTAGCTTCGAAGATAGCTCCAGGCCTGCGCGCGTCAGCGTTGGGTTAAGACTTTGGCGCACCCGCTAGCAAAGCGTCAAACGTTCCCTCGCCACAGCTCTTCAGTATCTCCGCCCGGACTGAGTCGCGGAGCCGAACCATGTCACTCCAGCTGTTCCCGGTGGGCCTGATGACAGGACTGGCCACAACCCTGACTTTACAAAGCCGAGGCAACCAGTACCCGTCGCGCAAGACATTTCGCGTGCCGATCAAGGTGAGTGGCAGCACGGGGCAACCGTTCGCAACAGCCGACTTGAACGCGCCCATCTGAAAAGGCCGCAGGCCATTCTGTGGTGTAAAGGTACCTTCCGGAAAAACGTGAACGGTTTCACCCGATTGCAGTTTTCTCGCAATACCCTGGCTGTCAGCAGCCGCGTGCAAAGTGTCCTCCCGGCTGACCGTGAGGTATCCGCATTTACGAATGAAGGTGCCAACGACGGGCCATGCGGTGGCTTCGCTCTTCGAAACAAAACAAATCGGAGACGGAGAAACCGCCGCGACGACGAGGATGTCCAGATAGCTGGCGTGATTCGACACCACAACGAGCGGCTTTCCTTCCTCAGCTTGTTGCGCAGCCTCAGCCAGAAACTCTCTACCACTGACGCGGGGCTTTAAACCGGCCAAGAACAATGCAGCACGGCACAGAAAGCCAAGCGTTCTTCGTGCTCGTCGTTCATTTCCTCGCACAGGAAGCATCGTCGCGATGACCCAACCCGGTAACATCACAACGCCCAGTGCCAGCCATGCGTAGCACCCATAGGCCATCTGCAAGCATCGTGAGGCTGTGCGTCGCAGCCGGTCTCTCCCGCTGCCCAGTGCCAACCGGATCACCTGAACCCAAGCCGGCGATGGCTTCGTCGCCAGCCTTTCTCGCAAATACAACTGCTTGCAGGCATCGCGTCGGATCTTTCCACTTGATGTTTTCGGCACCGTTTGCGGTGCAACCAGCCGAACCACATCCGGTGGAAGACCTAGATGAGCATCTACACGGGCTATGATCTGCGATTCAATTTCATCCTGCAGCAACCTGTCCGTCTCCCGGGTTTCCGCCACAACGACAAGCTTCTCCGTACCAAGCCGCTCATCCGACACGCCAAAGGCAGCCACACAACCTCGGCGCACGCCTTCGACCTCGCTGACTACTTCTTCCACTTCCTGCGGATAGAGATTGCGCCCCCCCTTGATGATGACGTCCTTGATCCGGGCTGTAACGAATAGCTCACCGTCGGCCAGATACCCGAGGTCGCCGGTGTCAACCCAACCGTCGTCGCGTGTCACGGCAGCAGTAGCCGCAGGATTCTTGAAGTAGCCCTGCATCGTCGAAGGGCCGCGAAACTGGATGTGACCCTGAACCCGCTCACCCGTCTCGCACGACGCATCGCCGACCACTCTCACTTCGTGACCAGGCAACGCTTTCCCTTCAGAAACAAAACGCAACGACGAAGCGGTCGACTCTGGACAACGCGTGGCTACACCGGCATTCTCGAAGCGCTCTCGTTCAATGTGATCTACGCGCGGCTTTCGACCCAGCGCGGGAAAGGTCAACGCTACTGAAGACTCAGCCAGGCCATATACCGGCAAAAATGTTTCGGCACGAAAGCCATAGCGCTCAAAGCGGCGGGCGAAGCGTTCCAGCGTGTCGGGACTGATCGGCTCAGCACCATTGAGCGCCACACGCCAACAACTAAGATCAAGTCCTTCGAGGGCCCGCTCATCGATCTTGCGCGCACAGAGCTCGTAGGCAAAGTTGGGTGCTGCCGATACTGTGCCGCGATGCTCGTGAATCGCCCAGAGCCAGCGCTCCGGACGGCTCAAGAAGGAGAGTGGCGACAGAATCGCTATGGGCACCCCGAAACAGAGGGCCGTGAGCCATGACCCAATCAAGCCCATATCGTGATACAGTGGAAGCCAACTCACGCCAAAGTCCCCAGGTTTAAGATTCAGACCCATGCCAATTGCCCGAATATTGGCCAACAGATTGGTGTGAGTGAGAACCACTCCCTTGGGATCCCCGGTGCTCCCGGACGTGTACTGAATCAGCGCGCTCTGATCGCCACGAGATACCGCAGCCGCACGAATCGGTTGCCCGTGGACTTTTTCCGCCGTTAATTCCGGGACTGTCACAACACCGCGCAGAGAAGGAATGCCTGCCTTAAGCAGTCGCCCCAGGGTTTCTGCCTGGCGGAACGTAATCAGAAAGCGGGCGCCAGCGTTCAGCAGGATTCGCGATTGCCGCTGAGCGTACTCTTCGAGCCGGCTCGCTTTGAAAGGTGGGTAAATGGGCACAGGCACGCCACCGGCCAGCAAAACCCCGAAAAAAGCAAAAAGGAAATCCTCACTCGTGGGCAACATTAACGAGACTGTTTCGCGCGGGCCAAGGCCCCGCGCCATCAATCCGGTGGCGACGGAGGAAGCCCCGGCCAGCAGTTGTCCGTAGTTGATGACACGTGGCTGACGATCTTCGCTGTACAGGTGAACATGAGCCCTGCCAGGGTCGCGATGCGCAAAGAACTCCAGCATGCCGTTCAACGTCGTGACGTCTGGAGATTCGAGCAGCGAGAGCCGTTGGTCATCGCGTCCAGAGTGCCTTCCTTCCTCTCTGGGCAGAGCGATCCTCGGCGAAGCCGGTTCTCGCCGTCGGTCGAGGACATCTACTCCCGCTTCGAGGGCTTTGAGGAGATCCACCGGTGTCTCAGCCTCGACGAGGACCTGATCAGGAAGCTTTCGATTGAATTCTTTCTCCAGACGGTCCAGCAATTCCACACGCTCCAGACTTCCCAGCCCAAGTTCCCGTTCCAAGGATGCGTGTAGGGAAAGCGACTGAAGAGCGCGTTGCGAGCCGAGTTCCTGAAGCAGCAGGCGAATGGTGTCCAGAACTCGAGATTCGAGAGCAGCCGTTTTTGGTGTGGGAGCATTCGAGGCCAAGGAAGGAACTCCTGAGGCTAAGCGCCTCAGGTGAATGTAGCACGGAAGGAGGGCCTCGCTCTACGGGAACGGCAAGACTGGAGGAGCCAGCACAGGAGACGCAAACAACCAGCGGCAACGGTCAAGCTTCCAGCTTTGTGTAAGTGCCTGGTAAAGTTGCCGCTCTGCACAAGCTGCAACGGAACCATCAGTTCCCTTGCTTTGCTTCGCTGCCCTCGTATTGTTCTTTCAACGTCACCGGCGCCGGCCGCATCGGCTCGAAGAGACCAAACGAGAACACATCTGTGGCCGAGGCCAACGCGACGTATTGCTTGCCATTCACGCTGTACGTCATGGGAGAAGCAGTAATGAGTTGTCCGGTGTTAAATTGCCAGAGCACTTTGCCGGTGCGGGCGTCGGCTGCCGAGAGGTAGCCTTCGTTATCGCCGAAGAATACGAGGCCACCGGCCGTCGAAACCGTTCCTGGCCAGGGATCCATAGTGTCTTTCACGACCATCGGGATTTCCCAGCGAATATTGCCGTTTTGAATATCAATTGCCCGCAAGAAGAACTGGCCTGGCTCCGCGGGGATCGCCTCGGCACCCGTTCCGTCGTAGCATTCGCCCTTCTTATAGGGCCGAGCGGAGGTCGTGTAAATGTCACACTGCTCGATGGTCATGACGTAAAACAAGCCCGTATCGGGATTGTAGGACGGTGAAAACCAGTTACTGGCACCCTTGATGCCTGGACAGGCCATCCTTCCTGCGGGTGTGGGATCCATGTCTGGAATCACATCCGGCCGGCCATTGGGCAGAATACCGCGCGCCCAAGTCATCTTCTTCACAAACGGCTTCGCCACTAATACCTTGCCGTCGGTGCGATCCAGAACATAGAAAAAGCCATTTCTGTTGGCTTGGACCAGCAGCTTGCGCGGTTTGCCTTGGAAGATGGCATCGATGAGAACCGGAAATTCCTGCGCATCCCAGTCGTGCGTGTCGTG
>Ga0180085_1000660_pt1 | contig 11963 bp, 8 predicted proteins | sample EasRiv730_16_10D_FD_123013 | JGI IMG/M metagenome (GOLD analysis project Ga0180085, IMG submission 123013) | Soil microbial communities from meander-bound floodplain in the East River, Colorado, USA - East River metaG ERMLT730_16_10D | ecosystem: Environmental > Terrestrial > Soil > Floodplain ... | reverse complement strand
ATCGGACACGAACCTGAGCTGGAACTGCGGGGTCGAAGGCCCCACGGAGGATCCGGAGACCGAGCGTCTTCGCCATCGCCAGGTGAGGAACCTCCTGGCCGTCACCCTGCTGGCGGTGGGTACCCCCATGCTGTCGATGGGCGACGAGGTCCGGCGTACGCAGCGAGGCAACAACAATGCCTACTGCCAGGACGACGAGACCAGCTGGTTCGACTGGACGCTCGTCGAGCGACACCACGATCTCCACCGTTTCGTGAAGATGCTGATCCGCCAGCGACGCATGCTCGGCGAACCGCGAGTCGTTCCGGGCATGAGCCTGAACGAGCTTCTGCGCCGGGCCAAGATCGAGATGCATGGCGTCCGGTTGAACCGTCCTGACGTGAGCCCCGACTCCCACAGCCTCGCGATCACGGTGCGGGATCCGGAGCGGGCGGAGCGGGCGGAACTCCTCCACGCCATGTTCAACGCCTACTGGGAGCCGCTGGTCTTCGAGTTGCCACCCCTGGAACGCGGACAGGAGTGGCGACGATGGATCGACACTTCTCGAGACGCTCCCGAGGACGTGTGCGACTGGATGCTCGCGCCCTCCGTGCAGGGCGCGACGTGTGCGGTGGAGGCGCGGTCGGTCGTGACCCTGGTCGCCGAGAGCGCGGGCCTGGCGAATGCGGGAGGGTGTCGACCTTGAAGGACAAGCGGAACTTCCCTGGACTGAAGAAGCTGCTGTTCCCGGCGCGCCCGAGCGACGGCTCGGGCGACGTCGCGGCGGGTCGGGCGCGGGCGCTGTTCCTGCCGCCGGAAAGCCCCGTCGCGACGCGACACCGTAGTCTCGTCCAATTCCTGGGGCAGGTCAGCCTGTTCGAAGGTTTCGGAAGCGGGGACCTCTCGCGCCTGGCCCGCATCATCCACGAGCGCGAGTACGTGGACGGCGAGTACATCTGCGAGGAAGGCAAGCCCGGCGCGGCGCTGTTCATCGTGCGGCGAGGGGTGGTCCAGGTCGTAAGCGGTACCGGGGCGCAGGAGGTTCCGCTCGTCCTGCTCGAGCCACCCGCCACCTTCGAGGAGGCGGCGGCCATCGGGACCGCGGCGCTTCGCTGGTTCTCGGTCCGTGCGCGTGGCCCGGTCTCCTTGCTCGCCCTCGGCAAGTCCGACCTCGATGCGCTGATCGTCAACTTCCCGGGGCTGGCGAACAAGGTCCTGATCCGGCTGGCGCGCACCCTCGCGCTCCGACTCCAGATGCGGATCGATGCAGAGTGGCTCGGGGAGGTCGACAAGCCCGAGGTGGGGAAGCCATGACGCGTCCCGCCCACGCCGAGCCGGTGTCCTTAGCGCTCAAACTCGTCCTCATGGCGGGTGCCTTCGCCCTGGCCGCCTGGCTGGTGTGGGGCTTGAGGAGCCTGATCGTGCCGGTGGCCGCAGGCGCTCTCCTCGCGTACATCTGCCGTCCCTTCGTCGCCAGTCTCGAACGACACCGGGCACCGCGGAGCATCGCGATCGGGTTGCTGCTGGTCCTGTTCGTCTCCGTCACCTTCGTCAGCATCCTCGGCATGCTGTCGAGCGAGACCGACCTGCTGGAGCTTCGTGTTCGTGCGCTGTACGCCCTGAACCATCGCTACCAGGAGCTCATGGAACTCGATCCCTCGTGGACCGGAGGCAATCGCCTCTACGGCTTCGTGAGCCGCGATCTGGACCCGCTAGTGGATCGACTCAACCACGCGTTGATCCTGACCCCCGGGGAGAGCGCGCGCTTGGTCGCGTCCCGCCCGGGGGGTGGTGACGCGGAGGCGACTCTACGCAACCAGCTGCTCGAATACGAGCGCGCCAACGCAGAGGTGATCAGGATCCGCGCCCGCCGGGCGGGGGACGTCGGGGCCGCCGTGCATGAGTTCGGCGGAGCGCCTTCCGGCTCCGCGGCGACGTCCGTTCCGTGGAACGGCGGCCTCCGCGCCGTGCTCTCGACCTGGATGATCGCGCCGTTGGTCTTCCTGTTCCTGCTGTGGGACACGGGCAGCCTCAAGCGCGGCCTGCTCCGAGCCGTTCCGAACCGGCTGTTCGAGCCCGCGCTCGCGGTGCTCGCCGACGTCGACCAGGCGCTCGGCAACTACGTGCGCGGGGTCTTCCTCGAGTGCTGCGCTCTCGGCGTAACCGTCATGGTGCTCATCGCCGCGGTCGGGGTTCCTCCCCGCTGGGCGTTCGCGATCGGGATGCTCACCGCCGCGAGCAACCTCATTCCCTATATGGGCTTCGCGGCGGCGCTGCTGAGCGGGCTCGGTTGCGCGCTGCTGACGGAGCCCTTCCATCCCTGGATCCCGTTCGTGAGCACGGAGACGTTTCCGATCTGGGTGATGGCGGCCGTCGTGCTCGCGGAAGTGCTCAAGAACGTGGTCTACGAGCCGATCATCCTCGGGGGCGCCGTCCGCCTTCATCCTCTCGCAGTGGTCATCGGGACCGTGGGGGGCGCCATCCTGTTCGGGCCGCCCGGGCTGGTCCTGGCGATTCCGACCATCACGATCGCCAAGGCGCTGATCGCCAGCACGGCCAAGCACCTCACGGCCTACGGATTGATCTGAGATGCCCGCCCCTCTGCTGCGGCGTCATGCTCGTCTGATCGTGACGTGCGCCGTGCTGGCGAGCCTCGGCGCCGGCCGAGCGCTCGCCTCGGCCACGCAGGTCACGCCGGAGGCGACCTCCGGCGCGCCGACGCATCCCATCGTGCTACGGCTCGCCGACGAGAACCGGCGCCTCGTCGAGACGCGGTCCGGGCCGGAGGGGTTCCAGGCGAAGGCCGAAGCTCTGGCCGCCGAGCTGGAGGCGACCCGCTCGACGCTCGAGCGCGTGCGCGGGGACTTCGCGAAGACGCGCGAGCGCGTCGAGACGCTCGGGCTCGGGAGAGCGGGGGGCCTCCTGCTCGTCGCGAAGCGGGGACAGCTCCCGGCCATCTCCGACCTCGGCCGCAGGAGCCTGCGACTCAGCCTCGACCTGAGGCAGGCCCAGATCGAGGAGCTGCGTCTCGTCACCCAGCGCGGCCGCATCGCGGGCGGGATCGACGACGAGGTGGAGGTCGTGGCGGGACGTGTCGGCCCGCTGGCGGCGAGCGAGGAAGCGACCACCCGCGCAGCGATCCGCGAGGCTCTCGAGGCTCGACTCGGCGTCCTCGACGGCCTCATCGCCGACGCCGATCGCTACCTGACGTTGCTCTTCGAGCTGGACGCCGTCGAGCGAGAGCTGTCGGCGGAGACGCTGCGCTACGACGCCTACGTGAGGGAGCGGGTCCTCTGGATACCGACGGATACCGTACTCGACGTCGAGGAGATTCTCGAGTCCGGCAAGGCCCTCGGCTGGCTCCTCGATCCCCGCGCGTGGAAGCAGGTGGCGGTCGCGTCCGGGAGGTACCTCGCCGCGCGCAGTTCGCTCTCGGTCCTGCTCGCGCTCCTCCTCGTCTCGCTCCTCCCGTTCCGGCTCGGCTGGTGGCCCCATCGCGGAGCTGCCCCCGGATCAGGGGCATCCCCGGGCGCAGCGCTGCTGCGTGCACTCCTCACCGCGAGCTTCCTGCCCACGCTCGTCTGGAGCACGGCCTGGGTTCTCACGTCCGCGCCCGACATCCCTCCCCTCGGTGCCGCCGTCGGGATGGGACTCGAGAGGATCGCGACGATCGTGCTCGTGATCGAGCTCGTGCTCGCCGTGTTCCGCGAGGACGGGGTCGCCACGGCGTTCCTCCGCTGGAGGCCCGCCGAGGCCGCGGTGCTTCGCCGCTCGTGCCTTCCCCTGCTCGTCTTCGCGCCCACGGTCGTGCTCGGGATCGCGTGCGTCTCGCATTTCCACGAGTCCGGGGACCGGTTCCTCTCCGGCGCGGGGCGGCTCGCGCTCCTGGTCGCGCTCGGGGTGCTGTTCGTGCCGGTGCGGCGGATCCTCCACCCTGCGAAGGGCGTGATCGCGGGGCGGCTCGCGATCCCGGCGGGCAGCTGGCCCGCCCGGCTCCGCCCGCTCGCATACGTCGCGGCGCTGGCGTTCGTCTCGGCCACAATGATCCTGGTCGTCCTCGGGTACGGACAGACCGCGGGAACCCTGCTGAGCGCTCTGTTCGCGAGCGTCGCCGTCGTGCTCGCCGCCGCGATCCTCGACGGCGCCGCCCGCTCGTGGGTGAGGTCCGCAACGCCCGGCGGCGGCGACGCCTCGACGGCGGATCGGGCCGAGCCCTACTCCCGGAGGATCCGCGCGGCCTTGATCCTGGCTGCCGGCGTGGCGCTCTTGGTCATCTGGTCGAGCGTGCTTCCGGCCGTGCTCTACCTCGACTCGATCCGCCTGTGGACGGTCGAGGGCTCCGAGGGGCCGCAGGCGGTGACCGCGGCCTCGCTCTTCTTCCTCGTGGCCCTGCTGACGGCGACGGCCGTAGCCGTGCGCGTGGCGCCGGGGATCGTGGACTCGGTGCTCTCCGGGCTCCAAGTCGAGCGCAGCGTAGGCTACGCCTCGGGCATCGTCGCGCAATACGTCCTGATGATCACCGGAACCGTGCTCGCGTTCGGCCAGCTGCGCATCGGCTGGAGCAAGGTGCAGTGGCTCGTCGCCGGACTGTCGGTCGGGGTCGGCTTCGGCCTCCAGGAGATCGTGGCGAACTTCATCGCGGGCATCGTGATCCTGTTCGAGCGCCCGATCCGGCTCGGCGATACCGTGACGGTCGGGGAGACGACCGGAACCGTGACCGCGATCCACGTGCGCGCCACGACGATCCGGGACTTCGACCGCAAGACGCTCATCGTGCCCAACAAGGAGCTGATCACGTCCCGCGTGACGAACTGGGACCTGAGCGATCGGATGCTCCGCACTCAGATCCAGGTCGGGGTCGCCTACGGATCCGACCCCTCGAAGGTCGCGGAGCTGCTCCTGCGCGCGGCGCGCGAGTGTCCGATGACGCTCGCGACACCGCCGCCGAAGGCGATCCTCTCGGAGTTCGGCGACAGCGCGCTCGTGTTCCGCCTCTACGTCTTCCTGGCGACCGGCGAGACGGTTCTCGAGGCCCGCCACTGGCTCCACGCGGCGATCGTCCGGATCTTCGAGGAAGCGGGGATCATGATCGCTTCCCGGCAGATCGACGTCCATCTGGACGGGCCGGCGCCGCAGGTCGGGGGCGGGCGTCGTTCGTAGTCGAAGACGCTTCGCCGCGGCCGCGAAGGCGAAGACGATCGAGAGCACGAGGGCGTCGCCGAGCGCGAGTCAACCGTGAGACGATCCCACCGTCAGCGAGGTGAAGACTGGGCATGCCGATGGCCAAAGGAGGAGGAACGTGACGCTGCCTGCCCATAAGACAAAGATCGTATGTACCATCGGTCCGGCGTCTGAGTCCTCGGAGGTCATCGAACGGCTGCTCCTAGCGGGCATGAACGTGGCCCGCGTGAACTTCTCCCACGGCGCCTTTGAGAGCCATAAGCGGGTGATCGAGACTCTCCGCATCGCCTCCCGGAAGACCCGGCGCCGCATCGCCATCATGGCCGACCTCCCTGGGCCCAAAATGCGCATCGGCCAACTCGCACAGGATCCGGTGCACCTCGAGTCCGGGGATCCCTTCACTCTGACCACGGAGCAGATCCTGGGCGACCGGACCCGCGCCTCCATGTCTTTCGAGTCCCTTCCCAAAACGGTTCGCCCAGGAGAAATGCTCTACCTGAACGATGGGTTGATTCAACTCGAGGTAGTAGGAGTGTCCGTGAACGACGTGGCCTGCCGCACGGTCGTCGGCGGAGAGCTCCGGTCCCGCAAGGGACTCAACATTCCCGGCGTGAACCTGGGCATCACGGCCTTCACGGAGCGCGATCGCGAATGCCTGAAGTTCGCCATCGAGAACGGCCTGGATGCGGTGAGCCAGTCTTTCGTGGAGAGTGCTTCGGATATCGAGGCTGTCCGAGCCGCTTCAGCCGCTCTGGGGGGAAGTCCTTTCGTCATCGCCAAGATCGAACGCACCAGGGCGCTGGATCGGATCGACGAGATCATCGAGGCCGCGGACGGGATCATGATCGCCCGCGGGGACCTGGGGGTGGAGGTCCCTATCGAGCGAATCGCGGTCGTTCAAAAGGACCTCATCCGCCGAGCGAACATGCGTGGCAAGCCGGTCATCACGGCCACGCAAATGCTGGAGTCGATGACCGGGAACCCCCGCCCGACTCGCGCGGAGGCCACCGACGTGGCCAACGCGATCCTGGACGGGACCGACTGCGTCATGCTCTCCGGCGAGTCCGCCATGGGGAGCTATCCGGTGGAGGCTGCCGCCATGCTGGGGAAGATCGCCGCGGCGGTGGAGCCTTACTGTCGCCAAAGGACCGTCGATGAAACGTATCGAGGGGTCGATCTCAAGGGAAAACTGCGGCCCCAACACTTCATCGCCCTGTCCGTCGAAGAGAGCCTGAAGTACGTCTGTCCGGCCGCCGTGTTCGTTCCCACGAGGAGCGGTGCAACCGTCCGCGCCATCACCTTGTTTCGGCTGCCGGTGTGGATCGTGGCGATCAGTTCCGATGAGGCCACCTGCCAGGGACTCCAGTTCAGCTACGGGGTCCATCCGGTTCATGAACCCGACCACCCGCAGGACTGGAGGTCTTACGTCCGCAAGTGGCTTCGAGACGAGGGCCTCGAGGGGGACTATGCGATCCAAACCGAGGGACCGTCGTCGAAGCACCCGGAGGGCAATCATCGGATGGAGATCATCGATCTGAAATCGATCCACAGTCAAGGCCCGGGCGACCCCAAGACTGTGCAGAAGAAACCTAGGCCGTAACCGATCGACCGGAAGGGAGAACACCATGACCACTAGAGTCGCAATCAATGGATTCGGGAGAATCGGCAGGCTCGTTCTGGCCGCGATGGCCGAACAGGGGCTGCTGGGAAGACAATTCGATGTCGTGGCCGTCGTGGACGTGGCCACAGACGCGAAGTACTTCGCCTATCAACTCAAGTATGATTCCGTACACGGCCGATTTCGGGGGACACTGGACACCCAGCAGAGCAAATCCGCCTTGACCGAGGATGACATCCTGGTCGTCAACGGGAACAAGACCCGATGCCTGGCAGCACCCAAGACGATCGATCTTCTCCCCTGGCGGGACCTGGGCGTCGAGTACGTGATCGAGTCGACCGGCCTGTACACGGACGCGGAGAAGGCCGGTCTTCACCTGAAGGCGGGAGCCAGGAAAGTCATCATCACGGCGCCAGGGAAAGGGGGCGTCAAGACATTTGTCATGGGTGTCAATCACGGGGAATACGATCCGCAGCAGCACCATGTCGTCTCCAACGCTTCGTGCACAACGAACGGTCTTGCCCCCATCGTCCACGTGATCTTGAAGGAAGGGCTCGGCATCGAGAAGGGGGCGATGACCACGATCCACTCCTACACGGCCACGCAGAAAATCGTGGACGGGCCCTCTAAGAAAACCTGGAGGGAAGGCAGGGCAGCCGCCATGAACATCATCCCTTCCAGTACGGGAGCCGCAAAGGCCCTGCATGAGGTGATTCCGGAGGTCAAGGGAAAGCTTCTTGGAATGGCTTTTCGGGTTCCGACACCGGATGTTTCCGTCATCGATTTCGTGTTCCGAACCACGAGAATGAGTACCATCGAAACGATCGATGGGTTGATGAGGAAGGCCTCGGAGACGTATCTGAAGGGGATCCTCGAGTATTCCGCCGAAGAGGTCGTCTCCACAGACTTCGTTCATTCGAGCAGCTCTTCGATCTATGACTCGATCACAACCCTTCACAACAATTTCAAGGGCGACCAGGACTCATTCAAGGTGATTGCCTGGTACGACAACGAATGGGGTTACTCCAACAGGGTGGTCGATCTCCTTCGGCACATGGCCTCGAAATGAACCGGCTCGGCTCGTTGCGGACCAACGAGCCGTGGGAACGGGGCGATTCCGTCTCCCGCGAGCGGCTTTGACGTAAGCGTCCAACGGACCGCACCTTTCCCGAGTGGGGTCGCGACCCCGAGAGGATTGTGGGGAGCCTGTCGGTGTTGGATCGAGCGCGGTCAGGCCGAGATGGCAACGACGTCCGCTTGGCCGGGCGCGGGCGGCGCGTGCAATTGGGCCCAGACCGGCGGGAGCAGCTCCGTGATCCGGCTCTGGAGCCAGCCGCCGGCCAGCTTCTCGAACACGTCGCGGACGCGCAGCGCCCGTTCACATCCGTTGTTGTCTAGTGCTGGAGCCGGCCCGTCTTCCAGGAAGCGTTTGAGCGCCTGCCCGAGCGGGCTTTTCGGCGGAGCCGCCGGCGCGGTATCTGCGATCCAGCGACCCGTTGTCGGGCGAACGTCGCTCGGCCTCCAGCGGCCCTCCTTCAGCACGGCCCGCAGATCAGGCGCGCTTTCCATCTTGGGACTTGCCATCGGTCGTCTCCCTCCGGGACCACCATGGCAACGGAACCGGACGAATGGAAGGTGCGGTCCGTTGGACGCTCACGCTTTGACCGCCGGCCTGCGATCAAATCAGCCGCCCGCGCGAGGCCGCGGCGCTCCTCCCCAGGCCGAGTTGCAGCGGCAGGTGTAGCCGCCGGCCCCAGGCGGCCTCGTCATGCCCGTCGTGCGGGAAGGCGAGGTGCAGGAAATCTTGGCGGACACGGTAGCCGCGCCCGGCGAGCGCCATGGCCATCGCCAGCGTGACCTCGAAGTTGTCGCCGGGCCAGCCGCTGTCGAGGTAGATCTTCGATTCACGCTTCGGCTCGGCGAGCACGCGCTCGATCAGATCGTCCTTGTAGGAGAACGCGCTCGACATGCAGGCGGCCAAGCCGAAGGTCTGCGGGTACTCCCAAGCCATGTAGAACGAGACCACGCCGCCGAGCGACGAGCCGACGACCCCCGTCTCGTTGGGCGAGGTGAACACTCGGAGGCGGTGGTCGACCTCGGGTTTGATCTCCTCGATCACGGCACGCGCGTAGGCTTCGTAGCCCGGTTTCGTGTACTCCTCCATGCGGGCTCCGCTGTAGATCCCGACCACGATGACGCGGTCCACGGCGTTCATCGTGTCGAGCAGCGACAGCGCTTCGTCCACGTGCCAGTCGCGACCCAGGAAGGCCTCCTGCGGAAAGAACAGGTTCTTGCCGTCCTGCATGTAGAGCACGGGGTAACGCCGGAGCGTGTTCTCGTAGTAACCGGTCGGGAGGTACACCCGCACCCTGTGCTTGCGACCGAGGATCGGCGAGTCCTGTTCGAGCAGGTCGGAGAACGAGCCCGACGCGGAACCGTCGAAATGCGGGTGGACGTCGGCCGCGCCGTCGATGGTCATCAGGGCGAGCATGTTGGCTCCCACCGCCCAGCGACGCTCTCCGCCAGCCCCGATCAGGCACGGCTTGAAGTACAGGAAAGGCTTCCGCGCCTCGATCGTGAAACTCGAGGTCGCGCCGTCCGTGGAGACTGCACTGGGCGCGACGTCCCGGTTCCAGTCGAGCTCCGTGCGCAGCACGATCCGGCCGCGGCCGGGCGGATAATGGACGTCGAGCTGCCTGTGAAGCAGCATTCCCGTCTTGTGCTCCATCATCTCTGGTCACCGGGGGCGCCGCTCGCGGCAATCGCGCCCATGTCCCGGATCACTTGACGGGCGGCGTCGAGATTCATGGTGGCGATGTGCAGGTCCCGACCTTTCTCGTGTTCTCGCGCGATCTCTCGTAGCAGCTCCGGCGTTACGTACTTCGCCACCAGGCGGGCGATGCTCGCCAGGCCATCGCTGAACAGTGCCCCGATCTTCGTTCGTGCGCGAAGGACGTCCCGGAGCCGCAATCTCCTCGTTCGACCGTGTCCATGTGCCTCCGCGATCAGCCTGCCGAGTGCATGATCGTCAGGTCAGGAGCAGTTGCGCAAGAAGGATCTTCACAATCATGGCGGTGGGATAGACCGCCGCGTAAGCGACGCTCGGCGCGTCGGAGCGCGCGGCCGCGTCTGCGTACGCCAGGCACGCCGGCTGCGTCTGCACGCCTGAAGCCAGACCCAGCAGAGAGTCGAAAGGGGTCCCGAGAAGACGCCGACCGACGATCAGCGTCGCGAGCGTGGCGACGAAGGTCACCACCGCCCCGGCGAACAGGAGCTGCACGCCGTTGTGGCGCAGGGTGTCCAGGAAGGAGTAGCCGGCCCGAGTCCCCACGCCCGCGAGGAACAGGAGGAGTCCGATCTGCCGCAGCGTCAGGTTGGCTGGCAGGGGCATCACCCAGCTGATCCCACCAACTCGCTCCAGGCGTCCGAACACCAGGGCGACGAGCAGCGTCCCACCGGCCAGGCCAAGGCGCACTGTGCTGCCGCCTCCGAGCGGGATCGGCAGCAAGCCGACGATGACCCCCAGCACCATGCCAATCGCCAGCGACCCGACGTGCATCTCGGCCGCCCCCCGGACCGAGTCGCCGAAGAACCTGGCGACCGCCGCGAAGTTCGACCGTCGCGTCAGCACCCGTATGCGATCGCCGTACTCGAGCCGGGTCTCGGGGTCGGCCACGACGTCCACGTCGGCCCGTCGCAGGCGAGTGATGAGGGCAGACAGGCGATCGGCAAGGTCCAGCTCCCGAATCCGCTTGCCCACCACCTCGCGACTCGAGACGAACACCCGGCGGTAGTCGAGCTCTGAACGGTCACTCTCTATGTGGCTGGGGCTGGTCTCGCCGAAGATGTGCGCGGCGCGCCGGAGGGCCTGCTCGTCGCCAACCACCGCGACGACGTCGCCCTCGGCCAGCAGGGTATCCGATCGGGCAATGTCGACACGGCCGGCCTCCTGGATGCGGCTGATCACGAAGCCCGGATTGGGGTTCAGGCCCATGACCTGGTGGATCGTGAGTCCCATCACGCCCGGGTTCTTGATGACGAAGTCGCAGACCGCCAGCTCCGGTGCTTCGGCCGCCGGTTCGAGCGTGACGCGCCAACGCCGTCGAGCGAGCTGGAAGCAGAGCAGCGCCCCCATGACGCCCACCGGGTAGGAAACGCTGTAAGCGAGCACCGGCAGGTCGGAGAGGGCCTTGACGTTCTCTGTCGGGAGCCCCGCCTCCGCGGCCCGCTCTCGCACGCGCTCCTGCACGGCCGCCAGGGCGGGCGTGTTGGTGAGCGCGCCGCAGTACAGCCCGGCCGTGATCGGCCCAGGCAGGGCGAGCAGGCGGCTGAGCGTGAACGTGACCAGCGCTGCGAAGATCAGGACCCCCGCCGCGAGGGCATTGTCGCGATAGCCCTGACGCCGGAAGGCGTCGAAGAAGGCTCGCCCCGAGCTCACGCCCATCGCGTACACGAACAGGACGAGACCGAGCATCGGAACGACCTCGGGCACCGTGATGAGCGGGCTCAGAGATCCCACTGTCAGCCCGGCGAAGAGCACGCCGGCCACGCCGAGCCGAAACCCGAAGAAGCTGACCTCTCCCAGGAGGAACCCCACCCCGATCACGACGAAGAGGGTGAGGATCGGCGATCCGCTCAAGGCGCCGACCAGCGCGGACGTCATGGTCATGGGTCGAGCCCCATCTGCTCCGATGTCGTCATCGGTTGTCAGCTATCAGTCGGGCATCCTCCGGAAGTTCCGACTGCAACCTGAGAACTGCTGACACTGTGCTTCCGGATCCTTCGCACGGCCGTCAGACCCGCGCGGTCGGGCCAGCGGCCCGCACCTCGGCGCCAACGTCGTCCGAACCTACCTCTCATGTCAACTCCAGCCCGTCGGAGCCCGGATGAACTCGATCGCCAAGGGGCTGCGTCTTCAGGGTAACGCCACCGGAGGCGGCGCTCCATCGGGATCGTGGACACACCTCCCCGAGGCCGGGGTCGTCCGGGCCGAGGGCACGGCTCACCGAGCGGGGCGAAGGGCCGAGCGGGAAAGCCCTTGCGCATGAGGCGCGCGTAGGCGTCGGCGAAATCGAGATCTCGCGCAGCAACTTCGCAGCCACCTCGCGCGACGGCTTCTCCACGAATCGCGCGACCGTGCAGGTGCCGTCGCCGCGCGGCTCGCCGCGCACGATGTAACCGAGCT
>Ga0180085_1000658_pt1 | contig 11988 bp, 7 predicted proteins | sample EasRiv730_16_10D_FD_123013 | JGI IMG/M metagenome (GOLD analysis project Ga0180085, IMG submission 123013) | Soil microbial communities from meander-bound floodplain in the East River, Colorado, USA - East River metaG ERMLT730_16_10D | ecosystem: Environmental > Terrestrial > Soil > Floodplain ... | reverse complement strand
TACAATTGCCCCGCCCACCAATAATTCACCCGGAACTTGACAACCACCGGCTCCATAGAAGGATTCATTGGATTTGTCACTAGTCCCCTGTTCCGCTCTGAGCCTCGATTTTCCCTCGTTTCCACGGTCCCCGTGGGAACGTACGTCTGCGACGCTCCGCGTCCTCCCAATCCGCGTCCTCCCAATCACCGGCGCGCTTGGCAGAAATCCCGACCCGACGCGGAGCGTCAAAACCGTGTGTTCCCACGCAGAGCGTGGGAACAAAGGACGACGAAGACGAAGACGAGGACGACCAGTTCGGCAGTCGCTCCACTACCCCGCCAACTGCTTCAGAAACCCTTCCAGGTGTTTGCTGCGGACGGGGTGCTGGAGCTTGCGGACCGCTTTGGCCTCGATCTGCCGCACCCGCTCGCGGGTGACCTTGAAGATCCGGCCGACTTCTTCGAGCGTGTAGGTGTAGCCGTCTTGCAGGCCATACCGCAGGCGGATGATCTCCCGTTCGCGCCAGGTCAGGGTCTTGAGGAGGCCCTCGATCTTCTGCCGCAGGATCACGTGGTTGGCCGAGTGGACCGGGTTGTCGCTGCTGCTGTCCTCGATGAATTCGCCGAAGCTGGCGTCCTCGCTGTCGCCGACCGGCCGGTCGAGGCTGACCGGATGGCGGCCGATGTCGAGCACCCGCTTGACCTCTTCGACCGGCAGGCCGCAGATGTCGGCGATTTCTTCGGTCGTCCCTTCGCGGCCCAGCTCCTGCAAGAGCCGCTTCTGGATGTTGCGCAGCTTACTGAGGACGTCGATCATGTGGACCGGAATGCGGATCGTGCGGGCCTGGTCGGCGATGGCCCGGGTGATCGCCTGGCGAATCCACCAGGTGGCGTAGGTGCTGAACTTGAAGCCGCGGCGATACTCGTATTTATCGACGGCCCGCATCAGGCCGGTGTTCCCTTCCTGGATCAGGTCGAGAAACGTCAGCCCGCGGTTGCGGTACTTCTTGGCGATCGACACGACCAGCCGCAGGTTGCCGCTGGAGAGCTGCCGCTTGGCCGCTTCGTACTCGACGAACTGTTTACGGAACATGACGCACCGCTCGCGGAGGCTCTTGGGGCTTTCGAGCGTCATCAGCATCAGGTCGCGCAGCTCGCGCTTCAGGTCGGCCCGCTCGTCGCGGCGAGCCCCGTCGTGCTTGATCTTCGCCAGGCGGTCGCGGATTTCGTCCATCCGGTCGGTGAACTCTTCGAGCTGCTTCATCAGCGGCTGGATACGGCGCGAGCGCAGGCTCAGCTCTTCGACGAGCTGGAGGCACTTGCGGCGGCGGCGAAGGAAGAGTTTGCGCGCCTCGGCCCGCTCGGCCGGCGTGGCCGACTTGCGGATGAGCTGGGCGAAGTCGCGGCGGTTCAGATCGAGCAGGTGCTCCATCGTCGCCAGGTTGTGCGGCATGCGGGCGAGGATCTGCTCCTTGGTCAGGGCCTCGGTCAGCGAAACCTTGATCGTCCGGTCGAAGGGAAGCTGCCCTTTATAGACCTGCGCGAGGACCTGCGCGGTCGCCCGCATGGCGTAGTCGCACGAGAGGAGCGTGCGGCGGAACCGCTTGCGGGTGACCTCGATCTTCTTGGCCAGCGAGATTTCTTCCGCCCGATCGAGCAGCGGAATCTGCGACATCTGGGCCAGATACAGCCGGATCGGGTCGCTGTTGAGCTTCTTCTCCATCTCGTCCGGCTTGAGGACGAGCGACGGGCCGTCGTCGTCCTTGACGGGCGGGAAGATTCTGAGTTGCGGCTGGCCGGGCCGGGTACCCACTTGCGGGTGCGGGACCTGATCGAGCAATTCAATGCCGAGCTCGTCGAGGGCCATCAGCAGGTTGTCGAGCTTTTCGGGCGTGACATCCTGATCGGGCAGGTAATCGTTGACGTCGTCGTAGGTCAGATAACCTTGGCTCTTTCCCTTGACGACGAGGGTCTGCAAATCCTTTTCCATGAATTTCACGACCGGTTCCTCCTTGAACGGTGTCTGTCATTCGCTCGTGCGCGGCCAGTTGCGGGAGCCGCGCGCGATCGACCCGGCAGCCGCTACCCTTCCGTGGGTGCGATCAAACCTTGCTGCCGGCGTTTGTTGGCGATCATCTGCAAGAGAACGCTGTGTTCCTCCTCGGCGTTAAAGACCTTGTTTTCCAGGGCGGTTTCGGTTTGGCGGCGCTCGCGATCCTCGTGCGACTGCCGGATCTGGCGGATGATGCTCCGCAGGCGAGTCGGCCCATCGAGGATCGCCTTGGGCGATTTGTCGTGGGCCCGTTCGTCCAGCGCGACGAGTAAGTTCTTGAGCGAAGCGTTTTCGACTTCACCCAGCACGGTGCCGAATTCCAACGACTGCCCCGCCTCCTCCAGCCGGCGGTACGTCGCGAAAATCTCGCGGGCCGCGGCAGACGGCAGGTCGTCGTCCGCAATTTCGGCCAGGGCGCCCTGTGCCAGAGTGGGATGCAGGTCGAGGATTTCGAGCAGCTCAATCTCCGTGGACGAGAGAGAGGCGAGTTTGTAAGTCGATTCGGAAGCCTCGTCGGACGATTCATCGACGCGGGGCTTGACGCTGCGGCGGAGCTGGTTGAAACGCGTCCGGAGATCGCCGTCGTCGAGCTGAAACTGCCGGGCCAGGCGGGCGAGCAACTGATGGGCACGCAAACCGGCCGTGTCGAGCGAGCCGGGCGGCAGTCCGCGGGCAATTGTCGCCAGAATCTCTTCCAGGGCCTGATTGGCCCGGTGCGTATCGCGCACCAGGTCCACACCCTGCGTAGTGATCTTTATCTTGTGCTCCAACGCATCGGTGGCGGTGCCCAACAGCGCTCGGAAGGCGTCGCCGCCCCGTTCGAGCATGAATTCGGCCGGGTCGAGCTCGTCGGGCAGCGTCATGATCCGTAGATCGACCTGCGCCGCGACGAACAGCTCCAGAATCTCGTTCGTCCGCCGCTGGCCCGCTTCGTCGCCGTCGAGGACGAGGTAGATCGTGTCGGCGAACCGTTTGAGCGTGCGGATGTGCCGCTCGGTCACCGCGGTTCCGCAGCAGGCGATTGCCTCGCCGACTCCGCACTGATGCGAGAGGATGACGTCGGTGTAGCCCTCGACAACGATCAGCTCCCGCGATTTGGTCGCCGCATTGCGGGCGATATCGAGGGCGTAGAGCGTGTCGCTCTTGGAATACAGCCGCGTTTCCGGGCAGTTGATGTATTTGCCCGCCCGCGAGTCGATGTTGCTGGGCAAAACACGGCCCGCGAAGGCGATGGTGCGGCCCTGCGAATCGCGAATCGGGAAGATCAGCCGCCCCTTGAAGCGGTCGTAGTGCCGGCCGCCGTCGGATTGACCAACCAGGCCGGCCGCTTCGAGGACTTTAGGCGAGTACGACGTATTGCGGGCCCGCTCGACGAGCCAGGTCCACTCGTCGGGGGCATAGCCGATGGCAAAGCGTTCGACGCTGAACGGCGTGATGGCCCGGTCCTCGACGTACTCGCGAGCTTCTTTGGCCGCATCCGACTTGAGCAGGCAATCGTGGAACTGTCGCATGGCCCACTCGCAGCAGGCCAAGAGCGTGTTCTTGTCGTCGGGGCTGCCCGGTTCGGCCTTCTTTTGCCGCTGCGGGGAAATCTGGATGCCAGCCCGGTCGGCCAGCATATGGATCGCCTCGCGGAAGTCGCACCCTTCCTTCTGCATGATGAAGCTGAACACGTCGCCGCCGATGTCGCAGACCCAGCATTTCCAGGTTTGGCGGTCGGGGTTGACCGTGAGGCTCGGCTTGCGGTCGTTGTGCCAGGGGCAAAGGCCGACGAAATGACGGCCCTGCCGGCGCAGGTCGAGATATTTGCCGACGAGCTCGACGATGTCGGTCGCCTGGCGAATCTGCTCCTTGGCGTCGGCGTGGATCACAGCCGCGGGACTCCTCAATTGGCGCGGGCCGCGGGCGAGTGCGGCCAATTGCCGGAGTATAACGCGCCGTGCCGCTAGCGGTCTGTTGGGTCAGGGGCTAGCGCGCCCGGCCTCCCTGCCATCGACTGGGTCGGTCGATAGTGTGCCCTCCATAGCACGGGCGGAAATGTACGCCGAAGGGCGCGAATTGGTCAACGGCGGTTTCTTGCGATTGCTGTGGACCTTGCCGAACACGAGAAATCCACGTAATCCAACCGGCGGCGAGCCGCGTAACATGAAGGAGGCGACTGCCGTCAGACAGATGATCTAAAGCGGCCGCGATTGAACCAAGTCCAATCCCGAACGCATGTTGCGACGACGGGCATGAAGGTTTAGATTGACGCCCAGCAGGTGGCGGCTCGCGCGGAGCTGGGCTGAAACGTTGAACACGACAGGTGCCAACATGTTGCATAGCTGGTCCTTGATGATTCTGTACCTCTTGCTGGCCAGCGCCGCCCGAGGGGCCGAACTGGGCGATTTGGTCGAGCCCTTTACCCCGCCATCGCTGGACGAGCTGGAAAGGAAGGTGAAATGGGTGCCGCGCGAAGTCGTCGATTCGCTCAAGCTTTTGCGTGAGAAACAGGCGGGCGAAAAGCCGGCCGGGACCGTCGCTCAAGCCCTTGCGGCCAAGAACACCTCGCCTCAAATCAACCGGGCGATCTTGAGTACCCTCGGCCGCTTGCCTGCCAAGGACTCGGACGTGAACTGGGACGCTGAGTGGAAACGACACATCAACTTCGACGTCAAGAGCACCAATCCCATCCTGTTCAGCTCGGTCTCCGAAGCCGACGTGAATGGCTACACTTCGTTCGGGCTGTTTTCGTTCGATTGGCTGATGCGGCCCTTCGCCGCCAGTGAATCGGTGGTGTCGTGGCAATCCAGTGAGGACCACCTCTACGACAAGGTGGTCTTGCGCGACGATCTGACCTGGTCCGACGGCCAGCCGATCACGGCCCACGACGTGGAGTTCAGCTTCAAGCTGATCATGACCGACTCGGTACCCGTGCCAGCCCAGCGGAGCGGCACCGACAAGCTCAAGTACGTGAAGGCCTACGACGATCGGACGGTCGTTTTCTTCCACAAGGAATCGCTGGCCACGAACGACTGGAACGTCAATTTCTCGGTCATTCCCAAGCACATTTACGAGAAGACCTGGGCCGCCGATCCCACGCTGGCCACCAGCGCCGAGCACATCAAATACGAGAAGAATCCGATCTCCGGCGGGCCCTACGTCATTACCAGCCGCACGATCGGCAGTGAAATTCTGCTGACGCGGCGGGAAGACTACTACCTGGTCAACGGCAAGCAAGTGCGGGACAAGCCGTACTTCAAGACGATTCGCTTCCGCATTATCCAGGAACCGGGCGTGGCGCTGTTGGGCCTGAAGGGGGGCGAGGTTGACGACCTGATCCTCACGCCCCAGCAGTGGCGGACCCAGACGATCGACGACGACTTCTACAAGTCGTGCACCAAGGTTTACGACACCGAGTGGGTCAGCTTCCACTTTGTCTGGAATTGTGCCAACCCGATGTTCGCCGACAAGCGCACGCGCTGGGCGATGACCTACGCCTTCGACCACGACGAAATGCTCCGCAAGCTGCGGTACGGGCTTGATCCGCCGGCCAACGGCATTTTCCACCCCGCGTCGCCTTGGGCCCCATCGGGCAAGCCGACGTACATCAAGCGCGACCTCGACAAAGCGGAGGAACTGCTCGATGCTTCGGGCTGGAAAGACAGCGACGGCGACGGCATCCGCGACAAGGTGGTCGATGGCAAAAAGATCAAGTTCGACTTCGACATTCTCGTCGCCAGCCGCCAGGATCGGATCGACATTTGCAGCCTGCTCAAGCAGAACCTGAAGGAGGTCGGCATCGAAGTCACCGTCCGCCCGCTCGATTTCGCCGTCCTCCAGCAGAAAACGCAGGACAAGAATTTCGAGGCGGCTTTCGGCGGCTGGGGTACGGGCACGGACCCCGATACGAGCGAGAACATTTGGGGGTCGAAGCAGGACCGGAACTACGGCTCCTATTCCAACCCGGAAGTCGATCGCCTATTCGCCGCCGGGCGGAAGGAATTCGACCTGGAAAAACGCCGGCTCATTTACCAGAAGATCCACACGCTGATCGCCGAGGATCAGCCCTACACCTGGCTCTTTTACCAGAACTCGTACTACGGGTTCCGCAAGGATCTGCGCGGCTACATGTTCAGCCCCCGCGGGCCGTACCACTATGGCCCCGGCTCCGGCAGCATTTGGAAGCCGGCGCTCCAGTAGCCGGCCGCGACAAAGGGAGTAGGTGCGCCGCACGTCATGCTCAGTTACCTGATTCGCCGGCTGCTATTGGCAGCATTGACGCTGCTGTTGGTCTCGTTTGCCGTCTATGCGCTCATCCGGAACATGCCGGGGACGCCGCTGACCATCAACATGGCGGAAGCCGATCCGAGCAAACGGATCAGCAAGGAGGAAGAGCAGCGGCTGATGCGGACCTATGGCCTCGATAAGCCGTGGTACATCGGCTATTTCGTCTGGCTCAACAAGGTCCGCAAGTTCGACCTCGGCTACTCGATGTTCGAGAAAGAGCCGGTCGCCCGCAGCATCGCCAAGCGGATCGGCCCGACGCTGCTCCTCTCGGGCACGTCACTGTTTTTGGCCTATTTTCTGGCGGTGCCGCTGGGGCTCTATTTTTCGGGTCGCAGCGGCAAACTCGACGAGCGAGCGCTTAGCCTGAGCATGTACATGCTCTATTCGCTCCCCAGCTTCGTCGCGGCTCTGATGCTGCTCACGCTTTTCTATCAAAAGCTGCGAGATACGGCGTGGGAATTGCCGCTCCAGGGCATGGTCAGCAGCGGCTATACGGAAATGTCTTGGACGAGCGGACTGATCGATGTGCTGCGGCACTTGATCCTGCCGCTGGCCTGTTTCACTTACGGCGGCCTGGCCTACGACAGCCGGTTCATCAAGGCCAACATGGAAGAGGCCTTGCGGCAAGACTACGTCCGCACCGCTCGGGCCAAAGGGGCCGGCTATTGGCGGATCATTGTGGTCCACGCCTTCCGCAATACGCTCATTCCCTTCGTGACACTGCTCGGCCTCTCGCTGCCAGCCCTCCTTTCCGGGGCGGTGATCCTGGAAGGCATCTTCGGCTGGCCGGGCATGGGACAGTTGTTCTTTCAATCGGTCGGCCGCCGCGATTACGACGAGATCATGGGCCTCACGCTGATGTTTACGACGCTCACGCTGCTCGGGCAGCTCCTGGCCGACATTCTCTACGCCTTCGTTGATCCCCGCGTCACGTATCGATAACCCCGCTCGACTGCCCAGCCGCGATGAGTGTCGTTCCCGCCCCGATGCCAACTGTGCCAACCGCCCGCGCGAAAACGCGGGCGGCTCCGGGCTTTTGGAGCGATGCCTGGCGGCGATTCCGCCGCAAACCGTTCGCCATGCTGGCACTCGCCTATGTTGTCCTGCTGGGCGTTGTGGCGCTGGCTGCCCCGGCAATTGTGGGGACCAAGCCGGTCGTCTGCCGCTACAAGGGAAGCATCTATTTCCCATGCCTGGGCTACCTGCATCCGCGCCTCGAAAACCCCGTCTTTCGCCGCGATAAGTTTCGCCATCCGTTCTACAAGTCGCTTCAGGAAAAAGACCCGCAGAGTTGGGCCATTTACCCGCTGATCTATCAGGACCCCGAGCGGCGCGTGGGCAAAGATGAGGTCGATGGACTGCGGCCGCCCAAGAAAACCGCAACCACGAGCACGCCCGAGCCGGCCGCGCCCAAGCCGGCCGAAACGCCCGCTGAGCCAACGTTCGGCGACCCGTTCGGCGCTCCGCCCGCAGGTGGCGGCGGTCAACCCGCGCCCGGCGAGATGGGCAATCCATTCGGTAATCCTTTTGGCGATCCGTTTACCGGCGGCGATCCTGCGGCCACCCCTGAGCCGGACATCGACGACGGTCCGCCGAACGCGTACCACTGGATGGGCGTCACCAACGCCAGCCGGATCGACGTCCTGGCGATCATCGTCCACGGAACCAAGATCGCCATGCTGATCGGCTTTGTCACCGTCGGCATAGCCGCGGTCATCGGCATCACGCTCGGAGCGATCGCCGGCTACGTCGGCGGCTGGGTCGATATCCTCATTAGCCGCATGACCGAGTTTTTCATGTCAATCCCTGTGTTGATCCTGATCATCGCCCTGCTGGCCGTGATCGACAAACCGAGCATCTGGCAGATCATGCTCGTGCTCGGCGTCACGGGCTGGACGAGCATCTGCCGGCTGGCGCGAGCCGAATTCATGAAACTCCGCACGCTGGAGTACGTCACCGCCGCCCGGGCCTTGGGGGCCAGCGTCCCGCGGATCCTGTTCCGCCATATCCTGCCGAACGCGATGGCCCCCGTGCTGGTGCCGATCACGTTCGGCATCGCGGGGGCGATTCTCACGGAAAGCGGCCTTAGCCTCTTGGGCCTCGGCTCGCCGCCCGACACGCCCAGTTGGGGCGGCCTGTTGAATCGCGGCCGCGAGAATTTCGAGACGATGTGGTGGCTGATCGTGTTTCCAGGCCTCGCGATCTTCTCCACGGTGCTGGCCTACAACCTGATCGGCGAAGGTCTTCAGGAAGCCACCGACCCGCGGCTGCGGGAAGGAACGAAGTGAGGACAGGAGCCAGGAGCCAGGGGACAGGGAACAGAGAACAGAGAAAACGCATGACGGCTACGCTGCTCGAAATCGATCACCTTGCCACTTACTTCCACACCGACGACGGCGTGGTTAAGGCGGTCGATGATATTTCGCTCCGCGTCGAGGAGGGCAAAACGCTCGGCATCGTCGGCGAATCGGGCTCCGGCAAGAGCGTCACGTCGTTCTCGATCATGCGGCTCCTCTCGGGCAACGGTCAGATCGTGCAGGGGTCGATCTCGCTCCTGGGCCGCGACATGGTCCGCCTCCCTGAGCTCGACATGCGCCGCATCCGCGGCAAAGAGATCAGCATGATCTTCCAGGAGCCGATGACCTCGCTGAACCCGGTGTTCACCGTCGGCTGGCAGGTCATGGAAGCGATCATGCTGCACCAGAACGTCAGCCGGGCCGAGGCCCGCAAGCGGACGGTCGAGCTGTTCGACGAAGTGGGCATTCCCGAGCCGGCCCAGCGGGTCGATTCGTATCCGCACCAGATGTCGGGCGGCCAGAAGCAGCGGGTGATGATCGCGATGGCCCTCTCGTGCAATCCCAAGCTCTTGATCGCCGACGAGCCGTCAACCGCCCTCGACGTGACCATTCAGGCCCAGATTCTCGACATCCTCCGAAAGCTCCGCGACCAACGGGGCATGAGCGTCCTCTTCATCACGCACGACCTGGGTGTGATCGCCGAGATCGCCGACGACGTGGCCGTCATGTTCCAGGGCAAGGTCGTCGAGTTCGGCAAAGTGCTCGACATCTTCGAGAATCCCAAGCACCCCTACACCAAGGGCCTGCTGGCGTGCAAGCCGCGGCTGGAGACGCAGTACAAAATCCTGCCGACGGTCGCCGATTTTATGGACGTCGATCGGAGCACCGATCCGCCCAAGATCATCGCCAAGCAGATGACCCCCGAGCGGCTGGCGCAGCTCACGACCACAGGTCGCGGCCGGCTATTGCATACGAAGACCGACCTGAAAAACATGTCGCACCCGTGGGAGGAGGGGAAGCACGCCCCTGATGCGACGACGGTCCCCGAGGGGCAGCAGCCGCTCTTGTCGGTGCGCGATCTCAAGGTCTATTTTCCGATCCGCAAAGGGGTGTTTCTTCGCACCGTGGGGCACGTGAAGGCGGTCGATGGCATCGGCTTCGATGTCTATCGCGGCCAGACGCTGGGCCTGGTGGGCGAATCGGGCTGCGGCAAAACAACCGCGGGCCGGGCCATCCTGCGGCTGATCGAGCCCGATGCCGGCCGCGTCCTCTACGGCGGCGTCGATCTGGCGACGCTCGGCGGGGCCGACCTCCGCAAGATGCGCCGCAAGCTGCAAATCATCTTCCAGGACCCCTACGGCAGCATGAACCCGCGGATGACGATCGAGGCGGCCCTGACCGAGCCGATGGTCATCCAGCAGCTCGGCAAGAGTGCCGCCGACCGTCGCGACCGGGCCGTGGCCCTCCTGGAAGAGGTGGGCCTGGAGGCGGTTCACCTGCGGCGCTATCCGCACGAGTTCTCGGGCGGCCAGCGGCAGCGGATCTGCATCGCGCGGGCCCTGGCGGTCGAGCCCGAGTTCATCGTCTGCGACGAGTCGGTCTCGGCCCTCGACGTCTCGGTCCAGGCCCAGGTGCTCAACCTCTTGAAGCGGTTGCAAGAGGGTCGCGGGCTGACCTACATCTTCATCAGCCACGACCTCTCGGTAGTCAAGTTCATGGCCGACATGATGGCCGTGATGCAGGCGGGCAAGATCGTGGAGTTCGGCCCCTCCGAAACGATTTACAAACTTCCCAAGCAGCAATACACTCGCGACCTGATCGCCGCCGCCCCCAAAGACGACCTCGACCACATCCGGCGGCGGCAAAAGGACCGCGAAGCGGCGCTGGCGAAGCGGAAGCAAGTGGCGCGGGAGGAGTAGGCATCAGGTCTCCCTTCGCTTTTGCGCTCCGCCGCTGATGGACAAGCGACTAGCCGATCACTCGCATTTCTTGCTGGCGAAAGCGGGAGAATCCGCCGCCATGATGCCTGTACACTTTACGTGGTACAATTTCGTGCGAGTCCACCTTACGAACAAGGAAACCCCGCAATCGCGCACCCTTTGGCCAGCAAACCGTGGACGATTTGGCAATTGTCGATGGTGGTTGCATAGAGGCTCAGGACATGTCCGAATCAGACGCCCAGTGCAAATCGTGTGGTGGTCGATTTTCACAATCGTTTGCCGAGCGCAATTGTGGATTCTGCGCGGTTTGTTGGCCGATTGAGAGGGAACCGAACGAAGCGATTCCGCAATTCGATAAAGAGGATCCGATTGAGTCCGATCCGGAAATGGCGTGGCTCATAGAACTCGTCAATGAAGCTGCCAAAGAAGCTTCCATCCGCGAGCTTAACGACGCCTCGGAATCTCGCGGTTGTGGCCCTATGATTACAGATGAAATGCTTCAGATGGACATTTTGCCGATGGGCTTTTGCCATCGATTCTGGCATTGCAAGCAACGCATATTGAAAGAGCGCTATGACATTGATTGGAAGTCGCCTGCTGAACTAAATCCAGACAGTTGGTACGACTAGCCGAGCCAGGTCGATCCTTAGTAATTCTTTTGCCGTAATCGCCCTTCGGCCAGTGTTTGCCGAAGGTGTTTTTCTTTGGCGTCAAGTGGATATTCCAGCCAGCGATTTAGAGTCAGACGCTGCTCGCCGGACGAGGTTGTGTGGCGGCTGGCCACTGATTCGCATGGGACGTTTGCAATCGTGCTGTAGGGCCGGAGGCCCGGCAGGAAGTAGCCCGGTCGGTTAGGGCGGGGGAGCGGCGTGGCGGGATGATTATTCCATAGGTCCGGAGGACCGGTACATCGCGGGCGGAGCAGGTGTCGGCCCTGCGGGCCTGTGGAACAATTTTGGGCTCGCACGATGACCCCAATCTGACGATCGGGGCTGCTACCTGTCGGGCCTCCGGCCCTGTGAAACGCGAGCATCACCGGGCGGCAAGATACTCCCGGATCCACTGTTGATCGGCGGGGGAGAGCTTTTCGATCGGAATGCTCGTTCTTACGCCGGTGGTTCGGAGCAGCCGGACCATGTTCCCTTCGAGCGCGAGAAACTCGGCATCCGCGTGGTATTGGCCGCTGGTCCAAATTCGATTTCGGGGTGGGGCGGCGGGCTGCGGAGTTGGACGGGGTGCTGGGGTTCGCTGGGCAATCATCGCTGGGGCGGGCGCGGCTGGGGCAATTGCGGTTGGGGCGGGCGTCTGCGGCTTGATGCGCGAAGCTGGGGCCAGCGCGATAGCTGGCGACTCATCGGCCGGCACATCCACGGCAATCACTCGCCAATCGCCCGTTTTGTGAATGCGGACCGGTTGTTCGCCGAGCACGGGCCCCAGCGGACTATTCG
>Ga0180085_1000657_pt1 | contig 11990 bp, 10 predicted proteins | sample EasRiv730_16_10D_FD_123013 | JGI IMG/M metagenome (GOLD analysis project Ga0180085, IMG submission 123013) | Soil microbial communities from meander-bound floodplain in the East River, Colorado, USA - East River metaG ERMLT730_16_10D | ecosystem: Environmental > Terrestrial > Soil > Floodplain ... | reverse complement strand
GCCGCTGCTGACCGACGCCCAGATCGCCGCCATCGACAGCGAGTACCAGAAACGTCTGGAGTCGCTGCAGGCCCTCGACGAGGGGATCGGGCAGATCGTCGAGACCCTCGCCGCCCAAGGCGAGTTGGAAAACACGTACATCGTGTTTACCTCCGACAACGGCTACCACCTCGGCCAGCACCGGTTCCTCGACGGGAAGTTCCAAGTGTACGAAGAAGACATCCGGGTTCCGCTGATCATCCGCGGTCCGGGCGTCCAAGCGGGGGCGACCGTCGATCAAATGGCAGTCAATATCGACCTGGCCCCCACCATGGCGCGGTGGGGCCGAGCGGCTCCAGACCGCGTGATGGATGGGCAATCGCTAACGCCGCTGCTGGGTGCGGGCGCTGAAACTCAACCTTGGCGGAGCGACTTCCTGGTGGAGTTGTACCGGCATCTGCCGCCAGCCCAAAATGGCGACGTGATCAAGGCCGTGCGGACCGAACACGAGATCTACGTCGAGTACCAGTCCGGCCCGCGCGAGCACTACGACTTGCGCACCGATCCGTATCAGTTGCAAAACACCTATGCGACGGCCGACCCGGCTCACATCGCGGAGCTCTCGCAGCGGCTGGCTGAATTGGCCGTCTCGCACGGGGATCCGCCGACAATCGAGAGCGTCGTCGTCAACGACGACTCGGCTCAGCGTTCGATGGTCAACAGCCTCACGGTCTCGCTGCATCGCGTCGTGAGCTTCGACCCCGGCGCATTCTCTCTGGTGGGCGAAGACGGCAGCGAGGTCGGCCTGAGTGTCGCCGAGTCCGTGGTGGGCGGCCGCACCGTCGCGGTCCTGACCTTCACCGGGTCGGGTATCATCGGCGGATCGCTGGCGGATGGCAATTACACGCTGTCCATTCGCGGCGACCACATCCGCGACGAAGTTGGCCGGGAACTCGACGGAGATCTTGACGGCAACGGCGGCGGAGACCGCGTGGACGCCTTCTTCCGGCTGTACGGCGACAGCGACGGCGACCGCGACGTGGATTGGCTCGACCGTGACCTGTTCGAATCGGCGTTCATGATGAGCGCCGACCAGGCCGGTTACCTGTGGTACTTCGACTTCGACGGCGACGGCGACGTGGACGGCCTGGACAACGGGCAATTCAATCGCCGATTCGGCCAGTCTTGACGACGTGCCAATCGCGGAAGGTTTGAAAACCGTCCCTCGCTGGCAGCGAGGATTGAAAAGCATGCGGCCGGTGAGGCCCTTGCCGCCAAGAAAACGTCTCACCGGCCCGACGGTCTGCGCGCCACGACACATGCCGACTGCGGCGCATCGGAGTGGCTACGACGTTGAGCTTCGGAAGTCTGGACCGAAGATCTGGCCAAACTTAGATGCGTAGCGGATGTGCCCGCAAGTGATCGCGCGGGCGGCCGCAGTGAGCGGCAGGAACCGAAAGGCGGCGGAGTGCCGTAGTCGCCGGTGAGTTTTCAGCGGCTGCCGGTGCGCGCTGCTAAATAGTGACCCCAAGGGGAATCGAACCCCTGTTACCGCCGTGAAAGGGCGGTGTCCTAACCGCTAGACGATGGGGCCGGAAGGGAAGAACCAAAAACCACGATCCACATGAACCAATCTGCTTCCCCTTGGTTCTTGGGCCTTGGACTTTCGCCGGAACTACGTGCCATCTAATGGCTTAGAGCGGCCAGAGTCAAGTGGGGTTCGCGCCGGCAGAGTGGCGGAAAGTGTCGCCGGGTGGGAGAAAAGTGCCACGGCCCGCAGGCTGTGACTCGCGAATCACCCTGAATGGATTTGAGCTCGATAATCAACTGGCCAGTGACGAAGCGAAAACCAACGCAATTCCGAAACAGTGACTACGACGGACTGGGCTCCGCCGAGCCGGCCGCGGGGCCGCCTTGCATCGCTTCGTTGCGTTTGATCGCATCATAGACCTCGCGGCGGTGGACCGGCACCTCCTTGGGCGCCTCGACCCCCAGCCGCACCTTGTCGCCGCGGATTTCCACCACGACGATGGTGATGTCGTTGTTGATGACGATGCTTTCGTTCTTCTTGCGGGACAGAACCAACATGGCGAATTCCTTTCCAGCGAGGCTGCGAACCTTAGGCGACAACTCCGACGGTCGGGCTCCAGGGGCGGAGCACCAAGTCCCGCGGGGCTTATCGTGCGCGGGCGGGGACGGTAATTGGATTCGATCCCACGACCCGGACGTGCCAACCTAGGGGCGCAATATGCCTTCCCTTCATTGTGGATTGCAGAATTGGCGAGTCAAGAATTCCTGACAGTCGGGAGCACGGAATTCGGGCAATTTACTTGCGCCAGCTTGACAAATTCCCTAAACGCAGAGGATTTTTCGAGGTTGAATATGCCATCGCCATAGTGGCATTTAGGCGCGCTTTATTCGAATTTGGGCCGCTTGTCGTCCTTGCCCTCGTCGTCGTGTCGGTTGTAGTTTTGGTCGCAATTGTTTGGCCGTTATCGTCTCGGCGCTCTTTTGACCCTCGCTTGCGGCTTGGTTGCACCTCCCTATAATTCAACGACCGTTCACGGTTTTGCAGGTCCGTTCACCGTCCGGGCGTGCATCCCGATTGTCCGCGAGCGCCCTGAACCGTCCCCCGAGCTATTGGCATGTGGAATTGGCTGAGCAACATTGGGCTGGCGATTTACACCGTCGCCCACGGCATGTACGTGACGCTTCGCTATTGGCTTGTCACCTACCGGCCTGAACGCGGCGCCTTCACCCAGCGATTCGAATATCCCGAAAAGCCCGTGCCTCTGGCCGCTCGCTATCGGGGCTTTCACCGCTACGACCTGACGACCTGCATCGCCTGCGACCAGTGCGCGAAAGCCTGTCCGGTCGATTGCATTTACATCGGCAAGGAGCGAGTCGAAGGGGCCAAGGGCTTCAAAGTCACCGGCTTTACGATCGACTACAGCAAGTGCATGTTTTGTGCGCTGTGCGTCGAGCCGTGCCCGGTCGATTGCATCTTCATGGGGGCCACGCACGACCTGTCGTGCTACAGCCGCGATGGTTGCATCGTCGATTTCAGCCGCCTGCCGGTCGATGTGGCCTGGGGACAGGCGACGCTCAATCCAACCGCAGTTTCCGAGTCCAAAACGATTGCCGAACCGGTGCATGGCGGGCCGAATCAATGAACTTTCCTGCGGCTCGTTCCACCCGTGTAACGAGGATCGCGCAAAACAGTGGCGAGGAATTGGCCGCCGACTATCCTAGTGGATAGAGGGTGTCGTCCTCCCGGGAATGGATGGCGGACCGGCTGGCGAATACCAAGGTGGGCTCCGCTGGAATGCGGACCGTTTCCAGAGGATCGCGATTGTATCTCCGAGAAGGACAGGCCCATGTCGGCAGCCGACTATCGTCCCGCCAAGCTGTTTACGATCGAGCAAGCCAACGCGATGTTGCCGCTGGTCAAGGCCATCACCAGTGATTTGGCAAGCCTGGCCGGCGAAGTGATGGAGCGCCGCCATCGGCTGGCGGTGCTGACCGCGGGACGCGAGCTCAAGGCCGGCGATCCCTATGCCGACGAACTGGCTCAAACCGAAGCCGAGCTCGAAAAGGACGTCGTTCGCATTCAGGAATTCATTGCGGAACTGCGGGCCCTGGGGGTCGAGCCCAAAGGTGCGATGGAGGGATTGGTCGATTTTCCCTCGCTGTTGGACGGCCGGATCGTCTATCTCTGCTGGCGGTTGGGCGAGCCCGAGGTGCTCCACTGGCACGAGCTCGACAGTGGCTTTGCCGGGCGGCAGTCGCTAACGGCGGGCAGCGTGTCCGAGGGCTACGGCGGCGACGACTCGCTAAATGGATAGTAGCCATCACGATCCGCGTGATGAGCCCGATTCTCACGCGGACCGTGAGGACGACCATGTCATCCCGTCCTTGCCAGTCGGCAGGCGATTCATACAATCTAGGGAGGTTCGTGAATTCCTTCACGAATAGCGCCCACCTCCGCTGGATCGACTCATGTCGCCTGCGATTGCGTCCTCGCTCGGCATCGTGGCCTACCTCGCCCTGTTCGCGGCGGTCGGCATCGTCTTTCTGTTCGTGAATCTGCTCGTGGGCCGCCTGGTGCGGCCGCACGATCCGCACGCCGAGAAACTGGAAATTTACGAATGCGGCGAGCCGACGATCGGCTCCAGCTTCGTGCAATTCGACCTGCGGTTTTACGTCGTCGCCCTGTTGTTCATTATTTTCGACGTCGAAGTCGCGTTCTTTTTTCCCTGGGCCGCCGCGTTCGGCAAAGCGACCAACCTCGCCGACCCGCAGTTTGCGGTCGTGACTCGCGACAATACGGGCGCGGTCGCCCTCACGCAGCAGGCCCGGTGGATGTACCAGGAGTTCGGCATTCGCAATCCGACGCCGCCGCTGACCGTGCCCGCGTCGCTCGCGGCCCAGGTTGCCCCCGGCGACGACCTGACCCGCGCGGAAGCGACGATTCACGCTGGCGCCAGGCAACTGGCCTGGCTCACGATCGTCGATATCGGCGCGTTCTTCGCCGTGTTGATGATCGGCTTTGCCTATGTCTGGAAGCGGGGCGACCTCGACTGGGTCCGCGCCGTCAGTCAAGAGCGGGCCAGTGCCGGACCGCGGCCGCAGAGCGACGATCCACTGGAGCAAGAGATCTCGCTGTCCGTCTAACAAAATTAAGATCGTCATTCGACTTTCGACCTTCGACAATTCTCGCAACCCATGTCCGTTCTCGACCGGTTGAAGCAAAAGTTCGGCGACAAGATCACCGGCGTCAATGCGCAGGCCATCGATCCCTGGATCGAGGTCAAGCCGTCGGCTCTGGTCGAAGTCTGCGAGTTTCTCAAGACCGATCCGGAACTCAAGTTCGAGATGCTCAACTGCATTTCGGGCGTCGATTACTGCGAGCCGGACCCGAAAAAAGCCGCCAAGGCGACCTTCCAGCCGCACACCGAGGTCGTCTATCACCTGTCGAGCATCAGCAAGAAACACTCGCTGGTCGTGAAGGTCATTTTGCCGCGCTGGAAGGACGACGTGCCGGGCAAGCTGCCCGAAGTGCCCAGCGTCAGCGGAGTGTGGTCCGGGGCCAACTGGCACGAGCGCGAAGTCTTCGACCTGTCCGGCGTGAATTTTGTCGGCCATCCCGATCTGCGGCGGATCCTCTGCCCCGAAGACTGGGAAGGCCATCCCCTGCGCAAAGACTACGAAATGCCGCTGGAATATCACGGCATCCGCGGGAGATAAAAATGTCGAATGACGAAAGTCGAATGACGAATCAATTCCTAATGACGAGGGACTGCCGTGGGGCTTAGACTCAGACGTTCGAGATTCGACATTCGACATTCGACATTGATTCGTCATTTTGTTTTCGACATTCGTCATTCTCAGTAGCTCGCTCCTATGGCTTCCGCCCTCGCCGATCCCCGTGTAGTCGAATTCGACGTTCGCACCGACGAAATGCTCGTCAACATGGGGCCCCAACACCCCAGTACGCACGGCGTATTGCGGCTGGTGCTGCGCACCGACGGCGAGATCGTCTCGGAGACGGTGCCGCATATCGGCTACCTGCACCGCTGCGCCGAGAAGATCGGCGAAAACCTCACGCCGCGGCAATGGATTCCCTACACCGACCGCATGGACTATCTCGCCGGGATGAACATGAATCTCGGCTGGTCGCTGTGCGTCGAGAAGCTGCTCAACTACCAGCTTCCCGAAAAGGCCCGGCACCTGCGGGTGATCATCGCCGAAATGGGCCGCATTGCCAGCCACCTGGTGGGCATGGGGGCCTATGGCCTCGACCTGGGCACGTTCAGCCCGTTCCTCTATGCCTTCCGCGAACGCGAGAAAATCCTCGACCTGTTCGAGGAAGCCTGCGGCGCTCGCCTGACCTATAGCTATCTCACCCCCGGCGGGGCAACGGCCGATCTGCCTCGCGGCTGGCTGCAAAAGTGCGAGGCCTTCGTGACTCAGCTCATGCCGGTCATCGACGAATACCACGCCCTGCTCACGACGAACGCGATCTTCGTCAAGCGCACAGCGAACATTGGAGTGCTGTCGCCCGAGATGGCCCTCGACTACGGCTGCACCGGCCCGGTGCTCCGCGGCAGCGGCATCGACTACGACCTCCGCCGCGACGGCGAAGAGCGCTATACCGAAATGTACGACGGCTATGCGTTCGAGGTGATCGTTCAGCGCAGCGGCCACTACCCCAGGGACCACGACTATCCGCCGGTCCCGCGCGAAGCGGTCATCGGCGATTGCTGGCACCGGTTCTACGTCCGGATGCTGGAGGTCGTGCAGGCCGTCGATCTGGTCCGCCAAGGAATCGACCGCTACAGCACGGCCAAGGGAAACTGGGGCGAGCCGATCAAGCTGACCGCCAAGCTGCCCAAGGGGGAGGCCTATCTCGAAACCGAAGCTCCCCGCGGCCAGATGGGCTTCTACATCGTCAGCGACGGCAACTCGATCCCCTGGCGGGCCCGCGCCCGCAGCTCGTGCTTCTGCAACCTCTCGGTCACGCACGAACTCTGCCGCGGCTGCCTGATCGCCGACGTCCCCGCGATCGTCGGTTCGCTCGATATCGTGATGGGCGAAATCGACCGCTAACCCCCTCGCCCCCTGGGAGAGGGCCGGGGTAAGGGTGACCGCGTACGTCCCGCCTGCCGGGCGGGACCTCCGCGCCAGCGGCCCACCTCGCCACCAACCCGACGCGCCAGCGAGGGCGTCCTTCCGGCGCCGGCTCATATTAATGGCATCTTTTCTCCGCTTCATTTTGCCCCTCGATTCTCCCTAACTCCTTCCCCACCAGCACCTTGCGCTTATTAGCGCCAGCCAGCCGCCGCGCTAATAATATGAGCCGTATGAGCCCATCACTCCCTCACCCCCTGGGAGAGGGCCAGGGTGAGGGTGCCGCGACTCCTGGCTCCTGGTCCCTGGCTCCTTCCTCTATGCATGCATATCCGCAAAGATTTTCTCCCTCCCGTTTTTCACACCTAACTCCCATCCCCACAATAACTTACGGCAAAAACGCGATATGCAAGTTATGCACGTTATGCATAATTGCACCCTCTCACTTTGGGAGAGGGCCGGGGTGAGGGTAGCTGACGCCCGACTCCCGACTCATGGCTCCTTGCACGCACCTAGTGCCACACTGTATAGATGCGCGACCCACCCGTCTTATTGCCCAAAAAATCGCCCACCCGACCAATTTTCGGCAAATTCCTGCCGAGTCTCCCTCGCCTTCTGGGAGAGGGCTGGAGAGAGCCACTGTCGCTTTGAGCCGGCTTTAGCCGGCCCAGCTCACGTTAGTCCCGCGGCTTTAGCCCGGGCTGGTGGCTTGTGTCAGGGCCGGAGGCCCGACAGGTAATAGCCCACGGCGTAGGCCGTGGGACCGCAAACCCAACCAGTGCACGTGAGCCGCGGAGCGGCGGCACAGGTTCGTCGCAGCGTCGGCACCGATGTCAGCGCCACAAGCGTGTCGCCCCTTCGGGGCTTACGTTTTTCCTTTTTCATCGAACCCCGGCCTCACGGCCGGGGCTATTACCTGCCGCCGCTCCGCGGCTGAGGTCGCCCATGGCGTGGCCCTGGGCTGATATGTTGTTTTGGCCCCTTCGGGCCGGGGATGGACGGTTTGCCGGTGGCGATTGCCGGACGGGCGTGACCCAGGGCGGCGCTACGCTGGCCCTGGGCTGGTTTGTGGTTGCCCCTTCGGGGCGGCGTCAAATGTCATTCCATCAATCCCACACGTATCGTTCGTCGAATTCGATCTCGTGTTTGGTGTACAGCGCGCGCAGCTCGTCCTGAAAGGTCATTCGACGATGATGTTCTTCCTGGTTTTCGATGTAGCGCCGTACGTCCGCCACGTTCGATTGACTTACCGAAAAGGCGCCGTATCCGTTTTGCCAATGGAATTCTGCATTGCCCGTTCCCTCCGACTTCATCCATTTCGAGCTCCCCTTCTTCACCTCCTCCACGATCTTCTTCAAGGCAAAGTTCTTCGACAGCGAGAACAGCGCGTGTACGTGGTCGTCCACCCCGCCGATGATCAGGGCCGGGCATTCCCACTGCTGGAAGATGCCGGCCTGATAGGCGAAGAGCCGCGGCCGCACGTCCGCGGGAATCCAGCTTTGGCGGTGCTTGGTGCTATAGACGAGGTGAACCAGGTTCTTGACCAGGGATTGCGACATGGTGTGGCCTCCGCATGGTATTCGCCCCGCAAGGGGCCAAAACAGATCAGCCCAGGGCATCGCCCTGGGTCGGCATGCGTAACAAGATACCTGGCCCTGAAAGGGCGCAACAATCGTCCGGTGCCCGCCATTCCAGAAACCCGGCGGGCGTCACGTGTTTCCGCCCATCTTGTTTCGCCCTTTCAGGGCTCCGTGCACTGGAAACCCCATTGCCCAGGGCGTTGCCCTGGGCTGATTTGTGAATGCCCCTTCGGGGCGACGTGCAGTTTGCCAGTTACGTCGGGCGGCGCGAATTGTCCGGCGAGCGGACAACCAAGTAAGATGAGGATGTCCCCTTCATTCCCGTCCCGGAACACCCCACATGCGCTGGCCCTTGGCCCGCCAGATTCTGTTGCCCATGGTCGGCATTTTGCTGCTGACCGTCGGGCTGGCCAGCGCGCTCACCGCCTGGCTGGCGTCGAGGCAGGTGAAGGGGCGGATCGAGGCGCAACTGGCCGACGTCGCGCAAACCCTGGCGACGGCGAACTTTCCGCTCGAATCGAACGTCCTCCAGCAGACCCGCGGCCTGACCGGGATGGAGCTGGTGCTCGTCGATCCCGCCAGCGTCGCGGCAGCCGCCAGCGACGAGCGGCTCATCGATCTGGCCGCCCAGCCGGCCGCGGCCGAGGGAACGCTGGATGTGTCGCGGACCGTCACGAGCGGCTCGCGCAGCTTCTTTCACTCGGTTATCACCGTCGATCGCCGGCCGGTGGGCGGATCGCGGCAAACCCTGCACGTCTTTTACCCGCAGGACGCCTGGCAAGCGGCTCGCTGGCAGGCGACATGGCCGCCGCTGGCGATTGGAGGCGTGGCGATTTTGCTGGTTGCGGCTGCGGCATTGGCGATCGCCCGCCACGTGACCCAGCCGATTCAGAGGCTGCGGTCGCAAGTGGCTCGGATTGCCCAGGGGGATTTCCAATCGGTCACCACGCCGAGTCGCGATGACGAAGTGCGCGACCTGGCCGTCGCCGTGAATCAGATGGCCGACAAGCTGGCCGATTACGAGACCAAAACGCGCCAACAGGAACGCCTGAGCACGCTGGGCACGCTCGGCGGCGGCATTGCCCACCAGATCCGCAATGCGGCCACCGGCTGCCGGATTGCGATCGATCTCCACCAGCGTGATTGCCCGCTGTGCGAAACGGGCGACGACGGCGAAGGACCACTGGCGGTCGCCACGCGTCAGCTCCAGCTTATCGAGACGCACATCCAGCGGTTCCTGATGCTCGGCAGGCCGTCGCCATCTGAGCGCGCCGCGGTGGACTTGACCGAAGTCGTGCAGGCGGCAATTTTGCTGGTCGAGCCGGCGGCTCAGCACGTCGGCGCCCAGATCGAATTTAGGCCCCCTGCCGAACCGGCCGCGGTGCTGGCCGATCGCCAGTCGCTTGAGCAGATGCTCGTCAACCTGCTGGTCAACGCCGTTCAGGCTGCGGCCGGGGTGCACGCTCTGGTCGGCGGCGGGATGGCGACCGATGCGCCGGGAGTTGTCGTGCGGCTCGCCCGTCCTGAATCCGGCCGCTGCCAGATCCTGGTGGGGGACTGCGGACCTGGACCAGCGCCGGCGATCCAGAATCGGCTCTTCGAACCTTTTGCCACCGACAAGCCCGGCGGCACGGGCCTGGGGCTCGTGGTCGCGCGGCGGATCGCCGAAGATCACGGCGGGACAATCGACTGGAAACGGGATGACGAGCGGACGTGGTTTGTCGTCGAACTGCCATTGCTCAAGACGCCGCTACTCACGAATGGAGCTGGTTGATGCCGCACCTCTTGGTGATCGACGACGAAGAGGCCATCTGCTGGGGACTGGCCGAGCTTGGCAAGCGGCTGGGATGGGAGGTGGCGACCGCCGCGTCGGCCGAACAGGGGCTCGAATTGGCGGCCCGGAAGCGGCCCGATCTGGTGCTGCTCGACGTCCGCCTGCCGGGGATGAGCGGCCTGGACGCGCTGCCGCGACTGCGTGCATTGGCGCCGGCAGCGCCAATCGTCGTGATGACGGCTCACGGCGATCTGGCGACCGCGGTGGAGGCCGTTCAGCAAGGGGCACTGGACTACGTCGCCAAGCCGTTTGACCTCGACCAGATCGAGCGGGTCATCGGGCGGGCCGTGGCCCAACCGACGGCTTTGCCCGCGACGCCCATCAGCATCCAGACCGACGGCCTCGTCGGCCGGACCCCGATCATGCAGGAGGTCTTCAAGCGGATCGCGCTCGTGGCGCCGTCGGATGCATGCGTCGTGCTCGCGGGCGAAAGCGGCACTGGCAAGGAATTGGTTGCTCGGGCGATCCACCGCTACAGCCGCCGCAGCGCCGGCCCATTTGTTGCCGTCAACGTGGCGGCGCTCAATCCGATGCTGGCAGAAAGCGAGCTGTTCGGCCACGTTCGCGGGGCGTTCACCGGCGCCGATCAGCCGCGGGCCGGACTGCTGGCCGAAGCCGACGGAGGGACGCTGTTTCTGGACGAGGTGGCCGAGATTCCGCTGCCGGTGCAGGTGAAGCTGTTGCGGGCCCTGGAGCACGGCGAGGTGGTCCCCGTGGGTTCCGGCCGCGCGGTGCCAACGAATTTTCGCCTGATCACGGCGACCCACCAGCATCTGCCGGCCAAGGTCCGCGAAGGAGCGTTCCGCCACGATTTGTACTATCGCCTGGCGACGTTTCAGATCGACCTGCCGCCGCTCCGCTATCGGGCCGAGGACATTCCGCTGCTGGTGGATCATTTCGTGCACAAGTTCGCCCCGGAGTCCAATGGCGCGCCACGCGTCTCGCACGAGGCGCTGGCCGAAATCTGTTCGCGCCCGTGGCACGGCAACGTCCGCGAGCTGCGCAACGCGATCGAGCACGCCTTGATCCTCGCGCGCGACGGGGTGATTCTGCCCGAGCATTTGCCCGGCGTGCTGCCGCCGCTGGTCGGGCTGCCGAAAGCAGAACAGGCTGCTCCTCAACCGCTGCCGCCGACGGACGATCAATTGCGCGAGCTGGTCCAGACCTGGACCACGGCCCGGCTCAAGTCGGGATCTGCGACGGCGCTCTACGGCGAGTTGCTTTCGCTCGTCGAGCCGCCGTTTCTGGAGACGGCCATGAGGAAATTTCATGGCCAGTGTGCTGCGGCAGCGCGCGTGCTGGGCATTCACCGCGTGACACTACGCAAGAAGCTCGACGATTATGGGATCGCCGGGGAGGATTGACTACTACGACGCGATCGCGTCGATCCGCACGCGGGTGTACATCTGCCGATGACCGGTGCGGCGGCGGAAGTTCTTGCGGCGGCGCATCTTCTGGATATAGACCTTGTCCCCCATTGCCTGGCCCAGCACTTCGGCCGTGACGCTGGCCCCGGCGACCGTCGGCTGGCCAACCTTTACGCTGCCGCCATCTGAGACGAGGAGCACGCGATCGAAGGCTACCTTGTCCCCCTCCTTGGCCTCGCGCAGATCGACCTCGATCTCCTGGCCTTCCTCGACTTTATACTGGCGTCCGTCCGTGGCAATGATGGCATACATGGCAATCGTCCCAAGTCTCAAACTGTCAATGGTTTACGTCGCTTCTCGCAGTTGAGCGCGGCTTCCACGCGGCGGTGGAAACCTCGCAGTGTACCCCCCACTGCCCGGCGCGTCGAGGGGCCGTTTTCGCCGGTCAATCAGCCGCCAGCCGGGATCTCGGCAAAGAAGTACCGCACGATGTGGAAAAATACCGGGGCGGCGAAGCAGATCGAGTCGATCCGGTCGAGCACGCCGGCATGGCCGCTGACCAGGGTGCCGTAGTCCTTGACGCCGCGGTCGCGCTTGATC
>Ga0180085_1000655_pt1 | contig 12027 bp, 12 predicted proteins | sample EasRiv730_16_10D_FD_123013 | JGI IMG/M metagenome (GOLD analysis project Ga0180085, IMG submission 123013) | Soil microbial communities from meander-bound floodplain in the East River, Colorado, USA - East River metaG ERMLT730_16_10D | ecosystem: Environmental > Terrestrial > Soil > Floodplain ... | reverse complement strand
TCTTTGAGACCATTCTGCTGGCTAGCCTGGTGATCGCGGCTGCGAGTTATCGAAAGCTTAGCTTTACCGAGATGGGGTTGTTGGTGCTCTGGACGCACCTGGCTTTATTCTCCGTCCGCCACGTTCCTCTTTATGCCATCATGGTCGTTCCCATTCTGGTTCGGCATCTGACCGAGTACCTCATTGATTTGCAGACGGATGCTCGTTTCCATCCACGGATCGGAGCGCTGCTGCAGGGTTTCAACCGTTATTCGGACAACCTCTTGAGCTTTGAGAACCGGTTTAGGAGCCTGGTCTACCCGGCAATTGCAATCCTTTTCATGACGGGGGTTTGCTTGAATGGTGGGAAATTTCTGGGCCAGACGCTGGCTGACGCTAAATTTGACGGCAAGCAGTTCCCGGTGAAGGCCGCCGATTTCGTGGAGAAGGCCGGACTAAACGGGAATCTGTTCACAACGGATTATTGGGGAGGCTATTTCATTTACCGCTTTCATCCACGCCACAAGGTATTCTTCGACGGGCGAAGCGACATGTATGGCGAGGAATTTGTCAAAGAGTACGAACGAGTGACGAATCTGGATTATCGATGGCGAGAGATCCTCGACAAATACAAGGTAGCCTGGATACTGCTCCCCGTGGATTACGGTCTGTCTAGCGCACTCAAGGAGCGGCAGGATTGGCGGATTCTCTATGACGATCATCAGGCGATTATCTTCGTGCGCCGAGGAGGCCTGAGTCCCACAAATTGAGTGTGGCGAGTGAGAGCGGCATGAGCGACGAAGCTTCAAGAACTGAACGCATTATTGCTGGTGCCAGGTTGGTCTTGGCAATCGCGGCGTTTGCGCTTTTAATGGTTGACCCTGCCGCCACATCTCCTGATGCGAACGCCGCCAGCCGCGTGGCCGCTCTGTACTTCCTGTACGCCGTCGCCGTGATCTGGATCGTTGATCGTGGATTGATGCGCGTCGAGTATGTGGGTATTTGCTCGCAGACCCTGGATACTCTATGGTTTCCAGTGATCTTGCTTTATTCCCAGGGCGAGAATAGTCCCTTCTTCCTATACTACGTCTACTCGCTGGTGACAGCGGGCTTTCGGTGGGGTTTTCTTGCGACACTGCTGTGTAATACTGCAAACGTTGGGATGTATGCGATCGTTCATTTTGCTACAGTACAGTCGCAGTTTGAGTTTTCCCGTTTCTGGGTGAGACCGACCTACCTGTATGTGCTCGCTTGCTTGATCGGTTACTTGGGCGAGCATCAGAAGCGTACGCAGCGGAATCTGCAGGCACTGGCGGAATTGCCGGGCACGATCCGTTTCCAGTCGCAGTTCCCCCGCATGGTTGCGGAAGCGATGGAAAGGGTGAGGCAGTCTTTTCGATCCGATCAGTGTGTGCTCCTTTTGGAGGATCGCGACACTGGCCAGGTTGTGGTCCGCAAAACCGGTGAGGGTAGCCGGAAGAGGCTGCTACGTAGCGCGAGTTCACCGGCCGGGAAGTCTGATTTCTTGTTGGAGCCCCGCAACAACCTGGGCTACCTCGTCAATCCTCATCGTTGGGTTGCGAGAATATTTGGCTTGAAGGATGTGCTGCTCTTTGACTTTGACTTGCAGAAACCCTCTGTGCAGAAGTTCGAGCCAAGTCGCCGCTTAGCCTCGTTGTTTGAAATGGAGTCGATGCTTTCGGTTCCCATCATTCTGGGCTCGGAATTTCGGGGCCGGCTCTATTTGGTGAATCGAGGAAGGCGCATTTTCTCTTATGCCGACCTTCAGCATCTAAACTTGATTGTGTCGCAGCTAGCGCCGTTGCTCGATAATTTTCGGCTATTGCAGCGGATGCAGCGCGTGCTGGTGTTGGAAGAGAAGAACCGGATTGCTCGCGATCTGCACGATGGGCTTCTGCAGTCGCTGGCCACTCTTGATTTGCGCTTCGAAGTCTGCCGCAAGGCATTTCGGGACCTGCCTTCGCCAATCCTGGAAGAGCTACAGGAGTTTCAGAAGATTGTTCGGGATGAGTACAGCCAGCTTCGAAGCTACATGAAGCGCCTGAAGACACCAGCTTTTGCTGGTCGGGAACTCCAAGAGGCGCTTGAAGACTATGCCCGCACCTTCGAAAAGGAAAGCGGGCTGAAAGTAAAGTTGAATTTGCCGGCAGAACCCATCGGCTTTTCGCGCAGCACGGGTCGCGAAGTCTATCAGATTATTCATGAAGCCTTGGCAAACGTTCGGAAGCACGCGAAAGCTAGCGATGTGCAGATAGGACTAGAAGAGCAGGATGGCATAGCACAGTTGGTGATTTCAGATGATGGTTGTGGGTTCCCTGAAGGTTCGGGTGGAATGACCGAGGGAGCGTCTAATGCTTGGCCTTGGTCGATCCACGAGCGCGTCAGGGCACTGGGCGGGAGTTTGAAAGTGGAGTCCAGCGTTACCAGAGGGGCGCGGTTGTTGTTGGAGATCCCTGTGCCCGGGTCGCTTGGTCCTCGCCCGTTCTCGAACTAGAGATCAGAGGTTTCCGAGCGCTTGGCATCCGCTGAGGCGAAGGCCCTTTGTTTGAAGGTTGCGAGCGTTGCCTTATCGGAGACAAGGTCGTTCTTAGTTTCAGGAGAGCCATGACACAAAACCCTAAGATCAAGTTAGTGATTGTGGATGATCACACGTTGTTTCGTGAAGGAATCAAGAGAATTCTGTCTCTGGAAAAGGACCTCGAGATCATCGGCGAGGCCTTGGATGGCGATGATGTCATCGCGATGCTGGGGCGCTGTGAGCCAGACATCATGTTGCTGGATGTGAAGATGGAACGGATCAATGGGCTGCAGATTCTGCCCCAAATTGTGGAGCAGTTTCCAAGGTTGAAAGTGATCATTCTGACAGCTCAAATTAGTCTCGGAGAAAGCGTCAAGGCCATTCGAGATGGAGCCCGCGGAATCATTCTCAAACACGCAGCCAGCGAATTTCTCATTAAGGGCGTGCGGAAGGTGTTTGAGGGTGAGTTATGGGCCGACAGCTCGACGATGACTCAGGTCGTGGAGTCGCTGTCCCGCAAACTCAGGGTCGATCGCAGTTCGGAGAAGGGGCGTAAGGAGCTTTCTGACCGTGAGACAGAAGTGGTAGCGCTGGTTGCTTCTGGACACCGTAACAAGGAAATTGCCGCCAAGCTGTTCATTAGCGAGCAGACGGTGAAAACTCACCTCAGCAACATCTTTCAGAAACTCGAGGTGAATGATCGGCTGGAGCTGGCGCTCTATGCCATGCGAAATGGCCTGGCAGACCGGCAATAGCAGCGGCTTCCATGGAGAGGTTGGCCTTCAAGCACGCGGTTGCTAATCGGCGTTGGTCGTCTGCTCAATCGTGGGATTTGCAATGATTGCCGCTTCGGTAAGCCTGGCTCTGGGTCAGTTCCGCCACCCTGCTCTCAATTGGGCTGCCGAGCCCATGCCGGATTCAGTGCTAGTTTCTCCAACCTCACTCGCGTCGCCCGTTCGTGGCGGTTTCTTAAGTTATTTCTTCGATTGCTCTTACGGGAAGCCCTACGACTGTTGATGGAGTCTGCCTCCCCGACAAATCCGACCGCCAGAGCTCCAAAATCAATCCCTTGGGTAATTGATTCGACAGTCGCAGTCTCCAATAATGTCATCGTTACTTCTGGCATGTAAGAACGAGGGGTGGACGTGAAGAGAAGCATACGAGTCGCGATTGCTGATCGCCACGAGAACTTCCGGGTGGCATGCAGGAGAATCCTCGAGCTCGAGTCAGATTTTGAGATGGTCTCAGAATCAAGCACCGGCTTCGGGCTCTCTCCTCTGCTCGATTTGATGAAAGCGGACGTATTGCTCTTCGACGAAAAGATTTGGGAGGCCGAAGGACAAGAGACGTTCAAGTCGATTCGGAAACAATTTCCAAATCTCAAAATTCTCTATATGGTCTCCTCTGAAGATTGGGCAGGAGGCCTCGAAGCAATGCAACTGGGCGTGAATGGTGTCATCGAGAAAGGGAGAAATACAGCTCATCTTCCTAAAGCTATTCGCAAAATAGTCGATGGAGAATTGTGGATGAGTCGAAAATTGACGTCGGCTTTGATGCAAGCTGAGCTTCAGCGCAGCTAGTTACTTCAGTTGTCGGAGAACCGAATGGGTACAAAGTCAAAGTTAGATCACATTCTTGAGACATTGGACACTATTCCGAACTCAGTTTCTGCTTCTTCCAGTTGGGAGTTTGGAGCGACGATCTTGGAAGAAGTCGTGGATTTGGTTGGTTGGACCAAGCAGGAGCCCGTTCAGATCCGAAGCATCCTTTTTGGTTATGAAGTTGCTCATTAGTTTGGCAGATGAGAGAGCGCACGATTCTGAACTAATGGTCAACTTCCTGCCCAAAAGGGTGGGTGCTTGATGTAGGACGGTGGCTCAAGCAGTGCCTCGGGCGTCAAGGCATTTCGGATGTCAATGTAAAATAAAAAGGAGAAAAAACATGCTCGAATTGATGAAACGGTTCATGAAGGACGAAGAAGGACAGGATCTGGTTGAGTACGCTTTGTTGCTTGTGTTCCTGGCCCTGGCCGCGATCGCGATTCTGCCGACTCTGGGCAGCAGCGTGAACAAAGTGTTCAGCCAGTCCAACAGCGCATTGAATGCTTCCTAACCAATCCTCTCGACGAGAGTCCAGTGGTGAAGCTTACCACTGGACTTTTTTTTTGCTCAGCGAGATAACGAATTCGTAATCTCTTTGATATACTCTGTCGATAAGACTCTTTGAAGCCACGCTGCAGTGAGGCTTAATCCTGTAATTCGCCGCGTCGGTGTTCTGAACGAACGTCTCGCCATTCGGTTTAAGTGCATGAACTACTGGATTATTGCGGTCTTGATGGCCAATCTTGCTTTGGCCTCTGTCTATGATCTTCTTACACGCAGGATTCCCAACTGGTTGACGCTTCCGGGGACCCTTGCGGGACTCAGCCTCAATTGGTGGGTGGGTGGCTATGACGGCTTGCTGACAGGTTTTTTTGGACTGAGCACAGGTTTTTTCCTACTCTTTTTTTTCTATCTCCTGGGCGGAATGGGCGGTGGCGACGTAAAGCTGCTGGCCCTCGTTGGGTCGTTTCTCGGTCCTCGTTTGGCTTTTTACGCCTTCATTTGGATGGCTTTGTCCGGTGGAATCCTCGCCGTTGGTTCCCTAATTTACAAGAGAGCTTTTTCGCAGACCGCTCGCAACTTGAAGTCCCTTGTATTGGGATGGATTCTCCGAACTGGCCAATCGGCGAGTCAGATTCATCTCCAGAACCCATCACTGATCAAGCTGCCCTATGGGCTGGCGATCGCTATAGGAACGGCGTTGGCTGTGTACTTCCAGGGCCTTCCGGGAATGATCCTACGTGAGGGATCTATTCAGTTTACTTGGTTCTGAAAAAGTAGCTTTTCAAAAGGAGCCGATCTATGAACAGGGCAAGAATCTTGATTGTTCTTCTGGTGGCGGTGGTCGTAGGAGGAGCACTCAGTTACGCCGTTTACAACTTTCTCCAGAGCCGACCGGTAACGGTGGTCAGGACACCTGAAAAGAACGTTGTTGTTGCGGTTGGAGCTTTGCCTCTTGGGACCCTTCTTAAGGACGAGCACTTGAAATTTGTTTCGTGGCCTGCAACCAGTCTCCCGCCAGGCTATTTCGAACGAAAAGACGATCTGCTGGCCCGCGGCCTGGTGCAGCCGGTGGTTGAAAACGAACCAATCCTCGAATCGAAGCTTGCACCGAAGGGGTCCGGGGCGGGCCTGCCACCAGTTATTCCAAAGGGCATGCGTGCACTGTCAATCAGGGCCAACGAGATTATTGGCGTGGCTGGCTACGTGGGTGTGGGAACGCGGATCGATGTTGTCCTGACGGCCAGTCCAGTGGGTTCAACGGAAGCGGTGACCAAGATCGTCCTGCAAAACGTAGAAGTAGCTTCTGCCGGACAAGTGATTCAGAAGGATCCGGAAGGGAAACCTCAAACTGTCACAGTTGTGACGCTGTTTGTGACTCCGGAAGACGCTGAGAAGCTAACCACGGCAAGTTCGCAGGGCCAGTTTCAGCTCGCCCTAAGAAATCCTTTGGATCTTGATGAAGCCAAGACTAAGGGGAGCCAGCTAAGCCAGTTGATTCGCGGGGCGGCCCCAGCCCAACCGGCGCCTGCAGTCAGGGCTCCACGCCGCGTTCCTCAAGTTATCGCTGCGCCGCCTCCTGTAGCTCCAGCAACGAATATCGAGGTCATCAAGGGTGAGCAGCGTTCAACGGTGAAGTTCTAGTGCTGTCCAAGAGGGCCTCAACCTCTTGGACAAGACGAAAGCCCGATTTTGATAGGCCGAAGGTCCCGGTGAGCTCGTGGAACTATCCGGCTTGCTTAGGAATCAGCGAACGAAATTTCCTTAAAGTATGAATATCCTAGTTTCGAAACGTAGTTCAGAACAAGTCATGGTATCAGTCGTGTGTAAGCCCCGTCAGCCCATCCAGGATCGAGCTCAAGCAAACAAGCTCTGTTCAACTAGGGTGCGCCTTATCGTTCAAAAGTTCCAGGAGGATTAATTCACATGCTGCCTGCAGCTCTTCCAGAAAAGGTCCAGGTTCGACGGTCCATGATTCTTCTCCTTTTGATTGCGGCTTTAGCCATATCATTCCTGCCGTCGACCAGCGAAGCCTACCAGGCTCAACGTCCGCAGGTGTCTGACGTGCCGCAACTAACGGTGATTGCGTCAAAATCAATCATCGTTAACACCGCGGAACCCATCGAGCGCGTGGCGGTAACAAACACCGAAATTGCAGACGCTTTGCCGATCTCCCCACAGCAGGTCATGATCAACGGGAAAGCACCTGGAATTGTAAGTTTGGTTCTGTGGGACAAGACTGGCAAGAGCACGAGTTACGATCTGGTCGTCGAAATTGATCTTTCCTTACTACAGAGACAGCTTGAGGAGCAGTTTCCAACTGAGAACATCAACGTCAGCTCGGCAAAAGGGGCTCTGGTTCTGTCGGGATCTGCTAGTGAGCCCAGGGTAGCTGAGAAGGCAATCGAACTTGCTGGATCCTTTTCGCCGAAGGTGATCAACCTTTTGCAGTTGCCGCCGCCTCCCGATACCGAACAGATCTTGCTGCAGGTCAAGTTTGCTGACGTGGATCGCGCGGCCACTCAGCAGCTCGGGATTAACATAATCAGCACCGGGGCCGGAAACACGCTGGGTTCCACATCCACGCAGCAATTTGGCACCGGCCTCACAGGAGTCAACCTGCAAACGGTCAATCCTGCCCAGGGACCAGGGTTTATTTCCAGTCAATCTCTCAATGATGTACTCAACGTTTTCCTCTTCCGTTTCGATTTGAACCTGGGAGCGACAATCAAAGCGCTGCAACAGAAGAATCTTCTGCAAATTCTAGCGGAACCGAATCTGCTAGCGTCGAATGGGAAGGAAGCCAGTTTCCTGGCGGGCGGTGAATTTCCAATTCCGATTGTCCAGTCGACCCAAGGAACAAATGCCATCACCATTCAGTTCAAAGAGTTCGGCGTCCGGCTGGCATTTACGCCCACAGTAACTTCAAGCGGAAAGATTCGACTGAAGGTCAGGCCGGAGGTGAGTGCTTTGGATTTCACCAATGCCGCCACCATCGGTGGATTCTTCGTTCCAGCTTTGAGCACACGGCGAGCCGAAACAGAAGTAGAGTTGGCAGACGGGCAGAGCTTCGCGATCGCAGGCTTGATCGACAACAGATTGACGGAGGTGTATTCCAAGATTCCTGCGCTCGGCGACATTCCAATTCTTGGAAACCTGTTTCGAAGCCGCCAAATCAATAAGTCAAAGAGCGAACTCTTGGTATTAGTGACACCGAAGTTTGTGAAGCCTTTGAACCCTGACCAAGCACCGCCCTTGCCTGAGAATCCTAAACCTTTCCTTGACCCTCAGAGGTTTGACGGCAAGACGGGTTCGGTCGATGCTCCTCCCAAGAAGGTTGAGGGTGCCGAAGTTCCGAAGAGCCAATGAGCATTGCAGCCAATTAGGGAGCTCCGTTCCATGTTGTCAGCCATCATCATTAGTCCTGATGAGCAATTTCGAGATGCTACTCGGGAGTTATTGGAGGGTTCAGACCAGATTGAAGTGCGGGCTGAACTCAACAACTTCTACTCTTCTCTGGATAGTTGGATCTTCAACGAGATCAAAACCATGGAGGCGGATGTCATCATTGTTGATGTCACGCCCGATAAGGAACAAGGAATTCTGACTGTTGAAAAGATCCTTGAGATCTCCAAGCATAGTCATGTTTTCGTTGCTGGGAACGGTACCGACGCGGACGTAATTCTTCGATCCATGCGTGCGGGGGCGAAGGAATTCCTTTCGGCGCCTCTGGAGAGCCAGCCGCTGTTTGCCGCCATTGAACGGGTCAGTAAGGTACACTCGGTTGCGACCAAGGAGAAGAAGCGGTTTGGACGACTCTATTCTTTTTTTAGCGCCAAGGGAGGCACCGGCTCAACCGTCGTCTCGACCAATTTTGCGGTAAGCCTCGTTGAGCAAACCAAAAAGTCCACGATTCTTGTCGATCTCGATATGCAGCTCGGCGAAGTGTCGTTGTTCTTGGGAATGAAACCCGCCTTCAACATCGTCGATGTCGCAGACAACATCCATCGCATGGATGAAGCATTGTTGAAGGGCTTCATTAAGAAGCATGCTTCCGGGCTTGATGTGCTAGCTGCGCCAGACTCCCTAGATAAAGTGGAATCGGTGGGCCCGTCTCAAATTGTTCAGATTTTGCAGTTCTTGAAGAGCTGTTACGAGTATGTGATAGTTGACACTTCGAATACTTTTGATGATCACACGGTGTCGGCGCTTGACCAATCGTCAACGATCTTTCTAATCTCCAACACGGATCTCCCCTCGCTGCGAAATGCCCAGCGCTGCCTTTCCATTTTCGAACGAATGGGATATAAGAAGGAGAAGATAAAACTCCTGATTAACCGGTATCAGAAGAGCCTTGAAATACGGTCCAAGGATATCGAAGACACGTTGAGCTTTCCGGTCTCGTGGTTTTTCCCGAACGACTGGCCTACCATCATGAATGCCGTGAACAGTGGAGTTCCTCTCTCGACGGTGAACCATAGCGAGATTGCGGGATCCTTCGCCTCTTTTGTTCAGCAAGTGGCAGGTATTCAGCCTTCGAAACAGCCTGAAAAGAAGAAGGGGTTGCTGGGGCTGTTTGGAAAGTGATTACGCCTGACAATCGACCGTGATGCGAAAAATCTGCTTCTCGAAGTTGTTTGAATCTCCATTCTTGTTTGAAAGGTACTACTAATATGGGTGACACAAGACTATTCACAAAGGAAGGCGCGCCTAGCAATGATCGTGCTTCGTGGAACGACCGCTTGAACAAAGGGGCTGGCGCAGCGCCCAGCAGCAGTCACTTCCAGGTATTAAAACACAACATTCATCGGAAGCTTTTGGACAAACTGGATCTGCAAAGCATTGCCTCGTTGAGCAAGCCGGTGCTGAGCAATGAGATTCGCAAGGTTGTGGAGAGTTTATTGGTTGAAGAGACCACTCCCCTAAGCTTGATGGAGCGAGAGAAACTCGTTAACGAAGTCTTGGATGAAGTTCTGGGGCTGGGTCCTCTGGAGCCGTTGCTCAAGGATGGAACGATTTCCGATATCCTCGTTAACACCCACAAGAAGGTTTACATCGAGCGCCGTGGCAAGCTGGAACCGACCGACGTCGTTTTCAAAGACGATGCTCATCTGATGCAGATCATCGACAAGATCGTGTCGGCGGTGGGCCGACGCATTGACGAATCGTCACCCATGGTGGATGCGCGCCTGCCCGACGGATCGCGTGTGAATGCTATCATTCCGCCACTTGCCCTGGACGGGCCTATCGTGTCGATTCGCCGGTTTGGTTCGACACCGCTCACGGCAGATGACATGTTGAATAACAATACCCTGACACCAGCGATGCTGGAATTGCTGAAGGGAATTGTAAAGTCACGCTTGAATGTCATTATCTCAGGAGGCACCGGCTCTGGTAAGACAACACTGTTGAACTGTTTGTCGAGTTACATCCCAGACGACGAACGAATCGTCACGATCGAAGATGCCGCTGAACTTCAACTCAAACAGGAACACATCGTTCGCCTGGAAACGCGACCGCCCAATATTGAAGGGAAGGGCGCCGTTCGCCAGCGGCAGTTGGTCATTAACGCACTTCGTATGAGGCCTGACCGAATCGTGGTTGGCGAGGTTCGTGGCGAGGAAGCTCTGGACATGTTGCAAGCGATGAACACTGGCCACGACGGATCGTTGACGACGATTCACGCCAACACCCCGCGGGACGCCCTATCCCGCATGGAGACGATGATCTCCATGGCCAATCTGAATCTTCCCGACAAGGCCATGCGCCAACAAATTGCATCGGCTGTGGATGTTGTGATTCAGGCATCGCGCCTTAGTGATGGTACGCGAAAAATCATGAGCATTTCCGAGGTGGTGGGCATGGAAGGCGACGTGGTCACCATGCAAGACATATTCGTCTTTGAGCGAGTTGGCATCGGAGAAAAAGGCAAAGTGTTGGGGCGATTTCGCCCCACTGGCATTCGTCCCAAATTTGCAGAGCGGCTCAAGTATGCAGGCATTCATCTTCCGGCCAGCATGTTTGACAATGTAACGGAATACAAGAGATAACTCGCGGCAACGCCAACGGGAACAGGAGATTTCGCATGGATCCAATAGTTATCGCATCCGCTATCTTCATGATCGCGGTCCTCTTCGTGGGCGGTGTCTACTTCTTTATCTGGGAATTGCCCGAGCGCGAGAAGCGTAAGAAAATCAAGGATCGCCTGGAATCAATTTCCGAAGCAGGGAAGCGAACACCCAGTCCCGAATTGGATATCATCAAGAGTGAACTGCTGAGCGATGTACCTGCGTTCAACAAACTACTGCTTCAGTTTTCTCACACAAATCGGCTCAAGAAGCTTATCAGCCAAGCGGATATGAAGATGAAGGTTAGCACCTTCTTGCTGATTTCTCTTGTCTTGTTCGCATTTGGCGTGGTCGTTTCTAACCAACTGCTGAACATTCTTCCCGTGAATTTGTTGATTGGCCTCCTGACCTCGGCGATCCCCTTTCTGACTGTGATGTACAAAAGGAACCGCAGATTCAGGAAATTTGAAGAACTTTTCCCCGAAGCTTTGGAACTCTTGACCCGTGCCGTAAAGGCTGGTCACGCATTCAATACGGGAATCGAAATGATCGCCGATGAGATGCTTGATCCGATTGGAAAGGAGTTCCGAACAACTTTTGACGAGCAGAACTTCGGGCTTCCCTTGAAGCAGGCGCTCTTCAATATGGTGGAACGGATGCCCTTGTTAGATCTCAAGTTTTTTGTGACGGCAGTGCTGATGCAGAAGGAAACGGGCGGTAATCTGGCGGAAATCCTGACGAACCTGTCGCACCTAATTCGTGAAAGGTTCAAGATAATGGGGGAAGTACGGACTTTTTCTGCGCAGGGCCGGCTTACGGGTTACATCTTGACTGCCGTGCCTATCGCCATGGGGTTCATCCTGTCTGCCATGAACTGGGAGTACATGAGCGCTCTATTCAAAGAGGAGATTGGGCATTATATGCTGGCTGGGGCTGGTTTCTGTCAGCTCGTGGGGTACATCATCATTCGCAAGATCGTTAACATCAAGGTGTAGACTGGCGGGGGATGCATGCTGATACTAATCACTTTTTTGACTTTTATTCTCGCGACCTCGCTGGTGTTTTACCTCCAGTATGCCTTCATGCGGCGTAAGAATCCGCTTTCAGAACGGCTGGCGGATCTTGAAAAGTCGAATCCCTTCCGTGCCTACGCCGAAACTGCAGTACTCGCTCAACGGGAAACCAACATAGAGAGAGTCTTCCAGCCTTTGAGTAAGCTGATGCCGAAGTCGCCCAGCGAAGTGGGCGCGACTACTCGCAAGCTGATGCAGGCTGGGTATCGACACAAATCCGCGGTAACAATCTTTTACGGAATCAAGGTAGGCTTCATACTGGCCGT
>Ga0180085_1000654_pt1 | contig 12028 bp, 14 predicted proteins | sample EasRiv730_16_10D_FD_123013 | JGI IMG/M metagenome (GOLD analysis project Ga0180085, IMG submission 123013) | Soil microbial communities from meander-bound floodplain in the East River, Colorado, USA - East River metaG ERMLT730_16_10D | ecosystem: Environmental > Terrestrial > Soil > Floodplain ... | reverse complement strand
TCGCCATCGCGGAGTGAGCTGATCGTAGAGATTTCGTCGAGGCGCGCGTTGACGAGGGCGAAGTCCTCCTCGACGAACACCTGTTCTGCTCGCAGCGAGGCCCAGTTCGACACCGACTCGAAGTCACCCATGTCCCCCAGGATGATCACGTGGGTCAGGCGGTCGCGCAGCGCGTTTAGCGCCTGGAGCGTCACATCCCAGGCGCCGACGCTATACGTGGGCGTGTCGAGAATGTAGCCGATATGGGTGTCCGGTATGACCAGGGCGTAGAACTTCTTCTTCGACGCCCTAGCGCGCGGCAATTTGTACAGCACTCAGATCTCCTAGATTGGTTTTGGCGAACGGTCCGAAGTAGATTTCAGCAGCCAGATCGTAGGCGTGCGCTGCGTCCACCTCAGAATCGAAGAGGCCCAGATACATTAGGCGGCCCTCAAATTGAATATTCGCTTGCCACTTTCGACGGATCTTATGCCAGGATACGCCTTTAAACGAGGAGGAAGTCCCGTGACACTTTCGCTTATTGCAATTTTGCTGGTGCATATTAGCTTGACGCAGGTTCGATCGCTGATTGTTGAGTCCGTCGTTATCGATATGATCGACGGTGATTCTATGCCCCATCCCGACCGTTCCCATTATGTACGCGTGCATGAGCAGTGTAGTTCTTTTAGGTCTTTGGAGAGAACTAATTGCGTACCAGGCTCCTCGCCTATTACTCCAAGTACGCCACTTGAACGCAATGAGCGCTTCGTAATCCTCATCATCCACGAGCGTGACTTTGCCCTGCGTCAGCGGGATCTCACGCATCCTTCTCGCCCTCAGTGTCCGGGGTCACGTCGATCGTGGGCGGACCATTGACCACGATCCCATCGAGCAGGCGCTCGAAGACGGTGCGCTCGACGCGCTTCGTCTGCACGCCGTCGGCTCCGGTCTCGGTTGTCTCGGTGTGGCGGGCGGTGCGCTGGCCAGCGTCGATCCGCTCCTGACCGTGGATGACTTGGATCGCGTCGACCAGGGTCTTGATCCCGGGCACCTTGAGCTTCTCCGCGGGATCGGTGCTCCTCATCTGGCGGATGTGCTCGTCCACCTGCAGCGTCAGCAGCTCGATCAGCTTCTCGGAGGCGGGCACGAGGCGGGTCTGGCGGCGGATCGCCAGCTCGTCGATCTGGTGCTCCCGGTACACGACTACCATCGGATCGCGCCACCAGAGGTGCAACGTCGACTTCGCCACGTCCAGCTCGTCGGCGATCTGCTGCCAAGGCACGCCGCGGAGGCGCAGCTCCACCAGGCGCTTGTGCTTCTCTTCGAGGCGCATGATACCGGACATCAGCACTTCCCCATGAGCATGAGCCCGACGATCGAGGTAAAGAGGAAGGGGCCGCCGTCATCTTTGTAACACGATACGAGCAACCCAGCGAAGATCAGAGCCACGCCACATCCCTGAATCGGGGTCATATCCAGGTCTCCCCCAGGCCTTCGACGTGTGGGTACGCGGCTTTGTACCGGGTCAGCATCTCGCGCAGCGGCTTGCCTGCGAAGCGGGACCGGAACATAGCATAGTTCTGCTGGTCGCGCTCGCCTCCGCGCGGGCGGGTGGCACATTCCTCATGGATCCCGACGGCGTCACGCTGCACCACGATCTCGGCCCCGATCTCCAGCGCCCGGAGGCAGAAGTCGTGGTCATCGTAGCCATACACGTAGCCCTCGTCGAGCCCGCCGAGCGACCGCCACAGTGAGCGGTTGATCATGACACCGGCGAAGGTCACCCACGGCACGTGAGCGATGCCCGACCATTGTACGGCCGGTGACCCGCGCCCGATGTGATCGCCCCATGCCTGATCGGGATCCAGCTCAGCGCCGCCCGCGTGGTTCACCGTCCCGTCGCGGTGCGCGAAGAGCGCGCCCACGATATCGGCGTCGGACGCGGCGGCCTCGGCCATCTTCTCGACGAACGTCGGCGATGGGATCAGATCGTCGTTCAGCAAGAGTAGGTGCGTCACGTCGTCGGGCATGTCGCGCTCGGCGAAGTTGTTACCCAGGCTGAATGAGAGATTGAAGCCCGGGTACAGGACGCGATCCCAGATACGCTGCTTCATCGCGCGCTCGCGTACGCGCGGGCTGTTCGCGACTAGCACCGCGAAGTCGGGCCGGCGCGTCTGCTGGTCCAACGCCGCCACCAGGCGATCCGTCAGGTCCGGTGTGATCGAGAGGGTGATCGCTCCGATCTTCATGCTGTCGCCTCCAGGAGATCGCGCAGCGCCTTCGCGATCAGGTTCACGTCCACCTTCGCCGCCCACTCGCCGACTGCCGGATACGGCGCCCAGTTGGCGCGCTCCCACGCGGGGTTCTCGCCGATGGGGAACTTCGGGTCGTTCGGCACCACCGCGAGCCACTTGGCGTCGTAGTAGGTGAGCCGGTGGTTCGGGTCGATGATCGTGAACACGCCTACCGACGGCACGCCCTGCGCGAGCGCCGCGTGCAGCAGCCCTGAGTCGGCGCCCACGAACGCGCGCATCTGCCCGACGACGGTCATGGCCGTGATCAGGTCGGTGGCCCCGGTCATGTCGGCGACGCCCACCTTGCGGTAGTTGAGCTTCGTCTTCCCGAGGATCACCGGCGTGTAGCCTGCCACGCGCACCGCCGCCACGAGCGAGTCGTAGTAGTTCGGCGGCAGCGAGCGGTGCGGAGTGTCAGTCTCGAAGCCCAGCCCGATCGTGTCGCCGAGCGCGACACCGAATTGCTCCAGGAATTGTGACTTCGCCAGATCAGCTGCGCCCTCCGGCGCCGCAGTCCGGTAGGGCTGCTCGACCTTGACGCCTAGCGCCTGCGCGAAAACCTCCACGCGCGGAGACTTCGTCCAGGCCTCCAGGTCCACCAGCTTCGAGAAGTCGATCGCGCCCTCGGGCAGCGGCTCCGTCGAGAACTCGGTACCGCCATCGCCGACGTGCGCCACCTCCAGCATCTCGCGCGGGATATGGACGCGCACCGGGTGCTGCTCGCGCAGCACGCGCAAGGCGGGTGCCGAGAGCAGCACGTCGCCGGCGCTGGCCCGTTGACTCCAGCCAACGATCATGCCCTCGAAGGCGCCCTTGAGCGGGGCGAGCTTGGCGGCCCTGCGCTCGGTGTTCAAGTTCTCTTCTAGCTCGGCGTAGAGCTTCACCCAGGCCGCCTTCACATCGGCGACGCCCGCGGTACGCTCCACCCAGGCCCGGCCAGCCTCGCGCTTCGGCGCGTACTTCGCGCGGCCCTCGAACATCTTGCGGATGACCGCCGCTGCCGCCACCGGGTCAGCGAAGTTCATCCGGCGATTGTAGCCGCCGCGCACAACGAGGCGCTGGTAGTTGGTCTCGTACAGGTGCGCGTTAGGCGCCGTCTTGAAGTAGGCGCGCCGCGACGAGTCATTCGGCACCACGATCGGAACGCCGCAGGCCAGCGCCTCCCACGCGGGGTACTGGAAGCCCTCGCCCGTGCTCACTGAGAGGAACATGTCGGCGCAGTCGTACACGCCCTGCATCGCCTCTTCGGCCACGAAGCCCGGCGTCCAGAACACGTCGCGGCCCGGCTGCAGCCCGTAGCGCCACGCCAGCTCGGGGAGGTTGAAGCCTACGCGACAGCCGTGGTTGTCCTCGTCCGGCGTCATGTGCTGGTAGAGTACCACCTTCCCGCGAAGGAGCGGCTGGCGCTGGAACAGCCTTTCCATCACCTCCAGCGCGAGGTAGTTCTGTTTCCGCATCTGGTTGCGCTCGACCTGGAGCACCACGAACGTGTCGGCGCTCCAGCCCTTCGCGACCTTCGCCAACGCGCGTTCTGCGACAGAGGGGATGCGCAGCGTGCTCGTGTCGACACCGTGCGGGATCATGCGGAGGCGCTGCTTGTACGCCTCCAAGTCCAGTTGGCGCCCGCGCAGCCGCACCGTCCAGTCGACGAGATCGTAGACGTGCGGGCTCATAGTGACGGGCGCGTCGAACACCGGCGCGAGGCCTAGCACGGCAAGCTCGTTGTCGGACAGCGGGCCGCCGTCGACGGGGAACCAGCCAGCCATCTTGAAGCCGGGGTTCGACATGCGCAGCGCCTGGAGCTTCGCGATCGGCGGCTGGCCGCCGTCGATCTGCATGAACCAGGGGATCTCGGGGTCGAACGTCGACCACAGCGCGTCGAAGCGCCCGCCCGCCAGGATCTGATCGAGGTCGCGCAGACCGTACGGGTCGCCGGCGCGATCCATCGGGACGAAGGTCTTCCACGGGATCTGCTGCAGCGTGCTCGTGTCGGCGTTGACCGCCAGCTGTGTGATCTCGTGCCCCGCCTCGTGGAGCGCGAATAGCACGTGGCGCGAAGAGCGGCCGAAGCCGGTAGGCGCGAGCGGAGAGTCGGCCCAGGCGAAGATCCGCATCAGAGTGCCTCGATCGCGCCGAAGCCCAGGCGCCGCTCGTACAGTGACTCCGCCTGCAGCCGCTGCACCTCGCTGCTGGCGCGCTCGGGCGGGAGATCCGCCAGGATGATCGCGAGCTTCCGCGCGGCCCAGGGGCGCACGCGCGGCTTCCGCTCTCCGATGGGATCGGGGGCGGCGATGAAGCGGATGCGCCGCTTCGCTTCGACCATTCGCGCGTACTTCGTCTTCGATGACATATCAGACTCCCTTGAGTTTTTCGAGATAGTCCTGCAATCGGTGACGGGCGTTGCGAAAGCGCACGCTCATGCGCGCGATCCCGCGCTGCCGGCGACGGTGGCCAACCGCTTGCGGTGTTAAGCCGTAGGCGCGCGCAAGCTCCGTGTCGGTGTAGCGCCCTAGCACGCGATCGAGCGACGCGTGACGGGTCTGAGCGCACGACTGGATCGTGAGGCTCTTGCGCAACTCCTGGATCCTCTGTTTCGGGCAGCCGATCTCGGCCGCCAATTTCGAATCAGGCACCTTGCCCAACCGCGAAAGGATAGCAGAGTAGTTGTAGCGCTGCAACCTCCCGCCAAAAGAAAATCTCCCCTGCGGGGATCCCCCCGGGGGAGTCTGATTTTCTTCGGTCATGCGCGTCACCTCTCAAGTTGACGTGTCCACCAACCGATGGTAGGTTACGAACAAAGCGGGCTGGTCGCCCGCGTACACAGGAGAAGGTCATGAAACGTCAGCATCGTGTAGGTTGCGGTCACAAGGCCCTGGGGCTCGCGCTCGGCGTGCAGCCGGAGAAGGTGCGCGAGGTCGCGGACAAGTTCGTGGGCAGGCACCGGGGCGTCGGCCTCTATGACCACGAAGTCGAAATGCTCGCGCGCCGCATGGGCGGGGCCGTCATCGAAGAGAACGTCACACGGGAGCTGCGCACGATCAACAGCTTCGGCCGGAAGCGCCAGCGCTGGCTCGGCCCGACGGCGGCCTCGTACGTGCGCATGCTCCAGGAGCGCTGCCGCGCAGCGGGCGCGGAGAACCGCTACATCCTCCGCGTGTCGCGCCACTTCATCGGCGTCTGCGTCGGCGCCACGGGCGCGGTTTCGTGGGTCGGCGCACAGACCGGCTGGATGAAGCGGGCGCGCGTGATCAACGCCTGGCTGATCGTCACCAAGTAGGCTACGCTGGCACACACTCAACACAGGAGACCCATCATGAAGATCCGCATCGAGATCGGAGATGACATTCGGCTGGAGCTGCCGCTGCCCGGGCAGGACGGGGAGGTCACGAAGGTGACCCTGATCGAGCACGGCATGCGCAAGATCCAGGTGATCAAGGAGATCCGCACGTTCACCGGGCTCGGCCTAAAGGAAGCCAAGGATGCATCCGAGACGTTTCGCGCAGCCTTCAACCGCCACGACGTGGCAGACCTAGATGGCTTCGCGAACGCGCTGCTCGCTGCAGGCGCGCGGATCGAGACCGAGCGCACCGTCGCGCACGTGAAACTGGTGGTCGCCCGGATCCTGGAGGCGATCGGCTACCTGCCCGGAGGCCCGACGGCGTCATGAAAACAGAACCGAAAGGCTGCAACGGCCGCACCCGCGACACCTGGTCCTCTCATCGCTGCGGAGTCGAGCTGCGGACAGAGGAGCAGAAGATCGCCGGTCTCTGCGGGAAGCACCTCGCTGGACATAAGATCAGCGAGCGCGCGGCCGAGAAACGCCGGCAACGAAACGCCAGCGCGGACGCGAAGCGAGCCGAGATCCAGGCCCTTTGCGATCAGCTATCGGCGCTCGGTGTTGATGCCAGCCCGCACTACAACCTGCTCAGCCGGTTCTATACAGGCAGCGTCGTGGTCCACAACCCGAATACGCTGATCGAGAGGATCAAACCGCGGGACTAACCCACCCGCACGCGCGCTGGGGTCTGACCAACCTACACCAAACAGCGTGCAAAAGGATGCCCCGGATCGAGCGTGCGTTCTCTCCCGCACCGCTCTCCGGGGCATCCGATTTTCTAGCCTACACCGCCGCTGGTGAGCTTGAAGCATTGAACAGACAAGAAACACTGAGCACCTTCTTGGTTTACGCCGCCCCCGAATGTACCGAAGAAGGATCCCTGATTATGGAAACCCGCCAACGAGAACCGCTCGCCCCCAGAGATCGGAATGACGGGCGAGTTGTACGTGAGAAACACTTGAGACGTACCAGCATGCGGCAACCTGAACGTCATCGCCGCATAGGGTATCGACCCATAGAAGTAGGTTGATATGCCATCATGGCCAGCGCCTGCCTGCGCTCCTCCACTAATGATGATCGATACCTGGCGGACCCCAATTGCTCCAGCGTCACCACTAAAGCACAGGAAGCCCCCGACTCTTGCGTGTGTATACCCGCTGCCCGTGGGCACTTCGATATACCCGCTGCCTGTGGTGAATCCGCCCACATTGTGGCGCTCAATGTTGCACGATGAAATAACCGTCGTGGTATTATCCGCAAGGAGAAAAGTTCCTCCACTCACCATTGTTAGGTGAGCAACGTATTCACCGGCAGGCGACGCGCCTCCGCCACCCGCGCCACTGACAGCCTGGGGCTCGTACACGTCCGTCGCCGAGTTGTAGACGAGCGCATAACCGCTGACAGCGCCGTTGCCGTTGATGCGACGGATGCCCGACACAATGACGCCGGTCTGCCACTGCGAGCCGTCCCACTGCAGTGCTCCACTAATGACCGTGCCCGAAGCAACAAAGGCACCACTGAGCAGGGGCTCCAGCAGCACGAAGTTCTCGCGCATGGCGACGAGATCGCCACTCACTCCTCGGACGTTATGTGTTTCGATGGGTACGTCACTTCGGTAGCTCATGGTGTGCCCCAGTAGTCAGTCCAAGAGTCGAACTCCTGGAGGATTTCGGTAGTCCAGCTGTCAGTCAGATCGTCGAACACGTCGATCCAGGTGAGATCGTCCGCGGAGCCCTTCTGTGGCCTTGTGATGGATCGCGCGATGATTGAGAAGCGATCGCCGTTGATGGGCGACACCTCCACTGACTCCACCTCGGCGATGACGCCTCGGAACGATGTAGCAGTAACGGGGTACGCGATGCTGATCAGCGAGCCGCGGTCGAGCCCGTGAGCGATCCAAGCGGTGTCGAACGCGAAGCGCGTCGCGGCGAAGGCCTGCCGATCGACGTAGAACTGCGCCATGCCAGACAGCGTCGGCGCGACGGTGAACCCCGGGTTGGCCTCCCACGGAGTGTGTAGCGAGAACGTCGCGGGCCCCTGGTCGCGACGACGCACACCAATGTCCGCGATCGACCCATCGTTGCGCTTCTCGATGGATCGGCGATAGTCGCCTGTCAGGGGATCGGGGTCCCACTGCAGCTCGTATATGTTGACCAGCTCCGTCGTGCGCGTGCGTGAGTATAGGGGCTGGCCGGTCGCGAAGGTGTTCGCGCCTGGCATGCCCGGCAGCCGGAACGACTGCACGATCGGCAGCGCCTCGAAGCCGCTGGCAGACTCCAGGTAGAGCAGCTCGTGGCCGCTGGGCCCGTAGTACATGAACGAGCGCGACTGCTCGGCGACCATCCGCTCCAGCTCCGTCCAGTCGGACGGGTGGTTCCGCTCATCCCACACGAAGCCCAGCCGGATGTTGTCGGCGACGTACTTGTCGTGGGCGAAGCGGTAGGTGCCGCTGTTGATGGTGGTCTGGAAGTTCCCTTCGACAGAGCCCAGCAATGCGTGCAGGCCTACCATCACAGATGACGGATATGGTACAGCGACTGCGAAACCCGACGCCGGCGAGCCAGGAATGTTGATCGCCTCGCCGGCATAAAACGGACTAGGCTCCTCCACAAACCCGCGCCCACGCGCCACTCCACCGCTGATCCACAACGCAGGGATGATGCCGCCGGTGTCCGGCGCACGCATGACCAGGTCGGCGTACTGCATCACCGACCCGAGCGGCACGGTGCCAGACGTGATCGCAACGTCGACGGTGCGAGTCGCCGAGACGGTCGTCGTGAGGCTGTGCTCCCACCACGCCTCGACGATCCGCGCCGCGCCGTCGGGCGTCGAGAGCGTGTTGCTCGTGAAGTGCAGCTCCTGATTAAAATCCGCCGGGGAAGGCAGCTGAACGATGAACTCGGTTGGCTCGCCAGTCCCGAGCCCGACGGGGATCTCCAGGTACGTCAGTGCAACGCCATCCGTGACGTTGACTGCCGTCTCGCCGCCCTCGCCCGTGGACGCGCGACAGACAACGTGTAGCACGCTCGACGTGGTATCGTCGTTGGCGAACGGAGCCGGCGCAGAGTTGAAGGTGAGCGTGATCGAGTGCCCGTTCTCCACGAGCACGTTCGTCGCGTACGAGCCGTCGCGGGCGTCGGCATTAGTGCCCGAGCCGGAGCCCGCGTCACTGCCGCCGGACGGCCGGTTGAGAACGCCGAATGCCGACTCGACGCTGGTGAACTCCGGCTGCTGCGTGACCTCCTGGTCCCCGTTGACCAGCGGGTCGTAGTACACCGGCACGAACGGGGCAGACGGAATACCCCGGCCCATTCGGATCAGCTGCCCGCCCGTGAATCGCGGGTCGGTGTCGCCGTCGCCCATGTTAGCGCCGCCGTTGCCCGACAGCGAGAAGTCGTAGCCCTCGCTATCGAAATAGCTCGTGTCGAGCAGGATGGGCCACGTGGAGATATCAGCAGGCCGCACCTCACCGTCGGGGAACAGCCAGCCAAACTGGTAGTCAACGTCGTCGACGGTCACGGGCGGGCTGATCTGTGTGGACCCTACGGGAGCGCCGAGAGCCCAGAAGAAGTACGTGCCGTCCTCGAAATCCGTGGCCTCTGCGGAGTGTATCACGGGCTTCCCCGAAATAGGGTGCAGGCCCGGGCCGTGCTGCTGCACGTAGGCGCCTCGCGGAACGTCGGCCGCCAGGCCACTTCCGAGATACACCGTAAACTCTTTAGTGTTGGAGTTGAACGCGGCGCTGGCAACCTCGTACACCGGGAACGTGTAGTGGATCGAGATCCCCGGGTTGCCGAAAATCGCATTGCCAGAAGCGAGGTTCTCGCTGCCAACGGTGATCGCGCGGAACGTGATGGCCGTCTGGCCCGTGTCGAAGCCGCTGCTCGTGAAGCCCCGAACGCCCAGGTTCATCGTGGGGACGCGGAACCAGTCGCGCGGGTTCCCCACAACGATCGGAGGGATCGTGCCAGCATCGCTGGCGTCGATGGCGCCGCCGCTCATTGTCTCGGGGGACGGCAGGCGCGGCCACGAGATCAGCTGATTCCGCCGCGCGCCACGATTGAAGAGCGGCAGGATCAGGCCGTCCAGCGTGATCTCATCCGCGGGCCCGAGGAATCCGTCGGGCACGGGGGGAGTCCAGTCCTCGTCGGCCAGGCTGCTCGCGGTCTGCCCTGGACGCAAGTACGCCACGCGGAGCGTGGCGGTGGTGTTCTCGACACGGAAGTCTTCGTCGGTGATGGCAGCGACCATCGACTCGGAGTGTGCGAAAGGCAGGTTGCGGACAGGGATCCGCACCTCGGGGAAGCTGGCCTCCGAGCCCGGTTCGAATCCGATGCCGCGCGCAACCGAGAGCGGCGGCGCGAGGTAGGGTTTGAACAGCTGCCCGAACGCAGTGACCTCGTGGGTCGACCAGTAGAACGGCGCATCGGGCACACCGGAGCGGCCCACGAACGTCCCACTGAGCAGGTAGATCGCAGCGCGCAGGTTATGCCGATCGGAACTTTGCCTTTGAGAATCGGTTATTTCTAGCTGTCGAGTCATGCTCGGTGCCGCTCATTCCAGACAGCAATCAATTCATCAATGCGCCCACGACGGCGACCGAACATATGCTCGCGGACCAATTGCATGAACGCAATGGCCCGCCGGCCTGATAGCTGGACAACATATTGAGCTTTCCATCCGTTGCGTCCCGGGGCACACCTAACACGAATGGCCTTCTCTTGGCGGCCAGGTGAAATTTTTCGAGGTACGGGCTGGGGAGGAAAGTGTACATTAAGCCAGGCACAGACAGCTTCTATCACATCCTGGTCAGTCATCTGTAAGGTAGCTGACGGATTCTTAGCGCCGTGAAGGGAAAAACATCCTTCACCCTCGTAGAGTCCCGCGATGTAATCGAGACTCAGCACTATTCAACCTTTATTTCCTGGAACGTGAGCAGCCAGCTGGACACCTCGCCCACGTCGCGCTGTGCCGGCTCGGGATCGAGCAGCTCCGCCCAGTAGGAGCGGCCCAGATCGTCGGTCAAGGTGAAGGCGTCGCCGCCATCGATCGCGTCGATGAACGCTACGAGGCCATCGCCGTCCGTCACGAACTCACTGAGCCCCGGTCCGCCCGCGGCAAGCTGGGCGCTGGTAATCGACACGAATGAGTAGGGGCTGCGCTCCAGCTTCGGACCCTCGCGCCGTACGAACGGCTGGCCGCCGGGGATCCCGATGCGGCTGAACTGCCGCACGTGGCCGCGATCGATGCCTACCTGCACGTCGCCAAACTGAAACTGGCTCGTGAACAGCTGGATCTCGTGCGTGCGCGCGGGCGCGAGGCCCGAGACGCCGGAGAGCATCACGCGCCACACGAGGGCCGGCGATGCACCTGACACAGTCGTGAGTACGAATTCGGTCTCGGCACTAACCACCAAGGTGTAGTGCGTCGTGAGGCCCGCCTCGGTCACGGCGTTGGACATGCTCTGCAGCTTGAGCGTGTAGCCACTCGGGATCAGGCCCTTAGGGATCGAGAGGCCGCTGAGCGTCTGCGCCGAGGCCAGCGTCACGTACACCGAGCCCGACGTGAGCGACTGGCCTGTGGGCGTGACGACGTAGCCCAGGTTGATCGAGCCGTCGGCCACCTGGCGCACCGGGTTAGTGGTGCTGGCGTTGGTGCCCGAGAGCGTGCCGCTCAGCATAAGATTGGAGTAGTAGACGATGGGTCTCACAGCTTGTGGCGCTCCAGATATATGATCGCTGCCTTGAGAACCTCGGGCGAATCAGAAAACAATCCCAATCCGACGTTGCAGTTGTGACACAATAGGGCTCGAACCTTCCCCGTGTCATGATCGTGGTCGACGTGCGTGCCCATACCAGGCAAAAGCTCGTGCAGGCATACAGCACATCGATTCTGCTGCTCAGTCCGCATCGCTTCAAAGTCTTCGAGAGATAGGCCGTATTTCGTCTTGAGCGTAGAACGGTAGGCCGCGAGTGTTCTCTTCTCCCGCGCTCCAGGCTTCTTTCGGTACTCTCGCTGCTGTGCGCGGCGCCTCTCTCGCACTTCGGGCCGTGCCGCATATTCGCGCTGCTTTTGCTTGAGGCGCTCGCTGCGCATCAGCCGTAGCTCCCGATCGACCCAGTCGAGGCGTTGTAGGTCGCACCGCGCGGCAGCGTGCCGAGCCGGCGAGCCTCATCGAAGCGAGCCGCGATGAAACTGTTGCGCTGCGCCGGATCGAAGATGCCCTGGCGGTTCAGCTCATCGATGATGCCTGTCGTGAAGGCCTGTGTCTCTTCCCGGATCTGCGATTGCAGCAGCTCCGCGATCTTCTTGAATTGCAGATTGGCTAGGTCGCGTGACCCGTAGATGTTGCTGAGCCCGCCGAGGCGGCCCTGCACCGAGTTGAGATAGGCCTGCGTCTGCGACGAGTTGTTGAGCC
>Ga0180085_1000653_pt1 | contig 12030 bp, 8 predicted proteins | sample EasRiv730_16_10D_FD_123013 | JGI IMG/M metagenome (GOLD analysis project Ga0180085, IMG submission 123013) | Soil microbial communities from meander-bound floodplain in the East River, Colorado, USA - East River metaG ERMLT730_16_10D | ecosystem: Environmental > Terrestrial > Soil > Floodplain ... | reverse complement strand
GTGCTTTCGAAGTTGAGGAATACCACTCCGGCCAGTCCGATGGACGCGTGGGCCGGCAACAAGACCTCGATGTTTTTGTCGAGCTTGTGCTCCTGGTCGGCCTCGACACTGCTAGGAATGACGTTCCCATTGACTGTCGTTCCCAGACGGCTCAGATCCTTGATGTAAAACTGATGTGAGGTCGCATCCCATCGCAGCCGTATGTGTTCGCGTGACACATCAGGAAGAGTCTGCAATTTGAGGTCGACCCAGTAATCCTTTCCGCCTCGCCCGACGACAATCTGGGGTTTGGTCATCAAATAGATTTGTTTGCCGCAGTCGTCCTCGTAAGTGATTTTCGCGTAGGCACCATCCCTTCGTGTTTCGGCATCCTGGTACTTCTGGGCGGACGTGGGTTTGCCACTCTTGAGGCGTGTGGTAATACGCTTGGTCTTCAAACCGGAGCTGTATTCGGTCTTCGGTGGCAACGCCAGCTCCGAGTCGATGACAATGTCGCCGGGCCGGGTCTCTTCATCCACACTCTCATAGAAAGCAATGAACCATCCCTCTTGAGCGCTAACAAACTGCATGGGACTTTTCTTCGAGAAGCCAAGATTCTGTAGAATCCGGGGCGGACCTGCATCCTTCTTCATTCGCTCCAATTCCTCATTCAGTGCACGCTTCGCCTCGTCGATGATCTTGGGGAAGATTCCTTCCAAACGTTGATAGTCGTCTGAGTGCAGATAGACATGATAGAGACTTGGAACCAGAGTGGTGTACTGAAGTTGCTCGCTGCCTTCCAACATATTCCTGACGATCTCTGCAATGATGTCGTGGGCCTTCGCCAGACTGTTGCGCTTCAGTTCTTCCATCGCCGTGTCGCCTTTCCGTACTTCAGTTACCGGGCATGCGCTGACAGGAATTGTGTCCGCTGAAACTAGGCGGTCCACGGGTCATCGCGGCGTTTGCAGTTTAGTCTCTGCCAAAACGCGCGTGTTCCCATCTGGGCATACCTCTGCTTGTAACCTTACAACGTAACTTTGGCCCCAGTTGTTCCCTTGGCGAACTACGAAGCTGCCTTATTCCCGAACTGCATCAGCCTTTAGTATGACTCAAGTCTTGCTGCCATCAATGATGACCCAAAAGGATAATGCTAGCACGGGCTGCCAGACTGCATCCGACAACCAAAACGCAGCGGCTTTGGTCCCGATCGCGTTTGTCATGGCGGCTGCATGGATTAGCCCTCTTTCTGATTGGCAAGATCACCGCAGGAATCCCTTTCGTGAAAGGCACCATCCAACCAAGAGTCCGCCTGAAGGAATTGCAGACCGCCGACGTACAAGCCAACGTCGGACGTCTTGCGTGGAGGTGCGATGAAAAGCAAACGGCTTCTCTTAACGACTGCTCTGGCTCTGATGATTCTTGGAGTTGTCGTCTATCGTGTCTGGAAGGCAAACCACGGCCCAGCCGTCCGGCAGCTATCACTTCAAGTTCCCGCCGTCACGCAGGTGAATCAAGGCTCAGTTATCTTCTCGCCTCAAAAGGATAGAGGCGTCGCCATCGTCGATAAGACGGGACGACCGCAGCTATGGCTGATTTCGGTCGTCGACAACCGCAGATCCCTAGCGATGCAACTGGAGACGGGAGAGGCAGCCAGGAACATTCGTTGGTCGCCCGACGGACATTCCTTTGCCTTTGAAGCCTACGATCCGGGCGGACACAGCCCTATGACTACCACACATGTCTGGGTTGTGAACGCGGACGGAACGGTACGCAAAGAAGTTCGCCTGCCAGCACCAAACGAGCGCTTGTCGACTTACCTGGATGGATGGATCGCAGACGACAGCCTGCGAATCCGCTGCACGCTGTTGGAACAACCAGAAGATGTTTTCTTTGTCTATCGGAGTGCGACAGGTCGGCTCGAGGGTCCGGTCAAGGAGTAGACTGTCATGAAGAAACTGCCCGCCTTATTCTTATCGAGCTGGCTGGCTGCTGCCGGCTGGGGTGTAATGCGGGCTCACCCGCTCGGCTCCCCAGTCAACGAGAACGAGTACGTCGGCAATGTTGTTGGGTCTGTCGTCGATGCCCGAACTCGGGAGGGGATTCGAAATGCAACGGTGATGTTGGTCAGTCAACCCTGGCGTTCGCTCAGTTCGATTTGGACGACCGATTTGCGAAACAACTTGATCGCATCCTCAGGTCGCAAGGCGAATACTGATGATCGCGGACAGTTCCTCATCAACCATGTTCCTACACCCTACCCGTTCAAGGCCTATACCGTTGTCGCCGTTGCACCTGGTTATAACTTGCAGGTCTTTGACTACTTGCCGGTACTGCCAGGCGCAGTAATGTCGTTGGAGTGTCAGTTTGCTCTAACCCCAGGCAAGGCGGTGACGACGGTGTTTCGCGAAAACAACCCCAAAGCTCCCTACCGTTATAGTCACGAAAGCAGCCTGCGCATTCCTTCGAGATCACTGCCTGATTCGAAAGACGGAGCAATCGTCTTCGCCACCCGCGAAGGTCTGGTTGGGAGAACCACGGCCAACGGACACGTCATCCTTCCTCACGATCGATTTGTAGCGCTGCCCTCTCGACGTTCCCTTTCAGGGAAGGGTGGACGAGAATTCCAGGTGAGGTTGACTCATGGAGAGAAGTCTGTCGTCGCGCCTGTTTGGGACATCGGGCCTTGGAACGTGAGAGACGACCACTGGAGTCTCTCATCACAGAGAGAGAGATGGCGCGACCTCCCCCAGGGTCTCCCGCAGGCACAAGCCGCGTTTCAAGATGGCTATAACGGTGGCAAGGACGAGTTCGGCCGTCAAGTGAAGAATCCCGCTGGCATCGACCTTGCTGATGGCATCTTCTGGAATGACCTGCAAATGCGCGACAACGATTGGATTAGGGTAGATTATTTGTGGCGCATTGCTGACAAGGCCTCAGGCCCAGTTGGGCAGGAGCCTTCCCCAAGCCCGAAAGAGAAACGTGCCCCGAGCGGGCGTTCCCGTATTTCCTCAATCTTCGCGGAGATCCTGAGAAATGCAAAAGTAGTTCTGACGGGGAAGTCGGCTGGCTTGAATCACGCGAGGTCAGAGCAAGACGAGCGGGCGAACGCAAACTGAGAACCACAACCGTCTGCCCGAAAACCAACGTGGTGTTTACAAATGGATTTGACCAACGACTCAGACAAGGTTGGCCCCTGCTCGAACTCAGGATGGGTGCATTGGTGGGCAACCAAGTCTTGTTGACACCCTCATCTCTGGTATTAGGCCGATGAGTTCTCGCAGCCTCCAGCAACCCACAAGACCTGCAAGTCCGTCTAGACAGACTCTTCACGCGGCAAGCGAAGTGGCTGCTTTTTCCAGATCAATCGGAGCCCTGATCGCCTCAACCTCTCGACGGAGAATGCCCGTGTCTTTTTGGTCACAGGCAGGGTCAAGATCGCCGCTTAATCCCACGGGCGGGCCGAATGGGTCGCTCTTGTCGCGAAGTCCAAAACATAATCGTATGTGTCTAATTGCGACTGAAATAGCTTCTTGAACTTTTCACCTTTTTTCTGCATCTCTTCCTGCCAAAATGAATCGCACTCTGTTAAGCGTCGCATGTTTACGAAGTATCTTTATTTTCTTTATGTTCATTCACGAGCTTCCAAGCAAGACGCCATGTGCAATCATCCCTGTGCAGTTCAACCGGCATGATCATTTTAGCTTTGCAATACTCGCAGTACCTTCGGTTTTCGTTTGTTCCGTTCAAAAGGATCTTGTGAAGCAACTCCAAAACAGTCGATAGCTGCGGCTCTTCTGGGAAAGGTAGTTGAGGATTTGATTCATTTGCCTTCTTGCGCATGGAGGTTTCTTGGAGGTTCCGACTCCGGATCGGTAAAACCAGACCATCAGCACGACATTGTACGAGTCACGCAAGGTAGAGTTCTGTTGCCGCTCACGAGCAATCTAGGGAGTTAGCTATGCTGACCCTTTACTTATTGGTCTTCATCTCAACGGCTTTTGCGCAAGTCCAACCTAAACTTCCAACCAAAGAAGAAACGAAGATGATTGAGAAAGATTATCAGAACGTCTTTCAACAAGCGTTAAGTTTGGAAAACCGTTCGCGAATTCAGGGAGATATTTCCTACCAAGAGCTTTGCAATCTCGGGATATAGGGTTCCATCAGTAAAGCATACGGTCTTTGGTGAGACGGCTCTCTATTCAGGTATGTCCTACATTTCACTGTTGATGTTATGTTTAACAAAAGGTGGACCAAGATCGTTGACTTTGGCTCTCCTCAATTTCAATTGAACGAAGTGGAAAGAATCGGCCGCTTCCACGTTACCTACGCTGATGGCTCACAGAGAAGGTTTGGCGAAAAGAATGGAACCTTCTGTACCAGGCACGTGGAGATTTCCGCGTTCTTGGAATTAACCTAAAACAAGACCAACCCATTCCGCAAGCTCTCCTAGCGATCAAATGATGCAGGACGGCGATTGAAGAGTCACGAGCAGAGTTATCCCTGAATCACTCCAGACGCGAATGATCATTCACCTGGTCGATGGCACCTACGAGCTCTTTCGCCACTTTTATGGAATCCGGCGGGCGAAGGGCTCTGATCCGCCTTACGGCGCTGTGGGGGGCGTGCTGGGTACGATTGCCGAGATGCTCGAGGGCGGGGCCACGCACATCGGGGTTGCCACCGATCACGTTGTCGAGTCGTTCCGCAATGGTCTATGGCCAGAGTATAAGACCAGCGAAGGCATTGAGCCTGTCCTGCACGCGCAGTTCTTCCCGCTGGAGGAGGCGCTTGTTGCAATGGGCGTGGTCGTGTGGCCGATGATCGAACTCGAAGCCGATGACGCGCTCGCCTCAGCAGCTCAACTTGCGGCCCGGGATGAACGCGTGGAGAAGGTGTGCATCTGGACGCCGGACAAGGACCTCGCGCAATGTGTCGTTGGCGAGCGTGTCGTACAAATGGATCGAAGGAGCGGCCAGATCCGCGATGCCGCAGGGGTTCTCGCCAAATTCGGTGTTGCGCCGGCGTATATCCCGGATTACCTCGCTCTGGTAGGCGACGCAGCGGATGGCTATCCTGGAATCGCGGGGTGTGGACCCAAGACGGCGGCTCGACTCATCAACCGTTACGGACGGCTCGAAGAGTTCCCTTCCGATATTCTCAAGGATAACTTTGAAAGCGCAGTGCTCTTCAAGAAGCTTGCGACGCTGCGAATCGACGCACCGCTGTTTGGCGATGTGGAGGAACTGCGCTGGCGCGGAGCAACCGCTTCTTTCGCGTCACTGGCAGAAAAGCTCGGTGCTGCGCGCGTGGCGCTGCGGGTGCATGATCTGGAAACCAAGACGGATAGATCGACGCCTGGCCGTTGACTCGCAATTCGCAGTCAGGGCCATCTTGGGGATGCGCGGAGCCTTTCAGATAGGATCGGTCAGAAAACACACTAGACCCTTCTCACAAAAACAGGGACGATACGGGTCGATGAAACCACGACGTCACTGGGCAGGAGCAAACCCGGACCGAACTTGAGCCACCCGTCTGGCGCCCTCCGAACTGGACTTGCACTTATGAACAGAAGCGCTTTTGTCGTCTCTCTGCTTGTTGCCATTTTTCTGCCCTCTACAGGAGGCGCGGCGGATCCTCGGGTGGTCGATCTCTGGCCGGGTAAAGCACCGGGAGACGTCGGGATCAATGGCCAGGAAAACAGCCGTATTCATCCCTCGCCACTCGTGGGACCGACCAAGCTCATCACCAACGTCACCAAGCCAACGCTCACGATCTATCAGCCGGCCAAAGACAAGAACACGGGAACGGCGATGCTGATCTGTCCGGGAGGTGGCTACTGGGATCTTTATTGGGAGCTGGAAGGAGAGGAAGTGGCAGCCTGGCTGCATTCGATAGGAGTGACTGGCATCATCCTCAAATACCGTGTGCCTCGGCGTCCTGGCGATGTCCGCGGCGAGCCTCCCCTGGGCCCGCTGCTCGACGCACAAAGAGCCGTGAGCCTCGTTCGCAGCCGGGCTGCGGAATGGGGGATTGACCCGAAGCGAATCGGGATGGTCGGCTTTTCGGCGGGTGGTCATCTCGCGCTGGCGACGGCTACGAACTTTGAGCAGCGGAAGTATGAGGCGATCGACGCCATCGACGAAGTCAGTTGCCGGCCGGATTTCGCCGTTCTGTGTTATTCGGGCTATCTGAAGGCCAAGGACAAGGATGAAATCTCGCCGGGGCTCCACATCCCAGCCAATACACCGCCAATTTTGCTGACCCATGCCAACGACGACAGCGAAAAGGTTGGCGGCTCCAACGCCGAACACAGCGCGTTCATGTACATCGCACTGAAGCGTGCTGGCGTCCCCGTCGAACTGCACATCTATGCGAACGGCAATCACGACTTTGGTGTACGCCAGAACGAAAAGCTTCCATCGAGCTGGCCGCAACTCTGCGTCAACTGGCTGCGTAGTCTGGAGCTGTTGAAGTCGAGCTCACACGAGTGAGCTTGATGAGGATGGAGTACTCGATTTGGGATTTGGTCTGGACGGGGCTCGGACACTGGAAGCCCGGTTTCCTCTAAAGGCAACGTCACACCTTGGAGTGGGAGCCTATCCAAGAGGTTGTGGTAGGGATTGAAACGGACTGCCGACCTCGGCTGGCTTAGACCAAGGCTAAACAATCTTCGGATCGACGCTTTCCGTGATCTGCTTTGCTTTGGATGCTAATGGCCTTGGTCTACGCTCAGCTCATCCTTTGAAATTTTATGGACGCTCTTAGGATTGAAGGTTTGGTTCGTTCTCGCGCGCAGAGCCACTTCAATCCGGCCTCCTTTGAGCACGAAGAACTGAAGGAGATATCCACCGCCTTCCATCACTTCCAGTTGATACTGCTCTTTTGGCGTCGAACCGATCGCACGATGAAACTGTTCCTGAAATCCCATCCTCTGCACCACGTCGCGCGGCAGTGCAATAATCAACGTGCCGGGAGTCTCCTTCAATAGCCTGCTGATTGTTTCGCGGACTTGAACCATTGTTGAAATCAGCGATCCTGCCGGATCTTCTGACGGCGGACTGCTGGGCAGTGCTATTCCCCAGGTAATATGGTGGATGAAAGGGTTACCGTAGCCCTGGTCCATCATACGGCCATAGGCACTTTCATCCACCGGATGCACGATGGCTATGTGATCGGGCCACCCCTTCTCCCGTGCGGGAGACAACGCAGGAAGGGAGGCTGCTACGTTGATGTAGTCGCAACCATCCACTGGAGAGGGATAACACCGGTTGTCCGCACCCACGACATAGCCAACCTGTTTCAACGGACCAGCCAACAGGCGAGGCGGGTCGCAGAACATCGCATAGTGATCCGCATTGGTCTTGAGTGCGATGCCACCCTCTAGCAACTTTCTAGAAACATCTTCAGCCTCTTCGAAGCGCTCTCTCGCATTCTGAATTGTTAGGTAATTGTCAAAGCCCTCAGGCATAAGAACAGCAGTTTTCATTTCAACCGGCTCTCCATTCCAATCCGTCCAATCTTTGCTCCCCAAGCAACCCTGGTTATCGCCGTCAGAAGAGGAAATGCTATGCAGATCGTCAGCAGGGCGCAACCTCCAAGTATGCTGGTAGGCCTGACATGTAACCGAGGCGGCAATCACCTCAGTTTCTCCCGCGTTCGTCCAGAAACCTGTCCTGAACTCTGAGTCACCGTTTGAGGGCGCCGCGCAAATCCTCAAGCTGTTTGTGTATGGCTTCCATCCGTTCCATCAGATCGGACAGCTCAATCCGGGTGCCCACCTTGGCGGTAATCGCGAACGTTCCACCGGGCTCGAGGACGCATTGTTCGATTTGGTGCAGGCCTGAGAACCCCTGGCGGTGGGCCACCACCGCGAGTTCGGCCAAAGTCATCATCTCACGGGCAAGTGCCCGCTTCACGACGCGGCCCTGTTTGATCAGCACCGTTGGTTTTCCCTCCAGCAGTTGATCCAGTCGGCGATGTCTCAGTAAGAATCGAACCGTCAACCAATTGACTAGGAGCAGCGAGAAGGCACCGATCAGGCCTCCGACGACGGTATCGTCGTTGCCGATAATCGCATTCTGCAGCGTATTCGCCAGGCAAAGAAGAACCACCAAGTCGAACGGATTCAGCTGCGCGAGTTCTCGCTTGCCAAAGGCACGCAAAAGGAAAACCAGCGCAAAGTAGACGATGATGGGGCGAATCACCTTTTCCAGCCAGGGGATCGTGAGGACAAACATGTCGTGAATGAACATTCAACCGCTCCTAATCGATGACACCGTGGTACGATACAGCTTCAAAAAGACACGTTAGCACAAGGTGAAACTTGGGAGCCTTGATTTGGCGTGGGAAAACAGGGCAACCGCAGGGCCAACGAGATACAATTGAGTAGATCTTGAGACATCTAGTTGTCGTTCTCCGCTTAAGCTCAGGGGAGGCAATGCTAGTCTGACCAAGTATGAGTCTTCGGATGATTCGAATTTCCTGTTTGATATCCCTTCTGCTAGTTGCTGGCGGGACGGAGGCCCGACAGCAGCAGATCGCTCTTTCGTCCTCTCAACCGCCTTCGCCCCTGCCGGCCATGGTGCAGCAGCATTGTGCTGGCTGCCACAACAGCCAACTGAAGAATGGGGGCCTGGATCTCGAGAGCATAGCGTTGAACGATGTCGGACAACATTCAGACGTCTGGGAAAGGGTTGTCCGAAAACTTCGCGCACGACAAATGCCTCCTGTAGGAATGAAGCGCCCCGAAGAAAACACTTACAACACAGTCGTGGCGTGGCTCTCAGACTCGCTCGATAAAGCTTCCGATGCGCATCCCAATCCAGGGCGAACCGAGACATTCCGTCGTCTCACCCGCACCGAATACCAGAACGCCATACGGGATCTGCTCGCCCTTGATATTGATACCGCCGAACTCCTTCCCAGGGATGAGGCCAGCCATGGCTTTGACAACGTGACTGTCGGAGATCTCTCTCCGACGCTGCTGGACCGTTACATATCGGCATCGCAAAAAATCAGCCGCGCAGCCATCGGAGCACTGCGCCGTTCTCCCGGAGGGGATACCTTCCGTATTCGGGCAGACCTGACTCAAGAAGAGCACGTTGGAGGGCTGCCGATCGGCACTCGCGGTGGCACTTTGATTCCCTATACCTTCCCGCGCGATGGTGAGTATGAAGTCCAGATCCGCCTCACGCGCGACCGCAACGAAGAAATTGAGGGCCTGCGTTCGCCACATGAGCTGGAGCTGCTGTTGGATCGCGAGCGAGTGAAGCTGTTTACCGTAACACCACCTCCAGATAAGAACTACGAACGCGTGGACCAAGGATTGAAGCAGCGCTTCACGGTAACCGCGGGCCCTCATCGCCTCGGCGTCACGTTTCTGAAAACTCCTTCCCCGTTGCTGGAAACTAAGCGGCAACCGTATCAAGCTCATTTCAACATGCACCGCCATCCACGGGTGACGCCGGCCATCTACCAGGTTTCGATCAACGGACCTTATGCGGCCAAAGGTCCCGGTGACACGCCCAGCCGGCGCCGCATTTTTGTATGTCAACCAACGCAATCGAGCGAAGAGGAAGGGTGTGCTGAACGCATTCTCTCGTCACTGATGCGTCGCGCCTACCGCCGACCTGTGACCCCGGGGGATCTCCAAAAGCCCATGGGGTTCTACAAGGAATCACGCAAGGCGGAAGGTTTCGAGGCGGCAATTGAAACAGCCCTAAGCGCAGTGTTGGTGAGTCCTCAATTTTTGTTCCGAGTTGAAACTGACCCCGTCGGTGTCGCACCGAACACGGCCTATCGCCTGAGCGACCTGGAACTGGCATCCCGCCTATCGTTCTTTCTCTGGAGCAGTACCCCAGACGAGGAGTTGCTGAAAACTGCCGAGCGAGGCAAGCTGAGTCAGCCGGACATACTCGAACAACAGGCGAGGCGAATGCTGACGGACCCGCGCTCACGAAGCTTGGTGACCAACTTTGCCGGTCAGTGGCTCTACCTGCGCAACCTGGAATCGGCTACGCCAGATTTGCGACTGTTTCCGGATTTCGATGACAACCTGCGGCAGGCCTTCCGGCAGGAAACGGAGCTCTTCTTCGAAAGCGTTCTGCGCGAGGATCGAAATGTTCTCGATCTGTTGAAAGCGGATTACACCTACCTGAACGAACGGCTTGCCAAACATTATGGGATCCCGAACGTGTACGGCAGCCGGTTCCGGCGAGTTGCACTGGAGAAGGACAGCAAACGTGGAGGGCTGCTGCGTCAGGGAAGTATTCTCACCGTGACTTCTTACGCTACTCGAACTTCGCCGGTGATTCGCGGCAAATGGATTCTGGAAAATATGATCGGGACGCCGCCCCCGCCGCCACTGCCGAACGTGCCGGCACTGAAAGACAACACCGTGTCGGCCACTCTTTCGGTGCGTGAACGATTGGCCGAGCACCGCGCCAACGCAGTCTGCGCGAGCTGTCACAATATGATGGACCCAGTGGGTTTTTCGCTTGAGAATTTTGACGCGGTAGGCCGCTGGCGAGCGCTCGAAGAGGGCAAACCGATCGACGTTACGGGCGGACTCCCCGACGGAAACACTTTCGATGGTGTCTCCGGGCTTGAGCAGGGTTTATTGAACCGCCCCGAACTCTTTGTAGGTACTCTGACTGAAAAGCTGCTCACTCATGCCTTAGGGCGGGGAGTGGAACAGTACGACGCCCCTGCAGTCCGTAAAATTGTGCGTGACGCGAAGACTCACGAGTTTCGCTTCTCGTCCGTTATTCTGGGAGTCGTGAACAGTACACCGTTCAAAATGAGGAGGTCGCTATGACAGTAACCAAGAAGGCAATGCCGCGCCGCACGTTCCTCCGAGGCATGGGGGTGACAATCGCGCTGCCGTTGTTGGACGCCATGATACCGGCGGCGACTCCTCTGGCCAAGACCGCGGCCAACCCGGTACGTCGCCTGGGTTTCGTTTTCATGCCAATGGGATGCGACATCACCCGCTGGACTCCTCGCGGCGAGACCCTCGACGAGCTTTCACCGATCCTCAGCTCACTGGGTCCGGTCAAGCAGTACGTTACAGCGATCAGTAATCTGGAATTGCAGAACGCTTATCCCGGCACGCATGCGACCTCCAACGCAGCCTTCCTGAGTGCGGCGAAGGCGAAGCCTACGGAAAGTTCTGACTACTACTTGGGAACGACGGCCGACCAGATCGCCGCCAAGCAGATCGGCCAGGAAACGCAACTGCCGTCCCTCGAAATGTCGATGGACCTGATGCAGACGGTGGGACAGTGCGACAATGGTTATGCGTGCGTTTATCAGAACAATCTCTCCTGGTCGTCGCCGACCACGCCGCTTCCGTCCGAAGCTCACCCGAGGATCGTCTTTGAAAGTCTCTTCGGAGAAGGCGGCAGCGCTGCAGACCGCCAGGCCGCGCTACGGAAAAGGGCCAGCCTGCTCGATTGGTTCAATGACGATATCGCGCGGCTACAGCGAAAACTCGGCCCAGCCGATCGCGCCAGGGTGAGCCAATATCTTGAAACGGTCCGCGAGGTGGAGCGCCGCATTCAACGGGCGGAAGCCGATGCCAAGGACAACCCGCTGCCGGACCTGGATCGGCCGGTAGGCGTGCCCGCCTCCTATGCGGACCACGCTCGATTGATGTTCGATCTCCAGGTGTTGGCGTTGCAAGGCGATGTCACGCGCGTGATTACCTTCCAGCTTGCGCGCGAAACCAGCAACCGAACCTATCCGGAGACCGGCGTTTCTGACCCGCACCATCCTCTTTCGCATCACGGCAACGATCCCGAAAAGATTGCCCGGATGGCCAAGCTCAATCAGTTCCATGTATCCCTCTTCGCCGAGTTTCTTGGGAAGTTGAAGGCTACACCGGAAGGGAACGGCTCGCTGCTGGATCATTCGCTCTACCTTTACGGGAGCGGCATGGGGAATCCCAATGTGCATGACCACAGAAACTTGCCCATTCTGGTTGCGGGCGGCGCGGCGGGGGGAATGAAAGGCGGTCGCCACATCAAGTTTGACAAACCCACGCCTCTG
>Ga0180085_1000650_pt1 | contig 12053 bp, 5 predicted proteins | sample EasRiv730_16_10D_FD_123013 | JGI IMG/M metagenome (GOLD analysis project Ga0180085, IMG submission 123013) | Soil microbial communities from meander-bound floodplain in the East River, Colorado, USA - East River metaG ERMLT730_16_10D | ecosystem: Environmental > Terrestrial > Soil > Floodplain ... | reverse complement strand
CATCTGGTATTACAAGGGCCGCACCGTCCAGCCGGAACATGTCCATGAAGAAAGCGAGAGCGGCCCTGGCGAAACCGTTGTGCTCACTGCAGAGGCGTTGCGCAACGCGGACATCAAGACACTCGAAGTCGAACTGCGCCCTTTGAAGGAATGGCTTGAGGCAGCAGGTGTCGTAGAACCCGACTTGAATCAGGTTGCCCGTGTTCGCTCCTTAGGGCGAGGCATCGTACGGCGCGTGTTGGTCCGCCCCGGAGACCGGGTCGAGGCAGGGCAAGTGCTGTTCGAGTACGACAACATTGAGATGGGAGAACTGCTGGGAGAGTACAAAACACTCCTCTCCCAAAGAGCAAAGCTCGAGGCCCGCGTCAAATTGACCGAGCAGGCTGTCGAAAGGGCCCGCAGCCTGGTTGCCGCACAAGCGCTGGCCCAAAAAGAGTTGGAAACTCGGATTGCAGAACAGCGGGAAGCCCAAGCCGAACTGGAAGCGCATGCCGCTACCCTGAGCGCCGTAGCTGGCAAACTCGGGCGTTTCGGGACGAGTCCGGACCGGCCGACAGCATCGGGAGCTTCAAGCATCAGCAGCGTCAAGGCGCCACAGTCGGGCTTGATCCTGGAATTTCAAATCGCCCCGGGCGAAGTCCTTGCCTCGGATCAGGAGGTTATGACGATTGCCAATCTTGGTCACGTGTGGGTCATTGCCAGCGTATATGAGCGGGACCTTGGACGAGTGAAGATGGGCCAGACCGCCGAGGTTGCCTTTGTCAGTTTCCCCGACAGGATTTTCTCTGGAAGGATCACCCAGGTCGCTCAGCGGCTCGATCCCGAAACACGAACGGCCAAAGTTCGGGTCGAAGTAGAAAACCGTGGCGGGCAGCTCAAGTTAGAGATGTTTGCCACCGTTCGACTTCCAACCCAGGACCCAAGGGTTGTTCCGGCAATTCCTGAGACAGCTTTGCAGCAAGTAGATGGCAAGAATGCTGTCTTCGTTCAAACCAAGGCCCAGGAATTTCAAAGGCGCGAGGTTGAGCTGGGCCACAAAGCAGAGGGCTGGGTTGAAGTGACCCACGGATTGAAGCCCGGCGAGCAAGTCGTCACCCAGGGCAGCTTCTATCTGAAGTCGACACTGCTCAAAGAGAGTCTTCAGGAGGATCACTGATGCATCGCATCGTCGAACTCGCTCTTGCCAATCGCATTCTAGTCATTCTAGCCGTCTGCCTTTCTGTAGTGGCCGGGTCGTTTGCGATGCGGCATCTCACCATCGATGCAGTGCCAGACATCACCAATGTTCAGGTGCAGATCCTGACCAAATCGCCAACTCTGGGGCCGGTGGAAATCGAGCGGTTCATCACTTACCCCGTAGAGGCCGCCATGAACGGCCTGCCACGGCTGTCAGAGATCCGATCGGTGTCTCGGTACGGCATTTCCTCCGTAACCGTTATCTTTGAAGAAAACGTCGACATCTATTTCGCCCGCCAACTTGTGTCAGAGCGGCTGAACGCGGCAATCGAAGCTATCCCGGAAAACCTCGGCCGGCCGGCGCTGGGGCCCCTCACGACGGGACTGGGCGAGATTTACCAGTTCACGGTTGAAGGGGAGGGCTACACGCCAATGGAGCTTCGGACCATCCTGGACTGGGAGATCGCCTACCGGTTGCGGTCGGTTCCTGGCGTTGTGGAAGTGAACACCTGGGGTGGAAAGGCGCAGCAATATCATGTGGTGATTAATCCGCAGAGCCTGATCGCCTACCGTTTGACTCTGGCCTCCGTCTTTGAGGCATTGGAGAAGAACAACACCAATGTCGGCAGCGGCTACATGGAACGGAACCAGGAGCAATACATCATCCGGGGTGAGGCTCTGATTTCGAGCATCCACGACATTGAGAACATCGTTGTCGGCCACAACCACGAAGGCGTCCCCATTTTTGTGAGGAATCTGGGCACGGTGGAAAAAGGTTCGATGTTGCGAATCGGAGCAGCCACCGAGGACGGCCGTCGAGAGACGGTGATCGGACTTGTCCAGATGCTGGCAGGTGCTAACGCGCGTGAAGTGGTGGAGCGGGTCAAAGCCGAAGTAGCGAAGATCCAACCGTCCCTTCCTCCTGGCGTTGCGATCCGACCCTTTTATGATCGGGCTCAATTTGTCGATCGCGTGCTGCGCACCGTGACCGTGAATCTCATGGAGGGCGGATTGTTGGTCATCGCTGTCCTATTTGTCCTTCTTGGAAGCTTTCGAGGTGGCCTACTGGTGGCGCTGGCGATTCCGCTTTCGATGCTTCTCGCGTTCATCGGAATGTACTACCTCGGGATTTCGGGGAACCTGATGAGCTTGGGAGCAATTGACTTCGGGCTGATTGTCGATGGCTCGGTCGTGATGATGGAAAACATTCTGAGGAAGCGCTCTGAGAATCCGGAGTCGCCGATCTTGGAACTAGCCCTGCAGGGTGGACGTGAAGTGGCTCGCCCGGTCTTCTTCGCGGTTCTGATTATCACGTTGGTTTACCTGCCGATTCTAGAGCTGACCGGAACTGAAGGAAAGCTGTTCCGCCCCATGGCGATCACCGTCATCTTTGCACTGCTGGGGTCGCTCATTGTTGCCATGACTGTGGTCCCCGTGTTGGCTTCATTTCTGTTCAGAAGAAAGCCTCGAAGCGCGGAAAAGGAGCATGAGGCGTGGTTGGTTCGGGTGACTCGCCGGCCCTACATTCGAGTTTTGCAGTGGACGATGGTGCATCGCGGCGCCACGGTATTACTGGCTCTTACAGTTTTGACTGTGACCGTTTTTCTTGGCCGGCGACTTGGCACTGAGTTCGTACCAGAACTGGATGAAGGCGACATCGTAATCAATGCGCTTCGTCTGCCCAGTGTGTCCATGTCTGAATCTATCACCTCTTCCTTAATGATTGAGCGTGTCCTGAAGCAGTTTCCTGAAGTTGCGCTGGTTGTCTCGCGGACCGGGAGCCCCGAGGTCGCTACGGACTTGATGGGCATTGAACTATCGGACATCTTCGTCACACTGAAGCCTCGCAACCAATGGACCACCGCCAAGACGAAGGCGGAACTGATCGAGAAGATGGAAGATCGACTGGCGCACGAGATTCCCGGCGTGGGGCTCAGCTTTACCCAGCCCATTGAAATGCGTTTCAACGAATTGGTGGCCGGCGTCAGGTCCGATATCGGTGTGAAAGTGTTTGGCGACGATCTCGACGTGTTGAAAACCAAGGCCGATCAAGTTGTCCGTGTGCTGAGCTCTGTCCGAGGAGCCGCCGACGTGAAAGCCGAACAGGTAGCTGGACTGCCCATGGCGCGAATCGTCGTAAATCGGAATGAAATCGCCCGATACGGAATCAACGCTTCGGAGGTGCTCGATACGGTGGAAGCGATTCGGGCCGGTCGCAACGTCGGCACCATCTATGAAGGGCGCAAGCGTTTCGATCTGGTGGCTAGATTTAGCGATGCGGTTTCAAGAGATCTGGAGTCGCTATCCCAGATTCCAGTGGGTGGGAGCAAAAGCCAGCAGATCCTCCCTTTGGGACAACTGGCCACTCTCGAGTATGCGACCGGGCCAGCCCAGATCAGTCGTGAACAGATCCAGCGCCGCATTGTCGTGGAGGCAAACGTCCGAGAAAGAGACTTGGGCGGATTCGTGCAGGAAGCGCGCGGCAGAGTGGGACGTGAAGTGAAGCTTGATCCGGGCTACTACCTGGAGTGGGGCGGGCAGTTTGAAAACCTGGAGAGGGCGTCGTCTCGCCTGATGTTCGTCATTCCGCTGACGCTTGCCTTGATCTTCAGTCTGCTCTATTTCGCGTTCCAGTCCGCCAAAGTCGCTCTCATCATCTTCCTCAATATCCCTTTTGCGGCGACAGGCGGCGTTTTCGCCTTGGCCTTGCGCAGCATGCCTTTCAGCATCTCCGCTGCGGTCGGCTTCATCGCGCTGTTCGGTGTGGCGGTCTTGAATGGTGTGGTGCTGCTAAGCTATGTCCGGACGATTCAAGATTCCGGTAAGCCGGCGGGCGAGGCCGCTTATGAAGGGGCGCAGGTCAGATATCGGCCAGTGATGCTGACGGCCCTGGTTGCGAGCCTGGGATTCATTCCGATGGCTCTTTCCCACGGCATGGGTGCCGAAGTACAGAGGCCGCTCGCAACCGTTGTGATCGGGGGCCTGATAACGTCAACGACACTGACGCTTCTGGTCCTGCCCACGGTGTATGCGTGGGTCTTCGGGGTTAGAGGACAAGCGCATTAGGATTTGATAGAGAGGGACTAAATGCAACAGACCCGGCTTTCAGTAGAGGCCATGTGTTGTGTCGAGGAGGTTCGAGCCGTCGAAAGAGTTCTTCAGACGGTACAGGGCGTCCAGGAAGTTCGACCCAATTTGCTGAGCCGGACGGTGTTGGTCGTTCATGATCCGAACCTCACTTCAAGCGGAGACTTGATTCAAGCGGTGAATCGAACGGGCATGAAAGCCACTGCAAGCGAGGCCCCTCAGGAGAGCTTGTCATCAAAGAATTGGCACCTTCGGCTGACGGCTCTCTCTGGCGTTTGCGTGGCCGCGGGATTGATTCTCCATTGGACTGAGATATCGGAAACTCTTGGGAAAGTCATCTTCTTGCTCGCTGTCGTCTGGAGCGGCTGGTTTATAGCTCCTAAAGCCTGGTCCGCGTTGAAGCGGCTTTCACCCGATATGAATTTGTTGATGGCTGTTGCGGTGCTAGGTGCTTTGGGTATCGGCGCCTGGGACGAAGCTGCAACAGTAGCCTTTCTCTTCTCCGTTGCCGAACTTCTGGAGTCCTTCAGCCTTAACAGAGCCTGCCGAGCTATCCAGGAACTGATGACGCTGGCTCCGGACATAGCTTGGGTCAAGAGCAACAGCGGGTTTCGCGAAGTCCCGGTCGCCAAGGTGCAAGTCGGAGAAACTATCCAAATCAAGCCAGGCGGCAGAATCTCGCTCGATGGGACTGTCCAGAAGGGGGAGTCTTCTGTCGATCAGTCCCCAATCACCGGTGAATCGGTGCCAGTGAGCAAGGCAAAGGGGGACGAGGTGTTTGCGGGCTCCATCAATTCCGAAGGCGCATTGGAAGTTCTCGTTACCAAGCCTTTCACCGAAACAACACTTTCCAAAATCATTCATCTAGTGGAAGAAGCTCAAAGTCAGAAGGCACCGGCCCAGCGGTTCGTTGATCGCTTTGCGTCCATTTATACTCCCGTTGTTTTGGCACTGGCCTTCGGCATTGCTGTTTGCCCTCCGCTATTTCTAGGACTGGCATGGACTGTTTGGTTCTACCGCGCTTTGGTCATGCTGGTGATCGCGTGTCCGTGTGCTCTGGTGATTTCCACTCCCGTGGCTATTGTTTCGGGCCTGACTGCTGCGGCGAGAAAAGGGGTCTTGATCAAGGGAGGCGCCTATCTCGAAAGCTTGGGGAAGCTTTCCGTTGTCTGTTTAGACAAGACGGGAACGATTACCGAGGGTCGTCCGAAAGTGATCGACGTTCTGCCATTCAACTCCGTACAAAGCCAGTCACTCCTCCGAATCGCTTGTGCTCTGGAATCCCACTCCGAGCATCCCATGGCGAAAGCGATCGCCAAGCATGCTACCAGCAAAGGTCTTTCTTGCTCGGCCGTCGAGTGTTTTCGCTCCATTACTGGCAAAGGGGTGGCCGGACAGATCGAAGGCCACGAGTATTTCCTCGGAAACCACCGACTGGTGGAAGAGATGGCTGTTTGCGGCCCTGGAGTCGAAGAGATTCTAAAAGAGATCGAGGGACAGGGGCTGACGGCTGTCGCAGTGGGGCATCGCCCGCACTCGGATTGCCCGGGTGAGTTACTGGGAGTGATCAGTATCGGCGACAGTATTCGTTCTGAGGCGAGAGGCACCATTGAGGCGCTCAAAGTTCAAGGGATTCAAAAGGTGGTTCTTCTGACTGGAGACAATCAGGTAACGGCCAGAAAGATTGGCCTAGAGGCTGGTGTGGACGAGGTCTTTGCCGAGCTACTTCCGCAAGACAAAGTCGCTCAGGTAAAGATCCTGATGAATGACGGTCATCGTGTGGGGATGATCGGCGATGGGATTAACGACGCGCCGGCCTTAGCTACAGCTGATGTTGGTATTGCGATGGGTGCTGCGGGAACGGATGTCGCCTTGGAAACTGCCGATGTGGCTCTGATGGCTGACGATCTCAGCAAGCTCCCAGAAGCGATAGCCTTGGGTCGATTTGCCCAAAGGGTGATTCGGCAGAATATCGTCTTTGCAATTGGTGAAAAAGTTCTGTTCCTGGGCCTAGCGGCTGCAGGCGTCGCCACCTTATGGATGGCCATCGCGGCGGACATGGGGGCCTCGCTGTTGGTAATATTTAATGGCCTTCGCCTTTTGAAGAAGTAACATTTCTTTTCAGCGACATCGGTCTCGTGGATGCTGGCAGAGTTAATGGCATATTTGCTCGATAAGGCGACAGTCGTTAGAGCAACGTAACCCGAAAAGGAGAGCCAATGGAGCAATCCCGGTCGCTCTTTTATTTTGCTTTAGCTGGGTTGTGTGAAATTGGGGGCGGATATCTCGTCTGGCTGTGGCTGCGCGAAGGCAAGAGTGTCTGGGTTGGCTTGCTAGGCGGTGCCGTATTGTTCGTGTATGGCGTAATCCCTACGCTCCAGCCTGCGCATTTTGGCCGGGTGTATGCCGCCTATGGCGGAATCTTCATCGTGCTTTCCATTCTTTGGGGATGGAAGATCGACAAGATCGCTCCCGACAGATTTGATCTGATCGGCGGTCTCATCTCTCTAACCGGCGTCTTCGTCATCATGTATTGGCCAAGAGCGTAAGATGCTGGGTTGATTCATCTCACCGAAATGATTTCAGCGGTGGCGACTGCAGGCCGGGCTCAGTTCTTCAAGTACGAGGAGTGCAGAGCAAATGGGTCTCAACAGCCAAGTGTCGTAGAAGAGGATCGTGCTACGCGGGCTGGTCGTTATCACCCGCCGGGCGAGTAGCGTAAGAGGAATAAACCAACGATAGAGAGAGCGATGCCAAGCAGGCGCGACCAGGAGGTGGGCTCTTTCATAAAAAGGATACCAATCAGGGCCATCAAGGCTGCACCTCCGGCCAGCACCATTGGCACAGCTGAAAGTGGTCCTCCTTTTTGAAAGAGCAAGAAAAAGAAAATCGTCCCCACGCCAACACAGATTCCCGTCAGCACCGAATAGACAGTTCCAGCCGCATTTATCTTCTGATCCCACGCACCCGACAGCCAAAGCCACCCCAGATACACTCCAATGCTGAGAGCAGCCGTTGCTTCAACCACAAATCCACCCAGGCCCTCACCTATTTGATCCGATGCCAGTTTCGTAAATACCTGATGCAGCCCATAGAGGATGGCCGCACCGAATGCATACCAAAACCAGGTTGCCATTTGAACTCTCCTTTCTCCGATCAAAGGTCACTGTTAAGCGTCGCCAATCCGGAAAAGTCGGTCGGAAATACAGTGGGCTCAAGAAGCCAACGTCGGCCACGGGCCCGTTTTAGTGCGACGAACCAAGTTTCTGCCCGAAACGAAAGTACACTGCCGGGACGACCACCATATTGAGAGCCGTGGAAGATAGCAGGCCGAACAGGATGACCATGGCCATGGGTGCCTGAATCTCGCTGCCTGCTTTCCCCGCCCCCAGCGCCACCGGGATCAAGGCGAGGCCCGCGCACAATGCAGTCATGAGAATGGGGGTGAGGCGTTCCGAAGCGCCCCTCAGAATCGCTTCGCGTAAGTCCGTGATGCCCTCTTCTTTGTGTACATGCTTGATGTGCGACACCAGCATGATTCCGTTGCGAGCGGCAATGCCAAACAAAGTGATGAAGCCAATCATCGAGGCCACCGAAAGGATGCCGCCGGAAAGAAAAACACCGACAACTCCTCCAATCAAAGCTAGCGGCAAATTGCACATGATGATGAGCGCGTCGGCAAGCGAGCCAAAGGCGGTGGTCAGGATTACCAGTATTCCCAGAACTACGGCGAGTCCCAGCCAAAGTAAAAGACTTGAAGCTGCTGCTTCGCTTTCAAACTGCCCTCCATATTCGACCCGGTAACCTTGTGGCAACGGGACAGACATTCGCACCCGCTCCCGAACGTCGTTGACCACGCTGCGCAGATCGCGCCCGGCAACGTTGCACATGACAACGATCTTGCGCTGAACGTTTTCCCGGGTCACAAAATTCGGACCCCGGTCCTCCCGGATGTCCGCAATGGCTGAAAGTGGGACCCGGGCGTTGGAAGGAGTGTCGAACAGTGTAGCTCGCATCGACTCCAGGTCCGCATGGTCTTCCTGCGGGTAGCGCAAAACCATGGGGAAAGCCAGTTGACCTTCATAGACCCGCCCCACCTCCTTGCCCAAGAAGGCAGTTTGCAAGGCCTCAGCGGCCGCACCGGCAGGCAGTCCGTAGCGTGCTAGCGCCGCCCGGTCATACTTGATGCGGATGGTTGGAACTTCCGTCTGTTGCTCGGTAGAAAGATCGACAACACCCGGGGTCTGACGCATGGCGGCTTCGACTTGTCTGGCCAGGCTGCGCAGGGTAGCCAGCTCGTCGCCGAAGATTTTGACGGCAATGTTGGCGCGGGTACCGGACAACATGTGATCAATTCGATGCGAGATTGGCTGGCCAATCACAACGTTCATTCCGGGCAGCAGCGTCAGCTTCTGCCGCATTTCTGATAGCACCTCTTGCTTGGAGCGGCGGCCCATCTTCAGGCCGACGTCAATCTCGGCCGATTCGACTCCTTGGACATGCTCATCCAACTCTGCCCGTCCGGTTCGGCGGGCGGTGGCTGACACCTCTGGGATGGTGAACAGAATCTTTTCCAGGCTTTTCCCAAGCTGGTCCGATTCCGCCAGACTGGTTCCAGGAAGGGTCACAGCACTGATGGTCAGGGTACCTTCGTTGAACTCCGGTAGAAATGCCCGACCCACGCGGGTTAGAGCCAGCACTGCGATGACAAGTATCAACACGCTGGCTGCAAAAACCATCGACGTGTGACCCAGCAGCCAGCTCAAGTGGCTTTCGTACTGGCTACGTAACCAGGCGATCCAACGCGGCTCTTTCCCCTCTAGCACTGCTTTGGCGCGAGGCAAGAGAAAGGAACAAAGCGCGGGTGTCACCGTTAGCGCCACCATCAAAGAGGCAAGCAAGGCTGTGATATAAGCAAAGCCCAAGGGCTTTAATAGACGGCCTTCCACACCACTGAGAAAGAAAATGGGGAGAAAAACGAGCAGCACCACAAGCGTAGCAAACACAATGGAGCCGCGAATTTCGCTGCTAGCGCGATAAACGACTTCCAGCACAGGCGTGCGTTGTTCCTGCGGCAGGCGGGCATTTTCGCGGAGGCGCCGGAACACATTCTCTACGTCGATGATGGCGTCATCCACCAGCTCCCCAATCGCAATCGCCAGCCCTCCGAGCGTCATGCTGTTGATGGTAGCGCCAGCGAGCTTCATGCCAATAAAGGCGGCTATAAGGGAAAGTGGAATGGCGACCAAGGTGATGACCGATGCGCGCAGATTTGCCAGAAAAATGACGACGATGATCACGACCAAAATGCTGCCGTCGCGCAGGGCCTCCAGCAGGTTATGAATGGCTACCTCGATGAAGTCAGCCTGGCGAAAGATATTTTTGGAGATTTTCATTCCGTTGGGCAGTGACGCCTGAATATCGTCCAGAACGGCATCAATATCCCGTGTCAATTTGAGGGTGTTGGCATTGGGTTGTTTTTGGATTCCCAGAATCACGGCCGGATTGCCGTTGTGCGAGCCTTCACCGCGTTTGATCGCTTCTCCAATAGTCACGCTGGCCAGATCGCGGACCAGAATGGGACGGGTTCCTCGTGTAGCGACCACTATTTGTCCAATTTCTTCCTCACTCTGGACTCGCCCGATACCCTGGATCAGATATTCCTGACCGCCCGTTACGCGAAACCCTGCCGAAGTATTTTGATTCCCTTGCCGCAGTGCTTCCTCCAAAGCCGACAGTGAGACATGGTAGGCTCTCAACCGTTCCGGGGTCGCGATCACCTGGTATTGCTTTTGTCCTCCTCCGATGGGCGTGACCTGGGACACCCCAGGAATCGCCAGCAAGCGACGGCGAAGAACCGTGTCGGCTACCGTGCGCACCTCCAGGGGTGAGTGGGCTTGCGATTCCAGCGCCACGAACAGAATCTCCCCCATGATGGAAGAGATGGGAGCAAGGAACGGTCGTTCGACTTCCGGTGGCAATGAACCGGCCACTAGCGTGAGTTTCTCGGTGACTGTCTGCCGAGCCCTGTAAATATCTTCTCCCCAGTTGAACTCTGCCCAGATCACCGCAATGCCCACGGCCGTGGCCGAGCGAACTCGCCGAATCCCGGAAGCCCCGTTCAAGGCGGCCTCGATGGGAAAAGTCACCAGCGATTCCATCTCCGTGGGTGCCATGCCCCGCCCCTCGACCAAAATCGTAACGGTTGGAGCCGTCAGGTCCGGCAGTACATCTACCGGGATGGTGCTGACCACATAACCACCCCATCCCAAAAAACCGGCTGCGAGCGCCAAAACCAAAGCCCGGTTGCGCAGCGACCACTGAATGAGCCCATCAATCATGTTGGCCTCCTAATGGACGTGCCCGTGGGCCGGGATTTGGGTTGAGAGCGCCGCCAGACGGATGAGATAAGCGCCACGTGTGACCACACGTTCACCAGCTTTCACTCCTTCGAGCACTTGCTGGTAGCCAGCCTCCTGGCTTCCCAAGCGCACCGGTCGCCGGCCAAAAGATTCACCTGCCAGCTGAACGAAGACGACCGGACGGCCTCCATCATCAATGACGGCGGATAAAGGAACAGCGGATGCGGCGATCCTGGCTGCAGTGAACAGCCGAATGGAAACTGCTTGTCCGATGGCCAACTCGTGATTGCGATTCGGAGTCTCAAAAATCACGCTGAAGGTGCGGGATTCCGGATCGATCACGCGGCTAACAGAGCGCGGGCGGCTCAGCTGCAAAGCTTCCTTCTTCCCTGGCACCTGAACTTCGCCCTCAACGATACCTGTTGCATGAGAGGCTTCTGCTTCCGGAACCATAGCGATGACCTGTACTGTCTCGATAGCCACAATCCGATAAAGCTTCGTCCCCTCCTCCACATTGGCGCCGGGTGTGGCTAGTGACTCTGCGATCACTCCTGAAAGCGGCGACCGCAACAAGAACTGACCGTCCTCGCCGGCATCACCTTCAGCGCGGCGAGTGGTGTCAAGCTGAGATAGTCTCGCTTGCGCGGCCTTTAGCCTGGCCTCAATGCTTTTGAGATTGGCGCTGGATTCGTCCAGCCGTTTGGCGGGGATGGCCCCGGAGGCTAACAAGCGCTTCGCTCGAAGCTGGTCTTTTTGGGCGAGCTCGAGAGCTGAGCTAGCATCGGCTACAGCAAATTCCAGCGTGGCTCGGTCCGATGGGCTGCTGGAACGTGGAATGACGGAAGCCAGGACTTGACCTTTGGTCACTCTCGTACCCACGACTGGGATTGAGCTGGAGATCGAAAGCCGCCCGGCGATGGGGCTGATGACCTCAACTTCACCTCCTGGCCGCGCGTGAACCTCGCCAGGTGCCGTGATGCTCTCTCGCAGAACACGTTCTTTCACTTCCTCGGTGGCAAAATCCATGGTCCACTGCTGCTCTTTGAGAAATGAGACACCTTGTTCTTGGGGTTGTTCTGGTGCACCTGCCGCTGGCAGCGCGTCACGGTAGACTGTCACGTGGCCCAGCTCGTGGACATCAGACATCGCCGCTGAATCCAATCGGACAACGAGAGAGTAAGTACCTGCGTGCTTCGGCTGAAGGCTCACACCGAAGATGCCCGGGCGTGAAGGACCCTCCGTGGAAAAAACCTCGCTGGCCGTGTCTGCGGCACTTAGCTCCACCCGCACTTTGCCTTCTGTCAAGGGCTTGAAGCTTCCCAACTGAGTTAGGTGAATCGCGGCTCGCGAGGTCTGTCCAGCCACCAGCGAGGAGTACTCCATGAACAACTCCGTGGTCCCGGTCCAATGGGTCACAGCCAGCCTTTG